>CABEAI010000293.1_pt1 | contig 10092 bp, 7 predicted proteins | sample 3132431 | NCBI WGS metagenome assembly CABEAI01 (sample SAMEA5534343, study PRJEB31848) | metagenome | biome: tundra; feature: field; material: soil | place: USA | collected 2013-05 | depth 0.45 m | reverse complement strand
CCCACTCCGCTTCAGGCCCGCGCGCTGGCCCTGCTCTCCCTCAAGCCCACCAGCCTGTAGTCAGAAGCCGGCCCTTCTTCCCGAGTTCAATTGAACTCGCCTATCCCCTCGAACTTCCGCCTAGACGCCAAGTTGAATGGGGGAATAGAGATCATGGGTCGAGCCGAGACAGCGCAGAGCAGTTCCTCTGGGCCGGCGGACTCACCGCCGGTTCTTCTTGCCACAGATGGGTCGCCGGACGCGCGCATAGCTCTCAGGGTTGCCGTCGATCTGGCGTTGCGAACTGGAGCACCCCTGCATCTGCTCCACGCTTGGATGGAACCTGTTTGGTACGACTACATGTACGGACTCCCGACGACCCTCGAGTTCCGTGGCGAGGCGGAGGCCGTGCTGAAGACCGAGGCTGCGCGAGCCACCCGGGCGGGCGTGCCACCAGTCCATGCCCACCTCGAGACCGGCCGTCCCGGCTGGGCGGCAAAGCGAGAGGCGGAGCGGATCAACTCAGGACTGCTGGTGGTGGGTAGTCGTGGCCTTGGAGCGATCGGCCGGTTCGTTACCGGCAGTGTCTCGGACGAACTCGTCCAGCACGCCCCCTGCCTGGTGCTGGTGTGCCGCGGCGATCGCCGCTCGTGGCCACCGACCCACATAGTCGTCGGCGACGACTTGTCGGACGACTCCTACTCTGCGGCGCTCGCCGCGGCCCGGATCGCAGGAGCTCTAGACCTGCCCGTCCATCTCGCCCACGCGATCCCGCCCAGGTACGCCTCCAACGGGACGGCCGGCAGCGTACGCCGGAGGCAGGACGCAGAACGCGCGGCCACTCGCGCAATGCAGGACCGGGCCAGCCGACTCGAGGCCGAGGCGGGCGTCAAGGTTGTGACGGAGGTTGTGGTCGGCGATCCGGCGCGTGCGCTGCTCGACCACGTCAGTGGCGGTGGCAAATATGGGTTGATCACTGTGGGGCGCCGTGGTCGAGGGATGGTGAAGCGGACGCTGCTTGGCAGCGTATCGACCAAGCTAATCCGCGCCGCGCGAGGACCGGTACTGGTCGTTCCCCCGGGAGTCCATCAGTAACAGCGAGCTCGTCTGGCGAGGATCCGAAAAGGCGCCCGGCCTGACCCTTCCGTCCAGTGGCTCCTCGTCGTCGGCATCTATGGCGTGATGCGCTGGCGCGCTGGCGGGCCGGCGCGGCTGGGGAGCCTGAAGGCGGCCTGATGGACCGCCCGCCCCGAGGCGTCAGTACTCTCCAGGGGTGGTCTGGTGCCGTGCCACGTAGGCGGCGGCCTCAGCCCGGCGCGCGACCTCCAGCTTGGAGAGGATGGTCGATACGTAGTTCTTGACCGTCTTCTCCGCGAGATGGATCGCCTCCCCGATCTGACGGTTCGTCTTCCCCTCGGCCAGCAGGTTCAGGATGCGCTCCTCCTGGGCCGTAAGGCGGGCCAGCTTCTCGTCCTTGAGGAGGCGCTGGCTCTTCAGCAGCCGGTCGAGCACCCCCTGGGTCATGGCGGGGTCGAGCAGGCTCTGACCGCGGCCGACGGCCAGCACGGCATTGACTAGGTCCCTGCCCCGGATCTGCTTGAGCACGTAGCCGCTGGCCCCGGCCATGATCGAGGCGAAGAGCGCCTCCTCGTCAGCGAATGAGGTCAGCATCAGGACGCGCGTGCCGGGCTGTTTGGTGCGGATCTCGCGGGTGGCGGTGATGCCGCTGCCGTCCGTCAGGCGGACGTCCATCACCACCACCTCGGGACTGAGCCACTTGGCCTGGTTGATGGCGGTCTTGACCCCGTCCGCCTCACCAACGACCCGGATCCCGGGATCCGTCTCCAGCAGCGCCTTTATTCCCTGGCGTACGACCTCGTGGTCGTCGACGATCAGGACGCGAACCTGCTGCGCCGCAGCTTCTGGATCGGCGGCCTGGTCTCCACGGCCGCCCTGCTTTGCCCCGGATGTCATCAGGCCTAGATTGACACAACCGCGCGGACTGTGGTTCCCTTGCCGGGGGTGCTGGTGATGTCCAGCTTGCCCCCGATCGCCGCCACCCGTCGGTGAAGGTTGCGGAGTCCGCGATGGTCCTCGGCCGCCGGGGTGGCGGCGTCGAAGCCTTTCCCGTTGTCCCTGATCTCCAGAACCGCTGATCCGCCCTTGCGGCTGAGCTTGATCGAGCAGCGCGATGCCTCAGCGTGGCGGCGAACGTTGGACAGCGCCTCCCGAGCCAGCTGGAGCATGTCGGCGGCGCGGCCGGCGAGCTCGGCGGTGACAGCTTCGTCGACCTTGAAGTCGACTGCCACCCCGGCGGCCTGCTCGAACTCCCTTGCCAGATCATGCAGGGCCTGGTGCAGCTGGCGACCCGCCAGCGCCTCTGGCCGGAGCCCGAAGATGTAGTTGCGGAGGTCGCGGATGGAGCCGTCCAACTGCGAGACGACCTCCTCGATGCGCTCCTGTGCCGTCGGTTCGGAGACCGTGAGCACTGTGGCCTGGAGGTTCAGCCCCATGGCGAACAGCTCCTGGATCACGCCGTCATGGAGCTCGGTGGCGATCCGCTCCCGCTCGTCCATCACCGCCAGCCGTTGGAGCTCGCGCTGGAGCCGGCTGTATTCCATCGCCAGGGAGACCTGGGCCGTGAAGGATTCGACCAGCCCGATCTCCTCAGCCGTCAATTCAAGGCTCCCTGGAAGTCGGGCGACGGCCAGCGTTCCGTAAGGAGCTCCCCGCAGCATGATGGGAGCGAAGGTCGCAGGCCCCATGTGTCCAGAGGCCACCATTGGCTGGAAGGACCGGGTGTCCGCCGACGCGTCCGCCACGGTGACCGGACGGCCGCTCCGCATCACGTCGCCGGAGATCGAACCGGCCACGGGGACCAACATCCCCAGCAGCTCCTCGGCGTGGGCGCCGTCGGCGATGCGGATCACGAGTTCATCGTCGCTAACTGCCCGGGTCGCCACGGTGGTGAGGTCGGCGTCGACCAGCTCACGGGTCCGCCGGGCGATCAGCCTCAGCAGTGCGTCTGGATCGCTTTCGCCCTCGAGGATGGCCTCGGTGATCTCCTTGAGCGAGCCAAGCCAGCGTTCGCGCCGACGGGACTCCTCGTAAAGGTGGGAGTTCTCGATGGCGACGCCCGCCTGGGTGGCCAGGATGACGAGCGACTCCTCGTCCTTGTGGCTGAACTCGTCGGCGCCCTGCTTCTCGGTCAGGTAGATGTTTCCGAAGACACGGCCGCGGGCCAAGACCGGCGCTCCCAGGAAGGATCTCATCGCAGGGTGGTTAGGCGGGAAGCCGACGGACTGAGAGTGGTCGCGGAGATCCCGCAGGCGAAGCGGGCGCGGTTCGCGGATCAGCAGGCCCAGGATGCCGAGTCCTGCCGGGACGTGGCCGATCGCCTCGCGCTCTTCCGCGGTGAGACCCTGCGTGATGAACTCGTTTATCTGACCTCCTGGACCCAGTACTCCCAGCGCCCCGTACCGCGCTCCGGTCAGCTGGGCGGCCAGGTCGACGATGCGCTGCAGCACCACCGGCAGAGAGAGTTCCCCGGAGATCTCGAGCGCGGCCTGAAGGAGGGCTGCCTGACGCTGCTCCCGCGTCCGCTCAGGTGGGGTAGGCTCGGCTGTCTTTGTCACGGCACAGCTATTGTGCCGCGACACCGGGCCCCGGGTGAGAGTCGGGCTCAGCCGTCCTTACTCTGGTGGCGGGCGAAGTAGGCCGCGGCTTCGGCGCGGCGCTGGACCTCGAGCTTTCCGAGGATGCTCGACAGGTAGTTCTTCACCGTCTTCTCCGCCAGCCCAAGCGTCTCAGAGATCTGGCGGTTGGTGCGGCCCTCGGCGATCAGCCCGAGAACTCGTTCCTCCCGGCCCGTGAGGGTGGCGAGCCGCGAGTCGTGGAGGAGGTGCTTGCCACGCTCAAGGCGTGAGACGACCGCCCGGGTCTCCCCTTCGCTGATCAGGGTCTCGCCGGCGGCGACCGCACGGATGGCTCTGATCAGTCCGTCAAGCCGGATCTGCTTGAGGACGAAGCCCGAGGCTCCTGCCATGACCGAGGCGAGAAGCGCCTCGTCGTTGGCGAAGGACGTCAACATCAGAACCTTGACATTTGGGTCGTCAGCTCGGATGTCCCTGGTCGCCTCGATGCCGCTGCTTCCGCCCAAACGGACGTCCATGATCACCACCTCCGGCCGGCATTCGCGGGCGACGCGCACCGCCTCGTCGGCGCTGGCCGCCTCACAGACGACGGTCATGTCGCTCTCGCGGCTGAGCGCCGCCCGCAGCCCGTCCCGGACGACCTGGTAGTCGTCGACCAGCATCACCCGCACTGGCGCTGCGGTTGTTGGCGTGGCTGCGCTCATGAGCCTGCTCCCGAATTGGAGGGTGAAGAGGGTGCGTGGGCCAACCCGGCCAGTGATGTCGCCACGCCGTCGCGGAAGTCGCCGAGCGTCGCCCAAGCGATTCGGTGCAGCAGCGCCTCGTCAAGGACCTCCCCCAGCCTTCCGAAAGGCGGCCGGTACTCGACCAGTAGCGCCAGGAGCGTCTGCCGCGGGCCGAGCCTGGCGACCTCGAGCGTGCCGGCGAGCTGGGGGAAGAGCGCGCTCGGGCCCGTCGCGGACCACTCCACTGGGATGCTCGTCTTGGTGGGCTGGCGGTTGGGCTTACCGAGGGACAGGCGGACCGTCTTGGTCAGGCCCGCGGCCCCGATGTGCACATCGATATGGCCGAGGCCCAGGTGAGGCTCTGAAGCCTGTTCGCCCTCGGCGTCAGTGAGCCAGGTCTGTGGTGGCCCCAGCAGGGCCGCCTCGACAGCCTCGAAGGGCTCCTCGATTTCCGCGAAGGACCGGGTGAACACCCCTGCAGCCTGGCGCCGTGGCGGCTACGCTAACAGTGCCATTAGTCCCTCGAATGCGGGGACCCCGGTCCATGCGTCCCAGCGCCCCAGGGTCGGTTGGCACTTACGGCGACACTGTCTGGGTTGCATCGTCGGGAGGTGGACTTGCAGTTCGCGCGCCGGGTACGTTCAAATTTGCTACCTCTGGCCGCCGCCGCCGGCATCGGGGCAGGAATCGTGTTGTGGCTTCTGGGGAGCCGCGGGCCGGCAGGCTGGCTCTGGGCGGGGACGACACTTGTCGTCCTTGGCCCACTGGCACTGACAGTAGCCAGAGGCCTTCTCAAGGGCCGCCTTGGGGTGGACGTGATCGCTCTACTGGCGATGGCGGGCTGCCTTTTGCTCGGTGAGTACCTCGCCGGGGCGGTCGTGGCTCTGATGCTGTCAGGTGGCCTGGCGCTCGAGCGGTACGCGGGTTCGCGCGCGAGGCGGGAACTATCGGCGCTGCTCGAGCGGTCGCCGCGGGTGGCCCATCGTCTGATCGGCGGCGGGATCGAAACGGTGCCGATCGAGCAGGTCAAGGTGGGGGACGTACTCAGCGTGAAGCCGGGCGAGGTCGTCCCTGTCGACGGGTTGGTGCTGAGCCGGGTCGTCGCCGTCGACGAGTCGGCCCTGACAGGCGAGGCCGGCGCGATCGAGCGCGTCGCGGGGGACCGGCTGCAGAGCGGCTCGGTCAACGCCGGCGCGCCGTTGGAGATGCGCGCGACCAATACCGCGACGCAGAGCACGTACGCCGGGATCCTACGGTTGGTCCGCCAGGCCCAAGAGGCCAAGGCGCCTTTCGTGCGCTTGGCGGACCGCTATGCCCTCGCGTTTCTCCTGCTGACCGTCGTTCTCGCGGGTCTGGCGTGGGCACTGTCGGGGCAGCCGGTGCGGGCCCTCGCCGTGCTCGTGGTGGCAACGCCCTGTCCGCTGATACTCGCCGCCCCGGTGGCGATTGTCGCGGGGATATCTCGCGCGGCTCGGCGCGGCATCATCGTCAAGGGTGGCGGAGCGCTCGAGGCCCTCGCCCAGGCCCAGGTGCTCCTGCTCGACAAGACGGGGACGCTCACCGTAGGTCAGCCCCGGCTCGCCCACGTGGTCGGCCTCGGCAGCTCAGAGCCTGACGACATCCTGCGCCTTGCGGCATCTCTGGAGCAGCTGTCCAGCCATCCTTATGCAGCGCCAATTGTGAGTGCGGCTCGCGAGCAGGGAATGCGCCTGAGCTTCCCGACAGATGTTGAGGAGGCGCCCGGGGCGGGGGTCGAAGGGATGGTGGACGGCCACTCGGTGCGCCTGGGGAAGCGCCGGTGGGCGAGCGCAGGGAACCAGGTCCCGGCAGAGGCGGACCGGCTGGCGCGTCGCACCGAGATCGAGGGCACGTCGTCTGTCTTCGTGGCCCTCGATGGCGTGGTTGCGGGGGCACTGCTACTCGAGGACTCGATTCGCCCCGACACGCCCAGGGCCATTCGCACGCTCCGCCAGCTGGGTATCCGGTCAGTGGTCATGATCACTGGTGACCACCCCGCAGTTGCGGCCAGCATTGGCGAAGCAATCGGTGCGGACCGGGTGCTGGCAGAGCGGTCGCCGGCGGAGAAGGTCGAAGCGGTGCGTCTGGAGCGGGGCACAGGCCCGACGGTGATGGTTGGCGATGGCATCAATGACGCGGCTGCTCTGGCCGCGGCCGATGTTGGCGTGGCCATGGGAGCTCGCGGTGCCAGCGCCGCCTCCGAGTCGGCCGATGTGGTGCTGCTGGTTGATCGCCTCGATCGTGTCGCGGAGGCGATGGCGATCGCCAAGGGAGCCCGCCGGATCGCCCTCCAGAGCGTGCTCGCGGGCATGGGGCTTTCGCTTCTCGCCATGCTGATCGCAGCCGGCGGAGGCATCGCGCCGGTGGCCGGAGCGATGCTCCAGGAGGGGATCGACCTGGCCGTGATCCTCAACGCCCTCAGGGCACTTCGCGTCGGATCCCGGGGCGCCTCCGCGGTTCGCAGTCTGGAGGTGGGTAAGCGCTTCCGCGCCGATCATCGGCGCCTCATCCCTGGGGTCGGGAGCCTCCGAGCCGTGGCGGACCAGCTGGATCGGCTCGATCGCACCCAGGCGCTGGTAGAGCTCCGGAAGGTATCGGTGTTCTTGAATGATGAGCTGCTGCCTCACGAGGAGGCCGAAGGCGCCACCCTCTACCCGGTCGTCGCCGAGCTGCTGGGCGGCGACGATCCCACAGGCCCAATGGTCCGAGCCCATATGGAGATCGCGCACCTGGCGCGACGCTACAGCGCCCTCGTTTCGGAGCTGCCGGCGGATGGACCGGCATCGGAGGACATCCTGGAGTTGCGTCGTTTGCTGTACAGCCTCCACGCCATCCTCCAGCTCCATTTTGCCCAGGAGGACGAAGCCTATATATCCCTCTTCGACGAGCCGGTCGAGCCCGCACCCTTGGCGTTGCTGGGGCAGGAGACAAGCAGCCAGGCGCGCACAAACAAGCAGGACACGCGGTCTTCGCACGGTTCGCCGATAGGCTGACCGTTTGGTGAGGGCGCTCGCCGCCCGTCGATCGCAGCCGGAACCCGAAGGCGTCGAGCTGCACGAGCGCGGGCTGAGCATCGAGGAGGTACAAGCGCGGGTCGCGGCGGGACAGACCAACGCCTATTCTCACCAGAGCAGCCGGCGCGTCCGCGACATCGTCCGCGAGAACATCGTCACGCCCTTCAACGCGGTGCTCGGCGCGCTCTTCGTGGTGATGCTGGTGATCGGCCCGGTCCAGGACACCCTGTTCGGGCTGGTGTTGGTGTTCAATGCCGCCATCGGCATCGCCCAGGAGCTGCGCGCCAAGCTCACCCTCGACCGGCTGCTGCTGGTGACGGCGCCGACCGCTCGGGTGGTGCGCGCGGGGGAGGTCACCGAGGTCCCAGCCACCGAAGTCGTGTTGGAGGATCTGGTGCGCCTGCGCCGCGGCGACCAGGTGGTCGCGGACGGCAAGATCCTCAATTCGCGCGGCCTCGAGCTGGACGAGTCGCTGCTCACCGGCGAGTCGAAGCCCGCCGCCAAGCAGCCGGGCGACAGGGTGCTGTCCGGGACCTACGTGACCGGAGGCTCGGGCAGCATGCGCGCGCTCAAGCTCGGCGTCGAGGCCTACGCCAACCAGCTCACCAGCGAGGCGCGCCGGTTCCGGCTGGCGCGCTCCGAACTGCGCACGGGGATCAACCGCCTGATCGCCACCATCGCCTGGTCCATGCCGGTGGCCGCAGTGGTGCTCCTGGTCGGCCAGCTGCAGGCCGACGAGGTGACCCCGGGACGCTTGCGGACATCCGTCGCGGGGCTGGTGACGCTGGTGCCGGAGGGGCTGGTGCTGCTGACCTCGATCGCCTTCGCTGTGGCGGCGCTGCGCCTGGCCCGCCTAGGGGTGGTCACCGAGGAGCTCGATGCCATCGAGGGACTGAGCCGCGTTGACGTGCTCTGCATCGACAAGACCGGCACCATCACCGACGGTCGCGCCGAGTTCCAGGGGATCGAGCCGCTGTCCCCCCGCGACGGCATCGAACCGGTGCTCGCGGCGATGGCCGCGGTCGAGCCCGACGACAACGGCATCCTGGCGGTGATCGCGCTCGCGATGCCCGCGCCGCCAGCCTGGGCGGCGGTATCTCACGTTCCGTTCGCCTCCGACCGCGGCTGGAGCGGCGTCCATTTCGAGGAGCACGGCACCTGGGTCCTCGGTGGCATGGAGACGATCGCGCGCGACGCGCCGGGGTGGGACGCGGCACGGGCGCGGGCGGAGGCGGCCGAGGATGGCGGCGCGCGGCTGCTGGTACTGGCCACCACCGACCGGCCGCTGCCCGCAGCCGGTCTCCCGGAAGCCCTGGTACCGGTCGCCCTGGTGCTGCTCCGTGAGCGTGTCCGTCCCCACGCGGCTGCCACCATGGCCTTCCTCCGCCGCCAGGGGGTGGCGATCAAGCTGATCTCCGGCGACAGCCCGCGAACCGCGGTGGCGGTCGCGGAGCGGGTCGGCATCGCCACCGCGGGCGGTGGCGTGGACGGCTCGTCACTGCCCGAGGACGCCGGCAAGCTTGCTGACCTCGCGGAGTCGACCTCGGTCTTTGGTCGCGTGCGGCCCGAGGGCAAGAAGCTGCTGGTGCGCGCCCTGCAGAGCCGCGGCCACGTGGTGTGCATGATGGGCGATGGTGCCAACGACATCCCGGCGATGCGCGCCGCCGACCTCGCCCTCGCCATCGGCACCGGGGCGCCGGCGGCGCGCGCCGCCGCGCAGCTGGTGCTGCTGGACGGGAGGTTCGACGGCGTGCCCGAGATCCTGGCCCAGGGAAGGCGGGTGGTCGCCAACATCGAGCGGGTGGCGCGCCTGTTCCTGACCAAGAGTGTGTACGCCTTCGCGCTAATCCTGGTGACTGGCGTGGCCGGCCTGCCCTTTCCCTTCTACCCGCGGCACATGACCCTGATCGCGGCCCTGACCATCGGCATCCCCGCCTTCTTCCTGGCGCTGGCCCCCAATGACCGGCGATCGCCGGGCGGCTTCGCGCGCCGCGCGCTCGTCTTCGCGGTCCCCGCAGGGCTGGTCGCCGCGGCCGCCACCTTCGCCGCCTACTGGATCGCGACCGAGGCGGAGGGGGCCACCTTCGCTGAGCAGCAGACAGCGGCGGTTGTCACCCTCTTCGGCGTCGGCATGACCGTGCTCTGGGTCCTGGTGCGCCCTCTCACCGCGGCGCGGACTGCGCTGCTCGCCGCCCTCGTGCTGGCCTTCGTGCTGCTGGTCGCGGTCCCATCGCTGCGTCCCTTCCTCGGCATCGACTTCCCCCGGGCTCTGGTCACGGTGGCGTCGATCGGGCTGGTGGCGACCGCCGCCGCCGCGCTCCGACTGGTGACTTACGCTGGCGAGCGATGGCTGGCCCGAGGTCAGGGAAGCCCGCGCCGGGCACGCGAGTAGTAGGTGATGCGTGGCGCCGGGCCGTGACCACGGTCTGGGCTTTCGGCTGTGCCGTCATCGCCTGAAATCCCTTCACCCTGACCGGCCCTGCTTTACCGACGCACTAACACGAGAATCCTTGAGACTGCTCCACCGGCCGGCCAGCCTGCGACTGCGGCGCTCCTGCGGCGAATGCCGTACCGCCAGCTTCCGACCCGAAGGCTGGGCCCGGAAATACAGGACTTTCGCGCCCTCGACCAGGACCAGGTAAGTCCCGACCATCACCCCCAGAATGGCAAAGAACGCGAGCGGTAGGGGATGGAAGTCGAACA
>CABEAI010000290.1_pt1 | contig 10129 bp, 7 predicted proteins | sample 3132431 | NCBI WGS metagenome assembly CABEAI01 (sample SAMEA5534343, study PRJEB31848) | metagenome | biome: tundra; feature: field; material: soil | place: USA | collected 2013-05 | depth 0.45 m | reverse complement strand
GCCTCGCCAGGCTGCCAGGCGCGCAGGCGGGGCAGACGGCGCGGGGCGGCCTCTCCGGCGACGAGCTGGTGGTCGCCGTTCTCACCGTTGCTGGTGGTCTCGCCGGCCTTGGTGACAACCTGCGGCCGGACGGGCTGGGCGCCGGGTCGAGGGCGACCGCCGCGGCGGCGGCGGTTGCCCTTGCCGACCCCCGGTAGACGGTGCCAGGGGATGATGGCGCCGCTGCGCCGGAAGCCTTCATAGACCTGACGCAGGACGCGGTTGCTGCGCACCGTCTGGCTGTCGCCGACGACGATCAGCAGCACCTTGGCGCGCGACATCGCGACGTTGATGCGGTTGTGGACCTCGAGGAACCCGACCATGCCTCGGGGGTTGCTCCGGACGAGGTCGACGATGACGATGTCGGCCTCGGCGCCCTCGAAGGCATCGACGGTGTCGGCGCGGAAGTCACGGGTGGTCCACTGTTTCCAGCCGCCGTAGCGGCGCAGTTGCTCGCGGTACATCCCAATCAGGGCGATGTTCATGTCGGGGTCGGTGCGCTCGCTCAACATCCGCACCAGGCTGCGGCAGATGTTGACGTGGTTGAGGTTGTAAATCGAGCCGTTGCCGGTGCGCATCTCGCGGACCTCGGCGCCTGCCGAGTCGATCCAGATCAGGGAGCGGTGGGCGCCCATGATCTTGGGTCGGTGATAGGACTTGACCACGTCGCCGTCACGGAGCTGGCCGCGGTAGAAACGCTGGCTGACGAGGTGACGGATGGCTGGGTGCATCCGGTGCTGCACCAGGAAGACGACCTTGTTGGTCTCGGGCAGGTCGCTCTCCCAGAGGATCTCGAAGTAGCTCTTGCGGGCAAGGTGCCACTCCGGCGTACCGCGGCGCAGCTCGCCGAGGTCCTCCTCCTCGACCACGGGCGGCAGCTGGTGGTGGTCGCCGATGAGGACCACGCGCTCACCGAGCGCGATGAAGGGCAGGGTTTCCTCGGCTCGGGCCTTGTTGGCCTCGTCGAGGAAGGCGTAGGTGTATTGCTCGCCGCGCTGACCCTCGGTGACGACGGCCTTGTTGCAGGTGGCGGCGACGACGCGCTCGTCGGAGGCGCGGTCCCATGTGGACGCGCCCTTGTCGTCGCCGGCGCGGAGGCGGAAGATCTTGACGCCGACCTTCTGCAGCCGTTCGGTGGCGTCGTCGACAGCGCGGTTGGAGTGCGATGAGATCAAGATCCGGGCCTGCGGCTGGGACTCCAGAATCTGACGCGCGGCCTCGACGATGACCGTCGTCTTGCCGGTGCCCGGCGGTCCCTGGAGCATCATCACCGAGCCCTGTGGCATCGCCACCACGCGGCGGACCGCCTCAGTCTGCTCCTCGTTGTCGGCGATCTTCTCGTTGAAGAGAGGGTGGGGGAGTGGAGTGTTGGGTGGCTGAGGGATGTCCTCTGGCGCCGCCACCAGCTGCACCACGGTGGCCAGGTCGGGGTGGCCGCTGAGCGCCATGTCGAGGGCGTGGCGTTGCGCCGCCGCCACCGCGCCGCCCTCGATGGGCGCCACCTCAACACTGTCGGGGAGGACCGCGGGTCGCTTGAAATAGACGCGCAGCCGGTTGCGGTCAGCGACGTCGAAGGGCGCCTCGAGGTCGCCGAAGCCCGTCATCACCTCCAGCTTCTGGAAAGAATTGAATCGATCGGCCTGGCCTGGGGCCAGTTCCAAGAGCGCTTCGCTGGCAGCGCCCTTCACCTGGAAGCCACTGCCGAGCGGCTTGCCACAGTTGGGGCATGAGCGCTGGGGCGCCTCCATGGCGTGATGGCAGCTGGGGCAGGTCAGCTCACGGCTGACAACCTCGGCCTTGCGGCGCAGCTCGCTGGCCCGCTTCTCGCGGGCGGTCTGGAGGACGTCCAGCACCGTGTCCACCTGCTCCAGGAAGGTGCGCGCCGTGGTCGACACCGGGATCGGGGTGAACGGACCGGTGTCCTCGCCACCGCCTCGGATACCGGCGCCCGGCGTTCCGGGAACGGCGAAGCTGCGGTACCACTCGGCCACCCTCGGGCTCCATTCGACCCCAGGCTTGGTGAACCTGACGTTGGTCGACTCGATCTTGGGCAGCAGCAGCCACTCGGTTTGGGTCAGGTCGACGGGGCGCAGGTCCTCGATGCGGAGCGCCGCCCGGGTCATGTTCATGTCATCGGGCGGGGTGTCGACGTGGCAGGCGAAGGCCTGGTACTTGCCCAACTGGGGCGTGAAGATCAGGGACAGTTCGTAGGCAGGGCCCAGTACGAGACCGAAGGTGACGCCGGCGAAGAACTCCGAGAGGAATGCGTATGCGTCGCCCTGACCCTCGGCGAGCGCGGCAAGCCAGGGCACAGCGTCAAGATCCACCTGGATGAGCAGGTGGTCGAGAGAGTAGTCCTGTAGCGGTTCAACCGCAGGATTGTCGATGGCTTTTGTTTTGAGTGCGGCACTGCCCGGCAGCCAAGGACGTCCCCGGCGGTAGGCCGGTCAGTCACTGGCGATCGTGCGCGGTGCGTGGGTGTTAATGCCCCTGGGCGGTGAGCTAGAAGTCCTGGCGTTTTGGGGCCGGCGTTCCGTAGCTCCCGCGATGTCCTTGTTGAGAAGATACAACAAATTCCGCCGAATTGAGCCATTGGGCCACGGGAGGCCGGCGAACCCGGGCTAGATGATCAGCCGTAGAGAGGGTCTTCTGGCTCCGCCAGTAGATGGGCCAGGCCGCCGGCCTTGGCTTCGGCAATGACCGCGGCGGCCACCGCAGGCGTAACCGCGCGGTTGAAGACGGAGGGGATGACGTACTCGGGCTGGAGCTTGTCGGGGGTGACGATGTCGGCGATCGCTTGGGCCGCCGCCAGCTTCATCGGATAGGTGATCTCGGACGCGCCGCAGTCCAGCACGCCCCGGAAGATGCCGGGGAAGGCGAGCACGTTGTTGATCTGGTTGGGGTAGTCGGAGCGGCCGGTGGCCACCACCGCCACCAGGCCCTCGATCAGCTCCGGACGGATCTCGGGATCGGGATTGGCGAGCGCGAAGACGATCGGCTGGTGGGCCATCTTGGCGACGTCGGACTCGGTAAGGACGCCCGGGCCGCTGACGCCGAGGAAGACGTCGGCAGCCTCGATGACGTCGCCCAGGCCGCCGCGCAGACCGCCCTGGTTGGTGTGGGCCGCGTACCACTGCTTGACCCCGGTCTCGAGCGGTTCGCGGCCCTGGTGGATGGCGCCGTGGCGATCGACCCCGATAACCTCGCGCACGCCGGCGGCCAGCAGCATCTTGGTGCAGGCGACCCCGGCGGCCCCGGTTCCCGCCACCACCACCTTGAGCTGGTCGAGCTTCTTGTCGACAATTCGCAGCGCGTTGTAAAGCGCCGCCATCACCACCACCGCGGTGCCGTGCTGGTCGTCGTGGAAGACGGGAATGTCCAGCGACTCCTGGAGCCGCTCCTCGATGACGAAGCACCTCGGGGCAGAGATGTCCTCGAGGTTGATGCCGCCGAAGACGGGCGAGATGCGCTCCACTGTCTCCACGATCTCGTCGACATCCTGGGTTTTGAGGCAGATCGGGAAGGCGTCGACGCCGCCGAACTCCTTGAAGAGCATGGCTTTGCCCTCCATGACCGGCAGGGCGCCCTCCGGCCCCAGGTTGCCAAGCCCGAGCACAGCGCTGCCGTCGGTCACGATAGCCACGCAGTTGCGCTTGATGGTCAGGCTGCGAGCGCGGTCGGGGTTCTCGGCGATGGCTCGACAGACGCGCGCCACGCCCGGCGTGTAGGCCATCGAGAGGTCGTCGCGAGTCTTGATGGCGATCTTGCCCACGACCTCGATCTTGCCGCCGGCATGAAGCTGGAAGGTGCGGTCGGAATACTCCAGGACCTCGACCCCATCGACGGCCTGCATCGCCCGCACGATTCCGTGGGCGTGCTCGGAGTCGCGGGCCTGCACTGTGAGTTCGCGCACGATCGATCCCTGCTCAAAACGAACGATGTCGATGGCTCGGAGATCGCCGCCCGCGTTCCCCACCTCAGTGGTCAGCCGGCCCAGCATCCCGGGTCGGTTCTGGAGCCTGCACCGCGCGGTGAAGGCGAAACTGGATGACGGCGGCGGCAGCATGTACGAAATCCTACAGGTCGTCATAAACTCTCCCGGAATGGACAACAGGGGATTGAGCCTTGGTATCGGCGGCCCCAATTGGGTCGCCACCGACGATGGCAAGACTATCTACTCGACCACGGTGGAGACGGCGACGGTGTCCAGCGGGCAGCTGCTGTTGGAGAGCAGCGCCCAGCATTTCGATACCGCCAAGCCGGTGACATCTTTCAGCCTGGTGGTGCCGGGATTCCACGACATCGGGATCGACGGCAAGGCCCCGACCCAGCTTCGCGGCTTCACAACCAGCTTCTAGGTAGCGGAGTGCCGGCCGGGGACCGCGTCGGCTTCGTCGGGCTCGGCGTGATGGGCCTGCCCATGGCTCGCAACCTGGCCCGCGCCGGTTTCACGGTCTGCGGATGGGCGCGCCGGCCTGAGGCGGTTGAGCGCGGCCGCGCTGAGGGCATCGAGATGCGCCCGTCGCTGGCCGAGGTGGCGGTGGCATCCGACGTGGTCATAACCATGGTCACCACCTCGGAGGACGTCGTCGAGGTTGCCATTGGCGAGGTTGGCGAGGGCGGCCTCCTGGAATCGATGGCGGCGGGCTCGGTGCTGGTGGACATGAGCACGGTCGCTCCTGAGGTCAGCCGTCGTGTAGCTGCAGTGGCCGCCAGCCGCGGCGTCGCCTTTCTCGACGCCCCCGTCAGTGGCGGCTCCTTCGGCGCCGAACAGGGAACCCTGACGATCATGGCCGGTGGCGATGCCGCGGTGGTCGAGCGCTGCCGGCCGGTCTTCGCGGCCGTGGGCGATCCGGAGCGGCTCTTTCACACCGGACCGGTTGGCAGCGGAGAGGTGGTCAAGCTGGTCAACAACATGCTGGTGGGGTCGATCTCGGCGGCGACCCTGGAGGCCCTGCTGGTGGGGGTGCGCGCGGGGGTGTCGCTGAAAACCCTGGTCGACGTGGTCAGCGTCAGCAGCGGCGGCAGCGTGCAGCTCACCGGACAGCTGGCCAAGCGCGCCCTGGTCGGCGAGCTGGACCCCGGCTTTGCCACCGACCTGCTGGTGAAGGACCTTCGCCTGGCGGCGGACCTGGCTTCCGAGGGTGGGCAGGACACCCCTCTGACGGACGTGGCACGGCGGTTGTTCGAAGCCTCGCAGGCCGCGGGCCATGGCCGGCAGGACTACACCGCGCTGGTGGTGGAGCTGACCCGGGGTCTTTCCGAGGAGCTGCGACTCTAGTAGGCTCGGAGCAGACCAGGATGCTTCGACTTCTACACTTCGCTGACCTGCATCTGGACCGGGCCTTCGGTGGGCAGTCCTACTCAGGTTGTGACGGCGCCCAGCGACGGACGCGACTCCGTTCCGCGTTGGAGTGGCTGGTCGACGTGGCCCTGGAGGGCAACGCCGACGTCGTCACCATCGGCGGCGACCTCTTCGAGAACGAGCACGTCACCCGGGACACGGCCGCCTTCATCGCTCGTCAGCTGGGCCGGTTGACCTGCCCGGTGGTCCTTGCATCTGGGAACCACGATTACTCCAGCCCCACCTCGCCGTACAGAACCACGTCATGGCCACCGAACGTCACGCTGGCGCTGGCCCCCGCGCCAACTCGAGTGGAGGTCGGCGATGCGGTGATATGGGCGGCGGGGTACGGCGGCCGGGAGATGGACCACGCTGTCCTGCAGTCGTTCGATGTCCCGCGTGGCGACGGCCGCACTCACCTCCTCGTGATCCACGGCGTCGACCTCAGCAGCCTCAGCGCCGACCTCAACTGGGGTGGCCTCGGCCTACGCGCCGAGGAGATCCGTGCCGCAGGCTTCGACCACGTCCTCCTCGGCCACATCCACCAGGGCGCGGTGGGCGACCTGATGTCGTGGCCGGGCTCGCCGGTTGCGCTGGACGCGGCCGAGGCACCCGGGAACCACGGGGCGCTCTGGGTCGAGGTGGAGAGCGGCCGTGTCCGTGTTGAGGCCGTGCCGGCGAACCTGGTCAGCTACGTGACCGTCAGCGTCGACGTCAGCGAGGTTTCCGATTCCACCCAGCTGGAGGCGGTGATGCGGCAGGCGCTCGAGCCGATCTCCCCGACGAGCACGCTGGTCACGTGCCGCCTATGGGGCAGCCGCGGCCATTCGCTGGACTTCGATCCCAGCGCCCTCGAGGCCGCACTCCAGGATTTGGCGCGGGGCATCCGCGTTGTCGATGCCACCGTCGCCGAGGTCGACCTCCGCGACCTGGCCCATGAGCCCAACGCCCGCGGCGCCGCCATCAGCCGGCTGCTGGCCGACGGCTCGGCGCCGACGCTCTGGGCGGCCACGCTGGTGGCTGAGGCGTTCGAAAGCGAGATCCGGGTGCCCCGATGAGGCTGCTCAGGCTTCGCGTGCGTGGCTTCAAGGGACTCAAGGACGTGGAGCTGGACCTCGACCACGACCGGGTCCTGGTCGTCGGCCCCAACGAGGCCGGCAAATCCAGCATCCTCGACGCTCTCATCACAGGGCTCTACGGTCTGGCTCCGTCAAAACGGGGCAGCGGCCACGCCGGTGCCCTCAAGCAGGTGCTGCCCTGGACCGGCGAGCCGGCGGGGGTGAATCTGACCTACGGCCTGGCCGACGGGCGGGAGCTCGAAGTCGACTGGAATTTGAGTGGCGAGCGGACGCGGGTCATCAACTGCACCAGCGGCCAGGACATCTCCGCCTCGTTCGCCACCGGCACCCATGGATGGCTCGACGTTGGCGACGCCCTTCTCAACCTACCGGGCAGCGTCTTCACCCAGGTTGCCTGCGTCGGCGAGGGGGAGCTGGCGCAGATAACCGATGACGCCGAGGTGCGGCAGAGCCTGCTGCGGGTGACCGATGCCGGCGTCGACATCCTCGTCGAGCAGGCCCTTGCGCGCCTGCACGAGGGGTCGCGACAGGCCACCGTTCCCAAGGTCAACGCCGCCACCCGTCGCAATGAAGTCGGGCGGGACCTGAGTGCGGTCGAGTCGCAGCTGGCCCAGGTCCTGGCGGCCCGCGAGGCGCTGGAGACCGAGGTCGAATCGATCGCTCGCACCGAGGCCCTGCTTGCGGCGGCGCAGTCCCGAGCCGACGAGGTCGGATCGGAGGCCGCGCATCGAGGTTGCGACCGCGCCCGGCTGCGGGTCGAGCTAGAGCGCGCCCGCGGCAGGCTGTCGGAGGCCGAGCTGCGCGCCGCCGCCGTTGGCGTCGACGGGGTCGCCGTGGAATCGGATCAGCCTGCCTGGACGGAGGCCGAACTGGATCAGGCACTCCAGGCACTTTTGGCCGGCCCAGCTGCTCCTCCGCGACAGGCTTCCGCGATCTACGTTTTCCTGGCATTGGCGATCGGTGTCGTCGCGCTGGTTGCCGGGATCGTCCTCCACCTCGTCGCGGCCGACATCGCGGGCGCCGCGGTGATCGCGGTTGGGGTCTACCTGGCTACCCGGAACGCCCTGCCGGTTGGCGAGGCGCTGAGAGTGGGGGAGAGGATCTTCTCGTCGCGCCAGGAGCTGATGTCGGCGATCGACCGCGAGCGAGCCCGCCGCGACTGCCACCAGCAGCGGGCCGCCGTGGACTTGTTGGAACGACAGCTCGAGACGCTCGAGCTGCATGCCGGCCCGATCGGCACCGTGGGCGGCGGCGCCGGCGCCTTGACTGACATCACAAGTCGCGAGCTCGAGCGGCTCTCCGCGGAGGCTGACGCCGAGGTGCAGCGGCTGACCGTGGACCTTGCCGGCCAACGGGCTTCGCTCGAGCGGGGCGGGAGGCTGATCCCCGAAGTCGCGCCGCTGGAGGAGCGGGTGCTGCAGCTGCGCCAGCAGGTCGAGCACCTTGATGCCTTCGGCGACGCCTGCCGCCTGGCCGCCGCGACCCTGGCCTCGGCCTCGGAGGAGATCCGGCGCGCCTACGCCCCCAAGCTCCAGGCGTACCTCAGCCGCGACCTCGCCCAGGTCACCGACGGGCGCTACAGCGAAGCGCTGGTCAGTGATCGGTTCGAGGTGCTGCTGCGGGTCCCCGAGACCAGGTCAATGGTCGACCTCAAACAGCTCAGCCGCGGGACCCAGCAGCAGATATACCTGCTCCTTCGCCTTGGCCTGATGGAGGTGATGGGCGGCGGTACCGAGACCCTGCCGCTGTTCCTTGACGATGCCCTGGCGCTGGCCGACGACGATCGCAGAGCTGAGCTGCTCAAGGTCCTCGAGGCCCAGGAGTGCCAGGTCGTTTACTTCACCGGCGGTGAGAGCGAGGCCGCGACGGCTTTCGGCGACCGGTGGCATCGGATCGACCTGCCGCGACCCGTGAGCGGGGCCGATGCCGCAGGTCAGCAGACCCTGAAAATCATCGACCGCCCCGGCGCCTAGAATCAGTTGATCGGCACCTAGTGGTCCCCGGCGGAAGTTCGTGACCCACTTGTGAGCCAGGCGGAGGGGTCGCCGAGGTAGAGGCCGCAGGCACAGTCAAGTGCCTCTTCAGGTTCGCCAATGGGCAGGCCGCTGGGAAGGATCGAATCCTCGTATTTTTCGCTGCTTGCCAGGTGGATCGCGAAGCCCCAAAGGCTTGCCGAATGCCCCCAACGCAGACGGCAGAGTGGGATGGTGTCGCCATCGGGAAAGACGCCGTCGACGTAGGCGAAACGGTTGCGATAGCGAACAGTCACGCTGGCCAATTGGGGCCATCTTTCGCGCTGGCGGGCGTGGAGCTTCTGTCGTAGTGAACTCTGAGTGCTCTCTGGTATCGAGCCGGCCATGAAGAGACCCCTTTTAATCGAACACGTGTTCTGTTTAACTGCGGATAACTGAATGATCCACGATCACGAGGTGCTCCGCCATGCAACCTACCACCCTCGTCCTGACCGCGGACCAGCATCAAAGGCTGGAGGCCATCGTCCGCCTTCCCAAGAGCCAGCAACGCCTCGCGCTCCGGGCCAGGATCGCGCTGGCAGTCGCCTCCGGAATGGCGATCCGCGCCGTGGCGCGGGCCTGCGCCTGCCGGCCGACCACTGTGCGCAAGTGGTGCCGCCGAATCCACGAGCGGGGTCTCGAAGGCCTCAAGGACCAGAAGCGCTCCGGCCGTCCGCGACGGATCACTCCCCAGGAGCGCTGCTCGGTCATTTCGGCAGCCTGCTCGCTGCCCTCGGAACTCGGTTTGAAGGGCCATTCCGTACTCAGCGGTGCCCTCATCGCTGAGGCCGTCCTGCGCTCGGGCGCGGTTGCAATGATCAGCGACCGATCGGTCCAGCGGATCCTGCACTTGGCCTCCCTCAAGCCCCACCGCTGCGATTACTGGAAGCGGCCTTCCGACCCCCAGTTCGAGGCCAAGATGCGACCCATCATCGACCTCTACCTCAACCCCCCCGACGATGGCCCGGTTTGGGGGGTCGACGAGAAGACTTCCATCCAGGCGCTTCAGCGTCGATTCCCCGACCTGCCCCTGCGCAAGTCCGGCGAGCTCATCCACCGAGAGGCCGAGTACATCCGCCACGGAACCCGCTGCCTGACCGCCGGCTTCGAAATCCAGACCGGCAAGGTGCTGGGAATCGTTACCCCCAATCGTCCCGAGCCGGTCTTCATCTCTTTTCTCGACCACCTTCACAACCACGTTCCCAAAGACCAGGTCATCCACGTGGTTCTCGACAACCTCAACACCCACAAAGGTCAGGGCGTGCGCCACTGGCAAGCCGAAAACCCCGGCCGCATGGTCTTCCATTACCTGCCCTTCTACGCCAGTTGGCTCAATCAGATCGAGATGTGGTTCGGGACTCTTCAGCGCCGCTGCATAAAGCGCGGCGACTTCCGCTCAGGCGAAGATCTGACAACGCAAATCCTCGACTTCATGGAAACCCACAACCACCTTCATGCCCACCCGTATCGCTGGACCTACACCGGCGATCCTCTGGCTGCCTGACATGGGTCACGAACTTCCGCCGGGGACCACTAGCCTCCGACGGCCGTGCCGCGGTGCTGCGACCTACTTCTCCGCCGTCTCCTTGAGGCCCTGCAACATCGGTCCCCAGTTGTCCTCGGCCATCTTGTCGGCCTCTTCCTGGGTCGCGTTG
>CABEAI010000288.1_pt1 | contig 10148 bp, 10 predicted proteins | sample 3132431 | NCBI WGS metagenome assembly CABEAI01 (sample SAMEA5534343, study PRJEB31848) | metagenome | biome: tundra; feature: field; material: soil | place: USA | collected 2013-05 | depth 0.45 m | reverse complement strand
GCGATCGCCCCCGACCCCCCAGGCGACAACCACATCGCCTACCCGGTGCTCCTCGTCGGCCTGGCCGTGATGACGGCCTTGACAGCCGAGGTCCCCGCGACCCGCGACTTGACGGTGGCCCTCTTGACCATCGGCGGGGCGGTGGCGTTCTATCTCTGCACCACCATCGCGCCCCTGCGCCACTATCGCCTTTACCTGGCCGGCGCCCTGCTGATCACCGCCCACGCCGTCATCATCCTGAGGGTCCCGCTGCCACCCCACCAGGACGTCTGGCGGTTCCTCAACTTCGGCGTCGACGCCCTCCTCAAGGGCCAGAACCCATACGGGGGCAGCTTCATTGGCGCCGACGGTGGGATCTTCCGGCTGACCTACCCACCGGCCTCGATCCTGCTCCTGGCGCCCTTCCGCATGCTCCTGACCGACATCCGCTGGGGCTATATAGCCTGCGAGGCGATCGTCGTTCTGCTGCTGCCACGGCTGGTGTGCCGAGCCGGCGGGTCGGTGGCGCGCTGGCAGGAGGCGCTGATCCTGATTCCGTTGGTCCTGCCACGGGCGGCCCAGGCTTTCTTTGTGTTCAGCAACCAGGAGTGGCTGCTGCTGGCGCTGGCCGCGGGCGCGCTGGTTCTGGCGCTTGACTCGCGCTCGCTGCTTGCGGGGATGCTGGTGGGGCTGGGTATCGCCAGCAAGCAGTACTTCGTGGTCTTCCCGGTCCTCTATCTCCTGCCCACGCTGCGCCGGCGCGCCGTCCTCACCGGCGTCGCGGTTGCAGTGGCCGTGACCCTGCCGTTTTTGGCCTGGGGCCCAGGCGCCTTTGTCGACCACGTCTTCGGCAACCTCGCCAGCACTCCCGACCCCAACCGCGTGACGATCTGGGCGATGCTGGCGCACGCGGGCCTGCCGTCGGGAAGAGTGGTCTCAGCCGTGCTCGCGGTTGCGGGTGGCGCGGTGGCGCTGCTGCTGGCCTGGGCCGGGCGTCGAAGCCTCAGCACTTCGCTGATGGCCTGCGGGTTGGGGCTGTTAGCCTTCACCCTCGGCGCCACCTTCGCCGGCTACAACTACTACGTCTACGGGCTGGCCTTCATCACCTGGGGGCTGCTGATCCCGGCGGCGCCGAGGCGGCTGGTAAAATCAGATTGATTTAGTCAGCTTTTCTGACTCCACCGAATTGATCGCGAGGAACGCTTGAGCCAGGCTGTGGCCATCGACCACCTGACCGCGGATGCGATTGCGGCCGCTGGGCTGCCTTCCTGGCTGGAGCAGCGCAAGCTGGCCGACCAGAGGACCTTCGCCGAGTTGCCGATGCCCGACTCCACCTCGATGGAGGACTGGCGCCGGACGGATGTCTCGCACATCGACCCGCACGCCTACGAGCCCGCCGCCAGCGATGCCCAGCCCGCCGCAGGCGACGTTGATGGCGGTGTGGAGCTCAAAAGCAGCTGGGAGCGCTCGGGGGAGGGCGGGGCCCTGATCACGCAGCAGGGCGGCACCTCAACGGTGGCCAACTTGCCGGAAGTGTTCACCGAGCAGGGGGTGATCGTCTCAAGCCTCGAGACCGCCGCCCGCGAGCATCCCGAGCTGGTCCAGAAGTACCTCGACCACGAGGTGGTCCCCGCGGCGGCCGGCAAGTTTGCCGCCCTCAACGCAGCCTTCTGGCGTGGCGGTGTCTTCGTCCACGTCCCGAAAGGTGTGACGGCCAGGCTGCCGGTCTGGGCAGCGCAGTCGGCCGCCGTGTCCGCCAGCCCCCAGTCCGTCCTGCCGAGGAGCCTGGTGGTTGTCGACGAGGGTGCCTCGCTGATCTACACCGACGAATATGCCTCGGCTGCCGCCACCGGGGACGTCCTCAGCAGCGCTGTGACCGAGGTCATCCTGGGCGATGGGGCCACCATCCAGTATCTCGTCCTGGAGCAGTGGGACAATCAGGTCGATCACTTCGCCTACCATCGGGTCCATCTCGGCAAGGACTGCCACGCCGAGCTGGTTGTGGCCGCGACTGGCTCCCGCCTGGCCAAGGTCTACATGGACGTGGCCATGATGGGCGCGGGCTCAACAGCACGGATCTCAGGGCTCATCATCGGTGACGGCAAGCAGCACTTCGACTTTCAGTCGCTGCAGGACCATTTCGCCCCCAACTGCATGAGCGACCTGCTGGTCAAAGGCGCGCTTCGAGACGAGGCCGTCTCGGTCTACTCGGGGCTGATCAAGATCCGCAAGGACGCCCAGCATTCGGACGCTTACCAGGCCAACCGCAGCCTGATCCTGTCGCCCAAAGCCAAGGCCGATTCCATGCCCAAGCTCGAGATCGAGGCCAACGACGTGCGCTGCACCCACGGCGCCACCATGGGCCAGGTCGACGCCGAGCAGCTCTTCTACCTGCAGAGCCGTGGCTTCTCGTTGGAGGAGGCGCAGAACACCCTGGTGCACGGCTTCTTCCAGCCCGTCATCGACCGCATCGCCCTGGAGCAGGTCCGGCAGCAGATCCACGAGGCCATCGACGAGGCGCTCACAGGGCTTGACCCGGTCGTCTGAACTTGCGGCCCTCCAAGGCCGGTCGCCATGCCTGGTGTAAAATACAGATGCTTTTAGTCGGATTTTGCCCAACTCGGGCAGAGGTGCATGATCGCGTTGGTTCGGGTGGCTTCGATCGAGGAGATCCCTGAGGGGTCTGCCAAGCACGTCGAGGTCGACGGCGAGGAGATCGCGGTGGCCAACGCGGGCGGCATTCTCTACGCCGTGAGCGATGTCTGCAGCCACGAATACTTCCACCTCGCTGGCGGGGAGGTCGACTCCGACGAGCTGACCATCGAATGCCCCAAGCACGGCTCGACCTTCAGTCTTACGACCGGCGCGCCCCAGAGCCTGCCGGCGGTACTGCCGGTGAGGACCTACGGGGTGCGGCTGCAGGGCGAGGACGTGATGGTCGAGGTCCTAAAGGCAGCTGCCGAAGCCTCGGTCTCGGCGGGCTGAGGGCGAGATGACCGAAGCCACCCACGCCACCGCCCGGGCCCTCGACGTCGAGGCGATCCGCGCCGATTTCCCGATCCTCACCCGCGCCGTTCGAGGCGGCAAGCACCTGGTCTACCTCGACAACGCCGCCTCCAGCCAGAAGCCCAAGCAGGTCATCGACGCCCTGGCCGACTACTACACCCGCTACAACGCCAACGTCCACCGCGGCATCCACACCCTCTCCGAGGAGGCCACCGACGAGTACGAGAAGGCCCGTCGCAAGATCCAGGCCTTTATCAACGCCGAGCATTCCGAGGAGCTCATCTTCGTCCGCAACACCACCGAGGCCATCAACCTGGTGGCCCATTCGTATGGGGAGCGGCTGCAGAAGGGCGACGAGATCCTGCTTTCGGAGATGGAGCATCACTCCAACCTGGTGCCCTGGCAACTGCTGGCCGACCGTCGGGGGGCGAAACTGCGGTTTCTACCGCTGCTCGACGACGGCACCATCGAGATGGCGGCTCTGCCCGGCCTGCTCAACGACCGCACCAAGGTCGTGGCCGTCAGCCACATGTCCAACGTGCTCGGCACCATCAACCCAGTCGAGGAGATCACCCGCCAGGCCCACGCGGCGGGCGCAGTTGTGCTCCTCGACGCGGCCCAGTCAGTGCCCCACCTCCCGGTCGACGTCAAAGCCATGGACTGCGATTTCCTCGCTTTCAGCGGCCACAAGATGCTGGGGCCGATGGGGGTGGGGGTGCTCTACGGCCGCCGCGAGCTGCTGGAGTCGATGCCGCCATTTTTGGCCGGCGGCAACATGATCATGAAGGTCGAGCTCGAGCATTCGACCTACAACGAGCTGCCCGACAAGTTCGAGGCCGGCACCCCCGACGCGGGCGGCGCGATCGCGCTGGGCGTTGCCGTCGACTACCTGTCCGAGATCGGCATGGAGAACGTCCGGTGCCACGAGCGCGACCTCACCGACTACGCCCTCGAGGTGCTCATGGGTGAGGAGGACGTTGCCCTCTACGGTCCCAAGGCCGCCGACAACCGGGGCGGCGTGATCGCCTTCAACCTCGGCGACATCCACCCCCACGACCTGGGCACCCTCCTTGATCGAGAGGGGGTGGCCATCCGTGCCGGGCACCACTGCTGCCAGCCGCTGATGCGGCGCCTGGGCCAGGTGGCCACCGCCCGGGCCAGCTTCTACATCTACAACACCCGCGAAGAAGTCGACTCGCTGGTCTTGGCACTGGGCAGCGCCCGTGCCGTCTTCAGCTGATTGGGGGGTAGGCTCAGAGCATGTCTTTTCAGTTCGATGACGAGCTCTACCGCGACATCATCCTCGACCACTACCGCAACCCCCGCAACAAGGGCGACCTCGACCCTGCCGACGTGAGCGTGAGCGCCAACAACCCGCTCTGCGGCGACGAGGTGACCATCACCGCGCGCCTCGGCGACGACGGTGAGACCGTCAAAGAGCTGCACTTCAGCGGCCGCGGATGCTCCATCAGCCAGGCCTCGGCCTCGATGATGGCCGAGGAGATCGAAGGCAAGCCCCTCCCCGATGCCCTCAAGCTCATCAACCGCTTCAAGGAGATGATGCTGGCTGAGGGCGATGCCGAAGGCTTGGGCGACCTTGAGGCCCTGCAAGGGGTGAAGAAATACCCGGTCCGGATCAAGTGCGCCGTCCTGGCCTGGAACTCGCTGCTGCAGGGTCTGACGGAGAGGGCCGGGGAATCCCTTGGGCCCGAAGCGCATTCTCACACTGTTGGAGGTATGGCATGAGCGAGGCACAGCCCATAAAGGCACAGTCGACCGAAGCGCAGCCCGCCGACCCACAGGCACCCGCCCAGAACCTGGGTGCCTACAACGAGCCCGCGGCCACCGGTGAACCGATCAACCCGGAGGAGGTCCGCGAGGGACTCAAAGCGGTCGTCGACCCCGAGATCGGGCTGGACCTCGTCAACCTCGGCCTGATCTACAACGTCGACGTCCACGAGAACAACATCAAGGTCGAGATGACACTCACCGGCCCTGGCTGCCCCGTCGGGCCGATGCTGCAGAGCCAGGTATACGGGGTCTGCGCCGGCTGGCCCGGGGCCCGCAATGTCCAGGTCGACCTGGTTTGGTCGCCCCCCTGGGACCCGCGCACCATGGCCAGCGAAGAGGCCAAGGACGTCCTTGGCATCTGGTAGCCGGCTCCCAAGCGCCACCGAGAATTCGCCGGCCCGCCTGGCCAGGATTTGGTTGAAGTGAGCACCAGTCGGCTGCACCCGCATTTGGCCGCGCGGGTTTTCTTGATTCCTCTGCTGTTGTTATCGGCGTGCGCCCCATTGAGGGCTTCAAACAGCGCCGTCCAGTTCAGCCTGCCGAGCACCACCAAGGGGGACCTTGCCTTCACCCCGGTTGACGGCGCCGCCGAGCTCGACCCGGCCAAAACCGAGGTGGTGGTCCGCGCTGTCGGCTCTGGGGCACATCTCAAGTCGGTCACGATTCTGCCGGACAGCGGCCAACCAGTTGACGCGACCATCAAGAACGGCCAGCTGGACCTCAAGTCAGGCCTCAAGTCGGATACCCACTATGTCGTCAGCGCCGTGGCTGCGGTCCGCAGGCAGGGCGAGTCGACGAATACCGACGAGACCCAGACCAGCGAATTTGCCACCGCGACCACGCCCAAGGTCGTGTCCACCAACCCGACCACCATCGGTCAGGGCCAATCGGTGGTCCTGGCACTGAGCCCGGCCGCCAGCGGCGTGACCGTCGACGGGCCCGTGCGCGGCCAGCTCGGGCCCGACGGCACAACCCTCACAGTTGTCCCGCTCGACTTCAAGCAGGGCCAGACTTACAGCTTCAGCGTCCGGGCCAAGAACCTGAAGGGCGTGTCCGGCTCGCCGCAGACGGCGTCCTTCGGCACCCTGGGTGCGGCCACCGCCGCCGCCTACCCTGACAACGGCACCACCAACATGGGCGTTGGCGAGCCGCTCACGCTCACCCTGAGCGGGCCGCCGTTGAAGCCGAGTGATTTCGCCGCCCACCTGGCGGTCAGCGTCACCGTCAACCAACCGCCTGCCGGCCCCGGTACCGGGGGCTGCGCCGCCTACGCCTCGCCGTCGGTTGCCAGCGGCGACCTGCCCGTGACCTTTGCCTGGACCAACGACCACCGGGTGCGGCTGGTGCCCAAGACGCCCGACGGCTACTGGCCCGCGAACAGCACCGTCAAACTGACGGCTTCCATCACGGGGTTGCTTACCGCCGCCGGCAGCAGCTTCGTCAGTGACGTGGTAAGCAGCTTCAACACCGGCGACAAACGGGTCATCGATGTCGACCTCACGGCCCAGCACCTGCTGGCCTGCAAGAACGGCACCCCGGCCAACGACTTCGCCATCAGCAGCGGCATCCCCACCCACGCCACCGACGTCGGCAGCTATTACATCTGGCTGCGCAAGCCGGACGAGGAGATGAAGAGCCCGGAGGGGCCCTTCGCGCCTGACTACTACGACATCAAGCACGTCCCCTGGACCCAGTACTTCGACGGCAGCGAGGCGCTACACGGCGCCTGGTGGCACAACAACTTCGGGCACCCGATGAGCCACGGCTGCGTCAACGTACAGACCCCAACCGACAACACCAAGTGGCCGGCCGCGTTGCCGCAGGCGGAATGGCTGTACAACTTCGACAACCTCGGCGACCCGGTGGTCGTCCACGGGGTCACGCCGGGCCTGACAGCCGCCACCCAACCCTCCGACTGAGCCTCTCACAACTCCCCCGGCTGGCATAATTGCTGCGCCAGTCGTCCAACCCTTGGGAGAGAAGATGCTCGAGATCGTCCTCAGGCTAGTCGCGGTGGTCAGTACTGCCATCCTGCTGCTGGTGTTCGGTTGGTACTTCTCCTTCGGCTCTGACACGCTCCAGCACGACTGGATCTTCTTCGGGGGCGGGGTGCTGGCTTTGCTCTCGGGGCTCGCTACGCTACCGTTTGTCGGCATGGTCTTCATGCAGCTCCGTGAATACGGCATCGACGGAATCGCCAGCGACGTGGGCTATCCTGAGCTCGCCGGCCCGCCGCCAAACACCGGTGGAGCCGCTGCTCGCGCCGCCGCCGCGGCAGCGTCCGACGACTCGGAGTCAGAGTCGGAAGAGTAGAGCCGGGGCGGCGCGCCTCGCTTTGCTCGGGGGGGCCTCCCGCGACGCCCGACCAGGCATCAGCCGCGCTGGGGAGCCACCTGGCTGCGGTTCTGGCCCTGCCCGTGTCCCTCGATCAGCGCCTGGGTGGCGCGGCCCAGCAGGTTGGGCTCGTCGTGCTCCAGCCCGGCGCTGGCGATGCCCAGGGACAGGGTCAGGCTGTTCTCACTGCCGCCGAGCTTGAAGACGGTTGATCCCACCAGGATGCGGATCTTCTCGGCGGTGCGGAGGGCGCCTTCCTCTGGGGTTTCCGGCAGCAGCACCAGGAAGCGGTGGGTGCCGAGCGCGATGACTCGGTTGGTGGCGGCCAGGGTGTCCGGGTCGCGGATCACCCGCGACATCGCCTCGGCGACGTCGCGGATGAGTTGATTGATCTGGTCATAGCCATAGGCGGTCTCGAGCTTGCTGAGGTTGTCGATCTCCACCACCAGCACTGACAGCTGGTGACCGTAGCGGCTGGCCCGGTTGAGCTCCTGCTTCAGCAGCGACTCGAAAAAAATGACATTGAACAGGCTGCTGAGCCCGTCGACCACGAACAACGGCTGGTCGCGGACGGGGTCGATGGGCATGCCGCAGTGGCTGCAGTAGTTGTCGCTGGTCCTCAGGTTGGCGCGACAGAAGCGACATCCCGAGGAGCGAGGTGGGGTTCGCGTGCGATCCGGCGCCGGCGCCTTGGCTGGACCTGGGGTCCCCGCGCTGCTGTTCTTGGCCATCGTAAGCACCGTAATCATATCGTCACGATCGCGTTAACCCGGCCCAGGCCTCGGCTCGGGCCGCGACTAACATGAGAATGATGTCCGTCGTGGCCAGCGGGTTGAGCAAGGATTTCGGCTCCTTCCGCGCTCTTGAGGACATTTCCTTCACCGTGGGCGGCGGTGAGTCGCTTGTCATCCTGGGCGAGAACGGGGCCGGCAAGACCACCACCCTGCGCTGCCTCGCGGGTGTTATCCGGCCCACCTCCGGGAGCGTTATGGTCGGCGGCATTTCGGTTGCCGATAACCCGGAGGCGGTGCGGGCCCAGGTCGGCTTGCTCTCCGAGCTGCCCGGTTTGTACGAGCGTATGACGGCGCCCGACTACCTCGACTTCTTCGGGCGCATCCATGGCATGCCGGAGGATATCCGGGGACGTCGCATCGCCGAGATGCTGGATCTGTTCGGTCTCGACCAACGGGCCGACGTCTGGCTGGGCAGCTACAGCAAGGGCATGCGCCAGAAGGTTGCGCTGGTGCGCGCGACGCTGCACCAGCCCCGGGTCCTGCTCCTCGACGAGCCGACCTCATCGATGGACCCCGCGGGTGCACGACTCACCTGGGACTATATCCTGGAGCTGAAGCGGACCGGTATCGCCGTCGTCGTGTGCACCCACAACCTGCGCGAAACAGCGCGGGTCGCCGACCGCCTGGCGGTGATGGCCGGTGGCCGCATCCTGGCCCACGGCACCCTCCCCGAGTTGCAAGAGCAGCTCGGGCTGGAGCCGCGGTACGTGCAAACCATGGTGCCCGGCCTGGAGGACATCTACATGGAGGTGATGGCTCGCGCCGGTCGCCTCTCGAGGCGGATGACATCGTGATCCTGCGCCGGTTGGGGCGGGTGATGTTCGCTGGGGTCAGTGGTCCCCGCCGCGAGATGATCTGGCTGATCGCCCGCCGCGACCTCCGCGAGTCGACCTCTGACGCCCGGCTCTTCATCGCCATGACCAGCCTCACCTTCGTCATCCCCGTGGTAGCGGCCATCGGTGTCGCCGCCGCCGGGCACTACCTGGGGCCGTCGGGTCGCGGCGTCACCGAGCGACTGGCCGAGGTGGGCGCGTTCTTCGTCGTCTTCCTGCCGGCGTCCTTCTCGCTGGTGCTGGCGCTTGAATCGTTCAGTGGGGAGCGCGAGCGCAATACCCTGGAGACGCTGTTCGCCACCCCGCTTCGTGAGAGCGAGATCTACCTCGGCAAGTGCCTGGCGGTGCTCATCCCCAGCCTCAGCCTCAGCTATGCCGCCGTGACGACGTACTCGCTGGCGGTCTTGGTGCTGATTCATTTTGTGGCATTCCAGGGCCTCGGCCCGCTGCTGGTGGTGACCCTGGCCCAGGCGCTGGTGATGGTCGCCGGCGCCACCATCGTCAGCAGCCAGACCAAAACGTTGCGCTCGGCCAACGTCATGGCCAGCTTCATCATCATCCCCATGAGCGGCGTCATCCAGGCTGAATCGGTGCTCATCATCAGCCGCCTGGAGTGGGTGCTGTGGGCGGTTGCGGCGATGCTCGCAATGGTCGCCCTGCTGCTGCTGCGGCTGGGGATCATAGGCTTCAACCGCGAGAACATCCTGGCCAAAGAGGGCCGGCCGCCCGATCGGCGGGCATGGCTGTTGCGAATGCTGCGCCGGATCCCACGGCGCCCGTCGCAATGGAGGCGGCTGGCTGTCGACATGGTCCGGGCGATCCCAGCCACATTCAGGAGGAGCCGCAGCGCGATCGCCGTCTCGGCCTTCCTGCTCATCTTTGGCGCGATCTCCGGGGCGGTCGCGCAGCAGTACAGCCTGGTGCCGGCCCGGCCGGTGGCCGCCCTGGTGGCCACCAAGGCCGCGGTGGGCCACGAGGCGGTGCTGGGAACGCCGCCGTTCTTCTTGCTGATCTTGCGCAACAACCTCCTGGTGGGAGCCCTGATTCTGCTACTGGCGCCGCTCACCCTGGGGGCCTTCGGCGGCATCGCGACCCTCCTCAACGGCTTCGTGGTGGGTTACATCGGCGGGGTCTTCTTCGACTTCTCGCGGCTTGGCTTCTTCGCCTGCGGGATCGCGCCGCACGGCGTCGTCGAGCTGCCGGCGCTGGTGCTGGCCGCCGCCTTTGCGCTGCGAGTCGGGGCAAGCATGGTGCGGCCATCGACTGAGGGCTGGCTGGTGGGGATGCGGCTGGCGCTCTCCGACTACGCCCGCGGCGCCCTCGTCTTCGTGCCGATGTTCGCGGTGGCCGCCTACATCGAGGCGTACGTGACCCCGGTGGTCATGAAGTCCTGCTGAAAGGGCTACGCAGA
>CABEAI010000285.1_pt1 | contig 10211 bp, 12 predicted proteins | sample 3132431 | NCBI WGS metagenome assembly CABEAI01 (sample SAMEA5534343, study PRJEB31848) | metagenome | biome: tundra; feature: field; material: soil | place: USA | collected 2013-05 | depth 0.45 m | reverse complement strand
GGGCGGGGGTGACCATGTTCACCCGCTCGTCGGTGCACTGGGCGCTGAGGATGGTGGCAATAAGGAGCTGCAGCGGGTTGTCATGGACGAGGGCGCATTCGGCCTGCGGATAGGCCGCCGCCAGCCGCTCGGCGGCCAGCCTGGCACGCTCGAAGATCTGGGCTTTGGCGCCGAGCTTGATGCGGGGCTCGGGCCGCGCACGGGCCTTGGGCCGGCGGGTGCGCGCCGCCACGGATCTTGAGCTGGCTGTGGTGGCGGCCTTTGGCATCACGCAATTCTCAGTGAGAGCGCAATTCTCGGTGTGAGAGCGCAATCCTGGGCCTGGGGCGATATCCGCCGCACGGGTTTGAAATGGGATGTGCCGGGTAAGCCATATCCCGGATTTCCAAACATCTTTTGACCGGTTCTTTCCCGTCCCCACAAGACACCCGGGCTATTACGGAGGAGACGAAAGAAAACCGATGCCTGCTTAGTTACAAGGACACAGACATGAGCACGATGGACAGCAAGACAATCGAGAAGCTGATCAAAGACCTGGGTCTCCCAGGCCGTCTCGTCGAAGTCACCGGCAGGCTGATCACGGTCGACCTCCTCGACGACCGCAGCGAGCGCTTCGAGCGCCACGAGCTGGGCGTCTCAGAGTTCTGCGACCTGCTCCTGGACTGGCGGCAGAAGCTGATCGAGCGCGAAGTCTCGGCTACCTCCGCGAAGGCGGTGGTGGCGAAGTCCACCGCTCCGGCCGCGGCTTAGGGTTCGCCCGGAGGCGCAGCCGCAGGCTGCCCTCCATCGCCTCACTGGAGGCGACCAGGGCACTGAACTCACCTCGGTCCAGCATCCCCCGGAGCTCCCACTTGATGGCTCCGCGCCCCTCGCCCGCGGCCACGTGGCTGGTGACATCGCGCGCGCCATGGAGGATCTCGACGGCCTCGTAGCCGTTGGCGTACGCCTCCTGGACCGCGAGGCGGATGATGTCGATGGCGGTCAGCACGTCATACCCATGGACGTCGACCCGGCGGACGCGGCTGGTGGTTTTGGGGCCGGGGCGGGGCCGATTCTCGACCTGCCACGGCCGGGGACGGCGGCGGGGCATTGGCTCAATGTACAGTCTCCGCGTGGAATACCGCCGGCTCGGCAGGAGCGGCCTGAAGGTCAGCAGCATCGCCCTTGGCTCCTGGCTGACATACGGCAACCAGGTCGACAGCGAAACCAGCACCGCCTGCGTCCGCCGCGCCTTCGACCTCGGGGTCATCCTCTTCGACACCGCCGACATCTACCACGTGGGCGCCGGCGAGACCGAGCTGGGCAAGGCCCTCGACGGGATCACCCGCTCGGACTACGTACTCGCCACCAAGTGCTTCTGGCCGATGAGCGACAACGCCAACAACCGCGGGCTGTCGCGCAAGCACGTCTTCGAGTCCGTCGAGGGGAGCCTGCGGCGCCTGCGCACCGACTACATCGATCTCTACCAGTGCCATCGCTACGACGACGACACGCCGCTGGAGGAGACCCTGCGGGCGCTGGACGACCTGATCACCCAGGGCAAGGTCCTCTACGCCGGCATCAGCGAGTGGCGCCCGGAGCAGATCCAGGCCGCCATTGAATTCGCCCACGAGCACGACGTCGACCAGATCGTGAGCTCGCAGCCGCAGTACTCGATGCTCTACCGGCGCATCGAGAAGCGCGTCATCCCGCTCTGCGAGACGGCCGGCATCGGTCAGCTGGTGTGGTCGCCGCTGGCCCAGGGCGTGCTCACCGGCAAGTACAAGCCCGGCGAGGCGCCACCACCCGACTCCCGCGCCGGCGACGACCGAACCAACAGCAGCATCGGCGGGTTCCTCAGCAATGAGACGCTGGCCGCGGTCCAGAAGCTGCGCCCGATCGCCGAGGGCGTCGGCCTGACGATGTCGCAGCTGGCGCTGGCCTGGATCCTGCGTCAGCCCAACGTCAGCGCGTGCCTGGTCGGGGCCACCCGGCCGGAGCAGGTCGAGGATAACGTCAAGGCCTCAGGGGTGCGCCTCGACGAAGCCACCCTTGACGCCATTGACGCAGCCCTCGCGGGTGTGGTCAACTCCTAAGACGCCGGCGGTCTGCAGGCTCGCCGAGCCCTCGACAGACGCACCGGCTGAGCCACGCCCTTGAGGGTGACCTCGCCGATCTCTTCGAGCTCCACCCCATCGATGGGCTCGGGGAGCACAGAGGAGGGAACCAGGACCTCATTGGGCCGGGCATAGTCGGTGATCCTAGCGGCCAGGTTGACGGTGTTGCCGTAGTAGTCGCCTGACTGCGCCACCACCGGCCCGCGATGAATGCCGACCCGCAGCGGCGGCAGTCCCGCGCGGGGCAGCTGCTCGAGGAGGTCGAGGGCGGCCAGCACCGCGGGGGGAGCGCTCTCGAAGAAGAGCATGGCGCCGTCCCCCATGGTCTTGATGACGCGGCCGTGGTGCTCCAGTGAGGTGTCCATGAGCTGGTCGTTGAACTTGGCAGCAAGTTCGGCGGCGGCGCTGTCGCCGAGGTCGGCGGATAAGACCGTGAACCCGACCAGGTCGACGAAGACCACCGTAGGGTCCCCGGCGCGGTGCGAGCCGATCTCGCCCTCACCGACCGCCTCCTCCATCAGCTCGGTCGCATTCTTCAGGGTCTGGTGCTCCAGCAGAGGATGGACGACGTGTTCGCGAAACAGCTGCGATTGGACCTCGGCGGCACGGCGCAGACTGTCGCCGGTGACTCTCATCGCGTGGAGCCGGGCGTCGGCGGGGATTGGCAGGCTTCGGATGACGGCGTAGTTCTCGAAGGCCTCGATCTCGTCGATCCGCGCCGGCTGGTTGGGGTCCGGCAGCGGCAGACCGGCGGCCCGGTAAAAGCTGTGGATTTCCTCGGCGGGGATGCCGAGGCGGTCCCGCAGCTCGGCGTAGGTGAGGTTGGAGAGTCTCTGGGCGGCGGGCAGGGCGATCTCCAGGAGGTTCAACGAATAGCCGCCCTCGTGGTATTTCTCGAGCACCCTGTCCAGGCCGCCATGTTGCTCAGCTACCTGACGCACGATCTGCAGCTTGACCAGCTCGAGCCGCGGTAGCCGCCATCAGTCTTGTGGATGACGCCGGCCTGCTCGCACTCGTCGACCTCGGCATCGGTGAAGCCCGAGAGCTCGGCCAGGCGCTCGCGGCTGAGGAGGATCTCCCCGAGCGCCTCAGCGGCGCTCATCCGGGCCCGCCCTTTAGGCCGCGTGGGCGGCTATTGGGATGACCGCGTCGACGTCGAGCCCGGGGGGGCCCACCAGCGCGCCGCGGATCTCATCCGGGCGCAGGTACTTGGTGGCGGCGGCGTTGATGTCGTCAGCGGTGACGGCGTCGATGAGGTCGAACTGCTCCTTCTGGTCGCTCATCTTGCCGCGGTACAGCAGTTCGGCGGCGGCCAGGTAGCCCTGGGCCATCGAATCCTCGCGGTCGAGAACGTAGCGACCCTTGAGCATCGCCTTGCCCTTCTCGACCTCCTCGGGAGTGACGCCCTCGGCGACGATCTTCTCCATCTCGGCCACGATCGAGGCGACGGCGGTCGACGCCTGGCCGGGGTCGGTGCCGGTGTAGATGACCATGGTGCCGATGTCCGAGGCGAGGCCCAGCGACGAGCTGACGCTGTAGCAGAGGCCCTGTCTTTCGCGCACCGAGATGAACAGCCGGCTGCTCATTGAGCCACCGAATATGGCGCTCATCATCCGGGCCGCGGTGACGTCCTCCTCGGGGTCGGAGTGCGACAGGCAGGGGAGGGCCAGGCACACGTTGGCCTGCTGGATGTCGCGCTCGGCGTGTTCGTTGGTGGGCGGGTTGAAGGTGCCCGGCAGAGCGGGGTCGAGGTCCTGCGCTGGCAGGTCGGCGAAGTGGCGCTCGGCGAGGCTCCGGTTGAGCTCGTGGGTGACGTTGCCCGCGATCACCAGCGTCATCCGCCCGGGGGCATAGAAGCGCTTGCGATAGGCAACCACCTCGTCCCGAGAGACGCCTTTGATCACCTCAGGGAAGCCGATCACCCCCCATCCCAGCGGGGTGTCGCCATAGATCGCCCGACCAATCAGCTGGTGGACCTTGGCCTGCGGGTTGTCGTCGTACATCTTCATTTCTTCGAGGACGACGCCACGCTCGCGCTCCACCTCTTCGGCAGGCATCAGGGCATTGCGGAGCAGGTCGGCGATGACGTCGACCGCTTGCTCGGTGTAGTCGGCGGCGCCCTTCACGTAGTAGGCGGTGTACTCCTCGCTGGTGAACGCGTTGAAGCGGCAGCCGAGGGAGTCGATCTCGGTGGCGATCTGCAGCGTTGTCGGCCGGCGCGGTGTTCCCTTGAAGAACAGGTGCTCCAGGAAATGGGCGGTGCCGGCCACCTCGCGGGTCTCGTAGCGGGACCCGGCGCCGACGAAGAGCATCGCCGACATCGAGCCCGTGCCCCCGGGCACGGTGAGAACGGTGAGGCCGTTGTCGAGGGTGGAGATCTCCGCGGAACTCACAATCGGCTCAAGGATAGCGGCCGGTTGGGCACCCGGCCCCAGCGGGGGGGCGACGCCGGGATAATGCGGGCATGAGCGCGGCGACCGAGGAGAGCGTCAAGACACCGAAGTCGAAGGTGACCTCGACCCGGGCCTGGCTGCTGGCGGCGCTGGCGCTGATCACCCCCCTAGGGCTGATCCTGGTCAACGTGGCGGCGTACGTGATGGCCCACCTGGCCGCTTTTCGTGTCGGGATCACCACCAGCGCCGTCGTCAGCACCATCGTCCTCAACGGCATAGCGGCCATTGCCGCCTACCGCTACGGCGTGGCCCGCTGGCCGGAACTGAGCCAGGACCCCCGCCCCCAGCCGCTGGTACCGCGCCTCGTGCTCTGGCTGTTCGCGCCCCAGCGACGCCGCGCGGTGATGGTGGAGGCGGTTTTCATCCTCTCGCTGGCCGCTGCCCTGGGCGGGGTGCTGACCTACCACGGCCTTAGCGATCCCACCCTGCTGCCCAACTTCTCCACCCTGCTCGGCGGGCTTTTCGGCCTGGTCCTGGCGCTGCCCCTGATCGTGGCCGCGATCTATCGGCGCGAGACCAGCCGCCGCAGCCGGCGCCGCTACCGAACGCGGTGACCGGCACCCGTAACCGGCTGCTCCAGGGCGACTGCCTCGAGGTCCTGCCTGCCCTGGCTGACGGCACCTATGGGTTGATCTACCTCGACCCACCCTTCAACACCGGCCGGGAGCAGTCCTTGGCGCGGATGACAGCGCGCCAGTCTGCGGACGGCGACCGCACCGGCTTCGGGGGCCGCGCCTACAAGACCAGCCGCGGCGCCCGCCGCTCCTATCCCGACAGCTTTGACGACTACACCGGCTGGCTTGGGCCGCGCCTGACTGAGGCGCACCGGTTGCTGGCCGACCACGGCACCCTGTATCTCCACGTCGACTACCGCGAGGTCCACTACTGCAAGGTCCTGCTGGACGGGATCTTCGGACGCGACAACTTCCTCAACGAGGTGATCTGGGCCTACGACTACGGAGGGCGGTCGAAGCGCCGCTGGCCGGCCAAGCACGACAACATCCTGGTCTATGCCAGGGATCACCGGCGCTACGTCTTCAACTACAACGACCTCGACCGCATCCCCTACATGGCGCCCAGGTTGGTGACCCCCGAGAAGGCGGCACGAGGCAAGACCCCCACCGACACCTGGTGGCAGACGATCGTCCCCACCAACAGCAGCGAGCGCACCGGCTACCCGACCCAGAAACCGCTGGCGATCCTGTCGCGAATCGTGCGGGCGTCGTCGCGCCCAGACGACGTCGTGCTCGACTTCTTCGCCGGCTCGGGGACCACTGGGGTGGCGGCGGCGCAGGCGGGTCGAGCCTTCACCCTGGTCGACAGCTCGGCGGAGGCCATCGCCGTGATGCGCGCCCGGCTCGACCAGCTGGGCATCCCCTACCGGCTGGGGTAGCCGTCACCCTGGCGGCCTCCAGCTCGCGGCCCGGGGCCCTCAGTCGAACTCGATCCGCAAGAAAGAGGGGTCGGTTGCGGACCCAATTGAGTAAAGGGATATGAGTATGCGGTCGACTACGGGGCCAAGGTGATCAACCTCAGCATCGGGTCGGATGCGCCGCCGCTCCTCGGCCTGATCAACCTCGGCGGGCCCAACCCCATCCTGCCGGCGATCCAGTACGCGCACGACCACGGCGTGGCCGTGGCCGCGACCGCCGGTAACTCGGCGATTTCCTCGAGCGACTACCAGCAGGTTGAGCCCATCTCCCTGGTGGTTGGGGCTCTGGGTCGCAGCGGCGCCACCGCAAGCTATTCGACAGCGGGCAACATCTACGCCCTCGAGGGCGACTCGGGTAACGCCCCGCACACCCCGGACGTCAGCATCACGTCAACCGCCCTTGGGGGCGGCTACGCGGCCGCTGACGGGACCTCCTTCGCGGCGCCCCAGGTCGCCGGGGCGCTGGCGCTGCTGATGGCCAAGGGATACTCCGCCGACGGAGCCCGGCAGCAAATCCTGGCCACAGCCGTCAACCGGGGTGGGCTGCTCGAAATGGACGCAGCAGGCGCCGGCTGCCGCCCCAGCGGCGTCACCCAGCCCTTCTCCGTCGCCATCGCCAGAGGCGTCACCCTCGCCTTCGGACTCAGCCAGCCCAACATCAGGGACGCTGGCGGCCAGGGCCGACCCGCCGAAGCAGCCACGGACAATCTACGCGCTGCTCGGCTTCACCTTCATCGCCGGTGACTCGCTCTGGCTGCTGGCCGTGTGGGGGTCGTCGCCGGCATGGCGTCGGGGTACGGCGCCCTGCTATTCACCAAGGCGGTCGCCCGGGAATAGGTCAGCCGCTGCTTGCGGCCCGAGTCCCGGCGTGCGATCTAGTTGAGGCGCTCCACGATCATCGCCATCCCCTGGCCGCCGCCGACGCACATCGTCTCCAGCCCGTATGTCCTGTCCAGGGTCTGGAGGTCGTTCAGCAGCGTGGTCATGATGCGGGCGCCGGTCATGCCGAAGGGATGGCCCAGCGCGATCGCGCCCCCGTGCGGGTTGAGCTTCTCCATGTCCCAGCCGACCTCGCGGGAGACGGGGATGACCTGGGCCGCGAAGGCCTCGTTCAGCTCCACGACGTCGATGTCATCGACCGTCATGCCGGTCTGCGCGAAGACCTTGCGGCAGGCCTCGATCGGGCCCACCCCCATGATCGCGGGGTCGATGGCGCTCACCGCTGACCCGAGGATCCGCGCCAGCGGCTTGATCCCCAGCTGCTTCGCCTTCTCGTCCGACATCACGACGACCGCGGCGGCGCCGTCATTGAGGGGGCAGGCGTTACCAGCGGTGACCCGGCCGTCTTCCTTGAACACCGGCTTGAGCTGCGCCAGGCCCTCGACAGTGGTGCTGGAACGGATGCCATCATCCTGGCTGACCTCGGTTCCGTCAGGGGTGGTGACCGGGATGATCTCGTAGGCGAAGATGCCCTCGTCGCGCGCCCGGGTGGCTCTCATCTGGCTCTCATAGGCGAACTGGTCCATCTCCTGGCGGGTGATGCCGTACTTGTCGGCGACGTTCTCGGCTGTCATCCCCATCGTGATGTAGGCGTCGGCGATGGCGTCCGGACCGAAGAGGCGCATGTTGATGTCCTCGGCGTCGGGCATGGTCTTGACGCGCGAGCAGGACTCCACCCCAGCGGCGACGATCGCGTCGGCCTCGCCCGCCTTGATGGCGTGGTAGGCCATCCGGATCGCCTGCAGGCTGGAGGCGCAGAAGCGATTGACGGTGGTGCCGGGCACGGTGTCCGGCAGGCCGCTGAGGAAGACGGCCCGGCGACCGACGTTCATGCCCGTCTCGCCGTGAGGGAAGCCGCAGCCGCAGATCAGGTCTTCGATCTGGTCATGAGGCAGCTCGGGTACCTTTTCCAGCACCTTCTGGACGATGTACCCCAGCATGTCGTCGGGTCGGACGCTCACCAGCGAGCCCTTGCCGGCACGACCGATGGGCGAGCGACCAGTGGCGACGATGACGGCTTCAGGCATCTCAAAACCTCAGTGGTGGACCGGCCGTCGATTCTAACCCGCGGCCCGGGCCCCAGCGACCTCGAGCGAATCGCCGACCTGCGCGGCTGCATCGTCAGCAACGGCGCCATCTGGGTGATCCGCCGCAAGGGCAAGGACGCGCCCCTGAAGGACATCGACGTGATCGAGGCCGGGCTAGCGGCGAAGATGGTCGACAACAAGATCGCCACGTTCTCAGAGACGCACGCCGCCATGCGGCTGGTCGTCCGCCTGGTCGACCGGTGAGCGCCGGGGTCGAGACGGCGCGACGGCGCCGCTTCCGGCCGGTCCTGCCGGTCGACCTGCGGCTGACTCTCTCTCCGCTCCAACGGCCGGGCGATGGGACCCGCCGGTGCGCGTCAGCACCCGCGAGACGTGGCGCGCCACGCGCAACCCCGATGGGCTGGCGACCATCCGCTACATCGCGGACGGCGACGAAATCGAGGTCGAGGCCTGGGGGCCGGGAGCGGAGCTGGAGCTCGAACGCGCGCCGCGGGTGCTCACCGCCAGCGACAGCCCCCGAAGGCTTCGTCCCGCACCACGCGGTCGTGGCCGAGCTGCACCATCGCTTCGCGGGCCTGCGGATCGGCCGCACCGAGGCCGTCTTCGAGGCGCTGCTGCCAACGGTCATCGAGCAGAAGGTGATCGGGGCCGAAGCACGTTCCGGATACGGGCGCCTCATCCGCAGCCTAGGCGACCCGGCGCCGGGTCCCGCGGGCATGACGTCGCCACCCGGCGCTGCACGGCTGGCGCGAACGCCCTACTTCGAGTTCCATCCTTTCGCCATCGAGCGCCGGCGAGCGGAGACTCTGATCGGCGCGGCGCGGCGGGCCTCATGGCTGGAGGCATGCGCCGAGCTGCCACGTGCGGAGGCGCAAGCGCGGATGCTGGCTCTCCTGGGCGTCGGCCCCTGGTCGGCGGCGGAGGTGGCGATGGTGGCACGGGGAGACGCGGACGCCGTCCCGGTGGGCGATTACCACCTCCCCAACGTGGTGGCCTGGGCGCTGGCCTGCCCGCCGCGCGGCGACGACGCCATGATGCTGGAGCTGCTGGAGCCCTACCGAGGCCATCGCGGCCGTGTCATGCGCCTGCTCGCAGCCGGCGGCGTCGGGCCGCCACGCCGGGGCCCGCGCCTGGCTCTGCGCCGGATGGAGCTGGGCTAGGAGGAGAACCAGCGGCTCAGTTGAGCCGCTCGATGATCATCGCCATCCCCTGGCCGCCGCCGACGCACATCGTCTCCAGGCCGTACGTCTTGTCCAGGCTCTGGAGGTCGTTGACCAGAGCGGTCATGATGCGCGCGCCGGTCATCCCAAACGGGTGACCAAGCGCGATCGCGCCGCCGTGGGGATTGAGCCGATCCATGTTCCACCCCAGCTCCCGCGACACCGCCAGCACCTGCGACGCGAAGGCTTCGTTGAGCTCGAAGACGTCGATGTCGGCGACCGTCATCTCTGCCCTCGCCAGCACCTTGCGCACAGCCTCGATGGGGCCCACGCCCATGATCGTGGGGTCCACGCCGCTGACCGACGAGGCCACGATGCGAGCCAATGGCTTGATCCCCAACGAAGCCGCCTTCTCGGCCGACAGCACGACGACCGCGGCGGCGCCGTCATTGAGTGAGCAGGCGTTGCCGGCGGTGACCCTGCCACCTTCTCGGAAGACCGGTGCCAGCGAGGCCAGCTTCTCCAGCGTGGTGTCGGCGCGGATGCCGTCGTCGGTGGTGACCTCCACCCCCGCCGGCGTTACCACCGGGATGATCTCGCGAGCGAAGATGCCGATGTCTCGTGCCCGAGCTGCCTTCTGCTGGGAGCCCAGGGCGAAGACATCCATGTCCTCGCGGCTGACGCTGTATCGGTCGGCCACGTTCTCCGCGGTCACGCCCATCTGGATGTAACCCTGGGCACAAGCGTCATCGCCCACCAGGCGCGGGTTCTTGTCCTCCTCGGTCATTCCGCCGCGACCGACGCGGCTGTAGGACTCGACGCCGGCACAGACGAAGGTGTCGCCCTCGCCGGCCTTGATGGCGTGGAACGCCATCCGGATCGCCTGCAGGCTGGAGGCGCAGAAGCGGTTGACGGTGGTGCCCGGAACCGTCTCCGGCAGGCCGCTAAGGAAGACCGCGCGGCGGGCGATATTCATCCCCTGCTCACCGGCGGGGTAGCCGCAGCCGCAGATGAGGTCGTCG
>CABEAI010000277.1_pt1 | contig 10464 bp, 11 predicted proteins | sample 3132431 | NCBI WGS metagenome assembly CABEAI01 (sample SAMEA5534343, study PRJEB31848) | metagenome | biome: tundra; feature: field; material: soil | place: USA | collected 2013-05 | depth 0.45 m | reverse complement strand
CTACATCTCTCTCGACCCAGCCATGCGCGGCTGGATGAACGAAGGCCGCTCCTACGTCCCGCCCGTCGGCCTGGGTGAGGTGATGCGGGCGATCGGCATCGCACGCGTGGTCGAGTCGAAGAACCCGAAATTCGCCGTCGGCGACTTCGTCTCCGGGCTGTTCGGGGTGCAGGAGTATGCCATCTCCGACGGCCGAGGCGTCACCAGCGCCAACCCCGCCCTGGCCACGCTGCCGGTCTACCTGAGCACCCTGGGGATGCCGGGGATGACGGCCTACTTCGGCCTTCTCGACGTCGGCCAGCCCGTCGAGGGCGACACCGTGGTCGTCTCTGGTGCGGCCGGGGCCGTCGGCTCATTGGCCGGGCAGATCGCAAAGATCAAAGGCTGCCGGGTGGTGGGCATCGCCGGCGGCCAGGAGAAGTGCGACTACATCGTCAAGGAGCTCGGCTTCGACGCTGCCATCGACTACAAGTCGGAGGACGTCCGGGCAGCCCTCAAGGAGAAGTGCCCCGACCGCATCAACGTCTACTTCGACAACGTGGGCGGCGACATCCTCGACAGCGTCCTGACCCGCCTGGCCCGGGGCGCGCGGATCGCCATCTGCGGCGCGGTGTCGCAGTACAACAACGAAGGCGCGGTCAAGGGCCCCGCCAATTACATGGCGCTGCTGGTCGACCGGGCTCGGATGCAGGGCTTCGTCGTCTTCGACTACGCCGACCGCTACATCGAAGCCGCCCTGGAGATGGCGGGGTGGATGGCGGCCGGCACCCTGAAGACAAAGGAGGACATCGTTGACGGCCTGGAGACCTTCCCCGACACCCTTCTCAAGCTCTTCAAGGGCGAGAACCTCGGCAAGCTCATCATCAAGGTCGCCGACGAATGAAGCTCGGGTTCGGCATGGGCTACTGGGGCGCGGGGCCCAACCCGGACGCCCAGGAGCTGGTTCTCGAAGCCGAGCGGCTGGGGTACGACTCGATCTGGACCGCGGAGGCCTACGGCTCCGACGCCCTGACGCCGCTCGCCTGGTACGGCTCACGCACCGCGAAGGTGAGGCTGGGGACGTCGATCATCCAGATGTCGGCACGGACCCCGGTGGCCACGGCGATGGCGGCGATCACCATGGATCACCTCTCCGGGGGTCGCTTCATCCTGGGGCTGGGAGTGTCTGGCCCCCAGGTCGTTGAAGGCTGGTACGGCCAGTCCTTCGCCAAGCCGCTGGCTCGCACCCGCGAATACCTGGCGATCATGCGACAGGTCTTCGCGCGCCAGGGACCGGTGGTCTTCGAGGGCGAGCACTACCCGATCCCTTACGTTGGTGGCCCCGGGCTGCCTGCGCCGACGACCAATCCCCAAGGGGAGGCGCTGGGCAAGGCCCTGAAGCCGATCGTCCACCCGCTGCGCGCCGATATCCCCATATTTATGGGCGCCGAGGGCCCCAAGAACGTGGCCCTGGCGGCGGAGATCGCTGACGGTTGGTTCCCCTTCCTGTACGCCCCCGAGCACGAGGCGTACTACCGCGAGGCGCTGGCCGAGGGCTTCGCCCGCCCCGGCGCGCGCCACAACGAGGACAGCTTCGAGGTGGCCGCGCCGGTGGCGATCGCCATCGACGACGACATCGAGGCCGCCGCCAACCGCATCCGTCCCTTCATCGCGCTGTACGTCGGTGGCATGGGGGCGCGCGGGCAGAACTTCCACTTCGACGTGGTGGCCCGGATGGGCTTCGAGGCCGAAGCGCACAAGATCCAGGACCTCTACCTGGCCGGCCAGAAGGCCGAGGCCACGGCCTCGGTGCCCACGGAGCTGGTCGAGGCGATGGCGATGGTCGGGCCGGTGGCCAAGATCCGCGAGGAGAAGGATCGCTGGACCAGGTCGCTGGCAACCACCCTGATCGTCAGCGGCGACGCCACCACGATCCGGACCGCGGCCGAGATCTTCCTCTAGATCGCTGTTAGACCGCGCCGGGTTATCGGTGGCGGCAGACGACCCTAAGAGTTGGGGATCGGAGTTGGAACAGCGAGCCCCGACCCCCCAAAGGCCTTATTCCTGTACGAGGATGGGTCGCACTTCGACGGCGCCGTACTTGGCCGCCGGGATCTTGGCTGCCCAGCCGATCGCCTCGGCGTCAGACGCGCACTCGAGCAGGTAGAAGCCGATGATCTGCTCTCCGCCGGGAGAGAACGGGCCTGGGGTGCGCTCGACCGACCCGTTGTGGGCACGAACAGTGGTCGAGGCGGAGCTGACCTGGACTGGGTCCCCCCCGGTCATCACGCCAGCGGCTCGCCTCAACTTCTTCGACCGGGCGGTGCATTGGTTCCATACCCAACGGTCCCGGTCCCACTCAGTCAAGAGCGAGCGTTCAGCGGTGCGGGAGGTCCGCATCCGGTAGCTGTAACGCACGTCCATCGTGGCCATACCGAACAGTATACCGCACCGTGGGGTATACTGTCGAACATGGTTGCAATCAAGTCCAACAACAGCGTTGTGTACCGGTGCGCCTACCACGTCGTCTGGTGCCCGAAGTACCGACGCCCGGTCATCACCGGCCAGGTGGACGACCGCTTGAAGGAGATCATCGAAGAGGTGTGCCAGGAGCGGGATGCCGAGATCATCGAACTGGAGACCGTGCCCGATCACGTTCACCTGCTGGTAGGGGTCGACCCCCAATACGGGATTCACCGGCTGGTCAAGCAAATCAAGGGTCGGTCGTCTCGGCTTTTGCGTCAGGAGTTCCAGTCTCTTCGGTCCCGGCTCCCAACCCTCTGGACCAATAGCTACTTCGTTGCCACAGTGGCGGCGCTCCACTGGAGATGATCAAGCAATACGTCGCTAACCAAAGGGCCGTTTGATGGTCGCCCCTTCGGGACGAGTGGGGTTCTGCCTCCCCACGGCTAAAGCCGGGGGCTCCCCACCCCACACCCATTTCGGCGACGGTCGAGGCGGTAGCCATAGCCTGGACCTTGGCCTGGCCCGGGGTGACCGGAGCAATAGTGGGCGCGCGGGCACCGCAGTAGGTAGCCGAGTGGTTAGTGGCCGGGGACTTGATACTGACCGACGAAGACCTAGACGAGCTCGCAGGGGCCCCGACCACTCTCACAAACGACCGAGGACCGGCACGCCCTGGGTGAGTCGAGCCCGAACCACTCATTCCATCAACAACAGCGGCTCGTGTGCTGCCCCCAGGAGGCACCATGAATCCCGACCCAGCCTCTCCGACACTCCTCATCCGACCGAGCCAAATCGAACCCTTTGACCGTGGCTCTGGGGTCGTGACGATACCTTACGTGGGCAGGTGGAATTCCGCAGTCAACTCAATCACCACTGGGATCACAGTTTTCCAACCGGGTACCGGCATACCGCTGCACACCCACAACGTTGAGGAGTCAGTGCTGATTCTGGAAGGCCAGGCCACCGTGACGGTCGGCGAGGAGGCGTTCGACATGGTTGCCGGGGACGCCACCTGGGTACCCAAGGACGTACCCCATCGATTCATCAACAGAGGGGATGGGCCCATGCATATCTATTGGGTTTATGCAGGCCGTCACGTGACCCGGACCATGTGCTCGACCGGGAAGACGGTAGAACATTTGTCGGACGATGATCGGGGAGCAGCAAAGGCATGATCGAGCGGCCGAGGCCGTTTGCTCCGCACTCTTATCGTGCTTAGCCGTCGAGTTGAACGATCTGATACATCACTCCCATGCGTGTTTCTGGCTCGGTCATCACCCACTTCCGGCCCGGGGTAACTATGTAGGGGGGCTCGCTCGGCACGGTCTTGACGCCGTGCTTCCTGAGTTCTACTAGGTGGTTTGCAAGGTCTTCTACGATGATCGCGATGTGCTCGAGCCGTGCTTGAGTCCCGTCTGGGCCGAGACGCTGGCCTCGCAGTTCGGGATCCGTACACTCGATCGCCTCAACTTGGACTGACCCAGCGCGGAAGAAGGCCGCCTTAGTCCCTCTGTTGGGAAGATCCGATTCTCGTCGAGTTGAAACCCCATCACGTTGCCCAGGAATGCCTTGGCCTTGGCTAGGTTGTCGACCACAATCCCGACGTGTTCGATCGTATTGGCCACAATTCTCCTTCAAACTCTCCTATTCGTCCCCGGTCATCGTAAGGGGGTGGACGATTCGGTGCATTGAACTCACCGACCGGCCCTCCAGTGACGCGGGTCTTCATCCCGCCGGCCGTGGGCTAGGGAAGGGTACGGAGGGCGGCCTCCAACCTGAACATCGCTTCGGCATCGTCGAGGTCGACCGCCAGCAGCTCCGCCGCCCGACGCAGGCGGTAGATCACGCTCTGACGGTGTCGATGGACCCTGGCCGCGGTCTTGGACACCGACCGGTTGGCGGCGAAATAGTGGCGCAGGGTGTCGAGCAGCAGCGGCTGATTGGCAAGCGGGGCGAGGATGGCCTCGTGCGATCGAGCCAACCCCACGGGGTCTGAGCGCAGAGCCGCGTACGCGTAGACCCGGACGTACTCGATCAGGGCAGGCCGCTCGGCAACCGGCATCTCCGCACCCAGCCACGCCGCCACCACGGCCTCCTCGACCGCCTGGCCGAGAGGCACATCGTCGCTGGCGGCGGACACCCCGAAGGCGACGTCCTCGCCGCCGGCCGCCCCGTCTAGGGCCGCGACCAGTGGGTCGCGCGCCAGCAGCCATACCGAGACCCCGCCCCGCTGGCCCACCACCGAGCGCGGGAAGCGGGTACGCATTCGGCTGCCGACACTGTCGGCGACCCGGCGCGCTTCGGCCGGGTCCGGGCCTCCGACTGCGACCGCCAGCGCCACCCGTGGCCGCTCGACGGCGCGCGCCTCGACGCGATCGACCCCCGCGCGGCCCGCGATCAGCTCATCGAAAAGGGCCGATTCGCTGATCACCCTGGCTCGTGCGGACTCCTCGACCTGGAGTGCGTACGCCTCGGCGATCCGCGAGCTCAGCTGGTCGATGTACTCGAAGACCTGCGCGGCCAGCGGCAGCATCAGCTCCGGTGGGGCGGCGGGCGGGTCGAGGCTGACGCGAACCGTCTCATCCCAGCCCACGCGGAGCCCGATTCGCAACGCGTGCAGCAACGGCTCCAGGGGCTCACCCACCAGCGCGATGTTGCGGGCGATGTTCTGGACCACCCTGATCTCGCGCGGACCTGGCGGCTGGCCGGTGGTCAGGATGCGGAGGAACATCCGCGTTGCCAACCGGCACCGTTGCAGCACCGGTTCGCGATAGCGGCCGGGTTCGCCAGCGTACCGCGGCACCTCCGACAGGATGACCACCTCCATCCGTTGCGAGATCTGAGGCATCTGTGTCCGGAGGCGCCTCCCGAGCTCGGCGGAGAAGCCGGCGGGAGCCTGCTGAGGTGCTGGCTGGGCCACCGGGCAATCTTACATTTGTATGACGTTGAGCGTGAAACTTTCTTATTTCAGGCACAGCTTGTAGACGGTTTGTCTCAATACACTGGATTCATGTCCGACGAAATGCTCTACGAACGACACTTCGAGCGGATGGAGCCCAACCGGGGGACGGGGGGGAGCTTTACTGTCCAGACTGCACGTCCATTGGAGTGGCTCTTCCTTGTCGGCGCCTTCGTCCTGGTGGGCGCCGGGATCCTCTTCCTCCGTTCGCAGGGCAAACGCTCCCACGCCCGTGGCATCGAGGCCGTCGCCCAGGAGATCGACTCCGGGGCCGAGCGCACGACCGAGGTTGCCGCCTGGGCGTCGACGGCGGTCCTGACCGGGATCCGGGCACTGCTGGTGGCGTTTATCGGCTGTGTCTGGGACGTGGGCTGGCACGCTGACGCCGGCCGCGACCGTGAGCTGTTCACGGTGCCCCATGGGGTCCACTCATCCTCTTGAGCAACGGTGCGCTCGTCCACGGACCGTTTCCCCCCAGCATCGCCGCCACCGACACCCGGAGGTACCACCATGCCTGATCCGATCCCCAGCACTCTTCCGCGCCTGATCCAGGGCGGGATGGGCGTGGGCGTGTCGAGCTGGCCGCTTGCCCGCGCCGTCTCCTCTCGCGGGCATCTTGGGGTGGTCTCGGGAACCGCGATCGACGCCGTGTTCGTCCGCCGCCTCCAAGATGGCGACCCCGGTGGCCATCTTCGTCGCGCGATGGCTCGTTTCCCAGTTCCCGCCATCGCGGAGGACGTGCTGGAGCGCCACTTCCGCTCCGGCGGCCGCGGGATTGGGCAGCCATATCGGCGCCTGCCCATGCATACGCACCGCTCGCCCCAATCGCGACTCGACGTGTGCGTCCTGAGTGCCTTTGTCGAGGTGAGCCTCGCCAAGGAGGGGCACCGCCACCCAGTCGGCATCAACCTGTTGACGAAGGTTCAACTTCCCAATCTGCCAACCCTGTACGGGGCCATCCTGGCCGGCGTCGACTACGTCCTGATGGGCGCCGGCATCCCCCGCGAGATCCCCGGAGCACTCGACGCGTTGAGCCAGGGCCGCGCCGCATCGCTGCGTTTCGACGTCACCGGGGCCGACGCTTCACATCCTGCTCCCTTACTGACCTTCGACCCGGCTCCCTACCGGCTCCGCGGGGAGCTGCGCCGACCCTCCTTTCTGGCCATCGTTGCCTCGCACACCCTGGCGACGATGCTCGCCCGTAAGTCGAACAGCGCCGTCGCCGGCTTCGTCGTCGAGGGTTCGCGCGCTGGTGGCCACAACGCACCACCGCGTGGCACGCCGACGTACGATGCGCTTGGCCAGCCGGTGTACGGTGAACGCGATGCCGTCGACCTGGAGGCGATACGGCGTCTCGAGCATCCCTTCTGGCTCGCCGGCGGGATCACGTCCAGCAAGCATGTTCAGGAGGCCCTTGACGCCGGAGCTGCCGGTGTCCAGGTGGGCACCCTCTTCGCCTTCTGCCGCGAGTCGGGCCTGGACGGCTGGCTGCGCCGTGCCGTCATCGCGCAGGTCCGCGCCGGAACCGCCAAGGTGCGCACGGACCCGCGCGCATCATCGACAGGCTATCCGTTCAAGGTCGCTTCAGTGCCTGGCACGAACTCGGAGGCAGAAGCGTATGCGATGCGCCACCGCGTCTGCGACCATGGTTACTTACGCGAGGCGTACATACGCAGCGACCGCAGCATCGGCTACCGCTGTGCTGCCGAGCCCGTGGACCAGTATGTCGCCAAGGGCGGAGGAGTTGAGGACACCGTCGGCCGCAAGTGCCTCTGCAACGGATTGCTCGCAACCATCGGCCTTGGACAGATCCAGAAAGACGGAGGCAAGGAGCTGGCCCTCGTCACGAGCGGCGACGAAGTCGATGCCATCGGCAGGTTGTTGCGCGATGACACCGATGATTACTCCGCCGCCGACGTCATCGACTACCTCCTTCCCAGCGACACATGAGCCGCCCGTGCTGGGCCTGGGCGGACATGCCCCTGTTGACCGGAAAATCAGTCTGAAGGTGTCAAGGATGCGTGGAGCGGTAGGATTCCCGCGGGACACCGACGGGCGGCGTCAGCGGAGCCCGACGGCCGTACCGGTAGCCACGCTTGCCCCGCAGCTTGCAGGCGCGACTTCCTGCGCTCCGGCGTCCGACCAGGCCGATGGCGAACGGTGCCCTATTGGCTTACGGCCACCACGGCGAACATCCAATTCCATCTGTAACCAATCCCCGATTTGTGGCTTCCAAGGCTTGTTGACCACTGCCCCCCCAACCACTTTGCCGACCGGGTCGGAATTGGAGGAGATCGTTGCCTCCCCTGACGCCAGTTGCACTTGGCCTAAAGTCCAGGCGGTGTTGAGGGCGCTCGCCGAGCCAAACCGCCTCGAGATCCTGCGCCTGGTGTGGCGGCGGGAGCTGCCGGCCGGGCAGACCGCCTCCCAGTTTCACCTGCCCCGGACCACGGTATCCGAGCCCCTCCACATCCTGGAGACGGCCGGGCTGCTGGCGGGACGCCGCCAGGGGTCGCTGCGCCTGTACGGTGCCCGGCCCGAGCGCATCGCCGCGCCCTGGGCCTTCTTGGCGAGCCTTCGATGAAGGGGGTTGTGGTCACGGGAATGGGCTGCCTCAGCCCCCTTGGGAACGACGTCCCCACGACCTGGCAGGCGATGCTGCAGGGGCGCTCCGGGATCGGCCCGATCACCCAGTTCGACGCTTCTGATCTACCCGTCAAGATCGCCGGAGAGGTCCGAGGCTTCGACGGCGACGAACTCATTGGTCGGAAGCAGGCCCGCCGGATGTCGCGCTTCAGCCAGTTCGCGGTGGCGGTGACGGCCGAGGCGCTCACGGACTCGGGTCTCGACCTCACGGAGATGGACCGTGAGCGCGTCGGGGTCCTCATCGCCAGCGGCGTCGGGGGCCTGCGGGAGATCGAAGAGGCCAACCACGTGCTCGAGAACCAGGGTCACCGCCGCATCAGCCCCTTCGTGGTCCCGATGATGATCGGGGACATGGCCGCCGGCAACGTGGCCATCCAGTTCGACCTGCGCGGACCCAACTTCGGCCTGGTCTCGGCCTGCGCCTCGGGCGCCCACGCCATCGGTGAGGCCGCCGAGATCATCCGCCGCGGCGACGCCGACGTGATGGTGGCGGGCGGCAGCGAAGCGGCCATCACGCCCCTGGCCGTCGCCAGCTTTGTCGCGGCGCGCGCGCTCAGCGACAGCAAGGCCGAGCCGCGTACCGTGAGCCGTCCATTCGACCGCGACCGCACCGGCTTTGTCATCGCCGAGGGCGCGGCGGTGCTGATCCTGGAGTCGGAAGCCCATGCCCGCGCTCGGGGCGCGCAGCTCCTCGCCGTGGTAGCGGGGTACGGCGCCGGCGCCGATGCCTACCACATGACCGCCCCCGAGCCCGGCGGCCGCGGCGCCATCGCCTCGATGCGGCGAGCCCTCGATCGGGCCGGGCTGCAGCCCGCCGAGCTCGGCTACCTCAATGCCCACGGCACCTCCACCACACTCAACGACCGCGCCGAGGCCGGCGCCATCCATGAGGTCTTCAACAGTTACTCCGACCGCCTCCCGGTGAGCAGCACCAAGTCGATGACCGGCCACCTTCTGGGAGCCTCCGGGGCGCTGGAGTCGGTTGTCTGCATCAAGGCGATAAAGACCGGCATGATCCCACCCACCATCAACCTCGACAGCCCCGACGACGACTGCCAGCTCGACCACGTCACCGGCGGCCCTCGCCGCGTCGAGGTGCGCTCCGCCCTCAACAACTCCTTCGGCTTCGGCGGGCACAACGCCTCGCTGGTATTCACCGCCGCCGATGCCTGAGATCGGTTACAAGACCACCGGCCGGCGGGCGGCGATCCTCGGCCTGGGCGGCTACGTGCCCGAGCAGAAGGTCAGCAACGCCGAATTGTCCCTGCACCTGGACACCTCGGACGAGTGGATCCGCCAGCGGACCGGGATCGCCGAGCGCCGGGTCGCCGTCACTGGCGCCACCACCTCCGAGCTGGCGCTGCCGGCCGCCCGCCAAGCCCTCGAGCGTGCTGAGGTGCTGGCCTCCGAGCTTGACCTGATCGTGCTCGGCACCAGCTCGCCGGACCGGCCCTTCCCGGCTGCTGCCTGCGTCCTCCAGCGCCAGCTGGGCGCCGACCGCGCCATGGCCTTCGACGTGCTGGCGGCCTGCAGCAGCTGGCTCTATGCCGCTTCGATCGCGGAGCGCTACATCGCCGCCGGCGGCGTGCGCCGCGCCCTGGTGGTGGGATCTGAGGTCCTAAGCCGCCTCCTCGACTACTCCGACCGCGGCACTTGCATCCTCTTTGGTGACGGGGCCGGGGCGGCGGTCCTGGGCCCATCCGAGGACGCCGGCTTCGACAGCTGGGTGATTGGGGCCGACGGCCGGCAATCGGAGCTGATCTACTGCAGCCCCTCCGAGGAAGACGGCCTACCAAGGCTCCGCATGGACGGGAAGGAGACCTTCAAGTCGGCCACCCGCGTGATGGAAGAGGCGTCGCTGCGCGCATGCGAGATCGCCGGAGTCACCCCGGACCAGCTGGCCCTGGTCGTGCCCCACCAGGCCAACGTCAGGATCGTTGAAGCGGTGGCCAAGCGCCTGGGCGTCCCCATCGATCGCTTCAGCCTCAACCTCGACCGCTATGGCAACACCTCATCGGCCTCGATACCCCTGGCGCTGGAGGAGGCCTCGAGCGCGGGCCGGCTGCACGCCGGCGACCGCGTCCTGCTGGTGGGCTTCGGCTCCGGTCTGACCTGGGGCGCAACGGTGATGACATGGGGGACGTAAGCCGCGTCGTCGCGGTCCCCGCTTGCCCAACGTGTGGCGAGTGCCACCTCCGCGACGAGATCGAGGCCAACCTCAGCCTCTGCCCCGGGTGCGGGCATCACTACCGCGTCCGGGCTCGCACCAGGCTGGAGCAGATCCTCGACCTGGACAGTTTCCTGGAGTGGGATGACGACCTCCGCCCGCGCGATCACCTCGAGTTCGTCGACCTGCTGCCCTATCCTCAGCGCCTCACCGATGCCAGCCGGCGGAGCGGGCTGGACGAGGCCGT
>CABEAI010000276.1_pt1 | contig 10468 bp, 9 predicted proteins | sample 3132431 | NCBI WGS metagenome assembly CABEAI01 (sample SAMEA5534343, study PRJEB31848) | metagenome | biome: tundra; feature: field; material: soil | place: USA | collected 2013-05 | depth 0.45 m | reverse complement strand
AGATTAGCGCAGCCACAAGCGGATTTTGGCGCGAGCAGCAGGGTAGTCAATTGGCCGTCTCCTTCTGCACCCGCTGCCTTGTCCGCTGAGACGACGGCGCAGTGTGCTCGCGCCCGCCTAAAATTCGTATTCGAAACGGCCCCTTCTTCTGGTAGAATCTAGTCCACTTGGAGGCATCAATCTACTTTGTCTGAAGCCGCCGCCAAGCTCCCTCCAAACCGGGGTAAGAGCGCGTCCTACGGCGCCAAAGAGATCCAGGTCCTGGAGGGGCTTGAGGCAGTCCGGCGAAGGCCCGGGATGTACATCGGTTCCACCGATACCCGGGGCCTGCATCACCTCCTCTACGAGATAGTCGACAACTCAATCGACGAGGCCATGGGCGGCCACGCCGATGAGATCGTGGTCACTCTCCATGAGGATGGTGCTGCTTCCGTGTCTGACAACGGTCGCGGAATCCCCGTCGACATCATGCCCAAGCAGAAGAAGCCCGCCCTCGAGGTGGTCATGACCGTCCTGCACGCCGGGGGCAAGTTTGGCGGCGGCGGCTACAAGGTCTCAGGTGGTCTGCACGGGGTCGGCATGTCGGTTGTCAACGCGCTTTCGGAGAAGGTCCAGGCCTGGGTCTATCGCGAGGGCAAGGTCCACTACCAGGAGTACAAGCGCGGCAAGCCGATCGCACCCGTGGCGACGCAGGGCAAGACGACCAACACCGGCACGCTGGTTAGGTTCTACCCCGACACCGAGGTCTTCGAGGAGATGGACTTCCACTGGGACGTGGTCGCCCACCGGCTACGCGAGCTGGCCTTCCTTAACAAGGGCACCACCATCAAGCTCATCGACGAGCGTGGCGAGGGCCCCGCCGGCCCGGCCGGCACCGAATACGTCTTCTATTTCGAGGGCGGGCTCAAGTCCTTCGTCCGGCACCTGAACCAGGGCCTGGGCCCGATCAACATCCCGCCCGTATATGTCGAGAAGGGCATCGAGGGGAACATGGTCGAGGTGGCGCTGCAGTACAACAGCGGCTTCAGCGAGAACATCCTCGCCTTCGCCAACAACATCAACACCATGGAAGGCGGGAGCCACCTGACCGGGTTCCGTTCCGCGCTGACCTCGGTGCTCAACAAGTACGCGCGGCAGGCTCAGCTGATCAAGGAATCGGACCCCAACCTGGGCGGTGACGACGTCCGCGAAGGCCTGACCGCGGTCATCTCGGTCAAGATCCAGGAGCCGCAGTTCGAGGGCCAGACCAAGACCAAGCTGGGCAACTCTGAGGTCGCCGGCCAGGTTCAGACGGTCTTTGGCGAGGGGCTGATGGAGTACCTCATGGAGCACCCCTCCGAGGCCCGTCGCATCATCGAGAAGTCGGTGGTCGCGGCCCGTGCTCGGGAGGCAGCCCGCAAGGCTCGCGACCTGGTCCAGCGCAAGTCGTTGCTGGAGTCGGCCACTCTGCCGGGCAAGCTCGCCGACTGCTCCGAGCGAGACCCAGCCCAGTGCGAGATCTTCGTCGTCGAGGGCGACTCGGCCGGCGGCTCCGCCAAGCAGGGGCGCGATCGTCGCTTCCAGGCCATCCTGCCGTTGCGCGGCAAGATCCTCAATGTCCACAAGGCCCGCGAGGACAAGGTCCTGGCTTCGGAAGAGATCCGCAACCTGATCACCGCGCTCGGGTGCGGCGTTGGCGAGAAATACGACCCCGACAAGCTCCGCTACCACCGGGTTGTCATCGCCACCGACGCCGATGTCGACGGGGCGCACATCCGCACCCTGCTGCTGACGTTCTTCTGGCGCTACATGCGCGAGCTGGTCGATCGGGGCCACATCTTTATCGCCCAGCCGCCGCTGTACAAGATCCAGAAGGGCAAGAGCGTGGAGTACGCCTACACCGAAGACGCGAAGCTCAAGATGACCGCCAAAGAGGACGGCAAGGTCGATGTCCAGCGCTACAAGGGCCTCGGTGAGATGAACCCCGACCAGCTCTGGGAAACCACCATGAACCCCGAGAACCGCATCCTGATGCGCGTTGATTCCGACGACGGCGCTGCCGCCGAGCGCCTCTTCGAGACGCTGATGGGAGTCGATGTCGACCCACGAAAGCAGTTCATCAAGACGCACGCCAAGACCGTGCGTAACCTGGACATTTAGCTCGCCCCTGACGCTGACATGACAAAGGCAGGGAACCGGGTTCGAATCGCCGTCGACGCCATGGGCGGCGACCACGCGCCCCACGAGATCATTGTCGGCGCGGGTCAGGCGGCTAACGGCGACACGCGGATCGAGATCATCCTCGTGGGCAAGCCGGACGTGGTCGAGAAGGAGATGGCCCTCTCTCTTGGCGATGACCCGGAGGTACGCTCGCGGATCTCAGCGGTGGCTGCCAGCGAAGTCGTCGAGATGGACGACCATGCCGCCGCCTCGGTGCGGCGCAAGCATGAGGCCTCGATCCGGGTGGCGGCCAGGCTGGTGGCGGACGGGAAGGCCGACGCCGTCGTGTCCGCCGGCAACAGCGGTGGCGTGATGGCCGCGGCGATTTTCGAGCTCAAGCGCATCCCCGGCCTGGAGCGCCCCGCCATCGGCACCCTCATCCCGGGCAAGACCGGCTACACCTTCATGCTCGACGCCGGTGCCAACACCGATGTCAAACCGGCCTGGCTGGCGCAGTTCGCGCTGCTCGGCGATGCCTACGGGCGCCGTTTGATGGGGATTGAGAAGCCTCGCATCGGCCTGCTGTCGAATGGCGAAGAGGAGACCAAGGGCAACGCCCTCACCGTCGAGACGCACCAGTTGCTCAAACAGCTGCCCATCAACTTCGCCGGCAACGTCGAGGGCAAGAACCTGTTCGACGGCTCCGTGGACGTGGTCGTCACCGATGGCTTCACCGGCAACGTGGCCCTCAAGACCATTGAGGGCGTTGCCGAATTCCTGCTCACGACAATTCGCGATGAGGCGAAGAAGTCGCCGATGGGGATCGCCGGCGGGCTGCTGCTCAAGCCAACCATTGGCAAGATCCGCGGCCGGGCCGACTGGCGGCAGATCGGGGGCGCGCCGCTGCTCGGGGTCAACGGCGTCTGCATCATCGCCCACGGTCGCTCCGATGCGGAGGCGATGAAGAACGCCATCCTGCGAGGAGCCGAGGCGGTGCGCAGCGGCGTGGTCCGCGAGACCACCGACGCCATCGGCGCCTCGATCCAGGGTGTCGCCACCGTGGCGTCGCAACCGGCGCTGGCCGGCCTCGCACCGGTGCTGGAGGAGATGGCGTGACAAACGGCAAGCCTCGGGTCGTGATTACGGGGATGGGGACCGTCAACCCCATCGCCAATGACGTCGACGCCTTCTATGACGCGCTCGTGGAGGGCAAGTCAGGGATCGCGCCGCTGCAGGGTTACCCCACCGACAACCTCACCAGCAAGATCGCCGGCCAGATCAAGAACCTCGACATCTCCGAGCACATGGGCGCCAAGGAGATCCGGCGCACCGCGCGTTTCACCCAGATCGCCATCATCGCGGCGCGCCAGGCGGTGGCCCAGGCGGGGCTATCCCTACAGGGCTCGGGGGATGGCGCGCCCGACGGGGTCGACCGCGACCGCGTCGGAGTCGTCAACGGCACCTCGCTGGGCAGTTTCACCGACACCTACCAGCAGGTCGAGAGCGGCGGACCCACCCACGAGCGGATATCGCCGTTCTTCGTCTCCAGGATGCTGCCCAACATGGCGGGCGCCTCGCTGGCGATGGAGTTCGGTTTCCGCGGCCACAACGACACCTCGGTGACCGCCTGCGCCGCCAGCACCCAGTCGATCGGCAACGCGCTTCGGGTGCTCCAGTACGGTGACGCTGACGCCGTGCTCGCCGGCGGCACCGAGGCCAACCTATCGGATTGGGGAATCTCGCTCTTCTGCGCTATGAAGGCGCTGACCACCAGCAACGATGAGCCGGAGAAGGCCAGCAGGCCGTTCGATCTCAACCGCGACGGCTTCGTCGGCGCCGAGGGCGCCGGCTATCTCTTCCTTGAGACTGAGGAGCACGCGTTGGCCAGGGGTGCCAGGGTCATCGCCGAGGTGATCGGCTTCGCCTCGACCGATGACGCCTACCACCAGGTCATACCCGAGGACAGCGGCTATGGCGCCGCGCTGGCCATGGAGCGGGCGCTGCGCGACGCCGGCGTCGCTCCCGACGAGGTTGGCTACATCAACGCCCACGGCACCTCAACCCAGCTCAACGACAAGGCGGAGACCGGGGCCATCAAGAAGGCGCTCGGCGCCCATGCATACAAGGTGCCGATCAGTTCGACCAAGTCGATGATCGGCCACAGCCTGGGCGCGGCCGGTGGCGTGGAGGCGGTGGCGACCGTCCTCGGCCTGACGCGGGGAACGCTGCACCCCACCATTAACTACGAGACTCCCGACCCCGACTGCGACCTCGATTACATCCCCAACCAGGCTCGTCCCGCCGACATCGAAATCGCGATGTCGAACTCCTTTGGGTTTGGCGGCCAGAACGCCTGCCTGGTCTTCAAGCGCTATGACGGATAGGGAGCGGCCCCATGGCTGACGACAACCGGACCACCACTGAGAGTGGCCAGATGATCGGCGTGATCCACGGGCGCGAGATCGAGACCGAGATGTCGAGCTCCTACATGGACTACGCCATGTCGGTCATCGTCTCGCGCGCCCTGCCCGACGTGCGCGATGGGCTCAAGCCGGTGCAGCGCCGCATCCTGTACTCGATGTACGACCAGGGGATGACCCCTGGGGCGCGCTTCCAGAAGTGCGCCGCCATCGTGGGTGAGGTTCTCAAGCAGTACCACCCCCACGGCGACGCCTCCGTCTATGACACCCTCGTCCGCCTCGCCCAGCCCTGGAACATGCGATACCCGCTGGTACTCGGCCAGGGCAACTTCGGCAGCCAGGACGGCGACTCCGCGGCCGCGTATCGATACACCGAGGCACGGCTGGCGGCGCCGGCGATGGAGATCCTCAACGACCTCGAGAAGGAGACTGTCGACTGGGTCGACAACTACTCGGCGACCACGCTGGAGCCCTCGGTGCTGCCGGCCCTGCTGCCCAACCTCCTCCTCAACGGCTCCACCGGCATCGCCGTCGGCATGACGACCAACGTGCCGCCGCACAACCTCCGCGAGATCTGCGACGCCACCGCAGCCCTGATCGACAACTCTGAGATCACCACCGAAGAGTTGCTCCAGTACGTCCAGGGGCCGGACTTCCCGACCGGTGGGATCATCGTCGGCTCCGAGGGCATCAAGGCCGCCTACGGGACCGGCCACGGCCGCATCATCGTGCGCGCCCGCCACGTCTTCGAAGAGAGCAAGAGTGGTTACGAGCAGATCGTCATCGAGGAGATCCCCTTCCAGGTCAACAAGTCATCGCTGGTGGCCAAGATCGCCGAGCTCGTCGGCGAGCGGAAGCTGGAAGGGATCCGCGACCTCAGCGACCAATCTGACCGCAACGGCATGCGAATCGTTATCGAGCTGAAGAAGGACGCCCGGCCGATGACCGTCCTCAACAACCTCTACAAGCACACCGCCCTGCAGTCGACCTTTGGCGTGATCATGCTGGCGCTGGTCGACGGCCGGCCGGTGACGCTGAACCTGAAGTCGATGCTGCAGCACCACATCGACTACCGCCGCGATGTGATCACGCGGCGCACCCGCTACGAGCTGGCGCGGGCGCAGGACCGGGCCCACATCCTCGAGGGCCTCAAGATCGCCATCGACAACATCGACAAGGTGATCAAGATCATCCGTGGCTCCGACAACGAGGCCGCCGCGCAGGCCAACCTGGAAAAGGAGCTGAAGCTCTCCGAGCGCCAGTCCAAGGCCATCATCGATATGCGCTTGGGGCGGCTCAGCAAGATGGAGGCGGGCAAGGTCGCCGCCGAGTATAAAGACGTGATCGAGCGGATCGCCTACCTCGAGGACCTCCTGGCCAACCCTCGCAAGGTGCTCCAGCTGATCAAGGACGACCTCGAGGACCTCAAGAAGAAGTACGGCGACAACCGCCGCACCACGATCGCCTGGGACGCCTCCACCGACATGGACGACGAGGCCCTCATCCCAACCGAGGATGTCGTGGTCACGCTGACCGACAAGGGCTACATCAAGCGCGTCCCGGCCCGCACCTACAAGCCTCAGAAGCGGGGTGGCAAGGGCCTGATGGGAGGCAAGGTCCGCGAAGAGGACTACGTCAAGCACGTAATCGTCGCCAGCACCAAGAGCGACCTTCTCTTCTTCACCGGCAGCGGCAAGGTCTACCGCGTCCGCACCCACGAGGTGCCCGACGCGTCGCGCCAGTCCAAGGGGATCCCGGTGGTGAACATGATCGACATCAGCCAGCACGACGCCATCACCTCGCTGGTGGCGGTGCAGGAGTGGTCTGACGACCACTATCTCTTCAGCGCCACCGTCGAAGGCATGATCAAGAAGACGCCGGCGACCGAGTTCCGGTCGGTCAACAAGAACGGCAAGATCGCGATGGCGCTCCGGGGCGACGATCGGTTGCAGTGGGTGGTGATGACCAGCGGTGACGATGAGGTCATCTTCGCCACCACCGACGGCAAGTCGGTGCGCTTCCATGAGAGGGAAGTGCGACCGATGGCCCGGGACACGATGGGCGTTCGCGGGCTGCGAGTGCGCCCCGGCGCGAAGGCCGCGGGCATGGAGATCGTCAAGCCAGACGCCTTCCTCCTGGTGGTCAGCGAGAAAGGCTACGGCAAGCTGACCCCGCTCAGCGAATACCCCACCCACCACCGCGGCGGCCAGGGCGTCTACACGCTGCAGGTCACCGACAAGACCGGCAAGCTGATTGGCATCCGGATCGTCGAGGACACCAGCGAGGAGCTGATGGTGGTCAGCGCCCAGGGCCAGGTCATCAGGACCGACCTCTCCGAGGTGAGGATCACGAGCCGGCAGACCCAGGGCGTGATCATCATGCGCCTCAACGAAGACGACACCGTGGGCTCGATCGCCGGCGTCGGCGAGCGCGAGGAAGTCGACGAAGAGCCCTAAACTTGGGTCTGCGAAGCTGCCGCTAGGAGGGATCTCTTGGACGATCAGACCTTGTATCTGCTCTTCATCCCCGGGATGACGATCCTGTCGTTCCTGATCGGCGCGATCATCATGACCGTCGCCATGAGCGACAACATGGAGCCGGAAGACGACGAGATGGCTGAGGCCGAAGCGGCTCACTGATGTCCCAAACCGGCTATTACCTGCTCTTCATCCCTGGCCTGGCCGTGGTCGCGGTCGCCGTCGGCTTCGTCTTCTTGGCCTTCGCCTTCAACCAGGGCGAGTTCCAACCAGGCACCAAGCGCGGCCTCTTCTCGCTGGTCGTGGTCGTGCTCTTCATCAGCATCCTGGGCGTCCTCGCCTTCCAGATGGACCATCTGAACCTTCCCCGGCCCGGCGCTTGACGGTTCTGCGTTCACCCGCGCAGGTGCGGGTCGACCCCTTGAGCCTGGCGCCGATCCAGGTCCCCAACCCTGAGCTGCTGGCGCCGCTGGCCCGGGCAATCCACAACGGCAAATGCCCCGCATGCCAGGCTCCCGTGCACGGGGTCCTTGACGCCCCCGAGGATGGCTCGCCCCAGGTCCAGATCGCCTGCCTTGGTGATCCTACCCACGTCTTCTTCTTCGATGCCACCACCGGTCACATCGACAACCAACCTTCGGCGATGGGTGAGGTGCAGCCCTGACTGTCGGCGGCAGCATCCTCCTCCTCGTCCACGGTTTCCCCCTCGACGGCAGGATGTGGCGAGAGCAGGTGAGTGCGCTGAGCGACATCCGGCGGGTGATCGCCCCCAACCTCGACGGTCATGGCGAGAACCCAGCCGGCGAGCCCAAGCGCTCGATGGATGAGATCGCCCGTAGCCTGGCGGAAGGGCTCGACAGCGAGGGTGTCAGCAGCGTCGACGTGGCCGGGTTCTCGATGGGCGGCTACGCGGCGCTGACGTTTTGCCGCCTCTTCCCCGACCGCGTCAACAGCCTCGCGCTGGTCGACAGCCGCACTCAGGCGGACAGCGACGCCGGCCGGGCGGGGCGCGACCAGTTGATTGCTGACATCGAGAGGCGCGGGTCCATCGCCGCCGCCGAGGCGATGCTGCCCAAGATGTTCACCGATGCAGTCGCGCCGGAGCTCCGGGATGAGGTTGAAGGCTGGATGCGTCAGCAACCGCCGGCCGCGCTGGTGGCAGACCTCCTGGCCATTCGCGACCGTCCGGACTCGGGACCTACCGTGGCTCGGCTCTCGGTGCCGCTGCTGGTGGTCGCGGGACTGCAGGACCCGATCATTCCGGTCGCTGAGGCCGAGGCGATCGCGCACAGCGCCGTATACGGGCGGCTGGTGGTCGTCGATGGAGCTTCGCACCTGTCTCCTCTGGAGCAACCCCAGCTGGTCAACGACGCGCTCCGAAAGCATCTCGGGGGCTGACGCCGGCACCGCTCCCAGCGCCCTGAGGTGGCGCTTCGAACTCAAGCGCACTAAGATGCCGGAAGGATCGGCATCAGGAACCCGCCTTTGATGGCGGGTAATTAGGGTCACCATCGAACTTCCTAGACGTCAACGCTCAACGATCGACCTCCTGACCCATTACTTCGAGGTCAACTTCGACGACGTCGCCGAAGAGCTGGCCGCATCCGGCTCCGCGCAGGAGGTTGCGGACCCCGGAGCCTCGGTGCGGGCGCGCCAGGAAGCGGCGGCGCACCTGCGCGATTTCATTCGAGGCCTGATCTGGTTGAGATCGCAGGACCGCGGCATTGAAGCCGTCGATGCCCTGGTTGAGACCCAAACCGGGCTGAGCCAGTCCCAGCGGGAGCGCCTCCAGGGGCGCCAGCACGCGGTGATAGCCCGCGTCGAGGCACCCCAGCGCGACGATCGCCTCCCGGCAACCAACGGCGTCAGCGACAGGCCCATCCCGCTGAAATCTCCCAATCCAGAGGACGACATCGCCGCCGAGGCCGGCGGTGCGGAGCCGCGCCCTGCCGACGTAGAGGTGCTCCTGGTCCGCCCGCAGAGTTCACGGAACGCGGTCACCACGGTGCTGCACGCGCTTGTCGCCAAGACCCTCGAGCGAGTCGGGGCAGACCTCTGCCAGATCTACATCGAAGAGGAGAGCGCCCTCACTCTGCGGGCCGAGGCGCCCGCCGAGGGAGGGGCGATCTCCGGGCCCAGTACCCTGAATCGGAGGACCGGGATCGCAGCATTGGTGGCCTCACCCGGCGGGGCCGTGGAGGTGGCCGATGTCAGCCAGTTGGCGGGGATGGAGAACGCGTGGGTGCAGCGCGGCGTCCAGCGGCTCGCGGTCGTGGGTGTGGGCAACCCAGGCGAAAACGGAAGCGGCATCCTGGTCGCCGCCCGCACTTGGACCCGTGGCTTCAGCGATCACGAGCTGCGCGAGCTCGATCACCTCGCACTCGAGGTGTCGCAGGCCATCGGCAGCGCCGACCTGCTCTCTCGAGCCGAGGAGCTGGCGGTGCTCGAGGAGCGCATGAAACTGGCGCGTGAGATCCACGATGGTCTCGCCAGCGACCTCTCGGCGGTGGTCGCGCTCTTCAAGTACCACGAGCATCGCAGCAAGAACGACCCCGCCGAAGGCGAACGGCTACTGGCGCAGATGCGCGAGCTGGTCGAGGGATCGCTGCAGAGTGCGCGCGACATCCTCGCCACGCTGCGCCCCCGCCATCAACCCCCAGCCGACCTGGTCGAAGCCGTGCGTCTGCAGATCGAGGACTTTGCCAGCACTTACGGGATCACAACCGTCGCTCGCATAGAAGGCACCAGCGATGACGTCGATGGCGAAGAAAGCGACGCCATCTACTCCATCCTCAGGGAGGCGTTGACAAATGTGCGCAAGCACAGCCAGGCCGGCACACTTGAGGTCCGGCTGGATCTTCGCCGGCGGCCATACACGCTGGACGTTGAGGACGATGGCGTGGGGATCGACCTGACCGCGCTGGAGGACAAATTCGGCTCCTTCGGGCTTGTCGGCATGCGCGAGCGCACGGAACTGCTGGGCGGATCGATCGAGATCGGCAATGGCATCAGGGGCGGTGCCCGCGTCATGTTCCGGGGCCCCGAAGTCATACTGCGGAGAGGCTAGATGGAGCGCATTCGCGTGCTCATAGTTGACGACCGGCCGATCTTTCGCGCCGGCGCCCGCGGGATGCTGTCCGATTACGAGCACATCACTGTCGTGGGCGAGGCCACCAGCGGGATGGAGGCGGTCAAGCTGGCCAAGAGCCTGAAACCCGACGTGATCCTGATGGATATCTCAATGCCGGAGATGGACGGCATCCGGGCCACCAAGGAGATCCTGCTGGACAGCCATGAGGTGGCCATTCTCGGTCTGTCGGTTTCTGACCACGAGGACGACGTGTCGAACATGCTGGAGGCGGGCGCCTGCGGCTACATCCTCAAGGACAGCGGTCCGGAGGACCTTGCCCGAGCCATCGAAGACGCCCACGC
>CABEAI010000272.1_pt1 | contig 10552 bp, 11 predicted proteins | sample 3132431 | NCBI WGS metagenome assembly CABEAI01 (sample SAMEA5534343, study PRJEB31848) | metagenome | biome: tundra; feature: field; material: soil | place: USA | collected 2013-05 | depth 0.45 m | reverse complement strand
CGGCGTAGTGCGAGGAGGGCTCGGAGGGGGAGGAAGAGCAGCCAAAGCATCCGGGAGGATACCGGCGGCCGAAGGCTCCACCAGCCCAGCCTCGTATTCGGATCCCATTTTGCCGCCCTTCACCGAGATTCTTGACAATGCGGGCGCCTTCCACATACAGTAAGCGCTTACATGAAAGCGCTTACATCGCCTGCCGGAGCGGCCACAATCTATGACGTGGCGCGCAGTGCCGGCGTCTCCACGGCCACGGTCTCCCGTGCCCTCAATGGGAAGCCGCTCGTAGCGGAGAACACCCGCGCCCGGATCGCACAGGCCGTGGAGGAACTCGGCTACGAACCCAACTCCGTCGCCAGGAGCCTAGTTACCCGATCGACCAAGACGATCGGGCTCCTGCTTCCGGACATCACGAACCCGTTCTTTCCGGAGTTGGTCAAAGGGGTCCAGTTGCGCGCTGCCGAGCGCTCGTACACCCTCCTGCTCAGCCACACAGGTAACGACCCCAAGACGGAGCAGCGGTACCTGAGCCTGTTCCGGGGAAAGGGAATCGACGGTCTGCTGGTTGTCGGTCTGGCGCTCGGACGCGCCCAGCTCACCAAATTCGCCGCCAGCGGCATCCCTCTCGTGTCGTTGGATCGTGACGTAGATCTCGCTGGCATTCCCATGGTGCACCTCGACAATCGCGCAGGGGCGAGGCAGGCGACCGAGCATCTTCTGGGGCTTGGCCATCGCTCGATCGCGCACATTGGCGGCCCCGGTTCGCTGAAGGTGAGCCAGGAGCGGCTGCGCGGCTACTTCGATGCGCTCGAGTTCGCGGACGTCGATCCGTGCCCAGATCTGATCGTCGCGTCCGACTTCACGGAGGCGGGTGGGCGAGCCGGCTGCCTCGCGCTTCTGGAGTCCGGAGCCCAATTCACATCGATCTTTGCTACGAACGACCTGATGGCGATCGGGGCTATGGCCGCCCTCAAGGAGGCAGGCCTAACCGTGCCGAGCGACATCTCGGTCGTTGGCTTCGACGGCATCCCCCTCGCGAACTACACGACGCCGCCGCTCACGACTCTTCGCCAACCCGCATGTGAAATGGGGCGAAGGGCAGCGCAGATTCTGATTGATGCCATCGGCGGCAAGCAGCTGGCCGAAGGCGAGCGACAGGTCGTATTCCAAGGTGAGCTCGTTTGCCGTGGGTCGACAGCGCCAGCGCTCACGGTGCGAGCGTGAACGCAATTGCTGGCCACACCATGGGCACTCCCGGCATGACCGTGCCGGATGCCCTTCGTCTGTTCAAGGACGCAGGGCTCGACGCTGCCGAGATCGTGTGGCAGGACGGATACGAGTGTGGGCTGCCGGAGAACGACGGTCAACGGACCCTTGCTGAAGTCGAGTCGGCGAGCCGAGCGCTCGGCGTCCAGGTATGCGCCCTAACGCCGTACATGACGGCGATCAACAGTCCTGACGATCGCGAGCGGGGGCACGACCTCGCTCGCTTCCGTCGGTGCCTCAGGGACGCATCGAGACTGGGCGCAAACATGGTTCGGGTCTACGCGGGGTCGCTGACCGACCCCGAAGACGACCGGCGGGCGGAGAAGTGGGCGCGCCTCGTGGAGAGCCTGCGCGAGCTCGGACCCGAGGCGCAGTCGTTCGGCGTCACCTTGGTGATCGAAAACCACTTCAACACGATGACCGTGTCCGCGAGTGAGACGGCCGGGCTCATGCAGGAGGTTGCGGCTGTTGGCGGCATCGGCATTCTCTACGACCAGGCCAACCTCGCCTTCACTCATTGCGAGGACTATTCCGAGGCCATCCCACTACAGGCTCAATGGATCCGCCATGTCCACGTGAAGGACCTCGTCTTCACCGATCCGAACGCCGAATTCAAGGCGTTTGCGGTCAACCGGGTTGGGGAAGGCGAGCGTACGGTCCGCTCCCGGGTTGTGGGGGAGGGCATCCTCGATTGGCCGGACATCCTGTCGTCGCTCGACGCGGTGGGCTACCAGGGGGTGTTGTCCCTCGAGTACGAGTACAGGTGGCATCCCCAAGACCTCCCGTCGCCCGCGGAGGGCTTCGCGCGGTCCGCGTTGGCTCTGCGCCGGATGCTGGAGGCAGTCGGTTGAGGATTGCGCTGATGACGGATGAGGTCAGCGCTGACCTCGAAACGGCCCTCGAACTCGCCTCAGGGTGGGGCGTCGCCGGCGTCGAGCTGCGCGGTATCGGCGAGGAGCGCTATCCCGCCGTCTCGGAGCTGGCGAGGCAGCGAGTTCCGACACTGATCCGCGACTGGGGCATCCGCGTCGCAGCCATCTCGCCAGGATTATTCAAGGTATCGATGCCACCGCCGGCGGCGCCCGAGACACAGATCCTGCGGTGGGAGGATGCCTCGGTTTCAGCGCGACACCGCGCCGCTGAGGCGCTTATGACGTCGCACTGCGAGGAGCTGCTGCCGCGAAGCATCCAGGCGGCACTCGAGCTCGGAGCGCAGACCATCGTCTGCTTCAGCTTTGATCGAGGACATGGAGAGCCTGCGGGACCAGCTCCCAAGTTCGTGATCGAGGTGCTGCGGCAGGCTGCCACCGAGGTTGCGGCCGCCGGGCTGACATTGGCGCTGGAAGTCGAACACGTCTGTTGGGGTGATGTCTCGAACCGTGCGCGGGACATCGTCGAGCGGGTGGGCCACCCGGCCCTCGGTATCAACTGGGACCCGGCCAACTCCTATCGAGCTGGTGAGGACCGTCCGTTTCCGGACGGTTACGAGCGGGTTCGAGATCTGGTCCGGCACGTGCACTACAAGCAGGCGTCGATCCTGCCGGACGGGACGCGCGGATTCTCGCCCCAAGGGGCGGTCGACTGGCAAGGCCAGGTGGAGGCGCTGATGCGGGACGGATATGACGGCTGGATCACGGTCGAGCCGCATGTCAGACCGAAGGTCGAGGGCGCCCGAGCGGCTCTCGAGCAGCTGCGACGCTACACGGAGGGTTCGCAATGAGGCCGCCTCGCGGTATCGTCTGCCCGCTCGCCACGCCGCTCGACGACGATGAGCAGGTTGACGAAGCCGCCCTTCGCGGTCTTCTCGATCACATCCTTCCGGACATCGACGGCGTCCTTGCGCTCGGGTCGAGTGCCGAGTACGCGCTGCTGCGGCCCCACGTCGCCGAGCGAGCGCTCGATACCGTCCTGGAGCACGTCGCGGGCCGTGTCCCCGTCTACGTCGGCATTGGAGACACGGGGACTGGCCGGGCCATCGACAACCTGCGCCGGTTGGCACGGCCGGGCGTCGAGTGCGTCGTGGCCACGAGCTCCTATTACTACCCGCTCGCTGATCAGCGTGCTCTTTCCTCTCATTTCTTGGCCCTCGCCGAGGCCGCATCGATCCCCCTGGTCCTCTACAACATCCCACAGAACACCGCCACCAACCTGGCACCCGCGACGGTCGAGGAGCTGGCTCGGCATCCCAACGTCGTCGGGATGAAGGACAGCTGGGGCGATATGTTCCAGTTCCAGGAGTACCTGGCGGTCAGGCCTGAAGGTTTCGGAGTCCTCCAGGGCCGCGAGCAGCTCGCGGCGGCATCGTTCTGGCTTGGGGCTGACGGCGTCATCTCCGCCCTTGCCAACATCACTCCCAAACTGCTTCAGGAATTGGCCTCGGCGGTCGCGGCGGGCGATCGTCCGGCCGCCATGCAGGCTCAGCGCCGCGTTACCGAGGTCGCGAGGTTATTCGACGAGGGGTACTGGCTCTCGGCCCTCAAGGTGGCGATTGCCATCCTCGGATTCGGCTCGGGCCGGGCTGCGCGGCCGCTGCCCCTCTTGACGGCAGTCCAGGTCGAGCGGCTGCGCTCACTTCTTCCACAGGAGATCTCACATGCCTGAGGTCGAGGTTCTAGTTGAACTCAAACCGCCGGCATCACCGCGGTTGAGGTCCGCCCTCGAGATCACCCGAGGGTTCGGACTGCCATTCCTGGCCTTCCTCCTGCTGGTCGTTGCCTGGCAGCTTGTCGTCGTCGGCTTCAAGGTTCCCGAATACATAGTTCCGGCTCCCAGCAAGTTCATCGCTCGGTTCTTCACCGCCCGAAACTTGCTCTGGTCGGAGAGCCTGGTTACCGGCACCGAGGTCCTCGAAGGATTCGCGATTGCGACCGTCATCAGCATCCCACTGGCCCTTCTGATCGTCTCGGTCAGGCTCGTCGAGCAGGCGCTCTATCCGCTGATCGTGTTCCTCCAACTGATCCCGAAGATCGCGGTGGCGCCGCTGTTCATCGTGTGGTTCGGCTTTGGTCAGTTCCCAAAGGTGTTGTTGACCTTCCTGCTCTGTTTCTTCCCGATCCTCGTCGACAGCATGACGGGCTTCAAGGCGATCGATCAGCGATTGCTCTACCTCACCCGATCGATGGGGGCAAAAGCCTGGCAGACGGTTCGCTTTGTCCGCTTGCCGGCGGCGATGCCTTTCATCTTCTCCGGCCTGAAGGTCGGCATCGTGCTTGCGGTCACCGGCGCGATCGTCGGTGAATTCGTCGGATCCAATGCCGGCCTCGGTTTCTTGCTGCTGCGGGGCAGCAGCTATCTCGACACGGTGCTGATATTCGCCGTGCTCGTCGCTCTGAGCGCCATGGGCCTCCTCTTCAGCTACGCGGTTGAGGTCGCAGAGCGGCTGGTCATACCCTGGCAACACAAGGAGGAATAGATATGCTCCGTCTCCGGATACTTCTAGCCGCTGCGCTAGGCATCGGCGTGCTGGTCGGCTGTGGGGGGAGTTCGAGCACGCCTTCGGCCTCGCAAGCTTCGGCGTCACCGACGCCTATCAAGTTGACGCTCAACTTCCTCGCCGGCGGCCCTCAAGCCGGCTTCATGTACGCGAAGAAGCTCGGGTATTACAAGGACGCCGGGCTCGACGTCACGATCGAGGAGGGACAGGGGTCGGCGACGACCGCGCAGCTCGTCGCCACCGGCCGGAGCGAGATTGGTTACTCCGACGCTGCCAGCATTCTCCCGGTCCGTGCCAAGGGCGGCCCGATCAAGATCATCGCCCCGATCCTGCAGACGAATGCGTTCGCGATCATCTCTCTCAAAGAGAAGAACCTGACGCACGTCAAGGACTTGGTCGGTAAGACGCTTGCGGTCCAACCGGGCACTGCCCAAACCGCCCTGTTGACCCCGATCCTGGCCGCCAACGGTGTCGACCAGAGCCAGGTAAAGGTCGTCAACATCGACCCTTCAGCCCTTGTCGGCACCTTGCTTCAAGGGAAAGTCGACGCCATTCTTGCCGGGGCCGATTTTCAGGGAGTTCAGATCGCCGACCAGGGTAAGCAGATCAACGAGATCTTCTATAAGGACGTTGGTGTCCCGACGGTCGGCCTCTCTCTCGTGGTCAACGAAGACACGATGAAGAAAGAGCCCGACAAGCTGAGTAAGTTTGTCGCGGCCAGCCTCAAGGGGTGGGACGCGGCACGGAAGAATCCGTCGGCCGCGGCACAGGCGGTTGCGGATCAATTCCCCGCCGCCGGGCAGGCAGATCAGTTCCGGAAGCAGCTCGAGGTCGACAGCAAGGTGCTCTGCGGTCCGGGTGCTAAGAGTCTCGGAACCGTACCGACAGCAAACTGGAACAAGACGTACGACCTCCTGACGAAGTACCAGAACCTTCCCGCCAGCAGCCCCATCAACGACTACTACACCACCCAGTTCCTCCCCAAGGATCCGCCGAAGTGCTAACACAGCCTGAGGCGCCGGAGGCCCCCGGGGCCTCCGGCGCCTCGATCGAGGTCAAGGACCTGTCGAAGCGATTCCAGACGAGGGCAGGGCCGGTCAACGCGCTGTCGCCCATCAATTTCACGATCCAGGCCGGCGAGTTCGTCAGCGTTGTCGGTCCGAGTGGCTGCGGCAAGAGCACCCTGATGCTGATGGTCGCCGGCCTCCTCAAGGCGACTACGGGCGAGGTCCTCATCGATGGCCAGAAGCTGACGAAGCCCCTCACCGATGTAGGCATCGTCTTCCAGGATCATCTCCTCCTCGACTTCCGGACCGCTGAGAAGAACCTCCTCCTCCAGACCCAGATCCGCGGCCGCCCCGCTGATGCGTCGAAGAAGGAGGCTAGGCGGCTGCTCCATCAGCTGGGTCTCGACGCGGCAGGAGATCTCTATCCACGACAGTTGTCTGGTGGCATGCGCCAGCGGGTGTCCCTGGCCCGCGCCCTAATTCACGACCCGCCGGTGCTGCTGATGGACGAACCCTTTGGTGCGCTCGATGCCATCAGTCGCACCCAGATGCGACACGATCTTGAGTCCCTGTGGCTTGAGAAGAGGAAGACGGTTCTCTTCATCACCCATGGTATCGAAGAGGCGGTGGGGTTGTCCGATCGTGTGATCGTGATGGGCCCGAGCCCCGGCGGCATCGTCGACGAAATCACGGTCGAACTCCCGCGTCCCCGTCCGGTCGAGATGGGCGAGGAGCGCAGCTTCGCGCAGTACACGAACCGGATCTACTCGATCTTCAAGCAACTCGGCGTCCTGAAATTCTAGTCGTGTCAAGAGTCCTCGTCACCGGCGCTGCTGGCTTTCTAGGTAGCGCCGTGATGCGCTCGCTCGAAAGCCAAGGCCACGAGGCCGTCGGCATTGACGCTGCGACTGGGGGCGACATCACAGACGAGGCTGGCTTCAGGGACGCTCTCGCTCGTTGCCAGCCCGATGCCGTCGTGCACGTTGCCGCCCTCCTCACCCCGGCGTCTGCTGACGACCCCGTGCTCGCCGCACGGGTGAACTGCGTCGGCTCCGCCGTCGTCATGCATTGCTCGCTTTCAGCCGGTGTCAGCACCGTCCTGTTCGCATCTTCGGTGGCAGCGATCGCCCCGCGCAGCGTGTACGGGGCGACCAAGGCCTTCGGAGAGCACTTGGCCACTGCTCTGCATTATGCTCACCCCGACTCGCGCCTCATCGGTCTGCGCTTTGGGTGGATCTACGGCGAGGGGCGGGCCCGCGGCTGGAACGAGGTGATGAAAGTCGTCAGCGGCTTCGCCCTCGAGCGTGACGAAGTGCGCTACCCGGAGTTCGATCACGCCTTGGACTGGACGCACATTGATGATGCCGCCGCCGCCGTTGTTGCCTGTCTCGAACGAGCGCCACGCGGCGTGAACCTCTACGACGTCGTCGGCGACCGCCGACGGGTGTCGGAGGCGGTCGACCACCTCCGACGGCGGTTTCCTGAGACGAGGGCAATCTCGTATGCGGCGGTGACACCGCCGACCGAGTGGTCGGCGCTCGACCCGCGACCGCTGGCAGATGACATTTGCTTCCGCTGCTCGATCTCGATGGAGGAGGGCCTCGACCGAACCGTGGATGCGATTCGGCGCGCCGCCGGGCTGGCGCCGCGCCATAAAGGGGGATGCGTGAATGACTGACCGCAAACTAAGGGTGGGGCTAGTCGGCGCAGGGGCCATCGCGCAGGTGGCGGAGCTGCCGGCGCTTGCTGCGCAACCTGGCCTGACGATCGCCGGGGTGGTCACCAAAACCGGCGCCACCGCCCGTGAAAATGTCGAGCGATGGCCGATCGAGCGGGCCTATGACTCGTTCGAGGACATGCTCGAGGCGGCGCGGCTAGATGCACTGTTCATACTCACTCCGAAGCAGTCTCACACCGAATTTGTTGTCGGCGCGCTCAATTTCGGTTTGGACGTGTTCTGCGAGAAGCCGCTCGCGACGACGATCGCTGACGCTCAAGCCATGGCGGAGGCCGCTGAGCGAACCGGCAAGATCCTGATGGTGGGTTTCAATCGTCGTTACGCCGAAGTCTATCGAAGGGCACACGACGAGTTCGCTGAGCAGCCACCCGATTTCTGTGTGGCACAGAAGAACCGCGTCGGCAGCGAGTACCGCGCGACGCTTGAGAACGCAATCCACATGGTCGATCTCATGCGCTGGTTCTGCGGCGAAGCTGAATCTGTCGCCGCTCACGCCGTTGCTCACGACCCCTACGCGGAAGAGGGGACGATGGCGCTCATCCGGTTCACCACTGGTTCGGTGGGCGTTCTGGTTGCCTCACGGAGCGCTGGCGAGTGGGACGAGCGAGTGGATCTCTATGGCGGGCTGAGGAGTGTTCGCGTCGTGGTCCCAGACGCCGTCTCGGTAACCGCCGGCGGGGAGACCCGGACAGTCGAGATGCGTCCGCGGGCGAATGGCTGGGCGGAGGTGAACACGACGATGGGTTTTGGGCCGGAGGTCGAGCACTTTCTCGACTGCGTCAAAGAGCGCCGTCAGCCGCTTACCGACGGAAGGGAGGCAGTTAAGACGCAGTTGTTGATGGAGGAGATTTTGCGTGCCGCAGGCCTTCCGCTTGAAGACCGTAACGAGGCGACGGCATGAAGCGCTTGAAGATCGGGACCTACCTGCCAAATTTCGCATACGGTCAGGACCGTATCGATCACCGGGCAAGGCTTCGCAGTTGGATCACGCGCGCGGAAGAGCTGGGATTCGACTCGATCTGGGTCACCGATCACCTCCTCCGAGCTCGTGACATGTACGCCATCACATGGTTGGAGCCGATGGCAACGTTGTGCTTCGCCGCCTCCATCACCGAGCGGGTCACGCTGGGTTCGGGCGTGCTCCTTTTGCCTCTGCGCAATCCTGCCGTCCTCGCCAAAGAGGTCGCGTCGATCCAGGCTTTGAGTGGAAATCGCTTCATCTTCGGGGTGGGAACGGGGCATTACGCTCCGGAACTGGCCGCTACCGGGGCTCGAATCTCTGAGCGTGGGAAGCGCACCGATGAGGTGCTCGAACTCGTCAAGCGCTTGGTCGCCGGGGAGGCGGTGACCTATGAAGGGGCACAGTTCAGGTTCGACGATGTGACGATCGAACCGTCACCGCGACCCCTCCCCGTGTGGGTCGGCGGCGGAAGCCAGATCGCGCATCGGGACTCCGTCGAGAAGCCCGTCTTGCACCCCAACGTCGCTCGGAGGATTGCGCGCTCCGATGGCTGGTTCTCGCGCCCGTCGGCAAGTCCTGAGCAGATCGCTGAGGACTGGAGGCAGCTCCAACCCTTTATCCACCATGAAGGACGAGATCCTTCACAGATCGAAATCGCCCACGGGCAGTGGCTGCATCTCACGGAGGAGACCGATGGCGGGCGCGCGCGGGCCATTCAGCACACCGCCGCCAGGGAGATCGTTGGCGGGGCGCGCAGCCCGGAGCTCCTGGAGGAGTCCTACCTCTTCGGGACGCTCGATGAGGTGGTCGAGGGATGCCGCCGCCGGGCGGACATCGGTGTTGAGCACCTCATCATTCACCCCTACACAGATGACCCCGAGCAACTCGAGCTGTGGGGCACTTTCCTGCTGCCTCGCCTCCGCGAACTTGAAGTGGGCAGCCTCTCGTTGTGATCGACGTACTTGTGGTGGGATCCATCAACGTCGACCTATCGGTCGCGGTCGACAGGCTGCCCCACCCCGGCGAAACAGTGACGGGTGGCAGGTTCTGGCGGGCGCAGGGCGGCAAGGGCGCGAATCAAGCAGTCGCAGCGGCGCGCTTCGGTGCGGCCGTTGCGATGGTTGCCGCCGTGGGTGAGGACGATCTCGGGCAGAACGCCATTGAGGAGTTGACGGCGGAGGGGGTTGATGTATCGCAGGTGCGATGCGTGTCCGGCCTCGCTACCGGCGTCGCCCTCATCGTCGTGGGCGACAAAGGCGAAAATCTGATCGCGGTGGCGTCGGGCGCGAACAGTGTGATCGATCCCAGTGACGTCGCCCGTGCGGTTCTCGAGTTCGAGCCGAGGGTCATCCTGGTCAACCTTGAAATCGGCGACAGCGCGATTGTAGCGGCCGCGAACGCTGCGAAACGGATGGGGGCGTCGCTTGTTTTGAATCCGGCGCCGTTCCGGGCGCTGCCCACCGAAGTGCTTGCCGCAACCTCTGTGATCACCCCCAATGAACATGAAGCGCGGGCTCTGCTCGGTGATGCGATTGAGGGTCCAGGCATCGCCCGCCTCGCAGAGGGCGCAGGCCTGAGTCGCGCCCATCTCGTCGTTACAGTGGGGCCGCGCGGGGCGCTGCGCGTAACAAAGGATCAGGTATTCGCTTATCGGGCGAAGATCGTCGAGGCTGTCGACACCACCGGTGCTGGCGACGCATTCAACGGAGTGCTCGCGGCGAGCCTCAGCGCCGGGACGCCGATCGATAAGGCCATCGAGAGCGCGGTTGCTGCAGGCACGTTGGCCACGCTGGCCGTAGGCGCACGAGCAGGGATGCCATCGAAGGCTCAGGTCGAAGAGTTCCTCCGAAGCTCGCCCCGTGTGGCAAAGCTCACGGCCGTCAAACGGGAGCTGGCCGACCACCTCCACTGAAGCGTCATCCACAAGCGTCGCCAACCCCAGGGCCGGGACGGGGTCTCGGTACTGATATGGAAGTAATTGTCAAAAGGTGACTCTTCGGGAAGCGCAGCGGACGCTTCGAGGGTGGTGGCGCTGTAGGGCGGCAAAATGGTATCCGAGTTCACGCCGCTCGGGCATAGGCGTGGTGGAGCCCCCCGAGAATCGGTCTCGAAACAACCCTTCCCTCCGGCATGACGGGCCGCGGGACCGGCGT
>CABEAI010000266.1_pt1 | contig 10631 bp, 10 predicted proteins | sample 3132431 | NCBI WGS metagenome assembly CABEAI01 (sample SAMEA5534343, study PRJEB31848) | metagenome | biome: tundra; feature: field; material: soil | place: USA | collected 2013-05 | depth 0.45 m | reverse complement strand
TACGGCGGCCTCAAGTGGGGCCTCTACTTCCTTGGTGAGTACGTGAACATGGTCACCGTCAGCGCCATCGCCGCGACCCTGTTCCTGGGCGGCTGGCAGGGCCCGCTGCTGCCCGGCTTCATGTGGTTCCTGCTCAAGGTGGGAGCCATGATCTTCGTGCTCTTCTGGCTGCGCGCCACCCTGCCGCGTCTCAAGTACGACCGGCTGATGGCGCTGGGCTGGAAGGTGCTGCTGCCGCTGGGCCTGCTCAACATTGCCATCACCGCCACCGCCGTGGTCCTGCTCAACAACCCATGATCCTCGACAACGTTCTCGGGGTCCCCGGCGCGCTCGGCACCACTTTCAAGCACCTGTTCCGCCCACCGGCCACGGTTGAGTACCCGGAGGAGCTGCCCGCGATCAGCGCCCGCCACCGAGGCCGCCACATCCTCCATCGCTATGAGGATGGCCTCGAGAAATGTGTCGGTTGCGAGCTCTGTGCCGCCGCCTGCCCCGCCAAGTGCATCCTGGTTGTCGCCGACGAGAACACCGCCGAGAACCAGGTCTCACCGGGCGAGCGCTACGCGTCCAGGTACGAGATCAACCTTTCGCGCTGCATCTTCTGCGGTTACTGCGAGGAGGCCTGCCCCGTGGGCGCCATCACGATGGGCCCGCGGTACGACATCTCCGAGTACGACGTCCGCAAGCTGATCATCACCAAGGACGAGTTGCTGGAGCCCAGGTGGGGTGCGGGCGCCGATGCGGGCCAGGCCAGTTGAGCCGGGGCTGACCGGGCGCTGGGGAGTGGAGACGTGCTGAACCTCTTCTTCGCGCTCGTCGTGGCGCTGTCGGCGACCTCGGCGGTGGGCGTGGTCGTGAGCCGACGGCCGCTGTACGCGGCGCTGAGCCTTGTGGTCAACATGCTTTCGCTGGCACTGCTCTTTGTTTTGCTCTCCGGCCAGTTCCTCGCCGCCGCGCAGGTGATCGTCTACGCGGGCGCCGTGATGGTGCTCTTCGTCTTCGTCATCGCGCTGCTCAACCCGACCCGGGAGGAAAGCCCCGTTCAGGACCCGCGGCAGATCGTTTCCGCGGTTCTAATCGGTGGCGGGCTGGTCGTGGCCGCCGCGGTTGCATTCCTGAACTCCGGCGTCGGGCCCGAGTTCAACTCGCCGGACACGATATTCGGTGGCGTACAGCTGGGATCGATCCAGGCCATCGGCTCCGCCCTCTATCGCGACTTCACCTTCCCGGTGGAAGCGACGGCGCTGGTGCTGCTGGTGGCGGCGGTGGGCGCCGTCTACCTCTCGCGAGGCAAGTAAATGCTGCATGCCAATCTCTTCCTCTTGCTGTCGGCCTGGCTGTTTGTCGTCGGTGCGGTGGGCGTGATGATTCGTCGCAACCCGCTGGTGGTTTTCATGTGCGTGGAGTTGATGCTCAACGCTGGCAACCTCGCCCTGGTCAGCTTCGCCCGCATGCACCGGAACATGGAAGGCCAAGTCTTCGCGCTGATTGTGATCGCGATCGCCGCCAGCGAGGTGGTGGTGGGGCTGGCGCTGATGGTGGCGATCTACAAGTCCGGCCGAGCCATGGACATCGACGAGATGAGCGAGCTGCGCGGATGAGCGTCGGGGTCCTGGTTGGGCTGGGCTTGCTGGCTCCCCTGGCAGGCTTCTTCCTGAACCGCTTCCTGGGACGCGAGAACCGCGCGCTGGTTCGGATCCTGGGGCCGGGAGCGATCGCGGTCAGCTTCGCCCTCTTCCTCGCCGCCGCCATCATCAACGGCACCGGGGCGACTGACCAGCTCACGTATCACTGGGTGAGTGGGGGAGGGCCGAGCCCCAACCAGCTGGGCCCCTCGGTGCCGGCGATCGACATCGACCTCTACTTCGACGCCCTCGCCGCAACCATGGCGCTGGTCATCACCGGGGTCGGCTTCCTGATCCACCTCTACGCGGTTGGCTATATGGACGAGGAGAACGACGACGACTACTCGCGCTTCTTCGCGCAGATGAACTTCTTCGTCTTCTCGATGCTGCTGCTGGTGCTCGCCCACAACTTCGTCATCCTGGTCGTCGGCTGGGCCCTGGTCGGCGTCTCCAGCTACCTCCTGATCGGCTTCTACACTCAGCGTGCGGCGGCGGTGGCCGCAGCCCGCAAGGCGTTCGTGATGAACGTGATCGGCGATGTCGGCATCGTCATCGCTTCATTCGTGGCGCTGGGGGCGGTCGGCGGCCTCGGCTTCGATGCGCTGTTCAGCAGGGTCGGCAGCGTGCCGCAGGGCACTCTCGAGCTGATCGGCTTTTTCCTCCTCGTCGGCGCGGTCGCCAAGTCGGCCCAGATCCCGCTCCACACCTGGCTACCGGACGCCATGGAAGGGCCGACGCCGGTGTCGGCGCTGATCCACGCCGCCACCATGGTCACCGCCGGCGTATACCTGATCGCGCGCTTCGCGCCGCTCTACGCGCACGCTCCCGGCGCCGCCACCACGGCGCAGTACATCGGGTTGGCGACGGCGCTGCTCGCCGCGCTGGCGGCGACCGCACAGACCGACATCAAGCGGGTCCTGGCCTACTCCACCATGAGCCAGATCGGCTACATGTTCTTTGCCGTCGCGATCGGGGCCGAGGTCGCCGGTCTCTTCCACCTGGTCACCCACGCATTCTTCAAGGCCCTGCTCTTCCTTGCCGCCGGCAACGTCATCCACGCCATGCACGGGGAGCAGGACATGCGCAAGATGGGCGGGCTGTGGCGTCAGATGCCGGCCACCAGCTTCCTCTTCCTGATGGGGACTCTGGCGCTGGCGGGCATCCCACCCCTGGCGGGCTTCTTCTCCAAAGACGAAATCATCAGCTCGGGCTTCGACATCGGACCTGGTCATCCCTTCGGCGGCCTGGTACTGGTGTTGATCGCCGGGCTGACCGGCTACTACATGCTGCGCGCCTTCTACATGACCTTCGTTGCCAGTCCGGCTCCTGAAGATCGAGAGGCCCACGATCCTGGCCCGGTGATGATGGTGCCGCTGGTGGCGCTCGGAGCGCTGGCGGCGGTGGGAGGACTGGTCCAGCCCGGGCCCTGGCACTTCCTCAGCGACTTCACTGTCGGTGTCTTTGGCGAAGCCGGCGCGGCCGTGAGCGTGCTGGTGGCGGTCGCCGCCCTGGCGATCGTTCTCCTGGGCGTGGTGGCGGCGTACCGGCGCTACGGCTTGGATCGGGTCGAGCAGACGCCCCCGCCCGTGCTGGCTCGCGCCTTCTTCTGGGACGACGCGTACGAGGCGGTAATCGTCGGGCCGCTGTGGGCCGCCGGGCGGGTCCTCGACCGTGTCCTCGAGGCGCCGGTGATCATCGGTGTCGCGGGCGCGGCCACCGCCTTGGCTACAACCGCCGGCCGCGAGGTTCGGCGCCTCCAGAGCGGGTACCTGCGCTCCTACGCCATGCTCTTCGCGGCCGCGGCCCTGGTGGCGGTTGTGGCCGTTGGGTTGGGGCTGAGATGACGCTTCTGATCCTCCTCTTCCTGCCTCTGCTGGTGGCGCTGGTGATGCCGCGCGTCCCCACCCGCTACCTCCAGACTGTCGGTTTGCTGGCAACCGGGGTCGACCTCCTCGTCAGCCTGGTGGTGCTGCAGGCCGCCGCCAACGGCACCCCGCTGAACCTCAACTATTCGTGGGCAGGCACCGCCGGGCTCGGCTTCCGCCTCAGCGCCGACGGCGTCTCCAGCAGCCTGCTGGCGCTCAACGCCCTGGTCGGTCTGATGGCGATGCTGGCCACCCGTGTCGATGACATCAAGCGGCCGCATCTCTTCATGGCCCTGCTGCTGTCGACCCAGACCGCGGTCGCGGGAGCGCTGCTGGCCCAGGACCTGGTGCTGTTCTTCGTCTTCTACGAGGCGGTGCTGGTGCCCTTCTTCGTGCTCATCGCCGTCTTTGGCGAGGGTGATCGCCAGCGCTCAGCGCTGAAGCTGCTGATCTTCACCTCCGCCGGCAGCCTGGCGATGTTGCTTTCGATCGTTGCCGTCTTCGTCGCCGGCGGCAGCTCCAGCTTCGCCCTCGACCACCTCGCCGGCGCGCATTTCAGCGGCGGCATCCTGCTCGGCCTGACCGGCGCCGACCTGGCGTTCATCGGCTTCGCCCTGGCGTTCGCAATCAAGACGCCGCTCTTCCCGTTCCACGGGTGGATGGCCGATGTCTACACCTCGGCTCCGACGCCAGTGGTCATGGTCCTCGCCGGTGTGGTCTCCAAGCTGGGGCCCTACGGGTTCTTCCGCGTGGCGCTGCCGCTGGTGCCGTCGGGCGCCCGCGACTTTAGCCCGGTCCTGATGGCGCTGGCCGCGGTCGGCATCGTCTACGGAGCCTTGCTGGCTCTGAGGCAGGAGGACGCCAAGCGGATGGTCGCCTACCTGAGCCTCAGCCACATGTGCTTCATTACCCTGGGCATCCTCAGCCTGACGCCGGCGGGTATTTCCGGTGGCGTGCTGCAGATGATCAACCACGGCATTCTCATCACCAGCCTGTTCTTCATCGTCGGGCACCTGGAGCGGCGCATGGGCACCCGCCGGCGCGGGCAACTAGGAGGCCTCTCGGTGCGAGCGCCGATGCTGGCGGCGGTCTTCCTGGTGCTGGCGCTGGCGATCCTGGGCATGCCCGGGCTCAACGGCTTCGTCGGCGAGTACTTGATCCTTCTCGGCGCATATGCGCGGTCCTGGGTGCTGCTTTTGGTGGCGGCGTTCGGGGTGATCCTCGCGGCCTGGTATACCCTGCGCTTCTACCAGGGGGCGATGAACGGCGCCTCGCGGGAAGGTGATGCCGTCGCCGAGATCGGCCCCGTCGAATCCGGCGTCTTGGTGCCGCTGGCGATCCTGGCGGTGGTGATCGGGGTCTACCCGGCGCCGTTCCTGTCTGTCATCGGCGACGCGGTCGGCACCGTGGTCAAGCTGGTGGCGGCGTGATCAGCGCCGCCGACCTCGGCCTCATCGCACTGATCATTCCCGGCGGCACGGTCCTGGTGCTGCTGATGGGGGATGCCTTCGTGCCTGATCACCGCAAGGCCAACCTGGCTCCGCTAGCAGCCTTGGGCGTTCTCTTGGCGATGGTGGCGGCGATCGGCGCGGCGGCCTCCGGGCTGGGCGACGCCGGCAACGCCCGCCTCTACTTCAACGACACCGTCGCCGTCGACAGCTTCGCCGTCTTCTTTCAGATTCTCTTCCTGGGGCTGGCCCTGCTGGTCTTGATGATCAGCCCCTCCTACCTCGACCGCCGCGGGATCCAGAAGGGAGAGTTCTACATCCTGCTCATCGCCGCCCTCACGGGCATGATGCTGCTGGTTGCGGCGACCAACCTGATCACCATCTTCGTCGCCGTCGAGCTGCTCTCTATCTCGCTCTACATCCTGGCCGCCTTTCTACGTCAGCAGGAGGGATCGCAGGAGGCGGGCCTGAAATACCTGCTGATCGGGGGCTTTGCGTCGGGGTTCTTGCTCTACGGCATGGCGCTTTTGTACGGCGCCACCGGCTCCACATCGATCCCCCGGATCACCGCCGCACTGGGGCACCTGGGAGGCGACAACCTGCTCTTCGCCTCGGTCGGGATCGCGTTGGTCCTCGTGGGGATGGCCTTCAAGTCATCGGCCGCGCCGTTCCACGCCTGGACTCCCGACGTCTACCAGGGCGCCCCCGTCCCCGTGGTCGCCTTCATGTCGGTCGGCACCAAGGTCGCCGCCATCGCCGTGTTCCTGCGGATATTCGTGGTGGCCTTCTCGGCCCCCGCGGTTCACTCGCGCTGGTCGGTGCTGCTGGGGGCGGTCTCGGCGATGTCGATGATCGTGGGCGCGGTGGGGGCGCTCCGGCAGCCGGACCTGAAGCGGATGCTGGCCTACTCCAGCATCGCCCAGGCGGGCTTCCTGCTGCTGGCGGCGGTGGCGGCGGGGCGCCAGGGGATGGTAAGCGGGCTGTTCTACCTGGCCGCCTACAGCGTCATGACGTTTGGTGCTTTCGGGGTCCTCACCCTGGTTGGGAGCGGGGACAGCGAGGGCACCTCGCTGGAGGCCCAGCGGGGGCTCGGCTACCGGCGCCCGGTCCTCGGCGGGCTGCTGGCGCTCTTCATGCTGTCGCTGGCGGGCCTGCCGCCAACGGTTGGCTTCATGGGCAAGCTGTTCGTGTTCGAGGCGGCGGTCGGCGCGGGCTACGTCGGCCTGACGGTAATCGCCGTCATCGCGTCGGCGATCTCTCTGTACTACTACCTGCAGGTCGTCGCCGTGGTGTACACGCCCGCGGATGATGCCAAGGCCGCGAGCTCGACCACCGAGCCATTCGAGCCGCTGGGCATCAGCGCGGTCGCCTTCGCCGGCCTGCTCACGCTCCTGCTGGGGGTTTTCCCCGGCATCCTCTACGGTCTGGCCGAGAAAGCTTCGCTGCTGTAATCGGCGACCGCGCCAGCGAGGCTATTTCTTCGCGGGGCTTGCCTTCATCGAGCGATCGACGACGCCGACCAGCTCCTTGACCGCCGCCGCCGACCTGTCAAGCGATTTCTTCTCGGCGGCGGTGAGCTCGATCTGCACCACCTCCTCGAGGCCCTTGGCCCCCAGCTTGCAGGGGACGCCGATGAAGAGCCCCCGGTAGCCGTACTCGCCGTTCAACTGAGCGGCGCAGGGGAGGATGCGCTTCTGGTCGAGGACGATCGAATCCACCATCTCGGCCACCGCGGCGCTGGGCGCGTAGAAGGCGGAGCCGGTCTTGAGCAGCGCTACCACCTCGGCGCCGCCATCGCGGGCGCGCTGGACAATCTGGGCGAGCCGCTTCTTCTCGATCAGCTTTTCAATCGGCACCCCGGCGACGGCGGTGTAGCGGGTCAGCGGCACCATGGTGTCGCCATGGCCGCCGAGCACGTAGGCGTCGACGTCGCGGACGCTGACGTCGAGCTCCTCGGCGATGAAGCTGCGGAATCGCGCGGTGTCGAGCACGCCCGCCATCCCGATGACGCGGTCGCGGGGGAAGCCCGAGGTCTTGATGGCGACGTGGCACATCGCGTCCAGCGGGTTGCTGACCACGATCAGGATCGTCTTGGGCGACGCCTTGACCAGCTTCTGGGTGACCTCCCGGACGATCTTCATGTTGGTCTCGATGAGGTCGTCGCGACTCATCCCGGGCTTGCGGGGCAGGCCGCTGGTGATGACGCAGATGTCGGAGCCGGCGGTCTCCTTGTAGCTGTTGGTGCCGGTGATGTAGGAGTCATATCCGACCACCGGCCCGGTCTCGCGTAAGTCGAGCGCCTTGCCCTGGGGCAGGCCCTCGATAATGTCAACCATGACGATGTCGGCGTAGTTCCTCTCCGCCAGCCGTTGGACCAAGGTGGCACCCACGTTGCCGGCGCCGACGACGGTGATCTTCTTGAGCATCATCTCCTCCGAATCTGCGAAACCCCGCCGATGATACCAGCGCAGCCGTCCCATGCGCCCTGATCTCAGCCTCGGCTACGGGTAAACTAATGTGGGCCGCCCCCCGGGTGGCACTACCGATCGAGTAGCAGGGAGAGACTTGGCCTCCTCAGTCGCTGTCGAAAGTCGCCCCCAGGGTTCCGCCCGGACGCCGTGGTGGGCCTATTCGGCCTTCTTCATGGGGGCCCAGGCGATCTTCGGGATCTACGTCCTGGTCGTCGTCATGACCGACTTCCAGCACCACTTCTCAGACCCGTACCTGTCGCCGTTCTTCTCGCCGCTGCTCCCGGCTGCCACCATCGGAAGCTTCATCCTCAGCCCCGGCGTCTACATCGTTTGGTCGCCGCTGCTGTTCCGGGCCAGCTGCTACTACTACCGCAAGGCCTACCACCGGGCGATGTTTGCGCCGCCCGCCTGCTCGATGCCGCCGCCAACGCTCCTGCAGCGGGTCAAGTACCGCGGCGAGGTAACCCTGCCGTGGGTCTTCAACAACCTCCACCGCTTCTTCCTCTACACCGCAATCATCAATATCGCCTTCCTGGCCGTCGACGCGGTGAAGGCCTTCCAGCAAGCCGACGGCCATCTCATGATCGGGCTGGGCACCCTGATCCTGGTGGTCAACGTGGTCATGCTCTCGGCCTACACCTTCGGCTGCCACGCCTTCCGCCATCTCGTCGGCGGCAGCGCTGATTGCTTCTCCTGCAGCCGGACCGCCCGCACCCGCCACAGCCTCTGGCAGAAGGTGTCGATCCTCAACGCCCGCCACGGCCTCTGGGCCCTGGTCAGCCTCTTCACGGTCTGGGGCTGCGACATCTACGTCCGCCTGCTGACGCATGGCGTCTTCACCGACCCACGGATCCTTTTCTGAGTCGATGGCAGAGCTGAGCGAAAAGTACGAGACCCACGATTACGACGTAATCGTCATCGGCGCCGGCGGGGCCGGGCTGCGCGCGTCGATCGCCTCGGCGCAATCAGGTGCGAAGACCGCTGTGATCTGCAAGTCGTTACTGGGTAAGGCCCACACCGTGATGGCCGAGGGGGGGGTGGCCGCCGCACTGGGCAACGTCGACCCCGAAGACAGCTGGAAGACCCACTTCGCCGACACCATAAAAGGGGGCAAGGGGGTCAACAACTGGCGGATGGCCGAGATCTTCGCCAAGGAGGCGCCCGACCGGGTGCTGGAGCTGGAGCGCTGGGGCGCCGTATTCGACAGAACCGCAGATGGCAAGATCAACCAGCGGCCATTCGGGGCCCACAGCTACCGGCGGCTTGCCCACATCGGCGACCGGACCGGTCTGGAGCTGATCCGCAGCCTCCAGGACAAGGGCATCCACTCCGGCATCGACGTCTTCATGGAGTACACCATGACGCGGTTGCTCAAGGACCCTGACGGACGCGTCTCGGGCGCCTTTGGATACCGTCGCGAAGACGGCCGCTTCGTCGTCTTCCGGGCCAAGGCGGTGGTGATGGCCACCGGGGGCTGGGGCAAGGTCTTCAAGTTCACCAGCAACTCGTGGGAGTCGACCGGCGACGGCCTGGCCATGGCTTTTGAGGCCGGGGCCGAGCTGATCGACTTGGAGTTCTTCCAATTCCACCCGACGGGGATGATCTGGCCACCGGGAGCGAAGGGGATCCTCGTCACCGAGGCCGTCCGGGGCGAGGGCGGACGCCTTAAGAACAGCGAGGGCAGGCGCTTCATGGAGGACTACGACCCCGACCGCATGGATCTCAGCTCCCGCGACGTCGTGGCCCGCGCCATCTACAAGGAGGTGGAGGCCGGCCGCGGCTCAACGCACGGCGGCGCCTACCTCGACGTCACCCACCGCGGCGCCGATTACATCAAGCGGAAGCTGCCCAGCATGTATGAGCAGTTTCTCAAGCTGGCCGACATCGACATCACCAAGGAGCCGATGGAGGTGGGGCCGACCGTCCATTACGTGATGGGCGGCATCAAGGTCGACCCCGAAACCGCCGCCTCCACCACCGTGCCAGGGCTGTTTGCCGCCGGGGAGGTCGCCGGCGGGCTCCATGGCGCCAACCGGTTGGGCGGCAACTCCCTAGCCGACATCTTGGTCTTCGGCCGCCGGGCCGGGGACGGCGCCGCCGCCTACGCCAAAGAGCGCAGCGAAACCTCGGTGGACGAGTCCAGCATCGAGGAGGAGCGGAGACTGTTGCTCAAGCCGTTCGAGAGCTACGAGGCCGGCAAGCGCGAGAACCCATTCCAGTTCATGGCGGAGATCCAGGAGATCAACGGCGAGCACAACGGCATGGCCCGGACCGGCGAGGGGCTGGAGGAGGGACTCAGGAAGATCCTGGCGCTGAAGCCGCGGCTTGAAGACCTCGCCATCCCCGAGTCGGTGATGTTCAACCCCGGCTGGCACGCGTGCCGCGACCAGCGGTACATGCTGGAGATCACAGAGGCCCTGATCCGCGCCGGGATTGAGCGCAAGGAGAGCCGCGGCTCGCACTGGCGTCTCGACCACCTCGACCTAGACCCGGGGTGGGGCAAGGTCAACATCGTGTGCACCCTCAAGGAGGGAGGGGTGCACCTGGAGAAGCGGCCCGCCGAGCCGATGCCCCCGGAGCTGGCGGCACTGATCGACGACAAGCCCGCGATCAATCAGGCGGCGCTGCAGATAACCAAGGCATGACCAACCACCAAGGGAGGCATCTGAGCTCATGAGCGAACAGTCGACGGCAAAGATCGGCACCAGCCTCGACGAGCTGATGGCGCACATTCCCCAGTTGGTGCAGACCACGCATGTCCGAGCGGCGGTGCAGGGAGGCGGCGCGTTGGGCCGCATCAACGCCGCCATCGCGGTGCAGATCACCAAGGTCGTGGGGACGATGTACTGCGCCTACCTCTTCACCCTGATCGCCCTGGTGGCGCTGCCGACGGTCATCAAGGCGGGCTCCACGACCGTGCTCATCAACTGGATCTCGGCGAACTTCCTGCAGCTGGTCCTGCTGCCCATCATCATCGTCGGCCAGAACGTTATCTCCGCAGCCCAGGACAAGCGGGCTGAGGCCGACCACAAGACCCTGACCGCGCTGCACCAGATGTCCAAGCAGCAGCTCGAGATCCTGGACGGCCAGAACAAGATCCTGGCCTTGCTGCAGCAGTCCGTGGTCAAGGACTGACAATTGGCGATTTTCAAGGTCTACCGCGGCAACGCCGCCGGGGGAGAGGAGAAGACCTACGAGGTCCCGCCGGCTCCGGGCCAGGTG
>CABEAI010000265.1_pt1 | contig 10712 bp, 11 predicted proteins | sample 3132431 | NCBI WGS metagenome assembly CABEAI01 (sample SAMEA5534343, study PRJEB31848) | metagenome | biome: tundra; feature: field; material: soil | place: USA | collected 2013-05 | depth 0.45 m | reverse complement strand
GGGGCGGCCTCTCTGGGCTACGACACGCGCTGCGCCACGCCACGCTGTCAACCAACAAGGCAACGTGAGGCAATGGAAGGACGCACCACGAAGCGGCCTCTTTGCCTTAGACTAATCCCGTTCTAGTCATTTGACCTGCGGGAGGAGAGTACGTATGCCCTCTAACGTTCGACTGCTCGCGGTTGCCGCGGCTCTCATCACAATGACCGCCTGCGGTAGCTCCAGTAGTGGTTCGACGACCAGTTCTTATTCGGGAAAGACGATCTACCTGGGCGCGGTCCTGTCACTGACTGGCCCTGGCGCCGTCTACGGTCCGGGCTCCAAGAACGGCATGGACCTGGCCGTGGCGACGATCAATAAGAATGGCGGCGTCAACGGCGCGATGCTCAACCTGGACACCCGCGACGATGCCTCCGACAAGACGCAGTCGGCGCAGGTCGCACAGCAGCTGATTCAGGGCGGCCAGATCGTCGGTCTTCTGGGGCCGACGCTCTCCAACTCCGCCGTGGCGGTGCATCCCCTGGCGGAGAGCCTCAAGACACCGATCGTCGCCGTCTCGACGACCGGCATCCACATCGTCCCCGACTGCAACTTCCCGAAGACAGACGCCTGTAAGTACGTTTTCCGCGACAGCCTCGGCGAGGAGACGGCCATCCCCGACAACATCAAGGCGTATGTCAACGCCCACCATCCCAAGACCGGCGCCCTCCTGGTCGCACGCGACGACAAGTTCTCCAGCGATGGCGGCACCATTGTTCAGAAGGCGGCGCCGGAAAACGGCATCAACCTGCTCGCTTCGATCCAGTTCGGCAAAGCCGACGCGGATTTGACCACACCCGTGACGCAGGCAGTCCAGCAGCACCCGGACGTGATCTTCATCACCTCGCTCGGCAGTATCCCGGCGCGGATCATGATCGAGGCTCGCAAGCAGGGCTTCACAGGGGGATTCCTGGGAGGAAATGGCTTCAACACGGCGGTCGTCTCCAAGCAGGCGGCCGACGCCGGCAAGGGGGCTCAGTCCGGCAGTGCCTGGTACATCAACAACAACTTCGCTTCCAACGCCGACTTCGTAAAGGCCTACCGAGCCAAATACGGAGCGGACCCTGACCAGTTCGCGGCCCAGGGCTACGCCAGCATCCTCATCTACGCTGACGCGGCCAAGCAAGCCGCCCTCACCTTCAGCAACGTGGCCTCCGATCGCGACAAACTGCGTGGCGGGTTGGAGAAGGTGAGCAACCTCAACACTCCGCTGGGTCCGTTCGCCTTCACTGCGACCCACGACGTCAAGCAGACGGTCTGGGTTATCGCGATGGACGGCAATGGCGGATTCAACCTGGTCACCTCGATCAAGCCGGCGCCCTAGCCGGCGCCGAAAGGAGAGCGCGAGATGCGTGTGGGGGCCTTGCCGCCGGGTAGGGCCCACCTCATAAGGGCGCCGTGAGCCAACAGCTCATAAACGCGATCTCGATCGGGTCCATCTACGCCCTCTTCGCGCTTGGTTACACCCTAGTCTTCGGCGTCCTCGACGTCCTCAATCTCGCCCACAGCGCGGTCTTCATGCTGGGGGCGGTCTTCGCCTACTCGCTGATAGTGCTCCACGGCATGAGCTTTCTGGTCGCGGTCCCGCTAGCGATGATTGCCTCGGGATCCCTCGGCCTGGTGATCGAGTACGTGGCGTTGCGGCCGTTGCGCCGCCGCAACGCGCCTCAGATCTCGGCGCTGATCTCGACCATCGGTCTGGCCCTGATCATGGTCGCACTGGTCGAGCAGGCGCGCCCGGGAACGTCGCTGGCGTGGCTGTGGCAGGACGGGGCAAACTCGGTCCGATTCCCCGTCGCGGCCTTCCCCAACCCCACCTGGCACATCGCCGGATTGACCGTCGAGGGCAGCCGAGTCGAGATCGTGCTGGTGACGCTGGTGCTGGTGTTGTTGCTGAGCCTTGTCCTCCGCTACTCGCAGGTCGGGCGCGCCCTGCGGGCGGTGGCGGAGAACCCCCGTGCCGCGCTTCTGCTCGGCATCCAGGTCGAGCGGATCTTCGCGATCACGCTGTTCGTCTCCTCGGCGCTGGGCGGCCTGGCCGGCATCCTCTTTGCGGTTGCCACCTCCAACATCGACCCCTACATCGGCCGCGACCAGGTCGAGGTGAAGGGCCTGGCGGTGATAGTGCTGGGCGGCATGGGCAGCGTACCCGGCGCCGTCGTCGGGGGATACCTGCTTGGCCTGATCGAGGTGATCTCGTTCGTCCGCTTCGGCAGCACCGTGCAGGCCGGCGTCGCCTTCCTGGCCCTCTTCTTAATCCTTGTCCTGCGGCCGCGGGGTCTCTTCGGCGCCCGTCATCGCGAGCGCCTCTAGGGCGCGTGGGCGATGGACTTCTTCATTCAGCTGGTCACCGACCCGGCGGGGTTCTACGCGTCCCACGAACTGCTGATCGCCCAGATCGGGATCAACGCGATCCTCGCCATCTCCATCTTCCTGACCCTATATTCGGGCCAGCTGACGCTCGCCAACGTCGGCTTCATGGCGATCGGGGCCTACACCACCGTCATCCTCGACCTCAACTACCACATCCCAGTGCTGGCCGGGATGGTGCTTGGCGCTCTCTTCGCGGGCGTGGTCGGTTTCTTGGTCGGGCTCCCGGTCCTACGTCTTCGAGGCGTTTTCCTGGCGATCGCCACACTCGGATTCGGCGAAGCGCTTCGCAACGGCGTGATCCTCAACCTCGACATCACCGGTCGTGGCCAGGGGCTGAAGAACCCCGACGCCAACATCAACGACATCCTTCCAATCGTGGTCACGCTCGCGATCCTCGCCTACGTCGTCTGGCGGCTCAAAGGAACCAAGCTCGGCCAGGCCTGGGCGGCCATCCGGGAGGACGAGCTGGCCGCCTCGTCGCAGGGCATCAATGTCGCGGCCTACAAGATGAGCGCCTTCGTCATGGGCGCCGTAATCGCCGGCTGGGCGGGTGGCCTCGAGTCCCATATCACCTTCTTCGTAGACCCTACCGAGTACGGGACGACCCGCGCCATCCAGGTGCTGACCTTCGCCGTCGTCGGCGGTACCACCAATGTCCTCGGCCCGATCGTGGGCGCGGCGATCCTCACCTCGTTGCCCGAGATAGTGCGGCAGGCGGCCGCCTACCGCGACGTGATCAGCGGTGTGATCCTGGTCCTGGTCATCATCTTCCGGCCCAAGGGGATCCTCGGCGGCGGCGGCCTGGCCATCATCCGGCCCCGCTGGTGGCCGGCAGCCTGGTCGCTACGGAAGCATGGCGCCGCTGCTGAGGCTTGACGGCGTCACCCGCCACTTCGGCGGGGTCAGGGCCGTTGACGACATCAGCCTCGAAATCCCCGAAGGTGAGATATTCGGCCTGATCGGGCCCAACGGTGCTGGCAAAACCACCCTCGTCAACCTCACCACCGGCTACCTCCGCCTCGATCGGGGCTCGATCTGGCTGGGCGATCACCGCCTCGATGGCAGGTCGGCTCACGGCATCGCATCGCTGGGGGTGGCTCGCACTTTCCAGTCCATCCGGCTCTACAACGAGCTAACCGCCAGCGAGAACGTGCTCGTCGGCATGCACTCGCGCCGACGCCACGACTCCCTGCAGCAGCTTGCCCTGCTGCCAGTCTTCCGGCGTGGTCAGCGGGAGCGTGTCGCGGAGGCGCGCGAGCTGCTGGCCAAGGTGGGCCTCGACCCGTCGGCGTTTGGCGATCGCCACGCCCACACCCTCAGCTACGGCGACCAGCGCCGGCTCGAGGTGGCTCGTGCCCTTGCCCTCCATCCGCGGCTACTGATCCTCGATGAGCCCGCCGCGGGCATGAACCCCTCGGAGAAAGAGCGCATCCGTGAACTGATCGAGGCGCTCAACGCCGATGGCCTCACCGTGCTTCTGATCGACCACGACATGAGGCTGGTAATGGGGGTCTGCCGGCAGATCGCGGTCCTCAACTTCGGGTCCAAGATCGCCGATGGGACCCCGGCGGGGGTCTCGGCCGACGAGCAGGTGGTGGCGGCGTACCTCGGCCGTGAGGCGGCGCGCGAGGGCCGGCGCCAGGTGCCGGGGTCGGAGAGCCTGGCTGCTGGGGTCGCGGGGGGAGCCGGGGTGCTGGTGGCGCCCGAGCCGGATCGAGGCGGGCTGCTCGAGGTCCGCGACCTGACCGTCCGCTACGGCGCCGTCACGGCCGTCCGGGAGGCGTCGCTATATGTCGCCGAGGGCGAAGTCGTGGCGCTGATCGGGGCCAACGGCGCCGGCAAGTCCACGGTCCTCAACACGCTTTCGGGAGTGATCCGGCCTGTGGCCGGGAGCGCCGTCTTCGATGGCCTCAACCTGGCCACAGCACCTCCTCACCGGATCGTCTCAAAAGGCCTGATCCAGGTCCCCGAGGGCCGCGAGGTCCTGGCCCGGATGACGGTCCGCGAGAACCTCGAGTTGGGGACCTGGAGCCGCCGGGACCGCGGCGCCGCCCGCCGCCAGATCGATGAGCTGATGGAGCGCTTTCCCATCCTCGGCCAGAGAGCCGGGCTTCCCGCCGGCCAGCTCTCCGGCGGCGAGCAGCAGATTCTCGCTATCGCCCGCGGGCTGCTCGGGCGGCCCCGCCTGCTCCTCCTTGATGAGCCGTCGCTGGGACTCGCACCTCAACTGGTGGATGGCGTCTTCGAGATGATCGAGTCGATCCACTCCGAGGGGACGACGATCCTCCTGGTCGAGCAGAACGCGATGCGCGCGCTCCAGGTCGCCGACCGCGCCTACGTGATCGAGACGGGGGGGATCCGCATGACCGGGACTGGTGCCGAGCTGCTCCGTAACCCCGACGTCCGGCGCGCCTACCTGGGGGGCTAGACGGGCCCCAGCGGCGCCATCAGCCTGGGCTGACCTCGACCACCGTCGCGCTGCGCTCGCCGCCGGTGAGGCGAACTTGACGGTGTCGCCGACTCTCCGGCCCGTGAGCGCGGTTCCGATCAGGGATGCCAACGAGAGCAAACCCCGGGCAATGCTGGCCTCGGCTGGGCCGACAAGCTTGTAGCTGCTGCACCGGACCATCCTGCAGGTCGTAGGCGCCGCCTGGGCCGCTGAGCGGCCGCAACTGCGCCAGATCCCGGGCCGAATCCTGGCCGCGACCTCAGCGACTACGAGGTGGCGCTGTGACCACCGAGGCCACCAGCTACCAGCGTCTGCGCGAGCATCTCGGCTACTTGCAGATGACCACCGCTGTCGAGCAGCTGAGCGCCGACCTGGACCGGGCGCTGAAGCAGAAGCTGTCACCGACCCAGGTCCTGGAGAACCTGCTGGACGTTGGGCACTACGCGCGGCCGGACGTGTTTCGGATTCTGGTGGACGAGGAAGCGAAGCCGCCGGTGGCTCCGAACGGAGCGGGCTAGACGCCCAAAGAGGAGTAGGGTTCTTCATCGTGCCTGAGGCTCTTAGCGTCGCGGTGCTCGGGCCAGGGGGCATCGGGGGGCTGCTGGCTGCTCTGTTGGCACGGGGAGGAAACTCGGTCGAGGTTCTGGCGAGCGAGAGCACCTCGCGTGCGATCGCCGAACGTGGCCTCCGGGTCAAGAGCCAGCGGTTCGGCGACTTCCAGGTTTCGGTGCGGTCGGCAGTTCGCCTGGAGGGCCCGGTGGACGCCTGCTTCATCACGGTCAAGAACACCCAACTGACAGAGGCGCTAAAGCGAGTGCCCGCAGATGCGCTGGGAGACGCCTTGGTGGTGCCATTTCTAAACGGCATCGATCACGTTGATCTGCTGCGCAGCTTCTATACCCCCGCCAGCGTGGCGGCAGCCACCCTACGGGTGGAAACGGCCAGGGTCGAGCCAGGTTTGATCCGCCAAACCAGCCCCTTCGCCTCGGTCGAGATCGCAGCTTCGGGTACCAACCGCGATCGGGTGGAGCGGGTAGCTGCTCAGCTCAAGGCGGGCGGGCTCGACGTCCGCGTTCGCGACGACGAGACGTCAATGCTCTGGGACAAGCTCTCATTCCTGGTGCCACTGGCGCTGCTGACCACGCACGAGGGCGCCAATGCGGGCGCGATCCGTACACGCCGGCGCGAGGATACCCTCGCTGTGATCTCGGAGGTGGCCGCCGTGGCCGCAGCCGAAGGGGCTGCGATCGACCCGGAGGAGGTGGTTCGCTTCCTGGACTCCGTGCCGGAGACGATGGAGTCGTCGATGCAGCGCGACCAGGCGGCTGGCCGACCACTCGAGATTGACGCTATCGGTGGGGCGGTGGTCAGGCGCGCGGCTCGGGCCGGCGTCGACGTGCCCGTGACCGCCCAACTCGTGGAGGAACTTCGGACCAGAGGGTAAGGGACGATACGCTCAGACAGACCTAACGATCGCTGACGGACGGCGTTGCCTGCGACTTTTAGCGGTACTTTTCGGCTGTCGCGCGGCGCCGGTCCCTGATCGGTGCTCTTGGGAGCCCGTGGATCCTGATGGATCTTGATGTGGCCAACGGAGATTCCGGTGTGGCCTCCATTGAAGTAGGCGCAAGGTTGAAGTCGCGGGTTCGAGTCCCGTCTCCCGCTGCTCCGTGGACGTTTGGTAGACGTGAGCATCAAAACAGCTGAGCGGTGTGTGGAGCGAGCTCGGACTTCCTGTCCGGCATCGGGCTGGTCACCAACCCGCAGCCGGGCGGCGCGCCCTACTTCGCATGGGGCTGGTACGGGGTGACTGGCCTGTAGCGAGGAATGCTCGGTTAGAGACGGATGTTCAGCGCCAGCCGCGCCGCCACCAGGAGGCCGAAGATCGCGATCCCGGCTCGCAGCGGCGCCTCCGGGAGGCGGCGACCGAGCGCAGCGCCCAGGCTGCCGCCGACCAAGCTGGACACCGCCAGCACCACCGCGTGGGGCCATGAGATCGACGCGAAGAAGAAGAAGATGACGCCGCTGGCCGCGTTGGAGACGCCGGCAACGACGGTCTTGTAGCCGTTGATGCGCATCAGCGGCGCATCCAGGGACAGCCCCATCACCGCCAGCAGCATGATTCCCTGGGCGGCGCCGAAGTAGCCCGCGTAGACGCCAACGACCAGCAGCGAGGCCAGCGCGGCGCGCAGGTTGTGGCCGCGCACGGCGAGGTGATGCGCGATCCAGGGCCGCACCAGGACGAGCACCGACGCCGACGCCACCAGCAGCGGCACCACCACCTCGAATACCTGCGGTGGCAGCTGCAGCAGGAGGACGGCGCCGATGGTCCCGCCGATCGCAGAGGGGATCGCCAGTAGCGCCAGCTCGCGCAGGTGACCGCGCAGTTCCGCCCGGTACCCCCAGGCGCCACTGATCGAGCCCGGGACCAGTCCGATGGAGTTGCTGACATTGGCTCGCACCGGCGGCAGGCCTACCGCCAGCAACGCCGGGAAGGTGATCAGCGAGCCCGCACCGGCAATGCTGTTGATCACGCCCGCGAGCAGCCCAGCGACCGCGACGAGGAGGAAGGCGGTCAGCGACACAGCCGGGCGATTGTAGACCCCAGGAAGCAGGCGCCGGCCACCGCCGGGTTCGTCTCCGAGGCTGGAGCTGGCTCCTGCCAAACATGAAGTCGGTGGTGCTGGAAACCGGCACCGGTGCTCCCGTACGCGAGTGCCCTTCCACACCGCGGTGACGACTACACGTAGTTCGCTTGCTTGGCCAGGGTCTTGGACGCGCGACCGTCGACGGCTGAGCGCGCCTCATCGACCACGGCTTTGGATTCGGCGGCCGGGTCGTAGGCCAGCACGGCGTCCGCAGCTCGCCGAAGCCTTTTTTGATTCAGCAGCGCGGAGCCCGGCACCGAGTCGGAAGCTGCGAGGTCAACCAGCGTCGCCGAGGTCGGGGCTGAGGCGTCCATTACGCTTGGCTTCAAGAAGTTCGAGAAATGCCCTTGCCATTCATAGACGTTGGCCTCCAGCGGCCAGCTGCACCGCCGCCAGCCCTAGTCTGTGATTGATGGCAGCCGCGGGATCGATCAGCATTCGCCGGGTCTACGCCGCAGACGAAGGTCCGGACGGGGGAAAGCGGATACTTGTCGACCGGCTCTGGCCCCGCGGCATCCGCAAGGACCAGCTCGGAGCTGACGAGTGGCTCCGCGACCTGGGACCTTCTGACGAGCTGAGGAAGTGGTTTGCCCACGATCCCGACCGCTGGGCGGAGTTCCAGCGCCGCTACCGCCTGGAGCTGCGGCAGCCTCGACAGCAGGAGCTGCTGCGGCACCTGGCCGAATTGGCAGAGCACGGACCGGTCACTCTCCTCTACTCGGCTCGCGACGAAGAGCACAACCAGGCGGTGGTTCTGCGCGTTGTTCTCCAGAAGATGCTGGAGGCTACTCGGCGCCGCCGCTAGACGGGTGTCGAGGTGACCTTCTGGTCCTCACCAGGGCGAGGGCCGTGTTGAGCGGGAAGATCAGCAATGCGATTCCGCCTCCCATCGCCCACAGCCTGGCCAGGTCGGCCTGGCCCGAGACGTCACTGCCGATGCGCATCGCGAGGGCAAGGTGCAGGAGACCGAGATGTGCGTAAAAGCCGCGGCTGAAAACGAGCGCAGTCGCAGGACGGCAGCGACGATTACAGGGGCGCATGGGCGAAGACCATCGAGATGACGAAGCCGATCAGCGCAGCGTGGAACTACTACAACCTCGACCGCCCCCATCGGAGGCTCGCGCTCCAATGCCCATTGCCCTGGTCCTTGGCCCGCGACGGACCGGTCACCAGACGAGCTGTGCTTGGAGGCCTGCACCACGTGCATGCGCGCGCCGCATGAACTCGGATCGTGTTTTGCCCCCCCTTCAACACCTTCTCGCCTCGATTTGCCGACCTTCCCGACCGCAGCTACTTCCGGCTCGACCCGCGGGCGGACTACGGCCCGCTCAACGAGGTCGCACGCCATCGCGTCAACACCCAGCTGATCGTCGACCAGTGGGACGACATCTGCCGGGTCGCCGGTACCCTCCACACTCGCGCCGCCACCGCCTCTCAGGTGATCCGGAGCCTGCAGCGGGCTGGCCAGCCCACCACTCTCGGGAGGGCCATCGCCGAAGTTGGGTGTGCTGCCCGCACCCCGCGATGCTCGCTTAGGGCAAGCAGAACAATAAGCTTGCCAAATCGCCCAGAGTGAATTAAAATTGGTTGGTGGAGTTGGAGGCGACGGTGGCAGCGCGGTTTGCAACCATCGCACCGCACCTCAACGAGCGGCAGAGGCGGCTCTGGGTAGGAACTGAAGCACGTGCTCTGGGCCGCGGTGGCGTGTCGTTGGTAGCACGTGCGACTGGAGTTTCCCGACCCACCGTGCACAAGGCACAAGAGGAACTTGACGATCTCCCAGAAATGAACGGGAGAGTGCGTCGGGCGGGTGGTGGTCGGAAGCGACTGCGGGAGCTCGACCCCGGGCTTGAGGCGGCCTTGGATGCCCTGGTGGATCCGGACACGCGAGGTGATCCGATGTCCCCATTGCGGTGGACATGCAAGAGTACTGGGCAACTGGCGCTGGCCTTGACCAGAGGCGGGCACCCGGTAAGTGCCGCCACCGTGGCAACCATGCTGCATGAGGCCGGCTACAGCCTGCAGGGAAATGCGAAGACGCATGAAGGTAACCAGCACCCGGATCGCGATGCGCAGTTCCGCTATCTCAACGAAAAGGCGACAGAGTTTCGGGATACGGGACTTCCCGTGGTGTCAGTTGACGCGAAGAAGAAAGAACTCGTCGGCGAGTTCAAGAACGGGGGCCGGGAGTGGGAACCGAAGGGCCAGCCGGTCGAGGTCAAGGTCCACGATTTCCTGGACAAGGAGCTGGGCAAGGCGATCCCATACGGCATCTACGACATCGAGCGCAACGTTGGCTGGGTCAATGTTGGACAGGACCATGAGACCGCAGCTTTCGCAGTGGAGAGCCTGCGGCGCTGGTGGCGCGGGGACGGCGAGCTGGTCTACTCAAACGCAGGCGAACTACTCATCTGCGCTGATGGGGGCGGCAGCAATGGTTACCGCTCGCGGCTTTGGAAGTACGAGCTGGGACGCTTCGCTGCGGAGACGGGTCTGTCCATCACCGTCTGTCATTTACCACCAGGCACAAGCAAGTGGAACAAGATCGAGCATCGTCTCTTCTCGCACATCACTATGAACTGGCGAGGACGTCCCCTCACCAGCCTCGAGGTCATCGTCGATTTGATCGGGGCAACCACCACCAAGCAAGGGCTCAAGGTCCACGCCGAGCGTGACCTTGGAAGCTATCCCAAAGGCGTCAAAGTCACCGATGCTGAACTGGCTGCAATCATCCTAAAAGCCCACGACTTTCACGGCGAGTGGAACTACACCATCATCCCCGAAACCGGAAGGTTTATTTAGCCGATGGCCCTTACGTGACCAGCGAACCGCACCGCCGGCGGATCCTCACGCAACTCAACCGCCAGGAATCTCGCCACGCGCTGGCCCGTGATCTCTTCCACGGCAGGCGGGGCAATCTCTACCAGGCCTACCGCACCGGCCAGGAACAGCAGCTCCGCGCCCTCGGCCTGGTCTGCAACGCGGGAACTCCCGCTACACGGACCGCGCCGTTGCCACTCTCGTGGGTCAAGGACGACAGGTGGATCCGACGGACCTCGCGCGGCTCTCCCGCTGCACCACGAGACGATCAACCTTCACGGCCGCTACACCTTCAGCATCCCGGACGCCGTCCGAGCCGGCCAACTTCGCCCACTCCCCCACTCTGCTGGCGACGCCTAGCGCCGATTTCGTTCCGTTAGACG
>CABEAI010000262.1_pt1 | contig 10943 bp, 12 predicted proteins | sample 3132431 | NCBI WGS metagenome assembly CABEAI01 (sample SAMEA5534343, study PRJEB31848) | metagenome | biome: tundra; feature: field; material: soil | place: USA | collected 2013-05 | depth 0.45 m | reverse complement strand
GTGGATTGGTCACGAAAATAACCGGGATTCTGAAACGCTAAATACGCCGTGCCCTAGAGAGGTCTCGCCTCTGTGGTGCTCACAAAGGGAGGCAAATAGGGTGAACGCCCGATGGCGCGTAGTTCGCGACTTCCTACCCTGATGGTGCTGCCGGCGACCAGCCGGTAGACATCAAACCGGCCGAATGCCGGTCCCCGTGCAGGGAAGGAGCAAGTCATGAACGTAAGGGCAAGTCGGATAGTCGCAGATCCTGCCAAGGCCGCAGCCGATGGAGGCGCGTCTTACAGGGCGATGGTCGATTCAATGAAGCAGGTCGAGGGTTTCCTCGGCGCGTTGCTTCTCATCGACCGGGAGACAGGGAACAGCCTCGGTCTCACCTTCTGGGAGAGCCAGGAGACGCTCAAGGCCAGTGAACAGGTGGCGAATAAGTTCCGGCGCGAGGGCGCCAGCACCATCGGGGCCGCGACCCCGCCGACGGTGGAGCGCTTTGAAGTCCTCCACTACGGCGTCCCCGAAGCGTCGGCTGTCCAGTAGCCACCGGTAGTTACGATGGAGATCGACATGGCAAAGGTGAGGTTCAGCATCGATAGCCTTCTTCCGGCCGAGACGGTCCTGGGGGTCGCGACTGACTTCAGCGAGAGCCGGCCACGCTACTGGCCCAACATCGCCCCCAAGGTCTACATGTTGCACAGCAAGTCCGCGACGTCAGCCGACGTCACCGAAGGCAGTGCCGTGTTCGGCGGTATCTGGGGGTTGCAGTACCCAACGGGATCTGGGACGCGCCGCGGCCGCTATCGACTCCTGAATGGGAACGTAGTCCGCCTGCATCCCTACCACACCGATCGCATCCTCAATCGCGTTTCGGTTCTGAAACCGCTTGCGACCCTGGCCTCGTCGCACCATGAGCGCATCGATGGCTCCGGCTATCACCGTGGCAGCATCGCCGCGCATCTACCAATGCCGGTCCGCCTGCTGGCCGCCGCCGACGCGTACCAGGCGATGACGCAGGAAAGGCCTCAGCGCCCCGCACTTGCGCCTGACGAGGCTGCCCGCCAGCTACGCGCCGAGGTCGACACGGGTCGCCTCGATCGTGGCGCTGGGGAGTGCGTCCTCGAGGCTGCCGGTCACGCACGCCGCCACGCACGCGTTGAGCTGCCTGCGGGCCTGAGTGAGCGCGAGGTCGAGGTGCTACGCGAGATTTGCCTAGGCCACTCGAATCGACAGATGGCCGTTCGCCTCCACATCGCCGAGAAGACCGTCGGGCACCACGTGCAGCACATCTACAACAAGATCGGTCGATCCACTCGCGCTGGTGCCGCGCTGTTCGCGATGGAAAACCGCCTCATCCAATGAACAGCGCTTGGGTGAGTGGACCCTCGATGCCCCTGAAGGGGAGCCAGATCTAGGTTTGCCGCTTAAGCAAGAGTTCCTTCCAGGTTCGGGCCAGCCACTGCTCGAAGCGATCGGCATCCCAATCACGATCGTGAACCAGCAAGAGGAAGAATTCCGACGAGTTGGTGGCCCAGATTATGTCGGCGACGTCGTCGACCGACAGGTCCTCACGGAGACCGCCCGTCGCCGCAAGCTCGGCCGCCAGCAGTTGCATGTTGCGAGCTCGACGGGCCCCGATCTCATGCCACAACGCGTCCAGCTGCGGATCGGTAGGCGCGGCGTGCTGGAGGACTTGGAACAGGGGAGCCAGCCGCTCCTGGATCTCCCTGATCGCGTGTGCATAAAGATCCAACTTGCGCCCCGGATCGGGCTCGGCCCGGATCTGTTGAACATAGCCTCGGTCCTCCGCTAGCACCGCTTGATCTCCTCCTGAGATGGCCGTTTCGATGAGAAGCCGGAAGAGAACCGGCTTAGGACCGACGGACGCATAGACGGTGTCGACGGCCACTCCGGCGGCCGACGCGATGGCTGCCACGGTGGTTGCTGCATATCCGCGGTGCGCGAACAGTCGGCTGGCTGTCGTGACGACGAGGTTCCTGGTCGTGGCGGCCGCTTCGCGGCGGCGGCGGGCATCGTACGGACGAGGTTTGGATGTGAGCTTGACTTTCCGCGTCATTGCGCGCATTGTACGACTTTTCATCCGAAGTGACTTCGGACGAAATTGGGTTGGTCACATGAGGAGCACGCGGATGACAACAGAGCAGAACAAAGAAACGGCCCGGCGGACGTTTGAGGAAGGGTTCAACGGAGGCGATCTCAGCATCATCGACGAGACGGTCGGGATCGGGCTGGATCATCAGCACCCTGACGAGGCCAGCTTTGCCGAGCACCTTAAAGACGTTGTAACAGCGATGCGCACTGCATTCCCGGACCTCCACTTTGAGATCAACCAGATGATCGCGGAAGGAGAGTGGGTATCGTGCCACTCGTTCATGACCGGTACCCACGACGGCGAGCTCCGCGCACCACTGCTCCCCAAGGACGGACCCCCGGTGATTCCACCGACCGGACGCTCGGTGAAGGTGGCCCACATGCACCTGATGCGGTTTGTCGAGGGAAAGAGCGTTGAGCTTTGGCACGTGATGGATACCCTGACCATGCTTGGGCAGCTGGGGCTGCTTCCGGGTCGATCTGCGGCACCATCCGCGCCGGTCCCGTCCTAAATCAAGAACGCGAGAACTGCGGCTTGTTCGCCCGACCAAGGCGCGCCGCCAGGTCGGGGGTGAGCATCCAGCTGTCGTGGCATCCCGAGGACGACACGTGCAAGCTCGTGCATCGGGACGCGGATCCAATCACCACACCTCAGCCACCGGAGTCCGTCATCGAGAAGTAGCCCGACGTTCAGCCAGGGCGGCCCTATGAAGCGAGCGATTCTTCCACCGGTCGAACTCGAAAGCACGCGAGCGGCTTGATGGCGGCGGGGCTTAGGCTCTGCTTCTGATTGGGCGCAGAATGGTTAGCCGCCGGCACTATCAGCGCCCCCCCAAGGGAGAACCACATGAAGATGACCAACGTCCAGTCGGGCTCCGGCAATCTCCGCATCCGAGCCGTGATCCTCACCGCCAACAAGTTCGAGGACATGGAGCTGATGGTCCCCTACTTTCGCCTTCTCGATGCGGGCGCTCATGTTGACATCGCCTCTCCAACCATGGACGACATTGGTGGAGAGCACGGATACACAATCACTCCCGACCTGCTGATCAGCGACGTGGATCCTGATGCGTACGACCTCCTCGTCGTCCCCGGCGGTTTCCCGGACGGTGCACCGGCGACGGTGCGCGGCATCCCCAAGGCGCAGGAGATAGCGCGCTCGTTCTTTGACAAGAACAAGCCGGTGGCGGCGATCTGTCATGGACCATGGCTGCTCGTGTCCGCTGACCTGGTGCGCGGCCGGCGTCTCACCTCGTTCTGGCACGACGGCGTGCCTGAAGAGATTCGAGGCGCTGGTGGTCTCTGGGAGGACGCACCCGTCGTGATTGACGGCAACCTTGTGACCTCCCGTTGGCCCGCGGACCTGCCGGCTTTCACCGCTGAGATGATGAGGCTGGTCGATAAGTCTGTAGCCGTATAAGAACCCGGGGAATTGCCGGCCCCGGTCCCGCCTCTCGAGCTGGTGCGTGGGCGACGGTTATCGCCACCCACGCACTACGTCGAGGCTGGTCAGAAGCCTTCCTTAACCTCGATTATGTCCTCGGCAACGAGACCGTGGGCCTCCTGGTGAACGGCGACCGCCGCTTCCCTGCTGGGTGCCTCAACGAGGCAGAAGACCGCTCCGGTGCCTTCGTCGAACCAGTACTTGAGGTAATTAACCCCGTGCTTACCCTGCACCTCCAGGTCGCGCTTGTGGGCGCCAGCGACCGCTTCCGCGGTGAGGCCTTCGACCTTGTGGTGGTGGTCCATGTACAGCGGCATCGTGATACCTCCCTATTGATTAGCTGATCGCTGGAGCGCTCAGCGCGAATCGACTTGTGACGTCGTAAGAGCGGCGCGTTCCGGGTTGGCGCCTCGCTCGGCCATTGCCAGCAGGTTCCGGAACCCACGCCCGGCCATGAACGGCAATCCCACACGCCAAGTCATGGTCCTGACCACCGGCAGCGCCAGCCGGAGCGACGGGTTTGATATTTCCAGCTGGGTGAGCACATAGCTTATCTCCGATCCCGCTGGCGCGGCCGTGATCTCGTAGCGGTGCCGGTATGTCGCTTCCATCGGCCGCCGTGAGCGATGCACCCTTGCATGGGTTACAAACTCGAAGGTGTGAGGGCGCTCGGCCACGGTGACCTGCGACCGGTCCTCAAACGTCACGGAAGCCATCGGTATGGAGCCCGTGCTGGTGAATGAGGTACCTGTTGTGGCTGGGCCCGCGGGGGCGTCCAGCGACAGCAGGCGGAACACGCCGCTCTGCTGCTCACCTCCCCAAATGAGGTGCGTTCGGAGATCGGCGACCAGGTCATACACCGCTTCTGGCGGCACCGAGCAGTGCTTGTTGATGCGCATCGTGAATTGTTTCATGGGTCGAGCGTAGCCAGGCCAAGCGCTCGAGGGATCAACCATTTGGTCGATATTTCACTGAGATGGAGAATCGAGAAGGTCATGCTCGAGGGCGTAGAGCGTGGCGCCCGCCCGGGTGTTGACCCCGATCTTGCTGTAGAGGTTGATCACGTGCGTGTGCACGGTCGCTTGGGAGATGTAGAGCTCGCGGGCGACCTGCTTGTTTGCCAGTCCCCGTGTGATCGCACGGAGCACATCCACCTCACGGTCGGTGAGGCCTGACGGCCACGCCCGGGGGGACCGTCCTGGCGCCCGAGGTTCCCCAGCTGCCTGGAGCACCGCATCAACCGCTCGGGCGTCGAGGCCGCGGGTCCCGACCTCATCGCGCAGCTGTCGCGTTGCCTCCGCGGGCGCAAGCGCTGGTCGCCAGGCGCGATCCTCGCGCATCGACTGGTAGATCTCTGCCGTGGCTAAGAGACGAGCGGTGAGCGGCAGCTCGTTTGCGCGAAGCCCTCGATGGTACCCGGAACCGTCCAGGCGCTCGTGATGGAGTCCCGCGATCGCTGCCATGTCGCGCAGCGGCGCGGCAAGGCTGAGGATGCGCTGGGTATGGTACGCGTGCTGCCGAACGCGCTCCCACTCCGCAGGGTTGAGTTGACCGCGCTTGGTCCAAACCCGGTTGGGCACGCTCAGCATGCCAAGGTCGTGGACCTGCGCCGCTCGCCGCACCGTGGCTGCCTCGCCGGCGTCCAGGCCCCTGCTCAGCGCCGCGGCCTCGGCCAGGCGCGCGACGCGAGTCGAGTGGCCGCGCGTGAACGGGGAGGCCAGGTCAACGAAGTCGGCCAGGGCCCCGCTGACCTCGTCCAAATGGGACGGGCCCAGCCGTCGATGCGGGTCCGGCTCGACGCCCAGCACCTGGTCCCACACCGAGTCCACCGACAGCGTCCGCAGGAGATCGTGGCTGTTCTGGAGCCACAGTCCCGCCAGCTCCGGGTCGAACTCGGTCCCGCTCCGCTGCCGGACAACCGCGTCGGCGACTTCGACGCCCCCGACCTGGTAGTACGTCTGGGCCACGTGGACCAGGTGTACAAGGCGGCCGGTCGCCGACAAAGCTTCACCGCTCGGCAATGATGGAAAGACCTTGCCGTCCCACCGACCGTACGCATGGGATAGCGACTCCGTGACGCCAGGACTCGCCCCCAGCCGGTCTGCGAGCCGCGCGGCGACCTCGGCGACGTTGGCGAGGGCCTCCGGGAGGTCGCGGCCGGCGGTCGCGAGCGCCGCCATGCCCTGCGGCCAGCCGGTCGGTCCCCACTGCGGCGCCAGCTTGGTGGCGGCGATGCGCATCATCGCGGGACGATCCGAGTAGTCGACCTCCGACATCCAGCGACGCACGTTCCTATCGTCGCCGGCGCCGAGCCGGCTCTGCGCTGCCACCGCGCCGGTGCATCCAATGTGGTACAGCAGCGCGAGATAGTAAGCGTCTGATACGTCGGCTCCGGTCCAGCCGGCCAGGCGCGCGAGCTCGACCGCCAAAAGTGCATCTCGAAGGGCGCTCTCTGCCGGCACGTCGTGCGCCAGGTCGGTGGCGAGTGAAACTGCCGCCAGCAGTTCGGCTAGGCGGAGGCCGTCCTTAGAGGTCTGCCTGTCGACTGGCACGCTCAACACCTCGCGCGGTCCGGATAGTCCGACCATTATCGATTGCCGCGATTCGCAGCACCCCGAGCCGTCTGGAGAGCAGCGGGGTGGTCTTAGCTCCCGGCAGGTTCCGGTGGCCAGCCGTCAGCTAACCTGCTGGGGAACTACTGCGCGTATCCGTCCGCGCTATCGATGGGGCATTCTTCGCCGATGCCGGCTGGTAGGAGCTCTTCCTCTGGAAGGAACCCCGAGCACATCAGGTCGATCTTGGAAATGCCGTCCGGTCCTACGTCGATGAAGGCGACCTGCTCGATGACCTCGCGGGTCTTCCCATCACGGATCATTCGGAAACGCCAGCTGAGCCGGCTTCGAGGCCCGACCTGCTCGCGATGCGTGTCGAGGACCTCGAACTCGGTAGCGCTCGCGAACCAGCCTTCGAAACGCCTGGCGATCTCCTCCCGTCCAGAGCGCACCTCCGGTCCCCGGGGCAAGAGCAGCCGCGCTTGTGCCGACGGCGAGAGGCACTGCGCGAACCGCCCGAAGTCGCGCGACGAGAGGGCAGAGAGGACAGAATCGGGTGCGAATTTGTTAATCATGTGACGCAATGTAGCCGCGGCACCTCCCACCTCACATCAACCGTTCGGTCGATCTTCGAGGGAGACCATCGGCCCTGGTCGGTGCGCGCTGCGTCTCCGCCGGAGTCGACAGCGTCGACGTGCTGGGAGTGATCCCCGATAATCGCAGAACAGCTGTGATGAGTTCGACTTCCGGGACCTGCGCTCGGAGTCGGAGGTGATCGTCACCCGACGCCGTCGAGCTGAGGTCTCTGACCGCATGGACGAAGGCGGCCTGGGTTCGTCGTCACCCTATGACCTGAGGTAGTCGAGACCGAATTAGCCCTCGCCCTTATGTGGACGAAATCTCCAAAGACTCCCCTTCGGCCTCAAAGAGCCCTGTTACCCGGCAGCGGGTCAGCCCGCAATACGTGGATCAACGCCACGAAATCTGGGCTTGGATCGAATACAAAGTTGCGAAGAGCGTCCACTAAGGGGAGCCAGATGTTGAATACGGATTGGTCGGTTCCACCTCCGCGATTCTCCGTCCCAGGAGCGGATTTACACCAACCGTTGATGATCGACGGCGGCGCTCACGTCAACCGCGTCCTCGCCGCTCCGCGGCTGGCGCGCTCGAGACGCAGCAGCTCGTCCTGAGCGACCCAGTTGGGCTCAGGGAACAGCTGACAGTACTTGGCATCGCGCATCAGCTTTTCGATCCCGGTCTCGACCATGTAGCCGGTGCCGCCGAACACCTGCACGGCGTCGGTGGTGCTCGCCGCGGCAGCGTCGGTCGCGGCGATCTTCGCGACAAGGGCCTGCGCCTCGTCGATGGCGGTCTGGGGAGTACCGGTGGCGATCTGGGGACTGCATCCGAGCCTTACCGCCATCGCGGCGAGCATGTCGCCGACGGCATCGTGCTCCACGATCGGGACGCCGCCCTGAACGCGGTCGTGGGCGTACTCGAACGCCATCTCGTAGGCGCGCCGGGCGATCCCATGCGCGATCGCCGCCGTGCCGGCTCGCAGCAGCGCCGGCGCGCTCACGACGCTCGCGGTCGTTACGGAGCCGTTGAAGTCAACGGTGGCGGCCGTGCTCTTTACGCCCACCATCTCGATCGAGGCCGCGCGCGCGGCGCGCAGACCCATCTGTGCCATGTCGCGCTCCAGTTTCAGTCCCGGCGTGCCGGCCGCGATCGCCCACACCACTGATTGGGGCCGCTGGACCAGGATCACGAGCCCGTCCGCGCCGTGCGCGCCCAGAGCGCAGCTGACCCGGCCGTCGATCCGTCCGTCTGAGATCGTCACCTCTGTTCCGGGCGCGGCCGGAACGAGAGCCCAGCGTGCTCCCTCGCGGAGGTCGGCGAGCTGCTCGCCGGCAAGCGTCGTCAGGGCGGCGTTGCAGAGCAGCACGCACATGGCGATGCCGCCGTCGCCGACGGCCAGCTCCTCGATCGTCGCCAGCAGGTCGAGGACATCCATTCCCGAGCCCCCGTGCTCCTCGCTGAGCAGTCCACGGTCGAGTCCGATCTCAGCGATCAGGCGCCAGCAGTCCGACAGGGCGGCCTCATCGCCGGCGTCGAGCGCCGCGGCTCGTGGCGTGAGCTCGCGACACGCCAGCTCGCGCGCCATCGCTCGCATCTCGGCGCGCTCGGCTGCAGCGGTCCCGGTCATGATCCGCCTCCAGCGCCCTCGACGTTCGCCTGTCGCGGCGCGTCGGCATCAAGATGAGCGTGCATGTCTCCGTCTGTGTCAATCCGTGCGGCTGTGGCGAGCTGGGCGCGGCGCAGCGGCGGCAGGCAGGCGATGGTCTCACCGTGGCACAGCCCGCGATAGACCTCGCTCCTGTTGAGCTGGTTGGTGCCCTCGTAGATCTGGGTCAGCTTGGCGTCGCGCCAGAGCTTCTCGAGCTCAGCCCTCACCGGACCTGCGCGCAAGCCGACGAGCTCGAGCGCGGCTCCCGTGACCCGCATCGCGACGTCGCCGCCGCGCGCCTTGGCCATCGAGGAGAGCGCGATTGCGCGCGTCATGGCGCGCTCGCTAGTGGCGTGATGCATGAGAGCGATCGTGGCGTCACGAGCCCAGTCCGAGGCCAGCAGGCGACGTACGGACGCCTGCCCGCGGATGCTTGCCGGCACATGTCCAAGAGCGCGAACCGCCGGGTGTGACAGGACGCCGCCGAGCGCCACGTGGTCGATCTCGGTGGCGGCGTCCATGTAGACCTGGCGCGCAAGATGGATCTCCTCCTCCATGCCCGCAAGCGCGAGCTGCACGTGCTGGCGGTCGAGCAGGCCCTTCGCGGCCGGGTCCTCTTCCAGCCAGGCGAGCACACGTTCGTAGGCACCACGAGCGATGCCGGTGGCGATCGCGCCGACGGGCGGACGCGAGCAGGCGAGCACGATCATCGTCGCGGCTGCGCCGTCACCCTCCCTGCTGACGATCCTCTCGTCGGGGACGAACACCTCGTCGAATGTCAATTCAGCGGCAGGACAGGCGCGCTGGCCCATCTTGTGCTCGACGCGACTGACCGCGAACCCCTCGCTGCGAGTGTCCACCAAGAAGCAAGTCCAGGTCTCCGCCGGGTGCCGCGGATCGGTGGGCATCAAGATCGTGATCCAGCGCGCGACACTGCCGTTTGAGATAAACCGCTTCGTCCCGCTCAAGCGAAAGCCACCGGGAACGCGGCGAGCGTGGCTTGAGATTCGCGCGCGCCGCAGCAGGTCCGGGTCCTCCACGTCGGTTCCAGCTTCGGGCTCGGTGATCGCACACGCCATCAGCACCGGCGAGCCGGCGCGCTCGGACGCGACGATCTCCGCCAGCACGCCGTCCCACTGCGACGGGCCACCCAGCAGCAGTGGCGAGATGCCGAGCCCGTGGGCGCCGAAGATGAGCGCGATCCCGGGACAGGCGGCACACAACTCCTCCATGATCACCGCGGCGTGCGTGGCCAGACCGCCGCCGCCCCCAGCCGGCTTGGGGATCAGGAAGCTCAGCATCCCGTAATCGGCGCCGGCCCTCACGAGATCCCAGTCGAACCAGTTCGGGTCCTCTCCGGCGCGGCGGTCGACCTCGAGCGCGCGTGACCTCACATGCTCATCGGCGAAGCGGCGCGCCCGTGCCCGCAGCCGTTCGAGTGTGGCCACATCCGAGCGGACGCCGTCTCGCACGAAACGCGGGAACTGCTCGCGCAGGGGACGCTGCGGCGCGATGACTGCCCGGCCCGCCTAGGCCGGCTGCGCCGGAGCGTCGGCCGTGGAGTGGGCGGCGTACTGCGCGATCAGCGGCAACGAGAGGTGCTCGGGCCCATAGAGGATCCCCTCGAAGCGGGCCATGTACTGGTACTGGATCGGACGCCTCCAGGCGATCAGGTCCGCCAGCTCGCGAGCGATTGGGTGACGGTCGCCCAGCTCCAGGGAGGCGGCGCCGGGCCGCAGGCTGACGCCCATCTCGATCGCGTTGATCTTGAACTCGGAGTTCTGCGGCTGGCGGTCCATCCAGAGGTGGCTGAACAGCTGGAACTGCTCGGAGCGCGGCGTGGCGATCCGCTCGCCGGAGAGCGTGAGGATGTGCTCGGTGCCCTCGCTCAGGCGGCAGGCGCGGCGCGTGGCACTCTCCTGGAAGTCGATCCCGGCGATGAACTTGGGGTAGTTGTAGAAGTCCACGCCGCCCGCGCGTGCGATCTCGGTCGTGACTGGCAGGTGGTGCACCCAGGCGTGCAGCTGACGTCTGCGCATGCCCGAGATCAGAGCCAGGCCCGGCAGGTTGGGCCGGAACCACGGCTCGTTGAGCACGACCGAGATGGCCAGCTCGTTGTAGGGACCGATGCCTGTGTCGCGGTACTCGAAGCAGGTGATCACAACTGCGCCCAGTCCCGGCGCAAGCCGCGCGGGGCAGAACCGCGGGTCGGGCATGAGCCGGCGCAGGGCACCCAGGCGGGCGGCGAACACGGCGCCCGTGGCTGTGCCGTCGTAGTAGAAGATCGGCACCTTCGCCGGTTGGCCCGCGATCGTCACGTCGGTCTGCGTGACGCCGTCGAAGAATGGTGAGCGTCGCATGCCACCTCCTCATGTTAGGGGTGCCCTGATCAAGGTAACCTTAACACAGCTTGATGACGAGGACCGAACCCAAGTGTCACGCTACGAGTGTCGACGTCGTGCTGTAGGGCGGCAAAAGTGGGTGCCAGATAAAGGGCCGATCAACCGGCAGGGCTTCGAAGAGCTCGAGGCCTGGATGGCCAGACAACCCGAGCCGGTGGGTATGGTGGTGATGGAGTCCAGCGGCCACTACTGGTTCAACCTGGCCAGCCACCTGC
>CABEAI010000257.1_pt1 | contig 11011 bp, 12 predicted proteins | sample 3132431 | NCBI WGS metagenome assembly CABEAI01 (sample SAMEA5534343, study PRJEB31848) | metagenome | biome: tundra; feature: field; material: soil | place: USA | collected 2013-05 | depth 0.45 m | reverse complement strand
GTCGCGGTCGGAGCGGGTGGCGAAATACAACCGGCTGCTCACGATCGAGGAGGAGCTCGGCGACCGGGCCGTCTACCCGGGCCGCGCCGCCTTCAAGGGCCAGTCCTGAGCCCGGGTCGAGAGCTCGGCTACTTTTCCGGTTCGCCGGCGGGATATGCGCGCACGAAGATGAAGATGGCGATCACCATCACCAGCACCAGCGTGATCAGGAGTCCCAGCTCGATGGCGAAGGCGTTGAACTCGGGGCCGGTCTTGCTGACGTTTTCGCTGCTGGCGGTAACGATCAGGATGCGGCGAATCCCGGCGATCAGTCCCACGATCAGGAAATCCTCGGCTGCCAGCGTTCGGTCGCGCAGGGTGATGCGGATGGTGTGAAGCAACTCCGCCACCATGAAGACCAGCAGCGCCTTGTCCAGCACCTGGACCACCAGCCCGGTGAGGTCGTTGATGTTGAAGTGGGTGGCCGCGTAATAGCCCGCTCCCACCAGCAGCAGGCCCCCGCCCGCCAGCAGGAAGACGGCGATGATTGCGTAGAGCAGGTCCTCGAGGCCTTCCATCACCTCGAGCGCTCGGCGCCGCACTATGCCCCCCTGCGAATCGTCGCTGTGCTCTGCCATCGACGTGCAGAGTAACCCAGGGGTGGAGGCGTCGACTAACATTCCTCGGAATGTCAAACCGAGAGAGGGCAGCTGATGGGAGCGCTTGAGGGCCGCTCGGCGCTGATCACCGGGGGGTCGTCGGGCATCGGCCTGGCCACGGTTGAGCGCTTCGTCCAGGAGGGCGCCCAGGTTGGCGTCGTCGACCTGCACCCGCCGCCGGGCGGCCAGGCCGAGCTCTACATCGAGGCTGATGTCGGCGACCCGCGATCGTGGCCGACGATTATCGAGCAGGCCAAGCAGAAGTTCGGCGGCATCGACGTCGCCTACCTCAACGCCGGCGTCACCACCGGCGAAGGCGACATCACCAAGCTCACCGATGAGCAGTACACGCGGATCATGCGCGTGAACGTCGACCATGTCGTCTTCGGAACGCGGGCGCTGGTGGAGCACATGAAGCCTCGCGGCGGTGGCTGGATCGTCGCCACGGCGTCGATCGCGGGCCTCACCGGCTTTGCCTATGACCCCATCTACACGCTTACCAAGCACGCGGTGGTCGGGCTGGTGCGATCGCTTGGGCCGGCGCTCGAGCCCGACGGGATCAAAATCAACGCGGTGTGCCCCGGCATCACCGAGACACCCATGACCGCTGGTGAGAGCGAGGAGTTGCGCCTCGCGGGTTTTCCGCTGCTGCAGCCGTCCGACATCGCGGGGGCGGTGATGCTTTCGATCACCAGCGGGGGCACCGGCCTCTGCTACCCGATCCAGCCGGGTCGTACGCCTGAGGCCTACCGGTTCGCCGGCATCCCCGGGCCGCGCACCCCCGGCAGCGAGGGCATGGCCCCGCCCCTCTAACGACGTTCCCTATCGCCGAGGTCAGGCTGTGCGCGGCGTCAGGCGGGGGGTTCCGGGCGCTTGAGCATGAAGAGGCCGCTGGTGCGCCAGCCGTGCCGTTCCTGGTAGAAGCGGATAGCGTCGACATTGGCGGTGTGGACCTGCAACGTCATGAACTCGGCGCCGTGCTCGAATGCCCAGGCCTCGGCGGCGGCCATCAGTTCAGTGCCCACGCCGCTGCCGCGCGAGTCGGGCAGGACGGCGATGTCGACCTCCGCCGATACCGCATCGCGGAGCATCCGGGGCTCACCATCGGGGGCTTTCAGCTGCACTTCGACCAGCCCTACGACCTCACCGCCACGGTCGGCGACCAGGATGACGCTGTCCTCGCCAGACGGCAGCCGGCCGCGGTAGCGCTCCTCGAGCGGCTCCCACTCCGGCTTACGGTAGAGGCTGGGGTCGAGGCGGAGGTGGTGCTCGGCGCTGGCCATGTAGATGTCCGCGAGCGCGCCAGCATCTTCGAGTCGCGCGGACCGGACGCGCACTCGGGGACCTGCTGAAGTCTCCATATCTCTAAGCATGTCTCAAAACCGAGATCCCGGGGCCCGGGAACGAAGAAGCCGCACTCGCTGAGTACGACCCCCCTGGCGTTGACGGTGACGTTGTCACTCCCTAATGCTGCAGATTGCCGGCGTAGCTTGTTGGTGGTGCAACAGGGCCCTGAGAATGCGTGACAGTGGCAGCCCGAACCGGCCGAATGGACAAGGTTGAGGGCCCGACTGGACACTCATGCTGGTGGAAAGGTGTCGGATACAAGGTGTGGCCTGAACGCCGTACCCACGGAGTTTCGACCAGTAAGTAGACCTGCTCCAGCTCGAAATGTGGCCGGCTAAGAAAGAAGCGGCCGACGGAGTCTCCCTTTGGGGGTGGCTGACATGCGGTCGCTCGACCAGATAATACCCATCATGCTCCAGCAGCCGACAGAGATTTAGGGGACTGACACAAAAAGAGAACCGCCCGGATCTCTCCGGGCGGTTCTCAGCTTGACGGTATGCGAGCTGGAGTCTAGTACTCCGGCATCGGCGGCGCCGGGGCCGCGTTTCTCTTCTCCGGCAGGTCGGTGACCAGAGACTCGGTGGTCAGCAGCATGGCGGCAATCGAAGCCGCGTTCTGCAGGGCCGAGCGGGTGACCTTGGTGGGGTCGATGATGCCGGCCTTGACCATGTCGACGTACTCGCCGGTGGCGGCGTTGTAGCCCTGGCCCTTGGGCAGGCTGCGCACCTTCTCGACCACCACGGAGCCCTCGGCCCCGGCGTTGGCGGCGATCTGGCGCAGCGGCTCTTCGAGAGCCCGGCGCAGGATGTTGGCGCCGGTGGCGACATCGCCCTCGAGGTTGAGGGTGTCGAGCGCCTTGACCGCCAGCACCAGGGTCACGCCACCGCCGGGCACAATGCCCTCTTCAACAGCGGCGCGGGTCGCCGATACGGCGTCCTCCATGCGGTGCTTGCGCTCCTTGAGCTCGGTCTCGGTCGCGGCTCCGACCTTGATGACGGCAACGCCACCACTCAGCTTGGCAAGGCGCTCCTGAAGCTTCTCCCTGTCCCAGTCCGAGGTCGACTTCTCGATCTCGGCCTTGAGCTGGTTGACACGGCCCTTGATGTCGTTGGCCGAACCGCCGCCCTCGACGATGGTGGTGTCGTCCTTGGTGATTGTGACCCGGCGGGCCTTGCCGAGCGAGCTCAGCTGGGCGGTGTCGAGCTTGAGGCCGATCTCCTCCGAGATCACCTGCCCACCCGTGAGGATGGCGATGTCCTGGAGCATGGCCTTGCGGCGATCACCGAAGCCCGGCGCCTTGACGGCGACGGCGTTGAAAGTGCCGCGGAGCTTGTTGACGATCAGGGTGGCCTGGGCCTCGCCCTCGACGTCCTCGGCGATGATCAGCAGCGACTTGCCGCTCTGGACCACCTTCTCGAGGATCGGCAGCAGGTCCTGGATCGAGCTGATCTTCTTGTCGGAGATGAGGATGTAGGGCTCCTCGAGCACAGCCTCCATCCGCTGGGGATTGGTGACCATGTATGGGCTGATGTAGCCCTTGTCGAACTGCATCCCCTCGACGAGCTCCAGCTCGGTCTCGAGGCCCTTCGACTCTTCGACGGTGATGACTCCGTCCTTGCCAACCTTCTCCATGGCGTCGGCGACGACCTCGCCGATGCTGGTGTCGGCGGCGGAGATGGAAGCGACCTGGGCGATCTTGGCGCGGTCGGAGATGGGCGCCGACTGCTTCTTGATCGCCGCGACGACAGCCTCGACACCCTTCTCGATGCCCTGCTTGAGGAGCATCGGGTTGGCGCCGGCGGCGACGTTGCGCAGGCCCTCGTTGATGATGGCGGCGGCCAGCACCGTGGCGGTGGTGGTGCCGTCACCGGCGATGTCGTTGGTCTTGGAGGCGACCTCCTTGACCAGCTGGGCGCCCATGTTCTCGAAGGGATCCTCGAGCTCCAACTCCTTGGCGATGGTTACGCCGTCGTTGGTGATGGTGGGCGAGCCGAACTTCTTGTCCAGGACTACGTTGCGACCCTTGGGGCCGATGGTGATCCGGACCGAGTCCGCCACCTTGTCGACACCGCGCTTAAGAGCCGCCCGTGCGTCAGTTGCGTAGAGCAGCTGCTTGGGCATGCATTTCCTCCTACGGAATTCGTACTTGTTTCGAGTTCGCGGGAGGAGTTCCTCCCATCGCGTCTTGCGAGGGGAAGTTTAGCACTCTCCTATGGCAAGTGCTAAGGGGCCGGGAGTGCTAACGACGGGGCTGGTGACCGTCAGGGAACGAGGAGCTCGGCGACTCCGACGACGGTGTCGTAGGGACTGATGTTGGTTGCGCCGCCGTCGAGCGACACCAGGTAGGTCCCCGGCACGCCGTCGCCGTCGGAGCTGGTCCGGAACTCGACCAGCCTGCCGTCGGGCAACCACGTCGCCGGTCGCAGGTCCGCCGGTCCGAGCTTCGTGCGGGCCCCGGAGATCAGGTCGATCATGTCGGTTTCGAAGTGCTCGTGGCCCGGGCCGTTTGCCGGGGAGGTGGCAAAGACCAGGTGGTTGCTGCCTGCGTCGAACATCACGCCGCCCGCCTGGCCGGTGGCCGGCAGGGTGGCGCTGAGCCCTCGCAGGCCTGGGCCGTTCACGGTGAGGAGTTTCGTTGTCGTCCCGGGGTTGACCTCGATGTAGGTCTTGGCGCCATTAGTCGCGAGGTCGACGGCGCTGGCGTCCGCTGGTCCAATCGGCGTCTGCTTGCCCGTCGCCAGGTCAAGCTCGTCGACCTGGCCGTAGGCGGTGTTGAAGAGGATGTAGCCACCCACGCCGATCGCGCTGTGCGAGACGAGGGGATTCGCCAACGCCCAACGGTAAGGCTCAAGCGCGTGGTTGTCTTCAGCCGCCTGGGCCATGGTCCGAGCGTTGGTTCCGATGCCATCGAGCCAGATCTTGCTGGTGACGCTGTTCCCGGACTGGGTCACGATCTGCCCCCAGATCCACTGCCTGCCGTCAGGGCTGACGAGGGCACGGACCGGGACCGAAGCTGGCCCAGGGGCGGTCGAGGTTGGCATCCCACTGCCAACATCCTGGCTGGTGCCGTCCATGTGGAGGTCGAGGACGTGGCCGTCGGTGCGGTAGACCAGGACGTGACTGCCACCGGCGCCGAGGACCGCCTCGTTGTCGGGTAGCTGCCGGCTGGCCAGCTCCGTGCCGTTGGTAGTGATCCAGTGAACCGTGGCCGGGCCGACCAAGTTGGCCGGGGTGGAGGCCTCAACGATCACCGTCTGCATCGCCGCGGCCGTGGGGTTGGTCGTCGGTCGCGGTGAGGCATTTGGTCCGGGAGACCCCGCCGGCTGGACAACGTTGTTGGCGCTGGGGCCATGTCCGAAGATCAGGATCGCGGCGATCGCGGCGGCGGCGGCTGCGGGGACGGCAACGGCGGCGAAGACCGTGACCCGGTGGCTCCAGCGCCAACCCGGCCCGGTGATGTTCGAGCCATAGACGTGCTCCTGCACTCGTGCGTGGATCCGTCCGAGCGTGTCCTCTTCGCCCCGGTCGAGCTCCGCTGCCCGGAGCGCCGCCTCCAGGCTGGTGTCGTCGATGTGCTCGCCGGTCATGCGTCTGCCTCCAGTTCCGACCTGAGTTGCGTCAGAGCGCGCTGCCAGGCCTTCTTAACCGCCTCCTCCGACTTCCCCTGCACGCTTCCGATCTCGACATGGGATAGACCGGCCACTCGCATCGCGAGCAGGTCGCGATCGTCGCGACCCAGCCGCGACATCGCCCGCCGCAGGTCGAGAGCCACCGCGGTCTGGTCGGTGTTGTCGACAGCTGCCGCCACCGGGCCGACCTCGCCCAGGACCTCGAACTTGAGGCGTCCGTCGCGGCGGACCCGGTCGATGACGAGGTTGCGGGCGATCCGGATCACCCAGGCTCGAGCCTCGGCGTCAGTGCCTCGAAAGCGGGGCCAGGAGTCCCAGGCTTTGCAGAAGGCGTCGCCGCAGATGTCCTCCGCGACGGCGGGCTCGCGGACCACGGATCGGAGATACCGCAGCACCGTTCTGGCTTCTCGGGAGTACAGGGCATCGAAGGCGTCGCTGAGTGAGGCGGTGGCGCTGCTCCCCGTACCTTCCATCCCAATCATGATCTTGCCCTTTCCAACGAGCGGGGGAGGGAAAAGGGACATTCCGGGAGGACGTAGGCTATGGCGATGCGATCGGTGACTGTCGACCTGGACGGCCCCTACCATGACGCCGACCACGGTGGTGCCGACGCTGTTGATCCAGGGAGCGGAGGATCTCATCGTCCCGGTAGGCTTTGCCCGCCAGGCGCATAGCCTGCGCCCCGATTGGAGCGTCGTCGAGCTCCCCACCGTCGGTCACGCACCGCACATCGAGCGGCCCGAGCTGACCGCCGAGCTGATCCTCGAGTGGGTCAGGCGGCTGGAGTCGGGGGCCACTCCTCGCTGAGCAGGCTGTAGAGGAAGAAGTCCCGCCGACCCTGCGGCATCGCCGCCATTGATCTCAGGCGCCCTTCGCGCTGGAAGCCCAGGCGCTCGAGGAGTCGCTGGCTCGCCTCGTTGTCGACGTCGCAGTCGGCCTCGACCCGGCGCAGGAGCCCACCGCCCACGGCTCGATCGAGGACCAGGCCGACGCCGCGCCGACCGACGCCTTTGCCCTGGGCCCACGGCGCCACGTTGAAACTGAGGGTCGCGGTCCGGTGGATCCAGTCGATGTTGAAGAGCGAAACCCAACCGGCGGCGGCGCTGTCGACCTCGACGATCCAGGTGATGCGATAGCCGCTCTCGGTGTCGAGCGATGAGCCGCCCTCGCGCTGCAGCCGTCGCTTCAGCTCGCCGGGCGCCAGCGGCATCAGCGGTTGATATTGGCGCAACTCCTCCATGCCGCGCCAGGTCGCGATCAGGCGGGCATCGGCGGCGCGGGCGCGCCGAATCGTCACCTCGAGGGCGTTATTGGCACTCTCCTTGGGCATCTCCGCATATTGCCACCACCCCACCTGCTAAGTTCTCCGAGTGGCGGATCAAGAGCAGAAGCCGGGCCGGGGTTCGCGGTCGCGCGTCGCCAGCGCCTTGATCCTGACGGCCGGCGCGCTGGTGGCCCGAGAGCTGGTCAAGCCGCGGCCCAACGAGGCCGCGTCGCTGATCGACTGGGAGCGCGTCCACCGTCGCGCGGTCGGAAGCTCGGGCGAACCGGGCCCCACTCACCTCGTCTTCAGCGCCGGCGAGCTCGGCCGCCGCTACGACGCCATGATCGCGGAGCTGGAACCCTGGATTGCCGAGGCTCTCGAAGAGCCGCTCCATGACGAGCCCTTCCCCAAATTGACGGTCGTCGATCGTCGCGGCTGGATCGAGGTCAACCTCGAGATGTTCAAGGGCCTGGTCGACCCCATCATGAAGCTCCAGGAACTAGTCCCCGCCAGCCTGCTCACGGATCTCGGGCGGCGTGGTATGAGCGAGTACGTGGGGATGCTGCTCGGCTTTCTCTCCCGGCGCGTCCTCGGCCAGTACGACCCGGTGCTGATGGCGACGCCCGGGGTGGTGCGGCCGTCGTCGCTGTACCTGGTCGAGCCCAATGTCGAAGCCTTTGAGGCGAAAGCCAGCGCCGGTGGCGACCAGCTGCGGCAGTGGCTGGTGCTGCACGAGGTCACCCACGCCTGGGAGTTCGAGGCCCACCCCTGGCTCCGAGAGCACCTCAACGGCCTGATCCGGGAGCTCATCGCTCATCGCCTGATATCGCAGCCGGCCCCGCGTCGCCTGGAAGTGATTCGTGCCCTGACCATCGGAGCCCGTTCGCAGTGGCAGGCGATGAGCCGAATCCAGGCCACGATGTCCCTCCTGGAGGGCTTCAGCAACGTCATGATGCGGCGCGTTGGAGCGGCCCACCTGGCCGACTACGAGCGGATCGACGCCGAGTTCACCAGCCGCGCCGGCAACCGGGGGCCCGTGGAGCGCGCCTTCTTCAAGATCACGGGCCTCGATCTCAAAATGCAGCAGTACGTCCAGGGCGAGCGCTTCTGCAACGAGGTCATCACTGCTGGCGGTATGTCGCGGCTGAGCCAGGTTTGGACGGCGCCCGATGCGCTGCCAACCCTCGAAGAGATCCGCGACCCCGGCATCTGGCTGCGTCGCACCGCATAGGCCCACGGCCGGTCCGCGCCGGATCGCTATCCGTCAAGGTGCTACGATGCCAAATTGGAGCAGATGCCGGTGCGCGACGCACAGGACAAAGAGTTTTTCTCCCCTCTGGACGAGGGTGAACGGCGAGCTAGGCTAAGGCGACTCGACGACATTCTTTTTGCCCTTGAAGAGCTCAACATGCGCGAAGCGGGCGAGATCCCCACGGCCCTCAAGGACAAGCTCCTCGGGGAAGGGATCCCGGTCAGCGGCAACACCATCCCCGAGCTCATCGATGTCGTCCTTGGCAGCCAGGACCAGTTCATGCTCAAAGAGCGCCGCACCGGCCGCCGTCGCCGCCGCCTGACGTTCGTTCTCACCGACGAGGAGTTGGCCTCCGTAATCTCCAGGCGCTACCAGGACTGACCCGCCGCATCCGCGGCGCCACAAGCCGCGGTTTTGGCGGCTTATGCCAGAATCCTCCACCGTGTTCAAGCGCGTCCTGATTGCCAACCGGGGTGAGATCGCCTCCCGCCTAATCCGCGCCTGTCACGCCGCCGGAGCCGAGGCGGTGGCGGTCTACTCCGAGGCCGATGGCGAGGCGCCGTACGTCTCCCAGGCGGACGCCGCTGTCGCCATTGGTCCCGCGCCGCCGGCCGAGAGCTACCTCAACATCGACGCGGTCCTGGGTGCCGCCAGGTCTTCGGGTGCCGAGGCGATCCATCCTGGCTACGGCTTTCTGTCTGAGAACCCGGCCTTCGCCGAGGCCTGCGAAGCCGCCGGCCTGACCTGGGTTGGACCACCGCCGGCGGCGATGCGGGCGATGGCCGACAAGGTCGACGCGCGGCGCCTGGTGCACGCGGCTGGGGTGCCCGTGGTTCCCGGGACCGAGGGGCCGGTCACTGTTGCCGGCGCCCTTGAAGCGGCGGCTGAGCTCAACTTCCCCCTGATGGTGAAGGCAGCCAAGGGCGGCGGCGGCATCGGGATGACGGTGGTGCGCGACTATGACCAGCTGGGCACCGCCGTGGAGACCGCGGCGGCGCGGGCCGGTGCCGCCTTTGGTGACGCGTCGGTGTACCTCGAGCGCTACGTCGAAAACCCTCGACATATAGAGGTGCAGGTGATGGGCGAGGCCGACGGCACCGTGTTCCACCTGTACGAGCGGGAGTGCTCGGTCCAACGCCGCCACCAAAAGGTCATCGAAGAGACGCCGTCGAGGGCCCTGGACGAGGCCACCCGCGCGGACCTCTGCGCCGCCGCCGTCCGCGCTGCCGGGGCGGTCGGCTATCGCAGTGTCGGCACCGTCGAGTTCATCTTCGGCGGCGGCCAGTTCTACTTCCTCGAGATGAATACCCGGCTCCAGGTCGAGCACCCCGTCACCGAAGCCACAACCGGCACCGACCTGGCGCTGGCGCAGCTGCACATCGCCGCCGGCGAGCATTCGGGAATTGACACCGTGATGCGGCTTGGCCACGCCATCGAGTTCCGCATCTATGCCGAAGACCCGGTTCGCTTCCTGCCCTCCCCGGGACTGATTGAGGCCTGGGAGGAGCCGGTGGGCGACGGCATTCGAGTCGACAGCGGGGTGGCTGCCGGCTACCGCGTCACCCACTTCTACGACCCGCTCCTGGCCAAGCTGATCGTCAGTGCCGGCGACCGCGACGCCGCCATCCAGCGGTCGATCGAGGCGCTCCGGGCGTTCCGCGTCGAAGGCGTCAAGAACAACATCCCAACTCACCTCGAAGTCCTCGCCTCGCCCGAGTTCCGCTCCGGCGACTACGACACCGGGCTGCTGGCTGAACTCGGCGAACGGCGCAAGGCGGCGGCGGGGTAGACGTCACCGCCCTCTGGGCGGGGAACTGAGTACGATTCCGGAATGTCCACGGCCTGCTCGATCACCTACATAGGCGGCCCCACCGCCCTGATCGAGATCGGCGGCATGCGGCTGCTCACCGATCCGACCTTCGATCCGCCTGGCCAGCACTACAACTTCGGGCTGCCTTTCATTGGCTCGACCAAGACCCAGGGCCCCGCGATCGGCCTGGATGAGCTCGGCAAGATCGACACCGTGCTTCTCAGCCACGACCAGCACCAGGACAACCTGGACACCCGGGGTCGGGATGCCCTGAGCCGCGCCGGCAGGGTGCTGACCACCACCGCCGGGGCCAAGCGCCTTGGCGGCAACGCCGACGGGCTGCGGCCCTGGGAGTCGACGGTGTTGGTAGATGACAGCAGGCGCATCACGGTCACCGCAACCCCGGCCCGCCACGGGGTCCCGGGAATCAGCCTGCTTTCCGGGCCCGCCATCGGTTTCATGCTGGAGTGGTCGGGACAGGAGCACGGTGCGCTCTACTTCTCTGGCGACACGGTCTACTTCGGCGGCATCGACAAGATCGCCGGCCGCTTCCAGGTGAGCGTGGCGGTGATCCACTTTGGTGGCGTTAGATTCGCCGTTTCTGGGCCGGCCCGGTACACGTTCAACGCCGTCGAAGGCCTGCGCGCCGCGGAGGCGGTTCGGGCCAGGACCGTCGTCCCGATCCACTTCGAGGGCTGGAGCCACTTCCGCACGCCGCGCTCTGAAATCAATTCAACCTTCGCCGCCGCGGGCAAGGCAGGCACGCTTCGCTGGCCCGCTCCGGGACAGCCGCTCGAACTCGAGGTCTGACGGAGAGGGGGTTAGGAGCTGTGAGTGAATAACTCATTGTACAGCCCACACGTATGTTCTAGTAGAATTGAGGTGTGAACCTCAAGCAGTGGGCGGACGCGCAAGGCATTCACCCGCACACGGCCTACCGTTGGTTCCAGAACGGGACCCTGCCGGTGCCGGCGGTGCGGGTGGGGCCTCGAACCATCATGGTGAACGTCGAAGCGGCGACCAGGGCTATGGAGGGCGGCGTCGGCCTCTACGCCCGGGTTTCGTTGCACG
>CABEAI010000254.1_pt1 | contig 11039 bp, 9 predicted proteins | sample 3132431 | NCBI WGS metagenome assembly CABEAI01 (sample SAMEA5534343, study PRJEB31848) | metagenome | biome: tundra; feature: field; material: soil | place: USA | collected 2013-05 | depth 0.45 m | reverse complement strand
ACCTCGCGTCGCCGTCAACGCCGGGAGCCACGCCCTCGCGCCTCAGCCTGAGCTGATGGCGCAGCATCTTGGCGAAGGCTGGTGGACCACCGCCCAACCCTGTCACGCCGTCGGGCACGCCACCGGGCTCCACGCCCACCGACATCGCCGTGGCACGAGCGGCCTCCGGAACCAGCATGAAATGGTCACTGCCGGGGACACCGCCGATGCTCCCGAATTCGTCGCCGGCGATGAGGACCAAGCCCGCTCCCACGCCGATGCCCCAGAGGTGGGCAAAGATCCAGCGCGATGAGTCTGACTTGTCGGTGATCCCGATCTCGACGTGTTTGACGTCGCTGGTCACCCTGGCGTCAGCGAGGCCGGCCTCCCCAGCCGCGCCCTCGGCAAGGCTCATCACTTCGGCGAGGGATCCGATCCCCGCGGCCTGGAGTCGGACCTGCACGGCCGCGGCAAGCTCGGCGATGCGCGCCTTGGGCGGATCGGACCAGGAAGGTTCCGGGATTAGGTCGATCTTACGCCGGTTCAACCGCTGCGAGACGATCGCCGCCCGCAGCCCGCGCTCGCTCAGGCGTTTCACGATGATGGCGGCGGCGCAGTCCAGCGCTGACTCTTCGGCCGTTGTGGTCGCGCGTCGACAAACCAGCTCCGGGCCGGCGGGCCCGACGCGAAAGACCTCCGAACCACGATTCAGACAGAGGTGTAGGGAACCCGGCCCTTCTGGCCTGGCCCGAAGCTGCCCGTCGATGTTGTCGACATGGGTGCCGCTGACCACGGCTATCTCCATGCCCAGCTCGCAGAGCTCCTCCACCAGCCCGCGCACATCCCCGGCGTCGGCAGAGCGATCGGGAACCGCGGTCCCGTCCCAATCGAACACCAGGGCCTCGAAGCGGCGATCGAGGACATCCACTCCAAGCAGCACCTCTCGGGTCAACGTGCTCGCGCTAGATCTCAAGCAGCGCTCTGGCAAGGCGCCTGACCAAGTCCTGCATGGTCGCCTCGGCGATGCGGTGCATCAGCCTCTCATCGAGGACGTGGCCCACCCCGCCAAGCGGTGGGCGGTAGTCGCCCTCGATGTAGACCTCGCTCCGAGAGGCGTCCGTGGCCTGAACGGAGAGCTCACCCTGGAAGCCTGGGAGAATGCGAGCTCCGGAGACTGGCTCCCACGTCAGCGGGATGGCTGTGCGGTGCGTGCTGGTTTCGGCAGCACCGATCTCTAAGCTCACCCTGCGCGCCACGCGAGCAGGGCCCGCACCGAAACCGACCTCGAGATCGTGCTTGCCATTTCGCTCCCTGACTCCCAAGGCTGAAAGCCAGAGGTGACGCGGATCATCGATGCTCTGCTCAAGTACGTCGAAAGGGACGGCGAGCTCTTGGTGTCCGCGAACGAAGAGACGATCCGTTGGCGGGCGGTTGCGGTTCGCAGCGATGGCCGCAACCTCGCCCGGCAGGTCCACCACGTCCGCGAAGAGTCCACACAGGGCGGCAACAACCCACTCTGGGCAAGCGCGGCCCAGTGCTAACGCGCCGCCAGCAAGCTGAGCCCGGTCTAGGATCTCCTCGCGCTGCGCGGTTTCGACTTCACCAGAGACAGATCGGTCCCACGAGAGCGCGGCCGCCGCCCGAGCATCGGCGCGGGCCGACAACCAGCCTTCCACGTCCCCGTCAGGTCCATGAGCGGCCGCATCAGCCTCGTGTCGGGCCGCCGACATGACCGCCTCGTTCTCTTCGGCCGATGGGCCGAGCGATTCGCTTAAGTGCCGCTCCTCAACTGTCCGCCACTGACGCCGATCAAGACGGGAAAGACCATCAACAAACCGTGTCACCACGCCCTTGGGAGGCAAGAGAGGCGACGGCGATGCAATGCGGGAGCGCGGCACGATACCCTCAAGCGGCGCGTACAGCGCTGCTTGCGCGTCGGCGCCGAGGTGGTCACGCGCCACCAGCGCGCGAGCCACCTCTGAGATCACCGCGGAGGCCTCCGCGACGGGCACCGGATCCAAGGCCGGATCAATCGTCACGTGGGTGAAAGCCGCCGACACCAATGTGGCCCGGAGTCTGGCTGCGGCCCGGTCCCCCTCGTCGACGAGGTGGCCTACAGCCAACGCCCTGTTCAGTTTTGCAATGGAGGGGCTGCGACCAGGAACGCCGCGCGCCTGCGCGACCATCTCCCGCCAGTCGGAGTGGTCGAGTGCCTCGAGGCGAACAACCAGACGCTCGATCTCGGCCGTTGCAGGACCGTAAGCCAATCCATTACCCATGCCTAATCTCCACTCTCTGGCCCGTCTAGGCCATGCGGTCGAGCTGCTGCATGTCGTAGTTGACCACAGGTTGGATGACCCTCCCCCAACGCTGAAACCGTGTGGAAGCTCAGCCGCAAGCGGAGGCTCAGACGATAGGCCATACCAACTCTGTGACAGGGGCGATGGCCCTTGCATCGGTGGGGTCGGTCAAATAGACCTCGCGCGGCGGTGCCTTCGAGGTGTGACCGTGGGCCTTGATCCATTCCCACAGCTTGGGATACAGATGGGGGATCTCCGAGTAGGCTCCGATGTGGATCGCGAATGCGACCGGGCCGCCCGGCAGCCGGCCAGACTGCAGGTCGCCTTGAGCCGCGCACGGTCGCTCGCAGGGGACGCCCACCTCGCACTCGATGTAGCCCTCATGCGGGGCGTGATACATGCCGAATGGCGCGCCTACCGGCTTGATGCCCATCGTGGCCAGGTGGCCATAGATCTCGCCCAAGGCCTGTTCAACCTTGGGCGCGAGCTCCGTCACCGGCACCCTGAGCTTCTTGCCGAGGTAGTCCAGAGCTTCTTCCTCTCGTATGCCCGCAGCCAACTCCGCCGCTCTGATCGCTGTTGTCATGACCGCATTCCTCCCGGCACGAATGGTCTGCCTCACCGACAGAATCCTGCTTCACCACCCGCTGACGAAAGGGCCACCCGGCCTAAGAAGTTGAGGACTCTGGCTGTACCGGTGGCCTGCCCAGCGCTCAGGTGCGAGGAGCCCGGCTCGAGGTGTCGGCGCGAGACCTGCTGGTACTCGAGAGCTGGTCCGGGCAACCGTCCGAAGCCCAGGGCTGAGCCTTGTTGAGGCGGCGTAGCTAGATTAGCTCGAGCAGCTCCTCGGCGTTGATCCAGGGGCGCACGGCGACGACGCCATCGACGGCCTCGGCGCACCCCGTCAACCTGGCGGCTTCCCCGGCGCGCCCGACCCAGCCGGTCAGGGTCACGATCCCCCGGTCCACCTCGACCGAGATCGCGCGCATGTCCACAGACTCCTCGCGCAAGCGCCGGACGACATCCTCGGCGATGTCAGGGTCCGGGCGGGTGAGGAGCTTGAGCAGGTCGCACCGGGTGATCATGCCCACCAGCGTCCCCTCCTCGTCGACCACTGGGAGGCTCTTCAGGTGGTGCTCATGCATCACCTCCGCGGCATCCGATGCCGGCGCGTCAGGGGCGATCGTCATGGGGGGATGGCTCATGACCTCGCGCGCCACCCTGCCGCGGGCTCGCTGCCGCTCGTCGCGCCGAGGGTCGGACCAGAAATGCGCCTGGTGCTGAACCTTGGGGTCCTGCCTCACGATCAGGTCGTCCTCGGTGACGACACCCACCAGCCTGCCCAGGCGGGTCGTGACCGGCACCGCGTTGAAGCCCCTCTCGGAGAGGAGCCTCGCGACCTCCTTGACGCCGGTGAGCTCATCGACCGCGACCACGGGCGCGCTCATCAACTCGGCGACGGTGCGCCGTGGCGCCGCGATCATCGCGGCCCGACGTAAGGACCAAACGGCCCGGCCATCGTGTTTACCACGGTGTCATCCCACCTGAAGCCAAGGCTCGAGCGGACGTCGACCACGCCGTCGATGGCGAAGACTAGGCGCTCCAGGCGACCAATGTCGCTGGCGCGCTCGACCTCGCCGGCGAGCGTGACCACGCCGTCATCGACCCTCACCTCGATCCCGAAGGTGTCGATCATCATGTCTTGCTTGATGACGCCCTCGATGACCTCCTCGCGGATCTCGGCATCCTTGCGCAGGAAGATCTTGAGGACGTCGCCCTGGCTGACGATGCCGCTCGGGCGACCCTCGCCATCCACCACCACGAGGCGCTTCACTCCCGCCTTCTGCATTGTGCGCGCTGCCTGCGCCACGGGGGTGTCGAGCGCGACCGTGATCGCGGGGCTGGTCATGAGCTCGCCCGCGAAGACCTTCTCTGCCTTCGCCTGGCGGCGATGGTGCCTGATGGGGTGAAGGATTTCGGCGGGGACCTCACCCTCTTCCTTCAGCATCAGGTCGGCCTCGGAGACGATGCCCAGGAGCTCGCCGCCGGCGCTGACCACGGGGATGGCGCTGATCCCGCGGGACTGGAGCATCTCGACGATGTGCTTGTAGGTGTCGGTGTCCTGGACCGTCGCCACGGGGGTCGACATGATCTCCTGGACCGTCCGCTGGTAGTGCATGGGGCTCGCGATCGCTTTGACTGCTTTCACCTTCTCTGACCTCCAAGCGCAACGTACCCGCCCGATCGCGGCGGGTGCAGGGTCGAACGCCCCTGAATTCTTGGGACCTACAGCGAGAGGATCCGCAGCTTCAGGGACTCGTCGAAGCCTTCAGGCTCGGTCTGGTCGTAGCTCGGCTCGTAGGCAGGCGGGTCGAGCCAAGGCTTCGAAGACCTGGCTGAACCTGAACAGGCTCGTGCCTGGGCCCGTCGTCGCGACTTCGAGGGCTCCTGCCTGGCGGTTATCACGGCCATTGTCGTGATCGGCCTGGGCGAGGCTCGCCGCACGCCGACCCCGGTGCCTTTGCCGGCGTGACCGCGTCGGGCGCGATCCGCTTCGGCTGCTACGCCTTGCCGCCCAACCGCCTTGGGTACTGCGGCCCGCAAGACCACCAATCCCCGCTGGAGTACGTGGCCTCAGGCTCGGCCGACCAGGGGCTCTACGAGTTGGGTCAGAAGTTCACGGGCGCCTATCCATACCTCCGCCTGATCGCCGACGCCAACCACATCGAGGACGCCTTCGACGACCGCGTGGTGGAGGCTTATTGGGTCGGCAACGCCCTCCTCAACCACGTCGTCCCGGCCCCCTTCCGTGAGTCGCTGCACGAACGCTTCGGCAAGCGCGTGATGGTCGCCGACTTCCGCTGGCTGGAGACCAAGCTGGAGCGGGGAGCGCGCCCCCACCACAACTTTCATGTCTTCGAGGTCTACAGCCGCGCCGGCCTGATGAACGACGCCGCCGCGCCGGTGCTGGTCAGCACCATGGACAACTGCCGCATCAGCTGGGGCAAGGTCACCCGGGTGCTGGGCAGCGAGGTGGAGGTCGAGCACCAGCCGCTCCTGCTGGAGTGCGGCAGGCTGGTTCCCGGTCCCGCCGACCAAGGCCGGCGATGACGTGGCGGTGCACTGGGGTTGGGCCTGCGAGGTCCTCGGCGTGAGCGCCTTGGCCCAGCTCAAGGCGTGGACCGCGCGGTCCATGGAGCTGGCCAACCAGACCATCCAAACCGGCGGAGCGGGTCCGCCAGCTAGTCGAGCTCGCGTCTCAGGGTTGCGGCGGCGGCCGGGAGCAGCAGCAGCGCAAAGGCGGCCACCACGGCAAGGTCGAGCTGAAGCGACGCGGTCGCGGGCCCGGCGCCGCGGATGGTGATGTCGCGCAGGGCGTCGACGGCATAGGTGAGCGGCAGCACCGAGGACACGTACTGCAGCGCGTGCGGCTCCTGGCTCACCGGAAACAGGATTCCCGAGAGCAGGGCCTGGGGCAGGATCACGAGGGGAATGAACTGCACCGCCTGGAACTCGCTGCGGGCAAACAGGCTCAGGAAGATGCCGAGGTTGACGGCGGCGATCGCCATCAACGCCTCCACCAGGAAGACCAGCGCCGGGTTGCCTTCGTTGTGGATGTGGAGCACGAAGATGGCGAAGAGGAGGACGATCGCACCCTGCACCAGGGCCAGTAGCCCGAAACCCAGCATGTAGCCAACGACCACCTCGGCCCGCCGCAGCGGGCTCGCCATCAACCGCTCGAGCGTGCCCTGGGAGCGCTCTCGTAGGAACGACACCGAGGTGACCACGAAGACCAGGAAGAACACCACGAAGCCGATGAACGCCGACGCAAAGTAGTCGAGGGTGTCGAGCGTCGGACCGCCGTGCAACCAGCGTACCCGCGGTTGGACGCGCGGAAGTTGCGCGCCCTGGGGGCCAGCCAGGGTTGTGGCGGCCCCCGCTACGGCGCGCTGCACGGCGCCCAGCACCGTGGCGGCCGGTGCCGGTTCGCTGCCCTCGAGGTGAACCTCCGGCGCGAGCACATGGCCAAGCATGGTGGTCGCGGTCATGTCGGCGGGGAAGACGATGTAGGCGACGAGGCTGCCGTCGGCGAGGCGGAGCTCCGCGCTGCCGAGGTCGAGGTCCTTGGCGGCGATGGTGCCGTCCTGGTGCAGCTTGGCCGCGATGGTGGCTCCCGCCTGCCCACCGTCGAGGTTGACCAGGCCGACCTCGGGGCTGGACCCGCCACCGCGCAGCAGGTAGCCGACCAGGCCGAGCAGCACCAGGGGCACGATCAGCACCAGCGCCAGCGTGCGGCGATCGCGGCGGAACTGGCGCAGCAGACGTTCGGTGATGGCGAGGCTGCGGCGGAGGCTCATCCCACACCCGATAGCTTGAGGAAGGCCTCCTCCAGGCTGGGTACGCCGGCGCGCTCGCGCAGCTCGGCGGCGCTGCCTTCCGCCAGCAGCTTGCCCGCCCGCATCAGCCCGAGCCGGTCGCAGCGCTCGGCCTCGTCCATGACGTGGCTGGAGACGATGATGGTGACGCCGTCAGAGGCGAGGGCATGGAAGCCCCGCCAGACCTCTACCCGAAGCTCGGGGTCGACGCCGACGGTGGGCTCGTCCAGCAGCAGCAGCTCCGGAAGGTGGACCATGGCACAGGCCAGTGATACACGCTGGCGCATACCTCCGGAGAGAGTGGAGACGACGCTGCGCCGGCGATCGAGCAGGTCCACGAAGCGCAGCGCGTCCTCGGCCCCACCCCGTGCACCGGCGATCGTAGCGAAGAACACCACGTTCTCCTCCACCGACAGGTCGGGATAGAGCGCCGCCTGCTGGGTCATATAGCCGACTCGGCCCAGGACCGCCAGTTCAGGCATTCTGCGGCCGAGCACTGTGACCTCGCCCGCCTCCGGTCGCAGGAGCCCGACCAGGCAGCGGAGCAGGGTCGACTTGCCGGAGCCGTTGGGCCCGAGCAGGCCGTATACCTCACCGCGCTGGATGGAGAGCGAAACCCCGTCCAGCGCACGCAGCCTGCCAAAAGACTTGACCACTGCCCGGAGCTCAACGACTGCATCGGGCGTTAACCCGCTCACGGGAGCAGGGTAACCGATCGCGGGTCTCTAGACCCGGCTGATCCTCCCCACCGCTTCGAGGGCCTCGCGCCAGAGGCTGCCGAGCGGGCAACTCCAGACAGGCCACTCGGCCCTATCCCTTCCCGCCCGTCTGGTCGAGGATCTGTCGCATGGAGGAATTAGGCGTGCCCGCCAGCGCGGCCGCCCCCACTTCCCCGAGCCCGCTGCTGGAATGGGCACGGCTGCCCGCCGAGACCGTGCTCGAGCGCCTAGGGGTGTCCCAGAACGGTCTGAGTGAATCCGTGGCTGCGACCCGTCTGGCCGCAGATGGTCCCAACGAGCTTCCCCACCCGCCAGCCGTGCCAGCCTGGCGGCGGCTGGTGGCGCAGCTAGTCCACTTCTTCGCCGTGATGCTGTGGGCGGCGGCCGCCTTGGCGCTGGTGGCGGGCATGTCTCAGCTGGGTGTGGCCATCGTGGTAGTCATCCTCGTCAACGGCGTCTTCTCGTTTGTCCAGGAGTACCGTGCGGAGAGGGCATTCCGAGCCGTGGCGTCGCTTCTGCCCGACCAGGTGGTGGTGGTGCGGGAGGGACGGAGGCGCCCGATCCCTTCCAGCGCGGTGGTGCGGTCCGACATCCTGCTCCTCACCGAGGGCTCCAGGGTGCCCGCGGACGGGAGAATTGTTCGATCTGACGGCCTCGGCATCGACAACTCCGCGCTGACCGGTGAATCAGAGCCGGTGGAACGAGGGGCGGAGCCTTCGCTAGCTCCGCTCCGCGACCCACTGGGCGCGAGCAACCTGGTCTTCGCCGGGACCTTCGTTTCGACCGGCTCCGGCGTCGCCGTCGTCCTTGCCACCGGTGCCGGCACTCGCCTCGGCCAGATATCGCGCCTGACCACCGCGGTACGACGTCGCGCGACGCCACTGCAGGAGGAGCTGAACCGGGCGGTCATGGTCATAGCCGGTTCCGCGGTGACGGTGGGCATCGTTTTCCTCGGTGCATCACTGCTGGTCGGAATGGAGCCGCGCAACAGCCTCCTGTTCGCGGTCGGGGTGATCGTCGCGCTGGTGCCCGAGGGCCTGCTGCCCACCCTGACCCTCTCCCTGGCGATGAGCGCCAGGCGGCTGGCGGGCCAGAAGGTGCTGGTCCGCCGTCTGGAGGCTGTCGAGACGCTGGGCTCAACCACTGTGATATGCACCGACAAGACGGGGACTCTAACCGAGAACCAGATGACCGCCCAGGTTGTCAGCATCAGCGGCCACCACTTCACCGTGTCGGGTTCAGGCTACGAACCGAGCGGCGCTGTGCTTGCTGGCGGACGGCCGGCTACGGACACCGAGCTCGAGGCGCTCCAACCCCTGCTGCTGGCAGCGTGCCTCTGTGGCAATGCGCGGGTGGAGAACCGAGCTGGCCGGTGGGTCTGCGCCGGCGATCCCACCGAGGGTGCCCTGGTGGTCCTGGCGCGAAAGGGAGGCACCGAGCACGAGGCCGCCGAACGCCGCCGTCCGCGGGTGCGTGAGTACTCGTTCGACTCCATCCGCCGCCGGATGAGCACCGCCCACGCGCTGCCCACCGGCGATCACCTGATCCTGACCAAGGGCTCACCCGAGGCAGTCCTGGCCGCCAGTCGTTGGATCACTGGGGAGCGCGGTCGGGTCGCGCTTGGCTTCTCTGAGCGGGAGCAGATCCTCGCCGACGTCGAACGGCTGACTGCGGACGGTCTGCGGGTGATCGCCCTGGCGCACCGCCGCCAGGGTGGGGAGCTTCCGCGGCTGGCGAGCGAGGCTGAGACAGGGCTGGAGTTCCTGGGGCTCGTTGGGATCCATGACCCGGTGCGTCCCGACGTGCCCGCCGCGGTCAGGCGTTGCAGGTCCGCCGGGATCCGCGTAATCATGATCACCGGCGACCACCCGGGTACCGCGCGCGCGGTGGCGCGTCAGGCAGGCCTCGCCGATGAGGAGGTGGCGACCGGCGACCAGCTGCCCAGCGATGACGCCGCGCTGGCACGGCTGCTGGATCGGGTGACGGTCCTGGCAAGGGTTGCCCCCGAACAGAAGCTCAGGATCACCGAGTGCCTCCAGGCTAGAGGCGAGGTGGTCGCCATGACCGGCGACGGGGTCAACGACGGGCCTGCCCTGCGGCGCGCCGACATCGGTGTCGCGATGGGTGCATCGGGCACCGACGTGGCCCGGGAAGCCGCCGACATGGTCCTGCTCGACGACTCCTTCGCCCACCTGGTAAGAGCGGTGGAGGAGGGACGGGCGGCCTTCGACAACATCCGCCGGTTCCTCACTTATCACCTGACCGACAACGTTGCCGAGCTGGCCCCCTTCGTCATCTGGGCCCTTTCGGGCGGGCGCATCCCGCTGATGATCTCGGTGCTCCAGGTCCTGGCGCTCGACATCGGGACTGACCTCTTGCCCGCGCTGGCGCTCGGTGCCGAGGTGCCCGAGGTGGGCGTTATGGCCCGGCCGCCGCGGTTGCGCCGGGCACGGCTCCTCGATGCGGCAGTCCTGGGCCGCGCCTTCGCCTTCCTCGGGCCGGTTGAGGCGCTGGCATCGATGGCCATGCTGCCCCTGGGCGCGATGCTGTTCTTCGGTTGGACGCCTGGGAAGGCACTTCCCGCGAGCACTCCCGAAATCACGGCCCTGTCGGGGATGGTCTTCGCCTCGATCGTCCTGCTCCAGATGGCAAACGCGCTCGAGTGCCGGAGTCCCCGCCGCTCGCTGCTGACGCGCGAAATCCTCTCCAACCGGCTCCTGGTCGGAGCGATCGCCGCGGAGGCGCTGATCCTGCTTGTCTTCCTCTACCTGCCAGCCCTGGCCATGATCCTCGGCCAGGCTCCGCTCCCGGCGGCGCAGTGGCTACCGGTCCTGGTCACACCCTTCGTCCTGGTCGGTGCGGAAGAACTCCGCAAGCTGGTTGCGCGGCGCATGGCACCAGCGCCCCGGCTGACCTCCGGCCATGGGACGGCGAGCCATCGTTGAGATAGCAATGGTCCCGGTGCACACCTGCCAACAGTCCTTCGCCTGCTGAAACCGGAAGCCTAGAGTGACGGCAATAGGGCAGCAGCCCTGTGTACCCCTGCTCGAAGGTCAGCGTCGCGTTGAGCGGCAGCGGCCTGGCGCTGGTGGGCTTCGGCAAGGTGATCCAGAAGGGGGGGATGATGGGGGTCCGGCGCGTCGTCCACGCGACCCTGTCGGCTGACCACAGGGTGAGTGATGGGCATCGAGGTGGGCTGTTCCTCGCCGCCATCGAGCGGCTGTTGCAGGAGCCGGAGAAGCTATGTCCGAACAGCAGGCCAGGGACGCGATCAAAGAGGTCCTTCACCCCATCGCACCGGAGGCGAATCTCGACCAGGTGCCCCCCGACGCCGACCTCCGCCAGGAGCTGGCCATTGACTCGATGGACATCCTGAACTTCGCCATCGGGCTGGAGGATCTGACCGGGGTGACGATCCCGGAGAGCGACTACCGGCAGGTGACGATGATCAGGGGCTGCACCGCCTATCTGATGCAGCGCGCGGCGTAGCCGCGCGAGCCTGAGCTGGGGGCGGCCGCGAGGGGAGACCCGCCCGAATGGGGCCGATCGACCCTGGCACTCGGCCGAAAGCGGCTGGACGATGCCGAAAGGATCCGGTAGTTAGGCGGAGGAGCACCCAATGGTTCAGGAGATGCAGACACCCGAGGTCAGCGAGGCCAAGACCT
>CABEAI010000251.1_pt1 | contig 11052 bp, 10 predicted proteins | sample 3132431 | NCBI WGS metagenome assembly CABEAI01 (sample SAMEA5534343, study PRJEB31848) | metagenome | biome: tundra; feature: field; material: soil | place: USA | collected 2013-05 | depth 0.45 m | reverse complement strand
CGGTTGCCTGCGTTACCTGGTCGCCGACCCCGAAATGCCAACCCGACGTCAGTGCGAGCCGACGAGCTTGTGGACCCTCTGAAACGACAGACCGAGCAGCCTCGCTGCGTCGCGGTAAGTGAGGTGGCCTTCCCAAACAAGAAGGCGAGCCGTCTCCTCAGTCGTGGATCCCACGCGGGTCTGCAAGTCCCCGAGCTTGCGACGCAACTCTCGATGGCGCGCCAGAGCTGCGGCAGCCGGCCTAGGGAGGTGGATGTCGATATCCAGAAGAAAGGCGTCTTCTGGGAGCTGCAGGAGCAGCGACAGCAGATCGCGCGTGATCGCCTCCACCTGGTCGAGACGCCGCGCCTGACTCCGGGCCCGTGGCACATCGGGGACAGTGATCAGCCACCAATCACCGTCGCGTTCGACATCCACGTGGTAAGCCTTGCTCGGTGTCAGGGCTTCCGCCACCAGTCCTCGCCGAGCTTCTCCGCGAGGTCGCCCATGATCGCGCGTGCCAGCCTTTCGTTGATCTCGCGATGCCGTGGTATCGGCATTTCCAGTCCGTCCAGTTCCCATATCTCGTGTTGCGCTCCTTGCCGCCGCAGGCTCCAGATGAGGTCTTTGGCCTTCGCAGCGCCTCGAATCCGCTTGAGCAGCTCCGTGCGCTTCACTGGTCACCAGTCTACCTGGATAGACGGGGCGCTGTCTATCTGGAGTGACAACAAGCTCCCGTTGCCGACCGAACTCGACACGTGGGGCTGGCAGTCGCTGGCGCGGCGCCGTGTTCCATGCTGTCCAGGACCGGGACGAGCATCACAGCCAGGGCCGACACCGCGTCGCGCCAGTCCGACTCGGAGATGGGGACCAATGCTGGGGGCATGAGGTGGATCTGGGCGGCGGGGCGGATCCTTCTGGCCATGGCACGAACCCTCCTTCCTGGGCAGCTGAGGTGTTCGACATCTGTAATTAGAACCGGCCTGATCCGAATATGGAGTGGGCCCTGTGGGACTCGAACCCACGACTCTCTGCTTAAAAGGCAGAAGCTCTAACCAACTGAGCTAAGGGCCCCGAGCGATCTTATGGCAGCGGGCGGTGGCCAGACTCAGGCCGGCGGGTTGACCGCGCCGCGGTGGCCCTCAGGGACGTCTCCGGCGGCGCACATCGGGCAGTCCTCCGGGGCCCAGGTCTCGAAGGCGACTTCGAGGCAGGCAAAGTACGGGTAGGGCACCTCGACCTCGCCGCCGCTGCGGTCGGCAAGAACGCCTACGCCGACGATGCCGCCGCCAAGCTTCTCCACTGCCGCGAAGGTGTCGTGCAGCGAGCCGCCGGTGGTGACGACGTCGTCCACCACCAGCACCTTCTGGCCCGGGTTGATGGTGAAACCGCGGCGGAAGACCCGGCCGCCCTCAGGGTCCTTCTCGCAGAAGATGCCTGGGCGCCCGAGGATCCGACCCACCTCGTAGGCCATGATGACGCCGCCGGTGGTCGGCCCGGCGACGATCTCGGCGCCGCTGGATTCGAAGCTCGCGGCGATCATGCGGCAGAGCGGCTCGGCATATTCCGCCCGCTCCAGGACGCGGAACTTCTCCAGGTATTTGTTGCCGTGGCGGCCGCTGGTGTAGACGAAGTGACCCTCGAGGAAGGCGCCCGAGGTCTTGAAGATCTCCAGTGCCCTTTGCTGCCGGGCGGCCGGGTCGGCACTCAACTCGCGGTCGGCGGCGAGCTCGACGCTCAAGCGTTCACCCCTTGGCCGGCGCGGGCCTGAGTGCCGGCGCCCAGCTCTAAGATGGAGCCAAGGCCGTGGTGGCGCAGGTGGGTTTCGACGCCGGCCAGCACGTGCCGCCCGGCGTCGGGGCGAAGGAAGTTGAGGGTGCCGACCTGGACCGCGGTGGCGCCGGCGAGGATGAACTCCACCGCGTCCTCGCCCGAGGTCACGCCACCCGAGGCGATCACCGGCACGGACACCGCCCCGGCGACGGTGTACACCGCGTGCAGCGCCAGCGGCCGGATCGCGGGGCCAGAGAGGCCGCCGGTGACGTTGGCCAGCACCGGCCGGCCGGTCTCCAGGTCGAGGCTCATGCCGACATAGGTGTTGACAGCCGACAGGGCGTCCGCACCGGCGTCGACGATGGCCCTGGCGATGGCAACCATGTCGGTGACGTTGGGGGTCAGCTTGACGATCAAAGGCCGCTTGGTCGCCGCCCTCACGGCGGTGGTGACCTCGCCCGCGAGACGTGCGTCGACGCCGAACATCAGGCCCGCGGCGCCGACGTTGGGACAGGAGATGTTGAGCTCGATGCCGCCGATGTTGGGGGCGTCTTCGAGACGCCGGACGACGGCGACGTAGTCCTCGACGCTGTCGCCGACGACGTTGACGATCACGGGCACGTCCCATGCCCCCCACCGCGGCGCGTAGTCGTCCGCCACGACCTTGACGCCAGGGTTCTGCAGGCCGATGGCGTTGAGCATCCCCGACGGCGCCTCCACGATCCGGGGCGGGTCGTTGCCGACGCGGGGCTCGAGCGAGGTGCCCTTGCTGATGATGGCGCCGTAGCCCGCGTGGCCGCCGATGGCCTCCATCTCGAAGCCGAAGCCGAACGTCCCCGACGCCGCCAGGAGCGGCGTCCTCAGGAGCAGGCTGTTGCCGAGGCGGACGCTGAGGTCGAGGTCTTCGGCCATCAGCCCGCCACCCTGGCCTCGGGCGCCAGGTGCGCGACCGCGACGCGATGCGTGATCAGCTCGCCCATCCCGGCCAGCCGGGCCCAGTCGATGTCGCGCCAGTCCATCACCGCCCCCTCGATGCAGACGCGGGCGAAGCCCCCGTCGCTGCTCGGGAGCACGCAGCCCAGGCAGGTGCCCAGGGCACATCCCATTGGCGCTTCCAGCGAGACCTCGCAGCGTGGCACGTCCACCCCCCGCTCGTCGAGCTCGCCCAGCAGTCGCGCCAGCGAAGTCAGCATGGGGGTCGGTCCGCAGGCGTGGATGACGGCGGTGTTGGCAAGCCAGTCTTGGGCGTCGCGCTTGAGCAGGTCGGTGACGAACCCCCGATAGCCGGCGCTGCCGTCATCGGTGGCCAGCGACGATTCGGAAACACCGGGCAGGTGCTCGAAAGGCAGCAGCTGATGGGCGGTGTAGGCGCCGTTGACCCAGTGGAACTCCAGGCCACGTTCGCGCGCCGCCCGCGCCACCAGCGGGAAGGGGGCCACGCCAAGCCCGCCGGCCACCGCCAGCACGGCCCCGGTTTCGGGGAAGCTGAAGGGGTGCCCGAGTGGACCCAGCGCCTCGAACATCTGCCCCGCCTCAGCAGCCGCCAGGATCGCGGTGCCCCGACCTACGACGTTGAAGAGGATGTCGTAGGTGCCGGCGGCGGTGTCGATGTCGCAGAAGCTGAAGGGCCGCCGCAGGAGCGGGTCGGTGCCGTCGGCGCACTGTATGTGCACGAACTGCCCAGGCAGCCCGGCGCGGGCGATCCGGGGCGAGTGCAGGCGCAGCAGCCAGGCGCCCGGCATGACCTCCTCGCGAAGGCTGACCACGCCGCGCTCCAACAGCGGCGCTCCCACCGGCCCGCTCACAGCATCGCCTCCTCGGGCTCACTCTCGGCCACCACTTCGGGTGCCGGCGACGGGCCGCGCAGGTACTCGTCCACGGTCATCACCTGGAAGGCGCCGTCGAGGGCGAGCAGGTTGAGCGACTCCACCAGAGCCGCCGCGGTGTCCAGCGAGGTCAGGCAGGGGATGCGCCGCTCAACCGCGGCGCGCCGGATCTCGAAACCGTCGCGGATGGCGATACGGGAGCCATCGGCGTTCGCAGGCCCGGGGGACATCTCGTTGCTGATGGTGTTGACAACCAGGTCGACAGCGCCACTCTTGATCAGGTCGACGACGTGGGGCGAGCCGTCGGTGATCTTGCCCACTTCGCTGACGCTGATGCCGGCCTGGCGCAGGGCCCGCGCCGTACCGCTGGTGGCGTGGACAGTGAAGCCCATCTCCACCAACCGGGCGATGATCGGCAGAGCTTCGGCCTTGTCGCCGTCGGCGATGGTGCAGAGCGCCACCCCCTCCCGCGGCAGCCGGTCGAGCGAGCCGAGGAAGGCCTTGAACATCGCCGGTGGCAGCTCGGTGTCGATGCCCATCACCTCGCCAGTCGACTTCATCTCCGGGCCCAGCTGGCTGTCCACCTCGAGCAGCTTGCTCATCGAGAACACCGGCGCCTTGACCGCGAACACCGGGCTCTCGGGCCAGAGACCATCCTCGTAGCCCTGGTCGCGCAGGGACCGGCCCATCATCACCGCCATCGCCACCGGCACCATCGGCACCGACGTTACCTTGCTGAGGAAGGGCACGGTTCGGCTGGACCGCGGGTTGACCTCGATTACGTAGATGCGGTTGCGGTGCAAGACGTACTGGATGTTGAGGAGACCGACGATCTTGAGCCGCAGGGCGATGCGCCGGGTGTAGTCGATGATCTGCTCGACCTCTTCGTGGGTGAGGTGCTGTGGGGGGTAGACGGCGAAGGAATCGCCGGAGTGGACACCGGCGCGCTCGACGTGCTCCATGATCCCCGGGATCAGGACCCGCTCGCCGTCGCAGATGGCGTCGACCTCAAACTCGCCGCCAACCAGGTACTTGTCAATCAGGATGGTGCCGCGAGCAAGGGCGTCGCGGGCTCCCTCGAGGTAGCGCCCGAGGTCCTCCTGGGCGTGGACGATCTCCATCGCCCGGCCCCCGAGCACGTAGCTGGGCCGCACCAGCACCGGGTAACCGACCCTGTCGGCGATGGCGCGGGCCTCCTCGACGGTGGTGGCGGTGGCGCCGGGAGGCTGGGGGATGCCGATCTCCCGGAGGGTGGCCTCGAAGCGCCGCCGGTCTTCGGCCAGGTCGATGGCGTCGACCGACGAGCCGAGGATGGTGATGCCCCGGCGGGCCAGCGGCTCGGCCAGGTTGATCGCGGTCTGACCGCCGAACTGGACCACCACGCCGTGGGCCGACTCCGCCCGCACCACGTTCTCCGCGGACTCCTCGTCGAGGGGATCGAAATAGAGACGATCGCTGGTATCGAAGTCGGTGGAGACAGTCTCGGGGTTGGAGTTGAGCATGGCGCTGGACCAGCCGCCCTCGCGAAGCGCCATCGCCGCCTGCACCGAGCAGTAGTCGAACTCGATCCCCTGGCCGATGCGGATGGGCCCGGACCCCAGCACCAGCACCGACGGTTTGTCGGCCTCCATTCGCCGCCCCCGAGGCGATTCATCCTCGGCCTCGTAAGTCGAGTAGTAATAGGGCGTGGCGGCTGCGAACTCCGCAGCGCAGGTGTCGACCAGCTTGTACGCCACCCCAACAGCGGCCTCGAAGCCCGCGGCGCGGACGTCCTCGAGCGATTCGCCAGAGAGCGTCGCGATGGCGCCATCGGTGAACCCCGCGGTCTTGGCGACCCGCAGCACCTCGGGCTCGAGGCCGGCGGCCAGCTGCCGCTCGATGTGCACCAGCCGAGCCAGCCGGCGCAGGAACCAGGGATCGATCGAGGTCAGGGCGTGGAGCGTCTTGATGACCGGCTGGTCGGGGTCGGCCGCGGCGGCCGGGTCGGGGCCGTCGTGTTGGGGCAAGCGCTGGCGCAGCGCCGCCAGCAGGGCGAAGAGCCGCTGGTCGTTGGGGCCGGACAGCAGCGCTTCGTCCACCGGTGATGCATCCAGCGCCGGCGGCTTCTGCTCCAGCGACCGGATTGCCTTCATCAGCGCCGCTTCGAAGGTGCGCTCGATTGCCATCACCTCGCCGGTGGCCTTCATCTGGGTGCCGATGCTGCGGTCGGCGGTGGGGAACTTGTCGAAAGGCCAGCGCGGGATCTTGACGACGCAGTAGTCGAGGGCGGGCTCAAAGGCCGCCAGGGTCCAGCCAGTGACCTGGTTGGGGATCTCGTCGAGGCGCTTGCCGATGGCCACCTTGGCCGCCACCCGGGCGATCGGGTACCCGGTGGCCTTGCTGGCCAGCGCCGAACTCCGGCTGACGCGCGGGTTGACCTCGATGACGTAGTACTGGAACGAGAAGGGGTCGAGGGCGTACTGGACGTTGCAGCCACCCTCGATGCCAAGCCCGCGGATGATCTTCAGCGCCGAGGAGCGCAGCATCTGGTACTCCTTGTCGCTGAGCGTCTGGGATGGCGCGACCACGATCGAGTCGCCGGTGTGGACGCCCATGGGGTCGAGGTTCTCCATGTTGCAGACGGTGATGCAGGTGTCGGCGGAGTCGCGCATCACCTCGTACTCGACCTCCTTCCAGCCCACCAGGCTGCGCTCCAGCAGGACCTGGGTGATGGGGCTGTTGTCGAGCCCCCGGTGGACCGCCTCATCGAACTCCGACTCATCGTGGATGAAGCCTCCGCCGGTGCCGCCCAGGGTGTAGGCGGGCCGCACCACCAGCGGCAAGCCGACCTCGGCAAGGAAGGCCCGGGCCTCCTCCATGGTCTGTACGGTGCGGCTCTCGGTCACCGGCTCGTCAATCGAGACCAGGAACTGCTTGAAGGCTTCGCGGTCCTCAGCCTTGCGGATGGTCTCCAGCGGGGTCCCCAGCAGGCGCACGCCGTAGCGATCGAGGACGCCGGCGTCATGCAGCGCCACCGCCAGGTTGAGTCCCGTCTGCCCGCCAAGAGTGGGCAGCAAACCGTCGGGCTGCTCGCGGGCGATGATCCGCTCGATCACCTCTACCGTCAGCGGTTCGATGTAGGTGCGGTCGGCCACCCCGGGGTCGGTCATGATGGTGGCGGGGTTGCTGTTGACCAGCACCGTCTCGACGCCCTCTTCGCGGAGTGCTTTGCAGGCCTGGGTGCCGGCGTAGTCGAATTCCGCCGCCTGGCCGATGATGATCGGCCCCGAGCCGATGACCAGCACCTTGTGTGGCACCTGCCTGGGCTTGGCCTTGGGGCGCGAACCGCCGGGCGGCCGGCCAGTGCGGATCATCTCCGCGAAGTGGTCGAAGACGTACTGGTTGTCGTGCGGCCCGGGCGCGCCTTCGGGGTGGTACTGCACCGAGAAGATCGGCAGCGTGCCGTGCGCCAGGCCCTCGACCGAACCGTCGTTGAGGTTGCGCTGGCGGACATTGAAGCCTGAGTCGGCCGGCAGGGTTTCACTCAGCGCCTGGTACTCGTGGTTCTGGGATGTGATGTGGACCTCCCCGGTCTGGAGGTCCTGGACTGGGTGGTTGCCGCCGTGGTGCCCGAAGGGCAGGCGCCCGGTCTGCGCTCCGGCGGCGCGTGCAATGAGCTGGTGACCGAGACAGATGCCCAGGATCGGCACCTTGCCGAACAGGCCCCGCACCACTTCGACCTGGGGGCCAAGGCACGCCGGGTCGCCAGGGCCGTTGGCCAGCACGACCCCGTCCGGCTTCGCCGCCAGGATCGCGTCAACTCCCGACGACGGCGGCAGCACGAGCACCCTGGCGCCTCGGCTGCGCAGGGAGCGGAGGATGTTGCGCTTGACGCCGTAGTCGACCACCACCACTGTCTGCCCCGCAAGCGTGGGCTCGATCTTGCGGACGTAAACAGGGCTCAGCTCCTCGTCCCACTCGTAGGCCTTTACGCAGGCGACCTCGCCGACCAGGTCCTGTTCTTCGACCGGGGTCACGGCGCGACTCCGCTCCACCAGCACCTCGACCTCGGCCTGGCTCCGGGCGTCGCGGGGATCGACGGGAGTTTCGAGCGCGGCCAGGACCCCGCGCCGCGCCCCGGCGCTGCGGAGGTGGCGCGTCAGGCTCCGGGTGTCGACCCCGGTGAGGCCGGGGACGCCCGCATCGGTGAGCAGCGCGTCGAGGGAGCCCTCCGCCCGCCAGTTGCTGTGGTCCGCCGCCAGCTCCCGCACCACCAGCGCTCGGGCCCACACCCGGCTCGACTCAGGGTCGGCCGCGTTGGCGCCGTAATTGCCGATCAAGGGGTAGGTCATCACGATCATCTGGCCGGCGTAGCTGGGGTCGGAGAGGATCTCCTGGTAGCCGGTCATGCAGGTGTTGAAGACGACCTCGCCCTCGCCCTGGCGCCTCCCGGGCTCGCCGGCGACGGCCTTTAGGTCGGCGCCGAAGAGCCACCCGGGATAGACCTGGCCGTCCTCCAGGACCAACGCGCCCGGGCTGCGAGCAGTGGCCGCCACTATGCCGACACCGCGAACCAGTCGCCGTGGACCATCCGTCCTGCCGCGACCGTGAGCAGGACGCGACCGCGCATATCGCGACCGTCGAGGGGCGTGTTCTTACCCGTCGACAGCAGCCGGGAGGCATCCAGCCGGAGCAGGCCCTTGGTGTCGAACAGGACCAGGTCGGCGGGCTGGCCGACGCGCAGGGCAGGCATCGGCTGGTCCAGTCCCGGGCTCAGGCAGCGCCACGGTCCCACGGTCAACGCCTCCACCAATCGGTCCAGGTTGAGCGCCCCGGAGTCGACGAGCTGGAGGCAGAGGCTGAGGGCGGTCTCCAGCCCGCTGAACCCAAAGCTTGCCTTGGAGAACTTGACCTGCTTGGAGGCGGCCTCGTGCGGGGCATGGTCGGTGGCGATGGCGTCGATGAGGCCCGAACCAAGCGCCGCGACCAGGTCGGCGCGGTCGCGGTCCGAGCGCAGCGGCGGGTTGACCTTGGCCAGGGGATCGGGCCCGGCGTCCAAGAGGACACGTCCCTCGGTGAGGACGAGGTGGTGAGGCGTGACCTCGGCCGTGACGGGGAGGCCCTGGGCCTTGGCCTGCTCCAGCAGCTCCAGCGACCCCGAGCAGCTGAGATGCTGGAGATGGAGGCGGCTGCCGCTCTGGCGGCACGCCTCGATGGCCCGCTTCACCGCCGCCACCTCGGCCTCGCACGGCCACGGACGCAGGCCGGTGCTGGCGGCGACGGCGTCGTTGACCTCTCCGTCGGGGCAGGTCGTCTCGTCCTGGGCGTGGACCAGGATGGCGCGGTCGAGGGCGGCCGCGCGGCGGCCAGCCTCGATCGCCAGCCCCAGGCCGTAGGCGTTGCGCCCGTCGTCACTGAAGGCGACCGCGCCGGCCTCCGCCAACGACTCCATGTCAGTGAGTTCCTTCCCCTCCAGGCCCTTGGTAACCGCGGCCACCGAGCTGACCCGTATCGCGGCCTGGCGACCGCGCTCGACGATGTCGCGGAGAACCTTGGGAGCGTCGACCGGAGGCAAGGTGTTGGCCATGGCCACAATCGAGGTGAAGCCGCCGGCGGCGGCGGCCGCAGCGCCTGTCTCGATGGTCTCTTTCTGTGGCTGTCCCGGGTCGCGCAAGTGGGTATGCAGGTCGAGGAAGCCAGGGGCCAGGTACAGCCCGGTGGCGTCAATGACCTGGCTGCGCGTCCGCGTATGACTGGGGTCGTGGACGGCCCTCAGGGCGGTGCCACGGCTGCCCCAGTGGAGCACGTTGAGCTCGGTCAGGATGCCGTCCTCGATCACGACGTCGACCTCCCGCCGGGGATGGCCGGGCTCGAGCCGGGTTGCCCCCCGGATCACCAGCGATGCCGAATCACTCACAGTCGCGCACCAGGAACACCGAGTCGACTCCGTCGACCTCCTCGAAGAGGACCCGGACGCGGTCGGTGAGGTGAGTGGGGATGTTCTTGCCGACGTAGTCGGCCCGGATGGGCAGCTCGCGATGGCCGCGGTCGACCATCACCGCGAGCTGTACCGCCGAGGGCCGGCCCAGCTCGGTGAGCGCGTCGAGGGCGGCCCTGGCGGTGCGGCCGTGGAAGATGACATCGTCGACCAGGACGACGATGCGCCCGGTGACATCCGGCGTCGAGGGTGACGAAGAGCCGGCTGCCAGCCCCGCCTCTGACGGCTCGCGGTCATCGCGGTGCCCGTCGGTGCGAAGTTCCAGCACTTCGGCTCGACCCCTGCCCCACTCGTTGAGGATGCTCGCCAGCCGCGACGCCATGGGCACCCCGCGGGTTGGGATCCCTGCGAGGACGACGTCGAAGTCTTCGCCATATCGCTCGACGATCTCGTGGGCCATGCGTTTGAGGGCGCTTCGCATGTCGTCGCCGCTAACGACCAGGCTCTCGCGGTCCCAGTTCTGCTGCGGGGGATGGGCCACCGTCATGTCTTGCCCGGGTTGAGCAGCATGTGCAGCAGCGCCATGCGGATGTAGAGCCCGTTGCGGGCCTGGCGGAAGTACGCCGCCCGCGGGTCTTTGTCCACCTCGGGGCTTATCTCGCCCACCCGCGGCAGCGGATGCATCAGGACGGCGTCGGGTCGCATCAGGCTCATCGCCCGCTCGTCCATGACGTAAACCCCGGCCACCCTGCGGTACTGGGCCAGCTTGTTGCCGAAGCGCTCCTTCTGGATCCGCGTCTGGTAGACGACGTCGACCTCGGGGAGGACCGCGTCGAGGTCCTCGGTTTCGGCGTAGGCGACGCCACGCTCGTCGAGGTGGGCTTTGATATCCCGGCCCATCGCCACCGCCGCCGGGGCCACAAAGACCAGCTCCACGCCCTCGTACTTGGAAAGCAGGTAGCTCAAGGAGCGAACGGTGCGGCCGTTGGCGAGGTCGCCCACCATGGCGATCCGCAGGCCGTCGACTCGACCCAACTCCTTGTTGATGGTGTAGAGGTCGAGCAGCGCCTGGGTGGGGTGCTGGCCGGGGCCGTCGCCGGCGTTGATCACCGGTACCCGGCTGACCGCGGCGGCCCGCTTCGAGGCCCCGACATCGAAGTGGCGCAGGACGATCACGTCGCAGTAGGCGGAGACGATCTGGACGGTGTCCTCCAGCGTCTCGCCCTTGGCCACCGAGCTGAACTCGCTGGCGGATTCGGTACCCAGCGCCTCGCCGCCGAGGCGAAGCATGGCGGCCTCGAAGCTGAGGCGGGTGCGGGTGCTGGGCTCGTAGAAGAGGCTCGCCATGATGCGGCCTTTCAACTCGTCGCTACCACCAAGGCGCGCGACCTTCTCCATCTCCTCAGCCGCGCTGAAGACCTTCTCGAGAAGTGGTCGGTCGAACTGCTGGCTCTCGACCACGTGCCGCAGCTCGGTGGCCTGCCGGGAGGCTATGGGCACAAAAAAATCTCCTTTCCGGCCTCGCAGGACCGGTTTAAAGGTGCTCGACAGGGATCA
>CABEAI010000246.1_pt1 | contig 11145 bp, 15 predicted proteins | sample 3132431 | NCBI WGS metagenome assembly CABEAI01 (sample SAMEA5534343, study PRJEB31848) | metagenome | biome: tundra; feature: field; material: soil | place: USA | collected 2013-05 | depth 0.45 m | reverse complement strand
AAGATGAACGGGATGACCCTGGTGCTCAACAGCCAGAACGGCGACGTCACGGTGCTCTACACCAGCTCGACCACGTTCCAGCGGACCAGCACGGGGACCTTCGCCGACATCACCGCGGGCAAGTGCCTGGTGGCCACCGGCCAGAAGGATTCCAGCGGCACAGTCACGGCGGCAACCGTCGGTTTGACCGACAAGGTCAACGGTGCATGCGCTCTGGGAGGCGCCGGCGGCTTTGGTCCGGGCGGCGGCGGCCCGGGCGGTGGGGTCCCGGCTACGCCAAGGCCGACGCCACCGGCCGGCCGACCCAATTTCTCATTCGTCGGCGGTGAGGTGACAGCGGTCGCCGGCACCTCGGTCACAGTCAAGGATTCGACCGGTGCTTCGCAGACCGTCACCGTGCCGACCACCGTCCGCGTCACCAAGTCGTCGCCGGCCGCCGCCTCCGATCTCGCCCTGCACCAGTGCTTGACGACCAACGGCACCCGCGACTCTTCCGGTAAGGTCACCGCCCGCGCGATATCGATAGTCCCACCGGGTCCGTCAGGCTGCGCGACGATCGGCCGCGGCTTCGGCCGCGGCGGCGGCGGCGGCGGTGGAGGCGGCGGCGCGCTTCCCCCAACCCAGTGACTCAGGACCCGCCGGGGATCGCCTGGGCGGGCTAGGCCCGGGACCGACCGGGGATCCGAAGCCCCTTGGGCGCTTCGGCGTCGAAGACCTTGGCCATCGCCGCGGCCAGGCCTTTGAGTTCAGCCTCGTCGAGGTGACTGGCGAAGTGTCGCTGGATACCGCGGAGGTGGACCGCCCCCGCTCGTCGCAGCGCCCGGCGGCCTTCGGTGGTGATGACGGCGTTGACGCCACGGCGATCGGTGGGGCAGACCTCGCGCCGGATCAGCCCATCGGCCTCCATGCGCGTCGCCACCTGGGTCAGACCACTCTTGCTCAGGAACACGCCGCGGGCCAGCTCCTGCATCCGGAGCGCCCCCAGGGGCGCTTCCGACAGCCTCGCCAGCACCTCGTACCAACTCAGCGGCATCCCCCGCGATTCCTCCAGCTCGCGTTCGAGGTGGTCCACCACCGCGGCGTAGGAGCCGAGGAAAATCCGCCACGCCAGCAGCCCCGATTCAGATGGGCGCTCTGCCACGGCCACAGCCTAAACCACCCCGACGGCCCTGGGAATACCGTTCGCAAACAAATAGTTCTTGAATAAACTAACCCAAAAACGTGGGCTGGCAGAGGCGCAACCCAGCGCCATCCAGGCGGCCCGGGAGAGAGAACATGGCCCGATTCGAACTGGACCCAGCCCATACCCACATCGGTTTCAGCGCCAAGCACATGATGGTCAGCACCGTGCGGGGAACCTTCTCCGACTGGAGCGGCTACGTCGACGGCGACCCCGGCGATCCCACCGCAACCGTGGCCGAGGCGACCATCAAGACCGCCAGCGTCAACAGCGGTGCCGAGGACCGCGAGAAGCACCTCCGCAGCGAGGACTTCTTCAACGTCGAGCAGTACCCGGACATGACCTACCGCAGCACGAGCGTCGAGAAAATCGACGACAGCAACTACAAGGTCGCCGGCGACTTGACCATCAAGAACATCACCAAGCCGGTCATCCTGAACGTGGAGGTCGGTCAGCCCTTCAGCGACGGCTGGGGCAACGAGCGCATCGGTGTCAGCGCCACCGGCAAGCTGAACCGCAAAGACTGGGGCCTGGAGTGGAACATGGTCATGGAGGCCGGCCGCCTGCTCGTCAGTGAAGAGGCAAAGCTCGAGATCGACACCGAGCTGGTGCGCAAGCTCGAAGCTGAGGCAGTCACCTAAGCCGAACTGACTGAGATCGTGGGGGCGTTCAGCGCGCCCCCGCTGTCTCCTTCTCGACCAGGGCGACGGGCACCGGCTCGTCCGCGGTGGGAGCATCGGTCGCCAATCCCAACACCCATCCCGGAACCATGGGGCCGGCCGGGACCGGTAGGCCGCCGTCGTCGTCATCCGGCGCCGCAGACTCGCGTGCGGCGGCGAAGAAGACAATACTGGCCACGGTCCAGATCGTGATATTCACAGCCGCGAAGAGGATGAGCCCCGCGTAAAGCTGGTCGTTCATCGCGCCAATGAGTGGCGGTGCCGCGGCGTGGAAGCCGGCGTAGAGGTCGCGAGAGGACAGGATCATGAACATCGCCGGCATGCTGATGGGCAGGCCGCCGATGACCACGTAGCCACACCCGGCGATGCCACTGACGCGGGCGGGGGCGATGAGCACCGACCAGAAGGCAATCGCACCCAGCAGCAAGGCGCTGAGCGCCAGCGCCGTGATCAGTCCGCCGTCGCTGAGGACCGCAACCACCGGCGGCAGCTGCACGCTGACGGTGCCGGCCGCCATCACGAACACGGCCAGGAACGGCGAGATGGTGAAGTGGCTTTCGGCGGCGGCTGGCTCGGAGCGATCGAGCAGCCACAGCGGCGCCACCACCAGGGTCAGCACGGTGCTGATGGCGGCCTGGGTGACGACCAGGTGCGGCAACTTGCCGCTGGCGACCGCCAGGATGACCGCCGGGCCGGCAACCCGAGCCGCCAGCGCCAGGCCGCGGCGCCGGGACATCAGATGCTCTGGCTGAAGAAGGAGACCATGAGCTTGCCGAAGGCGCTGTTGCGGGCGTCCATCGCCGCAGCCATTCCCTTTTCGCTCATCAGCGACGCCATCATGGCGTCGGAGTCCTTGTAGACCGCCTCGAACATCCAGTAGAACTCGGAGTCGCCGCGGGGCGAGCCGGTGATGCGGTGCACATGCATGTGCTCAACGTCGGGCCACTCCTTGCAGATGGGGAGGTGATCCTCGACGAACCATCTCTCGAACGCGGCGGTGTCGTCGGGCTTGCGGTAGAGGGCAGTCCACTTAACCAACGGTTTCTCCTTCTGGCGCAGGGTCCAATTCTGATTCTGGATTATGGCTGCTGGGATTTGTAATCGGCGTCAGGTTCTTCTCCAGCCACGGCCGCATGACTTCGTAGCGCTCGGGCAGGACAAGCGCCTCGCCCAGGCTCTCCATCGGCTCGTCGACGTCGAAGCCCGGGCCAAGGGTGGCGATCTCGAAGAGCACGCCGCTGGGCTCGCGGAAATAGATCGACCGGAAGTAGGTGCGGTCGATGATTGGAGTCGGCTGGACACCGGCGCCAACCAGCGTGGTGTGCCAGTCCCCGTGGTCGTCATCGGCCGAGGCCCAGGCTACGTGGTGGACGCTGCCGGCACCCTGGATGGGGCTGGTCGACGGTGGCGGGTCGATGTCGTAGGTCGCCTGACGCCCGGGCGAACGGTGGCGGAACCGCTCGCCATCGGCTTTGAAGCCAAGGAGGTCCGTGAGCACCTTCGCGGTCGCCTCGCTCTGGGCGCTGAAGGCGTGGACGCCGGCAAAGCCAAGCAGCGCGTGCTCAGCGGGGATGTCCTCTGCCGCTGCGCGGAGCGGTGGGTCACCGGTGTCGGTGGCGACGAGCTCGAGCCCCAGGCCCTCCCGGTCGTGAAAGCCCAGGGCGTCGTCGCGGCGTTCCGCTCGGATCCCCTCGCCCAACAGGCGGTTACCCCAGAAATTGAGGCTGGCCTCGCTGGCGACGGTCCAGCCGATGCGGTGCACCATGCCCGCGCCGGCCTGGCCAAGCCGGGCGCCAGGGAACTCGAAGAAGGTCAGGACGCCGCCCGGGGTGCCGGTCTCATCGGCGTAATAGAGGTGATAGACCTCGGGAGCGTCGAAGTTCACCGTCTTCTTGACCATGCGCATCCCCATGACGCGGCAGTAGAAATCGACGTTGGTCGGGGCGTCGCCGGTGATCGCGGTGATGTGGTGGAACCCCTGCAGGTCGGGCATGACTAACTAGTGGCCTGAGTCACTGGAAACTTGCGGTTTGGCCTTGACCATGATGTCGTCTGCGGTCTTGACCCATTTGAACGGATGGCAGTTTTCGTTCCAGGCGTCGAGGAAGCGCTGGATTGTTCGCGCAGCGCATGCACGCTCTTGAACGCTCCGCGACGAACGGCCCGTGCGGTGAGCAGGGAGAACCATGTCTCGACCTGGTTCATCCAGCTGCCGCTGGTGGGCGTGAAGTGGAAATGAATCCGCGGGTGTTGTGCGAGCCATTGCTGGACCTCGGCAGTCTCGTGGCTGGAGGAGTTGTCGACCACGAAGTGGAGCTCCTGGCGCGGGTAAGGTCCGTGCGACCAGCTTCAGAAAGCCGAGAAACTCGATGGCGCGATGTCGCTCGTAGAACCGGTGGGTGACAGCGCCGGTCGCCACGTCCAATGCTGCGAAGAGGTCGGTCGTCCCATTCCGGACGTAGTCGTGGGTGTGGCGAGCGACCTGCCCCGGCTTCATCGGCAGCAGCGGCTGGGTCCGGTCCAGCGCCTGGATCATGGTCTTCTCGTCAATACAAAGCACCAGCGCTTTCTTCGGGGGGTGCAGGTAGAGGCCGACGATGTCGGTGACCTTGGCTTCGAGATCCGGGTCGTTGCTGAGTTTGAAGGTGCTCTCTCGATGCGGCTGCAGGCGGTGCTCCCGCCAGATGCGCTGCACCGTGCTGGCACTCATCCCAAGGTGGGTAGCCATGGTCCGTGTGCTCCAGTGCGTGCTGCCCCTGGGCGGCCCCTTCAGCGTGGTCGTGATGACCCGCGCCACGTCCGCCTCGGTGTAGGTAAAGGGGGTGACCTCGACCCTCCAGTTCCTGCAATCCGCCGATCCCGCCTTCGCGGAAGCGGGACCGCCAGAGTCGCACCGTAGGCTGTGAGCAACCGGTACGCGCGGCGATCTCGTGATTGGGTACACCCTCAGCTGCGAGCAGAATCACCTTCGCCCGTTGAACCTGTCGCTGGGGTATCGCGCGGCTTCGTGCCCAGACCTCCAGGCGCCCTCGATCCTCTTCGGAAATTGAGAGCGGGGGTGCCGGCCGGTTGGCCACGACCACATTTCTCCGCTATCCCTGCCTAATATGCAAGCCAATAATGACACACTAGGCCTCCCGCGCTCGCTGCCGGAAACGCTGGGCGCCAGCCAGCGTTTCTCCCGACCCGATCGTGGCGATGCCGTGCCGGTACTCGTTGCGCAGAGCTTCTGGTAGCTCCATGCCCCACTGCTGGAAGGCCGAAAGGCGGTCAGAGCGGAGGCACGTCTGCGGCAGCGCGGCCAGTTCCGTGGCCAGCGCCACCGCCGCCGGCAGCGCCTGCCGCTCCTCCACGACCCGGTCGACCAGCCCGATCCGCAGCCCCTCCTCGGCGGTGATATCACGACCGGTGAGGATCATGTCAAGGGCCCGGCCGTGGCCGACCAGGCGCGGCAGCCGGATGGTGCCGCCATCGACCAGGGGGACTCCCCAGCGGCGGCAGTAGACGCCGAAAATCGCAGCCGTGCTCGCCACCCGCAGATCGCACCAGAGCGCAAGCTCCAGGCCGCCGGCAACGGCGTAGCCCTCTACCGCGGCGAGCACCGGCTTGCCCAGGGTCATCCGGGTCACACCCAAAGGCCCGTCACCGTCTTCAGCCACTCTCAGCGTTCGCTCGGCGTCGCTGCCCTCGGCAATGGTGCCGAGATCGGCGCCGGCGCAGAACGACCCACCCGCGCCGGTGAGCACCGCGACACTGAACTCTGGGTCGGCGTCGTAATCGCGGAAAGTCTCGGCCAGGGCGCGCGCCGTGGGTCCGTCGACGGCATTGCGCACTTCGGGCCGGTTGAGGCTGACAACCAGCACCGCGCCATCGCGGTCAACCTCGATTTCAGCCATGGTCGGAAGCAGCGATCTGGCGCAAGGATTGCCATTCTACGGCGGTCGTCACCGCCTCGTGACCGAGCTGTCGGCAATTCGAGCACATACCCCCGAATTCCGAGGTCCCATGATGAGTCAGCCGGGGCTTCAGCTCTGGCGAAGGAGTTGCCTGATGACTGCAGACCACGACCTTTCAGGCCAAAAGACCCGTTTCTACCTTTCGCTCCAGGTCAGCGCCTGATCGCTTGGGTGTTGCCGACGTTGGCCGCCGGCGGTGCGCTCGCCCTACCCAGCCTGGCGCTCGCGATCTCAAGCCTCGGCGGCATGCTCTTCATCCTCTGGCTGGGCATGCGAGACCCGGTCCACATCCGCCTCCGCCACACCGAAAGCACCCCGAAGTAAACAGGCGCCGGCCGCGTCCGGCACTCTGCGTTAGTGGTCGGAGTTTGGCAGGCCCCCTGCCTCGTGTTGGATGATTGGCCGATGCAATCGCGCCGCATCTCCCTCTGGCGGAATCTGCTCGTCCTGATCATCGGCGGATCCGGGATCCTCCACTTCGTGGTGCCGCAGTTCTACCGCCGCATCGTGCCCCATGCCCTGGGCCACGAGCAGGAGATCGTCCTCCTCAGCGGCGCCGCCGAGATCGCCTGCGCCACCATGATGGTGGTTCCGCGGACGTGCCGGCTCGGTGGCTGGCTGACGGCGGCCCTGCTGCTTGCAGCCTGGCCGGCCAACGTTCAGCAGGCTTTCGACGGCCTCCCCTACAGCCCGACCGGGCCGCTCAGTTCACCCGCGCTGCTTTGGCTGCGCCTGCCGCTGCAAATCCCCTTGATCCTGATGGCGATCCGAGGTGGCACGGCAGGGCGCGGGAATGAGCACCCTGCGGAGGTGGCCTTCCGAGGCGATCAGCATCAGATCCAGGCACTCCCGACGGCGTGATCAACGAGTACGTTCGCCTCGCCGCCTAGCAGGGTGCTGAAAAACGCCTTGGGGTCTGGCTCCCCCGAGGGCGCGGATGGCCGAGCTTCCGCCGACCTTCGACGCGACGTACGCCAAGGTCGGACGCCCCCCGATCCCGCCTGAGCGGCTGCTCAAGGCGAGCATCCTGATCGCGCTCTACTCGGTGCGCAGCGAGCACCAGTTTTGCGAGCGACATCAAGTGGTTCCTGGACATGAACGGCGAAGACCCGGCGTTCGACGCCACCACCTTCTCCAAGAACTGGGAGCGGCTGTTGGAGAACGACGTCACCAAGCTCTTCTTTGCGGCGGTGCTGGAGCAGGCCAGGCTGAAGCACTACATCTCCAGCGACCACCTAGTAGTCCGCGCCGCGCCACCCCCAGTTTGCGCGGGAACGCACCCGAAACAGATCCGCCACCGCGACGGGGTGGCTCACCGGCAGCGTGGGCTCTGCGCCGCGCGTGTGCCTTCATGGACGGCCTGATAACTCCAGCGACGAGCAACCTCGGCACCGACCTTGGGCCTTACAGTCGAGATCGGATGGATCTCCTCCCCCACCGAGTCCCAGACTGCTCGGCTGTCATTTTGAAACCCCACAGGATGGCATCGTGCCCAAATCCGTGGAGGTCAGTGGAATGGCAGACGGCAGGGCGTGGGGCTTGCTCCGGGGAAGTGTGACCCGACTGCGGACCCGGGGGCCGGCGGTGAAGGGGGAGACTCGACACGCGCTGCTACTGCGAGAGACCGAACGTGGCTGGCATGCACGGGTGTACTTCGACGTTTGAGCCCCGGACCATGGGGCCGTGGTCCCATGTAACGACCAAGCCACCCAGGCCCCACGGGCTCCATTCCGATTGATCGTTCGGGGTGTGCCTGGACGTACGGTCAGCCAGCTCGGAGCGCAGCCGCCTTGTTCGGTGCCGGGGTGCCCAAGAGATGGAGCAGGTTGCGAACGTCGAGGACGCCCGGCACTTTGCGGATCGCTCTCTCGATCGCGTCGATGTGCGCGCCGTCGGCAACCCCGCCGTGCACGGTCACGACTCCCTTCAACGCCTCGAAGTTCAGATCGCCCTTCGGTAGTCCGGGATCCGCGAAGATCTCGCTCTTGACGCGGTCGATGAGGGTGTTGTCATCGGCCGGCGGTTTCGCCTTCCGGGGCATGACCTTGAGCACGATCCCCTCGGTCTGTCCGGCGGTGTACCTCAGGGCGCGGCCCGTTCTGCGGCTGAGATGCCGCAAGCCGGCCCCGATGCGCTTCCGCGCCCGGACCCGGCGCGCATGTCCGCGCTCCGGGTCCAGGTAGTAGGCGAACGCGACTCCGACAACGAACGCAAACAGCAGGCGGCGAGCTTGCCTCGACTGACTGGATCTCTTCATGGTTGCGCGAAGCCTTCTGTGTTTAGCCTGTCTCGGTAGAGCAGTCCCTAGCCGACGCTGATCTTGACCGGGATGGCCTTGGCCTTGGCCTCGGCCTTGGTAGCGCCGGGAACGACGACCTCGAGGACCCCGTTGCGGTAGTCGGCCTTGATCTTGCTCGCGTCCACCCCCTTCGGCAGGGCGACGTGGCGCTCGTACGACCCCTCGTAGGTCTCCATCCGGTAGTACTCCTTCCTCTCCACCTTGCTCTCGCGGTGGCGCTCTCCCTTGATCACGAGCTCGTCACCTTCGACCTCGACCTTGACCTCCTTGGCCGCGTCGATGCCCGGAAGGTCGAGGCGGATGATCATGTCCCCGTTGCGAGCGAATATGTCCGCTACCGGCATGAACGAACGCCCCTCTGGGCCTGGCAACAGCGGCCGCGCAAGCCTCCCACTGACACCGAACACCTCGTCGATCCTGGTCTCAAGATCGGCTAGTTCGTCCCAGATGCTGCGAATCACGGGCACACCTCCTCATGAACCGTGGAACCGTTGGAGGTCAGCGTCGCAGTAAGTCCTTGCTGCCGTCAGGGTCAAACGGCCCGCGGCCAGAGGGACCCAGGGCGGGCCAAATCCAGCGGCAAGAGTGCCGGACGACCCCGGCCGGCCTCGGAAGAGCTACCATCCGTCGACGAAAAAGTGGGGCCGCGCCGCGTGAACGGCCGAACCCGTGGCCTCAACCCTTGTTGGAGGGTTAAGACATGAGCCAGTCTATGGCAGCTCCCCTTCGCTGCGTCATCTATCTGCGGGTCTCTACTGAGGAACAGGCGGAGCGCGACTTCACCGAGGAGGGGCTCTCGCTACCCGCCCAGCGCGAGGCTTGTCTTCAGCATGTTCGCGACCAGGGCTGCACCGTGGTCGACGAGTACCTCGATCGGGACTCAGCCTCCAAGCGGGCCGCGTCTCGGCCACACCCAGTTCAACGCCAATGCTCCAGCGCATCATCGAGCAGGGCGACATCGACGCCGTCGTCGTCCATAAGATCGACCGCTTTGCCCGCGATCCGGCCCACCACCTCGCCGTCCGGGCGATGCTGCGGCAGAAGGGCGTCGAGAAGCTGGTCATCAGCAAGGGCGGAATCTCGCGAGGAGTTCGACCGGTTGCTTGCTCTACCCTGCTGAGCTAGATGTAGTTCGGTGTACAGCCGGGGGCCTTGATCCCCGGTCAGGAGGCCCGGGTCGCCTCAGACTTCGTCTCCTTCTCCGGGTTCCGGCCAGCGGGCTGGCTGGTAGCGAGAACGACGCATCCCCCGCCACCTGGACATTCGCGCCCCCGCCGGTGCTGCAGCTGGAGGCGGATCAGACCGGCCTCGAGGTCGCGCAGATCGACTCCTGCGCGCGCTGCGAGGGCGCTGAGCCTCCGCAGCGCTCCTCGCTCACGCGCCGGAGCCAGGCCAAGATGGCCGGCCGCCCAGAGCGCTCGCGAGTCGAGCGTCGGCCGCGCTCCCGGCCAGACACCGCGGAGTTCGCGGAGGAAGATCCTGCTTGTGACCGGGCCGAACCCAGGGAGGCGACCTAACGCTGCCTCCAGGTCCTCGCGCGAAGCGGACCTCAAGTCGCCGACGCTGCCACCCAACTGTTCACTGACCGCCCGTGCCAGATCTTGCAGCCGGGTGGCGGTGCGGAAGTCATAGCGCACGTATCCACCGGCATCGAGCAGCTGCACCAGCTCATCCCAACTCCTGTGCCCGGCGTCGGCAGGGGTTCGAACGCCTCCCTCGGAGAGGCTCTGTACCGTGCGCACGACGGTGCTCGAGGAGATGGGATGTCCGAAGAGACTGGCGACCAGCAGCCATCGCTCGACGTCCTGCGGCCGGCTGTCCAGGTCGAGCCCCAGCTCTGAAGACAAGCGCCCGCCGAGGCGCTCAACGATCGCCCTGGCAACTGCGACGCCTTTGTCCTTAGCCTGCATGCGGACCGGAGCAGGCCTCATCAGGGCGTGGCGCCCTGGATAAGGTGCAGCCTGTGGGTGAACTGCTCGGGCGATATCTCCCTGCGGGCGAGCTCGGCCCGATGACCTTCGTCACTGGTCATGGCCGCGTCTCCAGGCCGGAGCGTTTGTTTCGAGCGAGCAGCGCCCTTTTCCCGAGGGTGGCTTGCTACTGGCCTTCCATCGGCGCTGCCCGCGTGGCGCCGGATCCAAGGAAGATCCGGAGGATCGTGCCAAGCCGGGGCCTTGATCCCCGGTGAGAGGCTGTGGTCGAGCTCTTTTCCATCGGCCACGCGGACCCTGGCCTACGCGTCCAGGTGCGCGACCAGAAGCTCCTCCTGGAGCTCGAGCACGTAGTCGATGAGGACCATGAAATCGGGCTTGCTCGCCGCGCCGATGCCAAGGACTTCCAACTCCGTCCGCAAAACCTGCCATGCGCTGGAGATTAAAAGGCCTCACGCATCGGAGGGCGGAGAACGCCAATACCTCGGTCCCACTACATCACGGAGGGGTTGAGGGATGATCGGCCCTTCAAGTGACTCCCATGCTGTCGCGTCGTGGCTCCACTCCTGCAGGAGGAGGATGGTGCCGCCAGCTCCAGCGCTGCCCTCGGGGATGAGGGCGATCTCCGGCGCGTCGATTAGGTTCGGGTTTTCGGTTCCGTCGATGAAGCCCGTGAGATCCCGGTCGTGTCGGTACGGCCAGCTCGCGGTCTCCTCGGTGACCGACGCGCAAGCGTGAAGCGCTTCGATCACCTCGCGGGACATGTCGAAAATGACGTCGTATGCGCTTCCGGAAAGCCAGAGCACCGCGTCGTGCTGCGTCGCTGGCATTACATAGCCGTCAATGCCGACCACATCGCGGTTGAAGCCCTCGACCTGCGGAGGAGCGTCGTCGGGAACGAGCCCGCGCCAGAGCTCAGGGCGGAATCCGGCGACAAGGTTGACGCCGCCCCGCTGGCGAGGGGGTGCCGTCCGCCGCGAGACATCGTGTCCCGCCTCCTTCAACCGTGCAGCGTTGAAGCTGCCGATCACGCCTACGCCCACTATCAGGACTCTCATCTGGCCATTTCTCGCCTCACCTCAACGACAGCGACCGCCTT
>CABEAI010000241.1_pt1 | contig 11365 bp, 11 predicted proteins | sample 3132431 | NCBI WGS metagenome assembly CABEAI01 (sample SAMEA5534343, study PRJEB31848) | metagenome | biome: tundra; feature: field; material: soil | place: USA | collected 2013-05 | depth 0.45 m | reverse complement strand
CCAATGAGTCGATGAGCCTGGAGGCGCGCGACTTCCAGTTCAGCGCGACGACGTTGACGTTCCCAGCCAACACGACCATCAACCTGACCGTGAAGAACGCCGGCTCGGTGCCCCACAACTTCACGATCCAGGAGCTCGGCGTCAACAAGGACATCGCAACGCCGGGAAGCTCGGAGACCATCACCTTCACCACCAAGGGCGACGCCACCTACACCTTCTACTGCCGGTACCACCGCGACTCCAACGGCATGAAGGGCACGGCGACGATCGGCAAGGGCGGGCCGGCACCGGCGGCGACGAGCAGCTCTGGCGGCGCCACCCCGAGCCCCATGGTCAACTCGCCCCGCAGCTACTGATGCAATCGGGGCGCCGGCGGCTTCGCCGCGGCGCGGCGCGACTCGCACTGGCGGTCACTGCGGTGTGCGCGCCGCTGGTCGCGGTCATGGCTGGTAGCGGGACCGGCCTGGCTGCGGACGCCGGCGTGAGTGCTGTGGGGGCCGGGACCGCTGGCTGCCTGAACACGTACTGCTGGGCACCCAGTTCGGCGTCGCTCGACCTCTCGAGTGGGCCTGCCAGCGGGCGTAGCGTGTCCTGGGATGCAGGGACTACCGGCGCGCCTCACAGAGTCCAATCGAGTGCGTTTGCGTGCAGCAACGGGGGGTATGTGCCATGCGCGTTCACGTTTACCAAAGCCGGTGACTACTCGTACATTTGCTCCATTCACACCTACATGACAGGCACAGTGCATGTGACTGGAACACTGCCGCCACCGCCGCCCCCTCCACCTGCACCTCCACCGCCACCGGCTGCGATGCACGCGTCTCCGTCTCCCGCCGCGGCTGCTGCTCCGGCACCCCCGAGCCCCGGCGCGGTTCCCAGCCCATCGCCGAGCGATACCTCGCAGGCACTTGTCGGGCCCTCGGACTCGGGCAGCCCGAGGTCCGGCTCCCTGGGCCTGGCCAGCACCCCCACCAGCTCATCCGGCGGATTCCCCACCGGTCTCCTCATCCTCGGCTTGGTCGTGATGCTGGGCATCGGTGCAGCCGCCGTATACTTCGTGCGTATTCGGAAACCGGGCACCCCGGGATCCTGACCAGGGGGTACCTGACGCGGCCCACAGCGGGCATGACGCGTTGCGCCATATCTTCTTGCGTCCCGCATCAAGACGTGAGACAATGACACCACGCGCCACGGAGCCACCCTTGGCGCCCCGAGGAGAGCTACCGCCTCCTACGAGCCTTCCCATCGCACGTTTGCATTGGTGGGCTTTAGGGCATAAGGGTGGTGAGCGGAGCGGTGAATTGAATACGGTCCCCGTTGGGATGCTTCCACGGGTGACGTTCAGCGAGCGAAATGGCAACTAACGAAACTGACCCACAGGCCTGGCCGACAGGCGAAATGAGCCTGCAGCAAATCCTTGAGCGGCCGATGCTGACCTCGGAGGAGAAGGAGCAGGAGAAGGAGACCGCCAAGGCTGAAGAGCCGGACGTGGTCAAGTCCTATCTCCAAGAGATCCGCAAGGTGCCGCTGCTCAACGCCCAGTCGGAGAAGGTGCTGGCAGCTGCCGCCGAAGACGGCGATGATGGCGCCCGCCGTCACCTCATCGAGGCCAACACCCGCCTGGTGGTTTCCATCGCCAAGCGGTACCAGGGTCGCGGCCTGCCTCTCCCCGACCTGATCCAGGAGGGCAACCTCGGCCTGCTTCGCGCTGTTGACAAGTTCGATTACCGCCGCGGCTTCAAGTTCTCGACCTACGCGACCTGGTGGATTCGCCAGGCGATCCAGCGTGCCCTGGCGGACCAGGCCCTGCCGATCCGCCTGCCGGTGCACGTCCACGAGATGCGCTCCAAGGCGCTCCGTGCCAAGGAGGCCCTCTCGCAGAAGCTGGGCCGTGACCCCGAGCCCTGGGAGATCGCCGAGGCCACCGGCCTCGACGTGGCCAAGATCGACGACCTGCAGCGGCTGGCCTACGTCAGTACTTCGCTGGACCTCGAGATCGACGAGGAGGGCAACCCCCTCGCCAACCTGATCCCTGACCCCAACGGCACCGACCCCCAGGCCGAGAGCGGGCTGCCCGCCGACGTCCTGGAGTCGCTGGCCAAGCTGGAGGAGCGGGAGCGCCTGGTCCTCGAGCTGCGCTTCGGTCTGACCGATGGCGAGGGCAAGACCCTCGACGAGATCGGTCGCCGTGTCGGGCTTACCCGCGAGGGTGTGCGTCAGATCGAGAAGCGCGCGCTGGAGAAGCTCCGCAAAGACGCCGCCTAGGTGGCAACCCTTTCGCCGGAGCAGCGCAAGCTGTTCGAGGGGCCGAACCTGGCCGCGGTCTCGACGCTGGGCGCCGACGGCGGCCCGCACGTCACCATGGCTTGGGTCGACATCGAGGGCGACGAGCTCGTCTTCAACTCCGCCGAGCACCGGGGATGGCCCAAGAACCTCCGGAATGACCCGCGGGTGGCGGTCTGCGTCTTCGATCGCAACAACTGGGTTCGCAACGTCGCCGTCACCGGGCGGGTGACATCGATGAGTACCGAAGGCGCCTGGGATCATATCCAGCACATGGCCCACAAGTACGGGCAGACTGAGTACAAAGGCGCCACCGACCGGGTCATCATCCGGGTGGCGGTCGAGAGCTCTTTCGGCTACAGCCTCTAGTTTCTAGTTGGGGTTCAGGCTGGCGGCAAACTGCGCCAGCGACTCCCGACCGTCGACCCGTACCCGTGGCATGAGTGGCATCTGCTGGACGTCGTGCCATCCGCCGGCGCGAGTGGTGACGCCACTCCAGTAGCCCGCCTTGTGCACCAGCTGCACGGTGCTGTAGCTGTGGCCGCCGTACGGGTAGGCCCAATCGACGACCTCGTGGCCGAGATGGTTCTCGAGGTCGGACTTGGCCCCAAAGATCTCGATCTCGGCCCGACTCGCTGACACCTTCGAGACGTCGACGTGGAACTGGCTGTGGGCGGCCATCTCGAAGCCCTGGGCATCAAGGTTCTCAACCTGGCTCCAGGTCATGTAGTTGTTGCGATCGACCAGCATCGTGGGGACATAGTTGGTGGCCGTCATCCCGAGCCTCCGCAGCACTGGCGCCGCGACGGTGTAGAAGTCGACATAGCCGTCGTCGAAGGTGAGCGCCACTGGCTTCGGTGGCAGGCTGTCCCCCGAGAGAAGCGCCCTGTCGAGATCGCGCATGGTCACGGTGTTGTAGCCGTGGTCCTTGAGGTAGTGCATCTGGGCCTCGAAGTCGGCCGGCAACACCGACAACCCGATCCCGGCGCGGTCAGGGGAGCGGCGGATGTAGTGGTACATCAGGATCGGGACCCAGAGCCCGCTGTGCAGCGCGGGCCGGGAGATGATCGTGGGCGAAGGCGAGAGGATCGGCGAGGGGAGCAGCGTGCGCGAGAGATCGGGGGAGGGCGAGACGATCGGCGCCACCACCGCAACCGGGTTGTCGGTGGGATTCAGCAGGCCGGCCTCGCCAAGCGCGGCGGCACTCGGCTTGGGGGTTTCGCCCACAAGGCCGGGAATCGTGATCGTGCGAAGGAAGTCGTCTCCAACCAGGCCGAAGTGGCGCCCAAGATGGGCGCTTGAGATGATGATCACGGATAAACACAGGGCGATTACCGCGAGCATGCTCACCCGGTTGAGGAGCGATCTGACGCCAGCCGTCCCCCGGCGCCGACCCCGGATCACTGCGGGACTCATGTCGAACTCAGACTATATCGCACGAAGGGCTGCCGAATTCGACCCCCTCAGGTTAACGTTCCCCAAAGATCGCAGCGCCAGAAGGGGTCTCCAGATTTGATCTACGCCGTACTCCAGGTCCTGATCCGGGTGATCCTGCGGGTCTTCCTTCGAGTCGAGGTCGAGGGCCGCTCAAACGTCCCTGAAGGCGGCTTTTTGGTGGTCAGCAACCACCTCAGCTGGACCGACACCGTGTTCATCATGTACGCGCTGCCGCGCAAGCCCCCGCTGCACACGATGGCCAACGAGTCGACGGTGTTCAACACCCGCTTCAAGCGCTGGTTGATGCCCAAAGTTGCTGTCTTCCCGATCCGGCGGAACGGGGGCATGCTCGACGAGGCGGCCGTCGAGGGCGTGTACGAACTCCTGAATGCCGGCGAGCGGGTCCTCATCTTCCCCGAGGGCGCCTATGGCAAAGACGGCCAGCTGCGCCCCCTGAAGGACGGGGTCGGTTATTTCGCGATCAACAGCGGCAAGCCTCTGCTGCCGGTGTCGCTGTCCGGCACCGATCACCTGCGGCCGTTCGGTCGCGTGAGCGTGGTCATCGGGAAGCCGTTCATTCCCGACCCGCCGAGGACCTGGCAGATCAAGCAGCGAGTCGCCGCCGCGTTGGCGGCGGTGCGGACTTCGCTCTCACGGTTGGGCCGGCGCTCTTCGGGGCGCCGGCGGGGGTGCCTGCCCTGGCGGAGGGGCCCCGCTCGGCCGGGCGGGTCAGCGGGGGCTGATTCGCCCCATGTGGCCGGCGTAGAAAGCGCTGAGGCCGTAGTAGAAGGCCAGCAGTCCCAGCCCCAGCAGCAGTAAGCCGAGCGCCAGCCCGCCCAGGGGTCGGAGGGCCCGCACCCGATAGCCGCCGAAGTGGCGGAAGGAGGACCAGAACACCCCGCCGAAGGCGCCCGACCGGCGCAGCCGGCTGGTGGCGCGGGTGACGGTCAGGCTGCCCACGATGGCCAGGACAACGCCGGCGGGCATCGCCAGGATCTCCATCAGCCGGCCCTGCCGCTTGCGCCGGCGGGCAGTTCCGCCTTGGCAAGCGATGCCGCCTCCGACTCCCAAGCGCTGTAGAGCTCGGCGACCTCGGCTGTCAGCCGCTCGTACTCACGGCCGAGGATGTCAGCCTCCATCGGGAATCGGTAGAGGTCGGGGTCGGCGAGTTTGGCCTCGATCTCGCGCAGCCGGGCCTCGCCGGCGCCGACGCGCTTCTCCAGGTCGGCCACCCGCTTGGCGGCGGCAGCCCGCAGCTTGCGCTCGGCGGCGGCCTCGGCTCGGCTTCGGGCGCGGTCGGCTGTCGTTGGGCTCGGCGGCGCGTCGGTGGCGGGCTGACTGGCCGCTCGGGCGGCTGCCGCGGGGCGGACCTGGACCGGGGCGATGCCGCCGCTGTGGTGCTGGCGATATCCACCGGTCTCCATCTTCACCGTGGCGATGACCCCAGCCGCCTGATCCTCGGGCGGCTCCAGCCACCAACTGTGCGTGGCCAACCCGTCGATCAGCTCGCGGTCGTGGCTGACGAAGACAATCGTGCCGGGGAAATCCGACAGCGCATCCTGGAGGACCTCCTGCGAGGGCAGGTCGAGGTGGTTGGTGGGCTCGTCGAGAAAGAGCAGGTTGCCCTGGTCGAGCATCAGCCGCGCCAGCGACAAGCGGCTGCGTTCGCCGCCGGAAAGCTGGCGCACCCGCTTGAAGACGTCATCGCCACGGAACAGCAGGCGCGCCAAATGGCTCCGGGCGCTCTCCTCGGACAGCGATTGCGCCGCCTGCAGCACCTCGACCAGGGTGCGGCCCTCGGGCAGGTTGCCGAGGTGCTGGTCGTAGTAGCTGCTCTGGACTCGGGCGCCGTAGCTGACGCTGCCAGAGATGGGGTCGAGGGAGCCCTGCAGTGTCCGTAGCAGGGTGGTCTTGCCCGAGCCGTTGGGCCCGATGATGGCCACCCGCGCGCCGGACTCGACCTCAAACGGTGGCACCTGCACCAACGGCACTGCGGCCGCCCCGCCCTGGGCCGGGTAGCCCGCGACCAGGCCCTTGCTCCGCACCGCCAGCGCCGCCGACGGCGGGCCGCCAAAGCGGATCTGGATCTCCTTGTCGGTGGTCGGCGCCGCCACCCGCTCCATCCGCTCCAGCCGGGTCTGGCGCCCGCGCGCCTCGCGAGCGCGCTGGCCGGCTTTGTAGCGCTGGATGAAGGCCTCCTGGTGGGCGATGTACTCCTGCTGCGTCTCGTACTGACGCAACTGCTCGCGGCGCCGCTGGGCGCGCAGCTTGACGAACTTGGAGTAGTTCCCCGAGTAGGTGTAGCCGCGCCCCGCCTCCAGCTCCAGGATCGAATCGGCGACGTCGTCCAGCAGCCGCCGGTCGTGGCTTACGACCAGCATCGCTTGGGGGGCGGCTTTCAGGTAGTCCTCGAGCCATTCGATCGATCCCAGGTCGAGGTGGTTGGTGGGCTCGTCGAGGAGGAAGACCTCGGTGTCGAGCAGCAGCAGCTGGGCCAGCTGGACCCGGCGCCGCTGGCCGCCGGATAGCTCGGAGCAGGGATGGTCGAGGGCCTCGTCGAGGAACCCGAGCCCGCCCAGGACCTCGCGCGCCCGCGCCTCAAGGGTGTAGCCGCCGCCGTGCTCGTACTTCTCCTGGACGGTGCCGTACTCGGCCAGGACCTGCGGCCCGTGCTCGCCGGCGCCCAGGCGCTGCTCCAGGCTGTGGAGCCGGTGGCGGAGATCGAGCAGGTCTGCCCGCGCGGAGATCGTCTGCTCCAGCACGCTGGCGGTGGTGAGCTCGGCATCGAACTGGTCCAGCATCCCGATCCGGGCTCCGCGTTCGCGCGTGATCTTGCCCGCCGCGGGCGTCGTCTCACCGCTGATCAGCCTGAGCATGGTCGACTTGCCGGCGCCGTTGGGGCCGACTACGCCGAGCCGCTGTCCTGGCTGCAGGCTGAACGTCAGGTCGGTGAAGACGGTGGTGGCGCCGTATTCAGCGCTCACACCGTCAAAGCTGAGTAGGGGCATCGCCTACAACTCTACGGACCCCGGGCTTTGTCGCCCGTCTACCGGGACATCGAGGCCCCTCGTCGATCGACGGTGGGACCCAGCGTCGGCGCAGTCCGAGATCGGGATCGATCCTACCAGCGCCCTACCTTTGGTAGTATACAAGTGTGAAAGTGAGCGTCAGCCTACCTGAGGAAGATGTCGAATTCATCGACGAGTACGCCGGTGAGCAGGGGTTCCAGTCCCGATCCGCGGTGCTGCATAAGGCCGTCCGCTTGCTTCGCGCCTCAGGGCTGGGTGGTGCTTACGAACAGGCCTGGGACGAGTGGGACGCCTCGGGTGAATCGGAACTGTGGGAGTCGACTGCGGGCGACGGACTCCCCTCTTGATGCGCAGGGGCGAGATTCGTCTAGTGGACCTCGACCCAGTTCGCGGGGCCGAGGCAAGCAAGCGCCGGCCAGCGGTGGTCGTGAGCAACGACGGAGCCAACTCAACGGCGACTCGCCTGGGTCGCGGCGTCATCACTGTCGTCCCGGTCACTTCCAATGTGAAGTCGGTATACCAATTCCAGGTGCTCCTTGAGGCGGCTGTCACTGGCCTCCAGCGCGACTCCAAGGCGCAGGCCGAGCAAGTCCGATCGGTTGCAATTGAACAGGTCGGGAAACAGCTTGGACTTGTCCCCGCAGCTGTCATGGTCCGAGTCGACGAGGCTCTTCGAATTCACCTCGCCCTCTAGCCGCGGCGCAGACCCTTCCGATCTCGGACTGCGGGGACGCTGGGTTGCGGCTAAATCGACGGCGAGATTCGCACAGGTTGTGAACAGGGTTTTGGACAACTTGTCCACTAGATGTGGTGGCTTCGTGTGCTTGTGTATGCTAGATGTTGACTTTCGGAGACGGCAGAGTTAACGTGTCGGAACGCTACTCCGTGTCCCTCGTGGACATGGCCGGCGGGGTAAGAATCGGGACTTTGTAGAGTCTCAAATGCGTTCTAGTTGTATGTCCGATGGGAGGTTTCCACGTGGCCAAGAGTCGCAGCATCTCTAATAACCCGACCGCTTCGGCCCAGGGTCTGCAGATCGAACGCAGGTTCACCAAGCCCGGGGTTCATCCGTTCGACGAGGTGGAGTGGGAACTGCGCACGGCGGCCATCACCAACGAGAAGGGCGAGGTCGTTTTCGAGCAGACCGACGTCGAGATCCCCAAGAGCTGGTCCCAGATGGCCACCAACGTGGTTGTCAGCAAGTACTTCCGCGGCCAGGTCGGCAAGCCCGAGCGCGAGCGCAGCGTCAAGCACCTGATCGGACGCGTGGTCGACACCATCACCGATTGGGGCAAGGAGCAGGGCTACTTTGCCAGCCCCGACGATGCCGAGGCTTTTGAGCACGAGCTCGCCTACCTGCTGGTCACCCAGCGCATGGCCTTCAACTCGCCTGTTTGGTTTAACGTCGGCGTCGAGGCCAAGCCTCAGGGATCGGCGTGCTTCATTAACTCGATCGAGGACACCATGGAGTCGATCCTCGGCCTGGCTAAGACCGAGGGCATGCTCTTCAAGTACGGCTCCGGGGCGGGGGTAAACCTCAGCCCCCTGCGCGGGTCGATGGAGCGCCTCAAGCACGGCGGCACCGCCAGCGGCCCGGTCAGCTTCATGAAGGGCTTCGACGCCTTCGCGGGCGCCATCAAGAGCGGCGGCGCCACCCGGCGCGCGGCCAAGATGGTGATCCTCAACGTCGACCATCCCGACATCGAAGAGTTCATCAACTGCAAGGTCAACGAGGAGAAGAAGGCCTGGGCCCTGATCGACGCCGGCTATGACGGCGCCTACACCGGTGAGGCCTACGGCTCGGTGTTCTTCCAGAACTCCAACAACTCCATCCGCGTCCCCGACGAGTTCATGAAGGCGGTCGAGAACGACGGTTCGTGGACTACCAAGATGGTCACCGACGGCAGCGCCCACCGGGACTACAAGGCGCGCGACCTGATGCGCCAGATCTCCGACGCCGCCTGGATCTGCGGCGATCCCGGGATGCAGTACGACACCACCATCCAGGATTGGAACTGCGTCGCCAACACCGCCAAGATCAACGCCACCAATCCCTGCTCTGAGTTCGTCTTCATCGATGACACGGCGTGCAACCTGGCTAGCCTCAACCTGCTGACCTTCATCGACGAGGGGGGCCGCTTCAACGTCGAGGATTACAAGCACGCGGTGAGGATCACGATCACGGCCCAGGAGATGATCGTTCCCAACGCCAGCTACCCCACCCCGAAGATCGGGGAGAACTCCCACAAGCTCCGTCCGCTGGGACTTGGCTACGCCAACCTCGGTGCGCTGCTGATGTCGGAGGGCCTGGCCTACGACTCCGACGAGGGTCGCGCCTACGCCGCCGCGCTGACGTCGCTGATGACCGGCGAGGCGTATGCCCAGTCGGCGCGCATCGCTGCCACCAACGGTGGTCCCTTCGAGCTCTTCGAGACCAACCGCGAGCCGATGCTGCGCGTCATGAACAAGCACAAGGACGCCTCCTACGCGATCGACCGCAACCTCGGCGACCCGGAGATCACCGAGGCCGCCTGCCACGCGTGGGACGAGGCGGTGGCGCTGGGCATCAAGCACGGCTATCGCAACGCCCAGGCAACCGTGCTCGCGCCCACCGGCACTATCGCTTTCATGATGGATTGCGACACCACCGGCGTGGAGCCCGACATCGCCCTGGTCAAGTACAAGAAGCTGGTCGGCGGCGGGCTGCTCAAGATCGTCAACAACACCGTGCCGCGGGCCCTGCGCAAGCTCGGCTACAGTGACGCCGCCATCAAGAAGATCACCGACTTCATCGCCGAGCACGACACCATCGAGGGCGCGCCCGGGCTCAAGGCCGAGCACCTGCCCGTCTTCGACTGCGCCTTCAAGGCCAACAAGGGCGAGCGCTCGATCCACTACATGGGCCACCTGAAGATGGTGGCGGCGACGCAGCCCTTCATCTCGGGGTCGATAAGCAAGACCATCAACCTGCCCGAGCTGGCGTCGGTTGAGGACATCGAGCAGGCGTACGTCGACGGCTGGAAGATGGGGCTCAAGTGCATCTCCGTCTACCGCGACAATTGCAAGCGCTCGCAGCCGCTCAACACTTCGCTGGACAAGGCGAAGGACAGGGACGCCGAGGTGGCGGCGCCGGTCTCGGCGACGCCCACCCCGTTGCGGCGCAAGCTCCCCGACGAGCGCAGGTCGATAACCCACAAGTTCGACATCCAGGGTCACGAGGGCTACATCACCGTCAGCATGTTCGACGACGGGACTCCGGGCGAGATCTTCGTGAAGATGGCCAAGGAAGGCTCGACGTTGTCGGGGATGATGGACAGCTTCGCCATCATGGTCTCGCTGGCGCTGCAATACGGCGTGCCCCTGCCGGCGCTGGTCGGCAAGTTCTCGCACGTCCGCTTCGAGCCCAGCGGCTACACCAGCAACCCCGAGATCCCGATCGCCAAGTCGATCGTCGACTACATCTTCCGGTGGCTGGCGTCGAAGTTCTACAGCGACGAGGACAAGGACGCGATCGGCCTGATCCGCCGCGAGCCCAAACCCGCGCCGGTGGCGGAGCCCCAAGGTGCCGCCCCCGCCAAGGAGTCGACGACTTCCAAGCCCAAGCCGAAGCCCGACCAGTCCTCAGGCAGCGGCAGCGCGCCCGAAGAACTCAGGGTCGTGGCTGGCGTCGGCGGGGTCCAGGCCAAGGTCACCGTCAACCTGACGGACTCCATGACCTGCTCCGACTGTGGCGCGATCATGGTCCGGGCCGGTGCTTGCTATAAGTGCCTGAACTGCGGGTCGACTAGCGGCTGCGGATAGTTGTCGGGCGCCACGTGAATGCGACAGGTCTACGCCAACTCAATGCGACAGGCGCCAAATCAGGCGCGACACCGACTCGGTGGCCGTCTGCATGAATTTGCATTAGATCCGCACAAATATGCAGAAGTACAGGATCTTCCCACCGATGGGACTAAAGCGGATGGTGAAGAAGCAGCAGATGCGCTGGACACCCCGGGGGGCGCATCTCCTACTCCAGGTCCGCACCCAGGTGCTCAACGACGAACTCGCCGACGACTTCCATCGGTGGTTCCCCGGGTTCACCCACACGGACCCCGATCGACAAGCGCCGGCCGCGTAAGCTCCCCCGGTTTCTCCCGGTCTCCATGTCAGGTGGGGCGAGCTTAGCGGCCACCAGGGCGCTCCTCTGCGAGCTCTAGCTGATTTCGGACGAGGGCGAGGAGCCGATAGACGAAGTGGACGAACTTGCCGTAAGGAGCGGTGACGTACAGCCCGGCGAGGACGGCGAAATGAATCGCGAGCATCGTCGCCATGAGCGGCGTCCCGCGCAGAGCCAGCGGCCGGTGTAGGGCGGCAAAATGAGATCTGAATACGATCGGGCCCGGATCACTCCCGCTCCTCGCTGGTATTCTGCCGGATCCTTTGGCTGCTTCTGAATCGCACTCTGTGCTCTCCTGGCCCTGCGCCGATCCCTGTGCGGTTTCAAAGAGGCAGCCGAGCCGCGCGTGGATGCCGTCGACGAGGATGGGCTCCGGAAAATGACGAAGACGGCCGGCGATCTACAGGGTCTCAAACAGAGCGTGAGGCGGCTGAGACTGCCGGCTGATCGAGAGCAG
>CABEAI010000239.1_pt1 | contig 11444 bp, 11 predicted proteins | sample 3132431 | NCBI WGS metagenome assembly CABEAI01 (sample SAMEA5534343, study PRJEB31848) | metagenome | biome: tundra; feature: field; material: soil | place: USA | collected 2013-05 | depth 0.45 m | reverse complement strand
CCCCTTCAATCGCCGGCGCGCTACCCTACTCCAAATGTCAGCACTTCCCAGGCCGTGGCGTCTCTTCCTGCTCAGCTTCCTGATGCTGTTCGTGGAGCTGGCCCTCATCCGTTGGATCGGAGCCAAGGTCGTCTACCTGTCGTACTTCTCCAACTTCGTCCTGCTGGCGAGCTTCCTCGGCATCGGGGTGGGGTTCCTGCGGGCGCGCTCATCGACAAATCTCTTTCCCCTGGCGCCGGTGCTGCTGGCGGCAATGGTGGGGTTTGTCATCGTCTTCCCGGTCCAGATCAACCGTTCGGGCAGCGACCTGATTTTCTTCGGCGCCCTCGAAAACAGTGGGACCGGCCTGCCCATCTGGGCCACGCTGCCCGTCATCTTCGTGGCGGTGGCGGTGGTGATGATGTCGATCGCGGAGGGCGTGGCCAGGACCTTCGCGGAGTTGGATCCCCTTCGCGCCTACCAGCTCGACATCATGGGCAGCATCGCCGGCATCGCCGCCTTCTCCCTGCTTTCGTTCCTCGGCACTCCCCCGATCGCTTGGGGGCTGATCGTGGTGATTGCGTTTGCCGTCCTCTACCTGCCGTCGGTGAAGTGGGTCCAACTCGTCGCCCTGGCGGCGCTGGCCCTGATGCTCGCCATCCAGTCGCTGACCCCTCTGGAATCATGGTCGCCCTATTACCGTGTCACCCTCCGCCCCCAACCAAGCGGGGCCATCACCGTGCTCGTGAACGGCATTCCGCACCAGACCATCGAGTCGGTCGAGCAGCGGCGCAACTCGGTCCCGCTTTACTTCCTGCCTTACCAGCAGATCAAGACGCCGCCGAGGCAGGTGCTGATCGTTGGCGCCGGTACCGGTACCGACGTGGCCATCGCCCTCGCCCAGGCGGGCGTCGACCACGTCGACGCGGTCGAGATCGATCCGTCGCTGCAAAGCCTCGGCTCCCGGCTCCATCCCAACCACCCCTACCAGGACCCGCGCGTCACCGTTCACATCGACGACGGCCGGGCCTTCTTGCAGCAGACCGACCGGCACTACGACCTCATCCTCTTCGCCCTCCCGGACTCCTTGACCCTGATCTCGGGACAGTCGTCACTGCGGCTGGAGAGCTACCTCTTCACTGCCGAGGCGATGAGAGCGGCCCGTGACCACCTCAACCCCGGAGGCGTCTTCGCCGAGTACAACTACTACCGTGACCAGTGGCTCATCGACCGGCTTGCGGGCACCCTGCAGTCGGCGTACGGCCACCCGCCCTGCCTGATCTCGACCGGCCAGTACGGGCGGCTGGCGCTGCTCAGCGCCAGCGTGGAGCCGGCCTCGATGCAATGCCCGACCCGGTGGAACCCGGCTTTGCGGACGGTGCCCGCCGCCGCCACCGACGACTACCCCTTCGTGTACTTGCAGCAGCGGGGCATCCCCGGTTTCTACCTCCTTACGCTGGCCCTGATCCTGCTGGTGGCGGTGGCGATGGTGCGTTTCGCCGGTGGCCCCATGCGCGGGATGCTGGCGTACGGTGACCTCTTCTTCATGGGCGTGGCCTTCCTCCTCCTGGAGACCAAGAACGTGGTCCAGTTCGCCCTCCTATTTGGCACCACATGGTTCGTCAACGCGCTGGTTTTCACCGGCATCCTGGTGGCGGTGCTGGCGGCCGTGATGGTGGCGCAGCGGGTTCGAGTCAGGGCGCTGTGGCGCCTGTACGCCCTCCTCATCGGCGCCCTCGCGCTGGCCTGGCTGGTGCCGCCGGAGTCACTCCTCGGGTTGCCTCTCCTGCCGCGCTTCATCATCGCCACGCTGCTGGCGTTCATCCCCATCTTCCTAGCCAACCTCCTCTTTGCCGAGAGGTTCAAAGATGTAGCGTCGTCGACGGTCGCCTTCGGCGCCAACCTCCTAGGCGCAATGATCGGCGGAGTGCTCGAGTATGGGGCGTTGGTAACCGGCTACCGCGCCCTGCTGCCTCTGATAGCCGCCCTTTACGTCGCCGCCCTGCTCCTCAACTTGAGACCGCGAGGGGCCGGGGTGGCAGCCTGACGTCGTGCGCATCTTCGCGTGGCGGCAGTGCCCGCGACCGTCAGACGCCGCCTACCCCAGCCACCGACTAGCCTCCGAGCGCTACGCTGAGATGGAGGTGAGGTCGCTGACCGGGGCGGGAGCAGAGGCGGCCGTCTACCACTGAGGCCCCCCCCCGAAGCCGCTAACCCTGGTCGAGGATGGGCCGAACTTCGACCGCGCCCTGGGCGGCTGCGGGGTCAATCGAGATCGTGTCAGCGAGCGCATAGCCCGAGCTGTACTTCGGCGGGGTCATCGGCGAGCAGGCCCTGCTCAGCCGGACGCGAATCCTACAGGCTGTCGCCGGCGCGGATGGCCGTCAGCCGACGCCGAAGATCCTCAATCGCTCCTCGGTGGAGCCCGCCGCCAAGGCTGATGCGTGCGACGAAGCCGAGCTATCGGAGGGAATGCTGGCCTGACAACATTGCCGGCGACGTCGTCCGCGGTCGTCCGTGACGATCCACCGACTGAATCGCCCTGGGTTTCATGGAGGCTCGGTTTATTGGGAAACCACCAGGCGGGGCTTGTCCCAGAGTCGTCCGCCGAGACCTCTGCCGTATTGATTTCGCGGCTCTCGGCGCGGTTTTCGTCCGCCGTCGTCCAGGGTTGTCCAGCTTTACTGTTGTCAAAACTGATGTCACCCCGCGACCCTCTGCGGGGGCGCCGGTAGATCCGCGTCGACCTCGCTGGCGGGCCGCATGTCTTCCAAGAACCTCTTCCCGAGCGAGTGAGTCTGCCACCACTCGGCTTCCTCGGCTTCCGATGCGAAGGCGGGAACCTCGTTCCAGCTCTGGACGACCGGGCCTCGGACAGATCGTCGCGGTGCCCTGGCTGCCGTCACTTGCCTCTCCGAAGATAACGGCGCCGTTCGCCCCGATCCGCGTCCATCGCCGTAATAACTCTGATCATGCCGCCTCTGCGGATGTAGATGACGGCCAGCACCCGGCCGCGCGAATGCGATCGCCGAGCGGCTCGTTCGCTCGATCCGCCGAGCGTGCCTTGATCACTTGATCGTAATTAACGAGCGGACACCTCCGCGCCGTCCTGGTCGAGTTCGCGGACTACTACCACCTCGACCGCCCCCATCGGAGCCTCGCGCTCCAATGCCCATTGCCCATTGCCCCGGTCCTTGGCCCGCGATGGAGCGGTCACCAGACGAGCTGTGCTTGGAGGCCTGCACACCTGCACCTGTATGCGCGCGCCGCATGAACTCGGATCGTGTTTCTGCCCCCCTACAACGCTTTCAATTTCCACGCGCCCAGCGGGCAGGACCACGATTTCAGTTATCTGGGCGACAGTGGCTTAGCCCGGCGACAAGCCTCCCCAATGGCGCCTGCTTTACGATCTCTTAAGATACAAGGCGGACAATCGCCTGCATGGGTCGACGCAGCCGTCGCAAGTTCCAGCAGGCGGTCCACGCTCTCAACCCGGAGCAAGCTGCCCGGATTGCGGCATTGTCCGCGGCTCAGGAGCGCCTGGGGAAGCTGAAAATAGGTGGTGCCGTGGGGGGCGGGCTCGCGCTTGCGGCCCTGGCCGGATCAATCGCCTTGGGGGCGCCCTCGCTCCCAGCGGCACCGCAGCGACCCCAGGCAGACATCTTCGGCCAGAGTACGACCTCCGGCAGCCAGCAGGGAGGACAGGGCAGCCTGGACCAAGGCAGCCAGACGCTCCCACCGGATATCGTCACCGCTCAGTCTTGACCCGGTCGCCCCATGTGGCAACGGGCGAGGTAGCAGCTCCGCCCACGCTGGCCGGAACCACGTTCGAGGGCTTCGGTGGAACCGTCGGCGTCTGGGTGACGGACGGGGAGTTCCTGGACGTTGCCGAGGGCGGGCTCCGGACCGAGGTTGCGGTTGTCGACCTCGCCTGCAGCAGGTTTCGCGAGGACAGCTGGCTGGTGGCCGCGAACAGGAACTCCGGCATTGCAACCTGCGTGCCGCCAGAACTCGTCGAGGCAGTAACCGTTGCCCTCGAGATGGCTGCCTGGACCGAGGGCTGGTACGACCCGACGGTCGGCCAGGCGGTCGTCAACGCCGGCTATGACCGCGACTTCGCAGACATGCCGCAAGACCGTCCCGAGGGCGCTGGCCCACCGGCCCCGAGCGGACGGTGGCGCGAGGTGATCGTCGACCCCGTCGCGAGCACGGTGACCGTGCCCCACGGTTGCAGCCTGGACCTCGGCGGCAGCGCGAAAGGTTGGGCCGCCGACCGCGCGGTGGCTGCCATCCGCGGCGTGCTGGGAGACGAAGTAGGCGTTCTGGTCAGCGCCGGCGGAGACCTCGCCGCTGCGGGTCCGGCGCCGGCTGGCGGATGGCCGGTGCGCCTGAGCCGGAGCGTCACCGATGACAGGTCATCGGCTGACTACTGGTTCGGCATCACCGAGGGCGCGATGGCCACCAGCGGGGCCACCCTCCGCCGCTGGAGGATGGCGGGCGAGCCGGCCCACCACCTGATCGATCCCTGGACCGGGCGCCCTGCCACCAGTCCGTGGCGTTCGGTCACGGTCCATGCTGACCGGGCCGTGGTGGCTGACGTGGGCGCCACGGCGGGGTGGCTCATGGGTCGTCGAGCGCCCGAGTGGCTTGAGGACCGCCACCTGAGCGCGATCCTGGTGCCACATTTCGGAAGCACGGTATTCGTCGGCGAGGCGCTCAAGCACCGGGGCAGAGTGCCGGAATGATCGCGTTCGTCACGCCCCCTAGTCCAGTCTGGTTTTTCGCACGGAGCGCCGGGTTCATCAGCCTCGTGCTCCTGACCATCTCAGTGTCTCTCGGGATCCTCTTCAGCCTCCGCCGGAGATCGCGCACCTGGCCGCTCTTCGTCACCGACCAGCTACACAGCTACGCGACGCTGGTCTTCTTCGTCTTCCTCGGCCTCCACATCACCACAGTGCTGCTAGACCCCTTCACGAAGTTCAATGTCACCGACGTCCTGGTGCCATTTCTCTCGCCCTATCGGCGTGTCTGGATGGGTATCGGAATCCTGGCCGCCGAGCTGGCGCTGGCGCTCGCGATCAGCGGCTGGGTCCGCAGCTATCTTGGGTATCGCGTATTTCGCGTCCTCCACTACGCCACGTATGTCATTCTCCCCCTCGCGCTGGTGCACGGACTGGCTACCGGCAGCGATACCAAGAGCGGTTGGGGGCTCGCCGTCTACGTCGGCTGTGTGCTGTGTGTCGGCGGGCTCACCGTCGTCCGCCTTCGCGAGAATGCGCCGTCCTGGCGGCCGATCCGATTCCCAGCTCTGGCGGCGGGCGCCGCGGGGATGGGAGTCCTGGTGCTGTGGATCGCCAACGGGCCGCTCGCCTCCGAATGGGTAAAAGCGTCGGGGACACCCGCTTCGCTTCTGTCACCTGCGCCGACCCCGAGCCCTTCCCCGCTCCCGACCTTGGCCCTGGCCCAGCCGTTCGTGGACAACGTGACGGGCACCGTTGCGACGTCATCCAGCACGGAGTTCTCAGCCTCGGGCTCGGCGGTGGGGACGGTGCCCCTGACCTGGGTGCTGCACGTCCTTGCCAATCAGGACCAAAGCATCGGCGGCACCCTGGACGTGAAGAAGGATGGCGCATCGATCTGCTCCGCCACGGTCAGTCGCCTCACTGACCAAGGGTTCGTCGCCACCTGCACGCCCGCCAATGCGACCGGTACCATAACCCTCCTACTCACCCTGCAGCAGGGATCGGCGAGCCAGGTCTCGGGCCAGCTCCAGGTCAGCGGAGCTAACAACGCTGGCGGCTAGTGGGGTTGCCCTGGTCCTGCGATCTCGACCTCGCGAGTCCCTCTCGCTGATTACGAAACCGCCGCGTGGGTTTGGTGCGCGATGGTGAGCTCGTGGGGGGACAAGTCCGGATGCGGGTAAGACCCCCGCCACACATGGGGCCAAACGCTGACGTCATTGTCAGCGCCATGCTGGCCCTGGCCGTCGTGTCATGTGGACCGTTCACGCAATCCGTAGGCCCAAGCCACAACGCCGCAACGTCCCCTCTCGCCTCGCCGACAGCCGTCCTACGTCCGCCTTCAACCGTTCTGCAGGCCACTGTCGCGGCCTGGCAGCTCCCCGCGCCGCTGTCGCGCATGGTCGTACTCGCCAACGAAGGCCGACTTCTGATAATTGGCGGACTCAACTCCGCGGGCGCCTCAGCACGAAGCATCCTGGCTGCTGATCCGACAAAGGGCGTGGTTACCTCGGATGGGACCCTCGGCCTGCCGGTCCACGATTCGAGCGGCGCCCTGCTGTCAGGAGCCGCGTACATCTTTGGCGGCGGTAATTCGGCTTCGATCAGCACCGTCCAAGTCATCAAGCCAGGGCATTCGGCCCAGACGACGGGCAACCTGCCCACGGCCCGCTCTGATCTTGCGGCTGCCGTCGCGGGATCTGAGGCGGTGATTGTCGGCGGCTACGACGGCACCTCGCCTGCCAACGCTGTGCTCGCGACCAGCGACGGAGCCCACTTTAGGGTCGTTGGCATGCTGCGCTCGCCCGTTCGATATGCTGCTGTGGCGGTGATGGGGTCATACCTATATGTATTTGGCGGCGAGTGGGCGGGCCAGCTCTCAACCGCCATCCAGCGGGTGGATCTGGGGACTGGCGGCGTCGACGTTGTGGGGCAGCTACCAGTCGGCCTGGGGCATGCCGCAGCGCTGGTGCTCAACGACCAGATCTGGCTGGTGGGAGGGCTGGAGCCGGAAGGCCCTAGCGATGCCGTCTTTCGATTTGACGCCCAAAGCGGGTCAGTCGCGAGGGCCGGCACCCTGCCGAAGCCAGTGTCGGATGCGGGAATTGCGGTCTTGGATGGGACCGGCTACCTGGTGGGCGGCGAGGTTGCAGGGGCGCCGATCAGCACCGTGGTTGAGTTGAAGGCGATGAACTGATTCGTCCCAAGCGGGGGTGCTGGCCGAGTTCAGCCCGCGGCGGTCGAGGGCCTGAAATCGATACCGTCAGGCACGCCGAGGTGGTTGGCTGAGCGTCCGGGTTGGTTCTTCACCCCATACTGCCACCGGACCTGGTTGGTGGCGGGATCGACGATGATCACCCGCGCGCCATAGTCATCGGCGATGGCGACATAGCCATTGGGCAGCCTGATCGCGATCGACGGGTGATCCAGGTTGCCCTTGTAGCTCCAGAGGACCTGGCCGTCCCGGGAAATGCGGTACACGGCTCCCGCGGTCACATAGTCCGACAGCAGGATGGTGCCATCGGCCTGCAGGGTGGCGTCCGACGGGTAGTGTGCGGGCGATTTGATCGAGTACTGGTAGGTTAGGTCTGGAAGCGAGAAGACGTCGACCCAGCTCCCGGAGATCTCGGTGACGACGAGGTGGCGATAGGAGCGGTCCGGGAGGTCGCCATTCGGGGATGCCAGGTAACCGTGTGCCGGATCATGACGGCAGACACCGGTATGGCCGATTTGAGCCTGGCTCCCCTGGCTGAAGACCATAATCCGGCAGTTGTCGATATCCGCTGTGAGGAGGCGACCGTCAGGCAGCAGGTAGGCGTCATCCGGCCCATGTAGAAGACCGGGCGACGAGCCTGGTCGGTAGGGCTTGCCATAGGACGCGATCACCTGTTCGCTCGATCGGTCGATCACCTGAACCGTCTGCTCGAACTCCTGATTGGTTGAGATCCGGCGTCCATCCTGTGAGTAGAAAGCGTCGTCGGGACGATCGAAAGGAATGGGAGCGGTGTATCCGGGTGGCGGAAATTGCCAGACGATGTTGCCCCGCCCGTCCACCTCGATCAGACGGGAGTTGCCCTCGTCCGTGATCAGCAGCGTTCCCGGCAACGCTTTCGGGTCACCAGTGACCAGAACCGGACCGGGTGAAGGGCTAGTGCGAAGAGTCGGTGAGGGCACGGCCTGGCGCGAGGGGCTCGAGTGCGGGTAAATCGCGCTGGTCGAGCCGTTGCAAGCGGATAGCGCCAGGACCCCGACCAGGGCTACTTGGAGTCGCCGATAACGGCGCGCGCCGACGCGGTCGGCAAACCCACCAGCTGGGCCGGTGTGGAGAAACGGCTTCACTGGCACCCTCGCAGTTGAGATCCGGGCTGCATGCCGAGCGGTTCGGCGGATGCCGCATTCTTTTGCGCGAGGGTGATATATCCCTCGCTTTGCATCATTGTCAGGACTTCGTCGCGGCGCTGTCTCGCGGCGTCAGGATGCAGAAGCGGATCGTACTGGCTCGGTGCTTGAGGCAGTCCAGCAAGGAGCGCGTACTGGCTCAAAGACAGATCTAGCAGTGGTCGGCTGAAGTACACACAGGCTCCCGCCGCCATGCCGTACTGAGTCGGCCCGACGGGCACCGAGCTGAGATAGTCGGCCAGGATCTGCTGCTTGTTCGCATGGGTCTCGACCTTGAGCGCCACGGCCGCGTCAACGAGCTTGTTGAGCCCACGATCGCTGCCATCGAGATAGACCACTTTGACGAGCTGCTCGGTGATCGTCGAGCCACCCTGGCAGACGCACAGATGGGAGACGTCGTATAGCAACGCCCGCCCAATCCCTACGACGTCCACTCCGTGATGCTGGTAGAAGCGCTCGTCTTCAGTGGCCACCATTGCGTTGGCCAGGAGTGGAGGGATGTCGGTCGGCCGTAGGCCTGTGGACCCGTGCAGCGCCCCGAAGGCGGCGGTTCGGCTCTCGACGTTGGCGCCGGAGGGGGTGAGGAACCAGAACATCCCTGACAAGGTCAGGGCTCCAAGAATTGTGCCTACCATGAGCCGCCCGCCGGCACGCCAACGCTGCGTCACCGGCCTCGCGGTCGCCCGACGACGGCGCCAGCGACCGCTGCGCATGATTGCCAGATCGGCTGAGGCGCGAGGCCGCCTCGGCGATTCATCATTGGGCCTTGGTGTTATGGCGTCATAGAGGCTAAGGCTGGCCTGCGTCTCCGGGCTGGTGTTCGTCACCGGGGCCACCAACGGGCCACGCCGGCCCCATCGTGGCGCCGACCAGGCCACCGACGAGACCGACGACGGCTGCGGCGCCGGCGAGCCGACGTCTGATCCTGGGGCCGCTGCCCCAGGGCGAGATCTCGGTGAGGCCATCGTTCACGGTATGGCGGAGGTGGATCAGGACGTGCAGCCCGGTCGACGCCGCCCAGAATACGAAGGCCACCTTGTGGATCGCCAGCCAGGGGTCGCGGCCAGCTGAGCCCAGGGCCCAGAGCACGGTGCCACTTCCAAAGAGCCCGATTGTGGACAGCACCACGAACGGCGCCAAGAGCCGGGGCACCCAGGCGGGAGGACCAGCCGCGAAATACTCGTGGTCACGCAGGTAGTACATAGCCACGCGATACCCAGTGCTGCCCATCTTGATGACCACGAGCGGCAGCAGCCACAGGCCCACCGCGATGTGAACCGGGAGCATCCTCCGCACAGAGAGGACGGTGACCATTTCCACGCCGAGCAGGGGTAGCAGCAGAAGCCCAGCGACCACTGTCATCCGCTCATTGGCGTCGACACTGAGCAAGTGTTCCTGCAGGTGGTGGCGAACGCGGTTCACGGGCACACCATCTGCGGAGTGGCACGGAGCGCATCGAAGAGATGAGTCCAGATGGCTCGCCGCTGTGCGGTCACCACGTATCCGCTGTATCTCCCAAGATGGGCAAGCCAGTCGACCCCGTGCTCTCCCATCGAAAAGGCCGCGGTGGCATAGGCGTCGGCGAAGGTCAGAGAGGGGCCGGCGACCGTTACGCTCAACAGCTGACGGGGGGCATCTTCATCAAGGCGTTGAGGATGTGCTCTCCGCGTTCGTAGGCGGCGCTGGTCGCCACCGCCAGGTCAAACGCGGCCACGACCCCGGCAACCTTGTCTGCCTCAACCGGGTGGCGAATCCCTACCCGCCACGCCACTCCGGGGCTGGCCTCGCCGATCGCGAGCACATCTCCGCCCGCATTGATGCAGAAGTTCCGAGCTCCGCCTTCACGCAGGATTTCCGCACCGCCATCGATCGACCAGCCCTTGACCAGCCCCGAAGGGTCGAGGCCGTCCCGGTGGTGGGTCCAAACATCGAAGACGCCATCGCTCACGAGTCGAACCCGCTCGCACAGTTCGAGCATCTCGGTCAGATCAGGGTCCGCGTCTACCAAGGCGATCTCGCCGCTTCGCAGACGGCTCACCTGACTATCCGCACGGTATGTGCTGAAGCGCGCGTCGACTGTACGCAACCACTCAAAGAACTCGTCCACCGCATCGGTAGCCACCCAGGGCTCGCGAAGGTCGAGACCTATGGCGGTGCCCATGATCTTTTCGACACGGACCCGGCGCGGCGGGCTCTCAGGTGCGCAAACGGTGCTCACCCCCCGACATGCGGTGGAGGCGGCCCGACCTCTCCGCCCGAAGCCGGACCCGCGCCGTGGAGGAAGAATGACAAAGGCTGCTTGGTTCGGGTGGCCACGAGCTCAAGCGTTGCCAGCGAGGGCCTGCGACGGCCTGACTCGAGGTGGTGGATCGCCATCGGGGTGAGCTCGTTTCCGGCAACCTTGGCAAGGCTCAGACCCGCGCGGGCGCGGGCCTCGCGGACGCTGCCCGCACGGATATCAACTCCGGGTTGTCGCTTGGGGCGACGGATTTTGGCGGCCGGCACGTGGCGAGCGGACGTCCGTCCGTCCGCCACATTGGCCAGGTCAGGAGATGAGATAGGTCTGCCCAATTTGGGGCTGCGGTTAGGCATGGGCGCGGTCCAGGGCCGACTGCAGCGACTGGGCGTAGGCATCGCTGGTGAACGTCGCCCCCGAGATCGTGTCGATCTGCGCGCTCTGAGCTTGAAGGGCCTCGTCGTGCAGCATGGGTCCAGCCGCCTGGCTGATCTCCTGGGACCGTTGCCGGTCAAACGGAAGCTGCAGCGCCTGGACGTCGGTGATGCGGCCGTGCGAGATGATGACCTTCACCTGGTTGTCGCCGTATTGGGACTGAATATCCTGACCGGTGTACTGGCCATCCTTGTAGCCGCTGCTCGAGGACGGGCTCGCAGACGGAGCTGCGGGAGCCGATGGGGACGTGGAACCGGGGTCGCCAGCTCCAGAGGGGCTGGCCTGGGGCGCCGAGCTCGGGATCACCGCGACGGGATTGCGAGGCCTGGTTGTGTCGGGCGTCTTGAAGCTCAGCAGCAGAACCAGGCTCATGATCGTGCTCATGATCGCGACGCTGGCCCGCACCGGGATTACCGGACCCCTCATAGCAGCGCGAACCGCTCGTAATGAATCTGGTCGCGCCGCACATGCAGCTTGTCCAGGCTCGCATGCAAACCCCGCATCATCCCCGCGGAACCGCAAATGAAGACATCGCGCCTATGGACATCCGGGACCAGGCGACGCAGCGCGGCGGCCGACAGCGGATCTTCTCCGATCCCCTCCGCACCGCGACGACCAACCAGGTAGTGCAGGGTCCCGCGCCGCTCCTGGATCAG
>CABEAI010000238.1_pt1 | contig 11488 bp, 10 predicted proteins | sample 3132431 | NCBI WGS metagenome assembly CABEAI01 (sample SAMEA5534343, study PRJEB31848) | metagenome | biome: tundra; feature: field; material: soil | place: USA | collected 2013-05 | depth 0.45 m | reverse complement strand
GCGTAGCTCATCGCCACGAAACCCCCGAACGACCCGCCGAAGACTATCGGGCGCTCGATCCCCAGGGTGTCGCACAGCTCCTTGACGTCGTCGCCCCACTGCGCGAGCGTCCAGCTGGCCGGGTCACCACGGTCGCTGCGACCGTTGCCGCGGTGGTCGTAGTAGACCACCCGCGCCACCTCCTCGAGGAAACCGAAGCGCACCTTGGGCCCGGCGCTGTCCATACCCGGTCCGCCATGTAGGACCACCACAGTCGGCCGCCGGCGCATGGAATCGACGTCAGGCACCAACTCCAACCCGGCGACCTCGACGAACAGCCGCACGTCTCCGACCTGGATGCGCATCCACCCAATCTACCCTCGATCACGCCACCGATGTTCGCCAGTCGAGTACCCACCCCCGCCCTTGACGCCAGGGAGACCTCCCTACGGCTTGGAGCACCATACGTTCGCTCGTTCGAACTTCCCAGAATTACTGGGCGAGGGATTAATGATCAGGGTTGGGCGGCATTCAGAACAGCGTCAAGCCGTCTGATTGCATCCTCGTGCAGTCCGGGGATGAGGTGGCTGTAGGTGTCCAGGGTGGTCGTCACCGTGCTGTGGCCGAGAAGATCCTGGACGATCTTGGGATGGACGCCGGCCACAAGCAGTGCCGTCGCCGTGGTGTGCCGAAGGTCGTGAACGCGGACGTCGGGAAGACCCGCGGCTTCGAGGGCGCGACTCAGGGCTCGTCGAGCGATGCTGGCGTCCATCGGGCCTCGTCATGTTGGTCCTCCACCCGCTGATAAGCGGGCAGGAGCGCCCACCGCCAGTCAGATTGCCAGTCAATCGGGCACAGGCGGAGCCGGGGAGCAGCCTCGGTACGGCCGATTTCAAATACGAAAGTGGGTGGTGGCCCCGGGAGGACTCGAACCTCCGCACGCGGTTTAGGAAACCGCTGCTCTATCCCCTGAGCTACGAGGCCACGCGTATTCGAAACGACCCCCAAACGACCACTTGGGGTCCAATTTGACAGCCAATTTGACAGCCAATCGTCCGAGGGATGTCTCGGATCTTAGCCGTGTCGAGAGATTCAGCACGACTCATGAGCGGCGCCAGGGCAGGGTGTCCGAGTGAGCCGAACGTTCGAGGAGCGGGAGGGATTCCGCTCCTCAGCAGCGAACTATCGCGCCAAGCTCGCTTGAGCGGCGGCCCATACTCGGAGTGTGACCGCGCCACGACGCAGAGAATCTCCGGGAGGGGCGGCGCCAGCGCCGCCGACTGAGGACGGCAGCCAGGAACACCACCCAGAGCCTCCGGACCCGACTCCTGTCCTCGACATGCTGGTCGAGGAGGCCCGGACTCGCTTCGACCGCCAGCTGTCGAACAACGACGGTCTCGACGTCAAGGCGGCGGCTGTCCTTGCGGCAGTCGGCGCTGTGGTCGCCATCGTCGTCGCCGTGGCGCTCACGGGCGCGAAGTGGGGGCCGACCTGGCCTGTTCCGCTCGTGGTCTCCGCCATAGCCGCAGTGGCCGCGGCCCTCGATCGACCAGTGCGCAGCGGTGGAGCTTGAGGAGGCCGCCGACTGGGCGGGTGCAGACGACCTTGTCCACGAGCTCTTCCTACCGAGTACCCAGATCCCCACGTTTCGATAATCATCCCGGTTCACGGACAGCGACGCTTCACCTTCAACTGCATCAAGGCGATCCTGCTCACCGCCGGCGACACAACCTATGAGGTGATCGTGGTCAACGATCGTTCGCCGGACGACACCCTGGAAATGCTTGCTTCGATCCACGGCGTTCGTGTCGTGTCGAACAAGCGCAATCTCGGGTTTGTCGACAGCAGCCGGCGGGGAGCAGATCTCGCCCGCGGCCATCTACTGGTTTTCTTGAACAACGACACCCTCCCGCGGGGTGGATGAGTCCTGGGTCCATGGCGTGTCGATCAGCCCGGGGGCGACTGCATTGTCCCGCACCTCGGGGCCCAGGACGTTGGCCAGTAGCAGGGTTCTAACACCGTACCTGTGGAGGCGCAATGATGGTTCCGCCCCGGTCACCGTTTGTCTGGCAATATCCATCCGTGACCAACCTCGAGATGATCGCCGGCGTTCGGCTGGAGCAGCTACAGTCGCACCCCGACTCCCGCGGTACCTTCACCGAGATCTTCCGGCGGAGCTGGCCGACCGGGGTCAACCCGGTCCAATGGAACGTCGTCAGGTCGGCCCCCGGCGTGATGCGCGGGGTCCACGTGCACCCGGTCCACGACGACTACCTGGCGCTGGTGGCGGGCCGGGCCACCGTCGGGCTGTGCGACCTGCGGCCGGGGGCCAGCACCAGCGGTCTGACCTTGGAAATGGACGGGCTGGCGCCCACGGCCCTGACCATCCCCCATGGGGTGGCGCACGGTTTCCTGTTCCACGAGCAGTCGATGCACGTTTACGCCACCTCCGAGTACTTCGGCGCCGCGGACGAGCTTGGCTGCCGCTGGGATGACCCGAAACTGGGTATCCCGTGGCCGGTTTCGAAGGTGATGCTGTCGCCGCGCGACGAGGGACTGCCGGCGCTCGCCGAGCTGCGCCGACAGCTACCCTGGTGACCCCGAAGCTCAGCCTCTGCGCCGTCATCGCCAACTCCGGCGACCGCCTGGAAGACTGGCTGACGCTGGCGCTCGAGGTCGCCGACGAGGTGGTCCTGATGGTCGACGAGGCGAGCACCGACGGCACGCTGGCGACCGCGCGCCGGTTCGCCGACAAAGTCTTCGTCTTCGAGCATCCCTACAACCAGGACGATGCGGTCGACTGGTGCTTCCGTCAGGCCACCGGCGATTGGATTTTGCGGCTGGACGACGACGAATACATGAGCCGGACCTTCACTGACGCGTGCGACGAGCTGCTGGCCGACCGGCACTACACCCATTACCTGATTCCCAGGCGGTGGGTCGTCCGGGGCGAAGGCGACCGGTACGAATGGCTGACGGAATTCCCCTGGCGACCCGAGGCCACGCTGCGTCTGGTTCGCAATGTCGGAGGCCTCTTCTGGCATCCCGGCGGGACCCACCAACCTATCCGGGTCGCAGGGGAGGGCCGCGTGTTGGCGCCCGACGAGGGGGTGATGTACCACATGGATCTTGCCTGGCAGTCGCGCCCGACGCGGGAAGCCAAGGTCTACACTCGGTACGCTCCGATGGCGCTCAACTCCGGGGAGCGGATGTACCTTTACGAGCACGAGCCCAGCGCCCGCCACCGACTGCCGGTGCCTGACGGCGAGCTTGGTCGCGACCCGAGCGTCACCGCGCGCCGGCGAGCGAGCGTACGCGCCGAGCGCCCCGGGCCCGGCCTCTACAACCGGGAGCCCCCCCACCTGACAATGGCGCGCCTCCAGCTTTCGATCGCTGGCTGGCAGCCTGACGCCCCGGTCTTCGGCGCCGAGTACATTGACTGGACCGTCCCCGACGAGTTGGTGGCCGATTGCGGTTACGCGGCCGGCATGACCTTGCGGAACACCAGCCCGGCGCGCTGGGCCGGACCCGGCGGGGGGCCGAGGATCATGCTCGGCACGCACTGGCTGAGCGACGGTGGCGAGATGGTGGTCTGGGACGGAGCCCGGACCCAGTTGCCGCGTCCGGTCGCTGCGGGCGAGACGATCAGCATGGACGCCGCGGTCTGGGTGCCGCCGAAGCCGGGCCGCTATCGCCTCGAGTTGGACCTGGTGCTCGAGGAGGTGGCGTGGTTCTCGCACCGGGGCGTCCCGCCGGTCTCCATCGACGTCGAGGTGAAGGCCTGGCCTTAGGTCCTGGGTGGCCCGCTCAGCCTGCGCGCGAGGGCCCGCGCCAGGCCCGCGCCAGGGGCGTCAAGGAGACGATCATGTAGGCGCCAGGTGGCGGTCGCACGGGTGCCCCGGAGCTCCTCGCTGGTCCGTGCCAGGTCCGCCTCTACTTCGCCCATTCGCGCATCCAACGAGGCCCTGGCTGCTCGTTCGGCCTCGAGAGACCCCACGAGCGCCTCGCGATCCTGTCGCCTGTCGGCGGCCGCTGCTTCGGCGCGAATCACCGCCGCCCGCGCATGAGCTACGTAACTGCTCATTTCACTCAGCTCTCGTCTCAGCACCGGCTCCTCCTCCCGCCAACGCGATTCCAGCAGCGCACGGTCTCGAGCCACGCTCTGGAGAGCGGAGTCAAGCACCGCCGTCCACTCCGTCCTGACCCGGGCAGACCACAGCTCGAGCTCCTCGAGCCGCTCCTCTTCGGTCCAGCCGCGGCGGTCGGGTGACGGGAAATGGACGCCGGTGAGCCGGGTCCCGCTGGCCGCGCGGCAGGATTCGACACCAAGGCACTGGCGGTAGAAGTAATGGTCGGTGAAGTTGCCGGCGGGCGCCGGGTGCCAGCCCCGGGGAAGGGATCGATAGAAGTCCAGGGTATGACCCACGAACGACAGGGGGATGCGGTTCTCGACGTCGAGGATCAGCCGGCGATCCGCTGCCAGGGCGAGGTCGACGGTCCACACGTGCAGGCTCATATCGGCGTTGGCGGCCAGGGGCAGGGTATGGGCGAAGTCCGATTCAGCCAGAAGGTCGATGAGGCTTTCGAGATGGGTGGGATGCCACAGGTCATCGTCGCAGAGGTACGCGACGACCCGGCCCCGCGCCTCGGCCAGGGCCTCGTGCCGGTGGGCCTCGCCGTGCCGTTCCCCCTTGGGGCGATCGAAGAACCGAAGCCGGCCATCGCGCGCGGCCAGTTCCTCGACCAGCTCGCAGGTGGTGGGTGGGCACCCATCGCCGACCACGAACACCTCGATGTCCTCGACCGTCTGGGCCAGCGCGGAGGCCAGCGAGAAACGTAGCGTGGGGCCGTGGTCCAGGGTAGGGACCAGTACCGTGGCCTCGCAGGCCCCGGTCACAGCGGCACCGCGGCCAGCCGGCGCAGTTCCTCCATCACCTCGACCGCACGTAGGGCCTCCGAAGCGTCGGTCCGAGGAGGCGGACCCCCGCGAACGTGGTGGGCAAAGGCCTGGAGCTCGGCCAGCAGTGGCATCTCCCCGGGCACCGGCTGCCGGCGGGCCTGTCCGCCCTCGCCGGTCAGGACCTCGACATGGTCGTCGGCGCCGGCGAGCCGGACGGAGCCGCCCTCGAGGTAGAGGGTTACCTCCCGGGTGTGCTCGGAACAGCGCGCCGAGACCTCGATGACCACCCAGGGGTGGCCGCCCAGGGTCGCGATCATGCCGCCCAGGCCGCCACGATCCGTGTGCGCCACGGCGGTCACCGGGGCCGGGAGGCTCCCGAGGATCTCCTGCGCGATGGCGAGATCGTGCGGCAGCAGGTTGGCGACGCAGTCCGCCTCGCCGCGGGGGTTGTCGGGGCCGAGCCGCCGGCAGTGGAGACCGGTGACGCGGCCCATCTCACCGGATGCGGCTATACCGGCCATGAACCGGACACCGGGGTGGTAGCGCCACTTGTCCATCACAAAAAGCCGGCCATCGGCCGCGGCCACCAGGTTGCGCGCCTGGGCACTCGAGAGCGCGAGGGGCTTCTCGGTGAACACCGGAATACCTCGCAGCAGCAACTCCGCGAGGATCGCCGGACGGACCGCGGCCGGGGCCACCACCACGGCACCGTCGAGGTTGGTGAGCTGATCGGGGCTGGAAACGACGGCCCCCGCGCCCCCGGCCTCTGCCCGGGCGCGACTCTCGGCGGACCGCGCCACGACCTGGACATGCGCACCGAGCGCCACCAGGTCGCGAAGCACCAGCGATCCCCACCGCCCGCAGCCCACAAGCCCGATCTCCAACACACTGGAGGTTACCCGCCGTGCGGGCAACAGCGGTACTCGGATCGTGCCATGGCGGAGGGGGCGAGATTCGAACTCGACGCCTTGCCACGTGGATCGAGGCGCTCTGATGAGACTGGGCTCGGAGGATGGCGGGCGAGTCCAAAACTGGTTGCGAATTTCGTCATACTATTCGACCGGAGGTGCAAATGACAGCGGGGAAGGACGTGGTTGGACTGGACAGCCTGGTGGCGAAGACCTCGGCTGTGGATGCGACCGGGGCTCTCAAACACGCCCCGATCTCAGGGGTCGCGTTTCGACCGACTCGCCCCGTAGCCCACGAGGACGGGGTTGTCACGGAGGTGGCCCGCACGGTATGGGACGAACTCGATCTCCCCATCGTCCACGTTCACCTGACGACAACGCTCCCGGGGCGCGTCCGTGCGTGGGGTCTCCACCGCACCTCCACCGACCGCCTCTTCGTGGTTCGTGGGCTGGTGTCAATTGTGCTATTTGACGGGCGCCTGGCCTCACCCACCTATGGCTTCGTCAACGAATTCCGGGTCAACGAGCGCATCCCCGGGCTGCTCATCATCCCGCCCGACATCTACCACGGCTGGAAGAACATCGGAACGGATGAGGCATTCATCATCAACATGCCGACCAGCACCTACGATCACGACCATCCGGACGCGCTGGACCTTGCATACGATTCGCCTCTTGCGTCGGAGATCGTGCCTTTTCGCTGGTGATCGCGGGGGCGCCTCCTCTCATTTAACTGCCGCTGACTGCCGCTAGCATGCCCATGCTGAAGGCCATCCTTGCCGTGTTCGTTCTGCTGCTGGCCGGGTGCGCCGAGACTGCTGCGGTCTCCACACCGAGCCCGGCGGTGTCACCAGGTGAAGGGGGGCAATAGTCGGTCCAACTCGTCACAGCCTCGACCGGATGCTACCCTGCCGAGTGCTTCCACTTCTCTCTCTCCTGATCCGCAGTCTTCTGGCCTCCCTCCGATCTCGTCGCGATGTCGCGCTTGAAAACCTCGTTCTCCGCCACCAGCTCCAAGTCGCCCTTCGCACCAATCCTTCTCCCCACTTGACCAACCCGGATCGGGTGCTCTGGGTATGGCTCCGACACGCGTGGCCAGCCTGGCGCGATCACCTCCAGATCGTCAAACCGGCAACTGTCCTCCGCTGGCACCGCAAGGGTTGGCGGCTGTACTGGACGTGGAAGTCACGGACCCGGCTCGGACGGCCTCGCCTGAGCGCCGAGAATTCGCGACCTCATCGCCACCATGTCCCGGGACAACCCGCTCTGGGGCAGTGAGCGAATTCGCGGCGAACTGCTCAAGCTGGGCATCGACGTCAGCAAACGATCGATCCGTCGCTATCGCTGGCGGAAGCCAACACCGGTCGGCACTCAGACCTGGCGGACGTTTCTGTCGAATGAGTTCCGAGGGATCTGGGCTGCCGATCTGCTCGTGGTCCAGACCGTAGGTTATCGGATCGTCTACGTGCTGTTCTTCATCACGCACGATCGCCGGGAGCTGGTCCACTTCAAGGTGACCTCCAACCCAACGGTCGCGTGGATCTGGCAGCAAGTCGTCGAGGCCACGCCCTGGGGACGCCGGCCCGACTATCTCATTCATGACCGCGACGCCGTTTACGGGCGCGACTTCGGGGCCCGATTATCCAAGCTGGGCATCACCAGCGTCAGAACCCCCTTTCGGGCCCCGCGGGCAAATGCCATCGCCGAGCGGCTAGTTCGCTCGATCCGACAAGAGTGCCTTGACCACGTGATCGTCATCAATGAGCGGCACCTCCACGCTGTGCTCGTCGAGTTCGCCGACTATTACAACCTCGACCGCCCCCATCGAAGCCTCGGCCTCCAAAGCCCCTTGCATCGACCCTTGGTACGCGATGGACCGGTCACCAGGCGACCCGTGCTGGGAGGCCTTCACCACGTATATGGGCGTGCTGATTGAACTCGGAATCGACTTTTGCCCCCCTTCAGCGTCCCGCGGTCCATGCCCAAGGGATATACTCCTGTATGGACGACCGTCCAGTAATATGGGACTCTGATAACTGCAATCATCTGCTTCAGGACCATCCCGAGCGACGGCTCACCCAGGGTGAGATTGACGAGGTATTGACCGATGACAAGCGATTGGAGATCCACCAGCCTGAGCGCGACGCGTACCTGGTCATTGGTCGGACGCGTTCCGGCCGATGGCTGGTGGTCGCCTGGGTTGACCACCCGGGCGGTCGATATCCCATCCACGCCCGCGCTGCCGGGCGCCGAACGATTCGGAGACTGAATAAATGAGTGTCAGCAAGCAACGCGCACCTTTCCGCGATCCCTACGACGAACTCAGCGACGACGAGTTCGAGGCCGAGGTACTTCGCGCCCTCGAGCAGAGCACCGAGAAGATCTCTTTACGGATGCCCTCCGACCTTCTTCAGAGGACGCGCCGGGCTGCCCAGAGCCGCGGGGTGCCATATCAGTCACTCATCAAGGTGCTCGTGGACCAGGGCGTTCGCCGACTTGAGCGACCGCACTCCACTGGCCGCAGGTCGGCAAGGGGAGCGCGCAGCGGCACTGCGCCATCGGCCTCGGAGCCATCGGTTGACAGCCAATTTGACAGCCAATCTCCGCGGGCAACACCGGATGAGGGCGGACGACGACGGACGAAGGATGGTCGCAAACAAATACGCAGCGGACGTTCACGGACATCCACGGACGCTCAAGGCCCGACTTAGGAAACCACTGCTCTATCCCCTGAGCTACGAGGCCACTGCTCAGAGGGTAAGGCTAGCGGGTTCCAAAGCTACAAGGGCAACGGTTTCGTATTCGGAGGGGCTCGTGGAAGGCCCATTCAGGACCAACCCAGGGGTGAGCGGCCAGGCTTTGGGGAAGGTCCAAGGGAGCCCGAAAATGGCTGCAAATACCTCAAAACCGTTGACCATTTCAAAAACCGTTGCCCCTCCTGGAACCCCCCGGAAGGCCGGTTTTCGGGCCTCGCAGCGCCCTGCCGCGCGGCAGCCGTGGCGTGGCGCTGAGGCCGTGGATGAGCGCCCCGGGGGGCGCCGGCGTCGCCCGGCGGACCCGGTCGCCCGGGAAGATTCCCCTCGCCACTACCGGCTACAAGACCTGGCCAGGGAGTGGATGCTGGACCTCCAGGTCATGGGGCGCAGCCCGCGGACCCTGGGCTGGTACCAGCAGAAGCTGGACGCCTACTTCGCCAGGGGCGGCGCCGAGTCGCTTGAGGATTTCACCGCCTACGAGGTCAAGCGCTACGTCGTCGAGCTCCAGGACCGCGGCCTCGCCCCCAATACCGTCCATGGCTGCTTCCAGGTGCTGCGCGGCTTCGCCAACTGGGCGAGCGCCCAGGACTACCCGATCGACCCGGGGCTGCTGCGGCTGCGGGCACCCAAGCTCCCCCAGGTGGAGATGGAGTCGTACATGCCTGCTCAGCGGGACGCCATCGTGGAGGCGGCATCCCCGCCTTGACGGCACCACTGGTCACCCCGCCGAGCGGGGCCCGAGCGCGCATGAACAGCCGCCGGCAGTGGGAGTGTGGCCGACCATTCACGACATACGCGGTGACAGCTTCACCGACATCCACCGGAAGGGGAAGACGTTCCTGGCAATTTCCCTTGCCGCGGATGATCACCTCGCCTGAGCGCCAGTCGAAGTCGTCCAGCTCGAGCGCAGCCACCTCACCGGCACGCAGCCCCAACCGCACCAGCAGTGTGAGCATCACATGATCGCGGCGTCCCGCGGCGGTCTCGAGATCGCAGCTGACCATCAGGCGGTCCACCTGCTCCGGCTCCAGTGCGTGAGGCAGGCCGCTGGCTCGCCAGCCCGGCACCATCGGTACCACTTCAGCCAGCGGTGGGGCCTCCCCCACCAGGTGTAAGAACCGTAGGAGTGAGCGAAGCCGGGTGACCATGAGCTTCGACGAAGCCACGCTGCGGCGGCGGCACTCGCGCAAGACGTATTGCGTCACCTCCTCCCCGTTCATGGCGACGAGCTCGAGCTGTCCGCTGGTGCTTACTCGTTCCCGGAGGAACATGCGGGCGTCCACCAAGTACTGGGCGGCGGTGGTGGTGACGAGCCCGCGTTCTCGCAGCAGATGATCGCGGTACCTCTCGAGCAATCTCTCCACAGGTCCGTCCGGTGGGGCCGTCACCAGCTCCGGCACGGCCGCCACGCGCCGCAGATACGTCAGCATCGGACCGAGCGTTCGCTCCGTACGCAGCCCGGTGGGCGCCGCCCTTCTGCGGTCACCCAGAAAGGCACCGACTTCGGATGCGGTCAGCTCTGGCGGTTCCAGGCCGGCCTGCTCCATCCAAGCGCTCAGCTGGGAGAACAACCGCATATGGTGCCACGCGGACACGTCCGCGTATCCTCGCTCGCATAAATCCTCGGCGACCCCGGTCGCGTAAGAGGCCAGGGGTCCCTTCACCCTGACCGATAGCCCTGTTCTTACCGTCATGCTCGCCTCCTTGCCTGAGTTCTTTCTCCGGCCAAGCAAGGGTCGGTCAGGGGCGCGCGATTATGCCGAGTTCAGCAGGCCGCTCCCAACTCAGAAGGAGGACGAAGTCGGATCGCGGTAGGGACCGCCCTCACGGGCGGCCCCCCGCGCAGATCCGAGCGTGCGGAATTACCGCACTCGGCTCTTACCTCGGGTGTCGAACGTCAAACCTCTGACTCGGGTAGGGGTGGATCACGCGAGGTTGGGGCAGCCAGCGTCTGGCCAACCGACTCATCCGCTTCCAGGTCATGCGGGCTCGCTGACTCCGGCGCCGCAGCGCCTTCAGCCAGTGTCGCGTGATCTGATCGACGAACTCCTTGGTACAGCTGTTGCCTGGCACGGCGAAGTAGGCGAGGTGCCCGCGCACCACGCTTCCCAGCCAGCGCCCCACCTCCGGGACGGACAGATGCATTCGCCGCCTGAGCTCGGCCTTGACCTCCTTCAGCTTGGCTCGCATCCGCTCCTTGATCGTGATTCGCTTCAGCGCGAAGCGCCCGTCCCTGGTCTTGCCGCACGCGTGCGTGAAGCCCAGGTAGTTGAACGTCTCCGGCCTACCGAGGCCTCGCGCCTTCCGGTTCTCGGCGGCGAACCGCCCGAACTCGATCAAGCGCGTCTTCTCGGTCTTCAGCTCCAGGCCGAACTTCGCGAATCGCTCGCTCAGCTCCTCCAGGAACCTCTCCGCATCCTCACGATGTTGGAAACCCACGATTTGGTCGTCCGCGTAGCGCACGATGACCACGTCACCCTTCGCATTGCGGCGCCTCCATCGGTCGGCCCATAGATCAAAGACGTAGTGCAGGTACACGTTCGCGAGCAGTGGCGATACCACCGCCCCTTGGGGTGTCCCTTCGTCGCACGCCGTCCATTTCCCGTCTTCCACGACTCCTGCCTTGAGCCATTGCTGGATCAACCGCAGGACTCGCTTATCCGCGATCCGGTGCTCCAGAAACTTCTCCAACCACGACTGATCCAGTCGGGTGAAGAAGTCCGCCACATCGGCGTCGAGCACCCAGTTCACCTTTCTCTTATCGATTGCCACCGCCAACGCGTCCAGCGCATCGTGCTGGCTGCGTCCTGGGCGGAACCCGTAGGAGAAGCCGATAAAGTCGGGCTCGTAGATGGCGTTCAACACCGCCACCAGCGCCCACTGGACGACCTTGTCCTCCAGTGAGGCCACCCCGAGCGGCCGCTGCCGCCCGTCCGCCTTGGGGA
>CABEAI010000232.1_pt1 | contig 11637 bp, 14 predicted proteins | sample 3132431 | NCBI WGS metagenome assembly CABEAI01 (sample SAMEA5534343, study PRJEB31848) | metagenome | biome: tundra; feature: field; material: soil | place: USA | collected 2013-05 | depth 0.45 m | reverse complement strand
TGGTTCACATCTAACCTCGTGATTTCAGGGGGCGGCCTCTTGCAGCCCGCGATAGATGGCCATCGGAACAACCGTTGAGCGGTGGGCAGCGCCGCTTCCCCCAGTATCCCTCCGGAGGTTCTGTGATTGTGGGCCCAGCGCCAGTTGCTGGAGTGGCCGCGTGGCAACGGCGCTGTCGGTGAAGGCCTTGCCTGACTCGACTCCGATCATCACTGCCACCAACACCACGGGGGTTGCCATCGCCGGGCTTGGGGCCGGCGCCCTCATGATCGCGATCACCCCCGACGGCACCAGGGCTTACGTGAGCTGGGTGCGGCCGCTCTGATGCTGAGCGCGGGCGCCTACCGTCGACGTCGGTTGCAGCGGGAGCGCTCCTAGTCCGTAGCGTTCCGCCGCGGTTTGCGCGCCGCGGTTTGGAAAACTTCCGTTTCCCCGTCCCGCCGAGGTCTGCGTAGGGTGGCGCTTATGGACACATCCGAACAGGCGAGGGAGCAACTCTACGGCGGCATCGCCCCCTGCGCTCTCCCTGAGCGATGAGGCGTTTGCGGATTACCTGAAGGACCTGGATCGGTGGGAGGGGCGGCTGGAGCAGGTCATCGAGCCCCAGTTGCAGCCCGGCGTCCACTACAAGGAGCGGCCCGGCTTCAACGGTGGACCAAAGACCAGGGTGGTCCTGGCCGGAGCGCTGAAGCTCAAGGACGTCCTGGGGCTCGAGTTCGAGTGGAGCAAGAAGAAGCTCAGCCGCGGCGACGGCATGAGGACTCCCCATCTCCAATAGGAGGTTGAGTGCCGGGTGCAGAGCGGCAGCAAGTGGCAGCAGCCGTGCGTTGCGATCGCGGATACCTTCGAGTCTGACTTCAGGTATCGGCGCGACTTCTATGGGCTGGCCTACTTCAAGCTCGCCGTGATCTTGGAGGGCATCCACTACCGCTACACTCACGGGCAGACCGTGGGCGTCGGGTTCGACACCGTCGACACCGTCGGCACCGTCGTCGAGCCCCTGATCGAAGCCGGCCTCACCTCGCTAAAGGAGAGCAACTGATGGACTTCGCCTACGACACCAAGACCGAGGAGCTCCGCGAGAAGCTGCTGACCTTCATGGACGAGAAGGTCTTTCCCGCCGAGCCGGTCTTCGCTGAGCAGCTCGAGGCCCTCCAGGACCGTTGGGCCTGGACCGAGGTTCCCGTCCTCCAGGAGCTCAAGGACGAGGCCCGCTCGCGGGGACTCTGGAACCTTTTCCTCCCCGGGGAGCACGGGGCCGGTCTCACGAACCTGCAGTACGCGCCGCTGGCCGAGATCACGGGCCGCAGCGGCCAGCTGGCCCCGGCCGCCCTCAACTGCGCCGCGCCCGACACCGGGAACATGGAGGTGCTGGCGATGTTCGGCACCGAGCAGCAGAAGAAGCAGTGGCTCGAACCGCTGCTCGCCGGCGAGATCCGGTCCTCGTTCGCGATGACCGAGCCCGACGTCGCGTCCTCCGACGCCACGAACATCAGCACCCGCATCGAGCGCGACGGAGACAGCTACGTCATCAACGGGCGCAAGTGGTGGATCACCGGCGCGATGAACCCGCATGCCGAGATCTTCATCGTGATGGGCAAGACCGACCCGTCCGCGGACCGGCACCGCCAGCAGAGCCAGATCCTGGTGCCCCGCGACACCCCCGGCCTGGTCGTCAAGCGGGGCATGGAGGTCTTCGGGTACGACAACCACGGCCACGGCGGCCACGCCGAGCTCGAGTTCAACGATGTCCGGGTGCCGGCGGAGAACCTGATCGGCAACGAGGGCGACGGGTTCGCGATCGCGCAGGCCCGGCTCGGCCCCGGGCGCATCCACCACTGCATGCGCTCGATCGGCGTGGCGGAGCAGGCCATCGAGCTGATGTGCGCACGCGCGTCGGGCCGGGTCGCGTTCGGCAAGCCCATCGCCGAGCAGGGCGTCGTCCGCGACTGGATCGCCGAGTCCCGGGTGCGGCTGGAGCAGCTGCGGCTGCTGGTGCTCAAGACCGCCTGGCTCATGGACACCGTCGGCAACAAGGGCGCTCACACCGAGATCCAGGCGATCAAGATTGCCACCCCGAGGACGGTGGAGTGGATCCTCGACAAGGCCATCCAGGTGCACGGCGCCGGCGGCCTGAGCCAGGATTTCCCCCTCGCGTCGTCGTTCGCGGGGATCCGCACCCTACGGTTCGCCGACGGCCCCGACGAGGTGCACAAGAACGCACTGGCCCGTGACGAGCTCAAGCGCCAGGCAGCGGCGAGGACCTCGTGAGCAACGAGGAGACGGTGCGGGCCGCCTGAAGGCGCGGGTGGGCACGCTGCTGGAGGCGCGCGCCTGGGGCACCACGGACCGGCTCGAGTTCCTCCGGGCGCGCTTCGACGCGGGCCTGGCCTGGGTGCACTTCCCCGAGGGCCTCCCGAGACCGAGTAGGACAGGTCCCGCGCGCTGAACCTTTCGGGCCTAAGCCGGACCATCAGCCCATCTTCGCGCGCATCGAATCGGCTGTCCCATCGCGCGCGGTCTGAGCCGAGGCACTTGGCGAAGAGGCGCATCATGCGATCCGGATCGGCGGCGCCGACCTCGCGCCGGCCGCGGGCGTTCACCTGGAGTACCCGGCCAGTACCGAAGTCGCAGGTGTCGACGACCACAGCGACCCTCAGATCGGATGCGAGGATCTCTTCAAGCCGCGAATAACTCCCGGTCGGCCACCACAGGCATCCCTCCTCCCAGACGAACCAGACAGGGCGCACTGTCGGCCCGCTGCGATGCGGTTGATCTGGTCGTCGCCGAGCGCGTGCGTGTCTGGCGGCTCTACATGCTCGGTTCGGCGCTGTCGTTCGGGTTCGGCTACCTCAACATTGACCAGACACTCGCCGTCAGGCCTGATGCCGATAGCTGCAGTGGTGTGCCTTTGACGCGCGGGGACTGGTACGCGCCGCCGAGCGAGTCAGCTCAGCGGGTCAGTCGGCTCTGCCACCAGCAGTCTGAACCGGCCGCCGACCGGGACATTCGGACAGCGGCAGTCGAGTAGCTCACACAGAGCGGAAACGGGCCGGACGTGAGGATTCGGTACAATCATATCTTTCCGTAAACGTCAATTACCTGTGCCAACGGGCGCGCGGGGAGAACCGAATAGCAATGGCCACGCCGAACACCGCGCCCAGGCCGCGACGCGGACTGGGCGTCAACTCGGACCACCATCACTACAAGTGGTGGGCGTTGTCGTGCACGTCGCTGGGCATGCTGATGGCGACGATCAACTCCGGGACGCTGATCATCGCTCTGCCCACCCTGGAAAGCAGGCTGCACACATCGCTGTTGGCGCTGGTGTGGGTGATCCTCGCGTACATGATCGCGTCGACGGTTTTGGTGCTCTCGGCAGGCCGACTCTCCGACCTCTTCGGGCGTAAGTACGCGTTTGCTGCGGGGTTCGCCATCTTCGCCGCGGCGTCACTGGGCGCCGGTTTCGCCGGAACTGGCACCGAACTGATCATCTGGCGAATCATTCAAGGCGTCGGCGGTGCGCTGCTGTTCGCCAACGCCACCGCGATCGTGACCGATGCTTTCCCCGCCACGCAGCTCGGCGTGGCCATGGGCACCAACGTCATGGTCGCCGCCGTCGGTCTGGTGGTGGGCCCGGTCCTCGGCGGCGCACTGGTCAACATCTCCTGGCAATGGGTCTTCTGGTTCAACGTCCCGATCGGCATTGCGGGAGCCATCTGGGGCCTGGTCGTTCTCCGCGAAAAAGGTGGCCGTGATGCGGTGCGCGGTTTGGATCCACTGGGCACGCTCACGTTCCTGGTGGGGTTCACGGGCCTGGTACTGGCGATCTCGCGCGGTGGCCTGAGCGGGTGGAACGACGCCATCGTGATCGCCGGTTTCGCCGCGGCGATTGTGCTGCTGCCACTCTTTATCTACATCGAAGCTCATCAACGGGCGCCGATGCTCGACCTCTGGCTGTTCCGCGATCGCTTGTTCGCCGCAGCCGCCGGAGCCGCGTTTCTCAATGGCTTGTCGCGCTTTGCACTCATGTTCGTGTTCGTTTTCTACTACCAGGGCGCTCAAGGAGACTCCGCACTAACGGCGGGCCTAAAACTCGCCCCGATGGCGGTCGGAATGCTAATCGCCTCACCAATTGCCGGTGTCATCGCGGATCGCCACGGGTCGCGGGCGCTGGCCGCACTCGGCATGCTGGTGAGCGCCGCAGCGATGGCGGCAATGACCACCCTGGAGGTGACGACTCCCTTCTGGGAGTCGGGTCTCTGGCTGTTTGTGGTCGGCTGCGGGTCGGGGATGTTCAACTCACCAAACACCGCCGCCATGATGGGTGCGGTGCGGCCAAACCGGCGCGGCATCGCCGCCGGAGCGCGACTCCTGGTGCAGAACGCCGGTGCGGTGATCTCGATTGCGTTCGTGATGTCGGTCATGACCGCGGCAATTCCCACAGCTGTGCTATTCAAAATTTTCTCGGGCGTGGCTCAGGGCCTCACCTCAGTTCAGCTCGCACCCTTTATTAACAACATGCACTTGGCCCTCTGGATACTCGCTGCGGTGTCGATGGTCGGTGCCGCCGTCTCTCTGCTGCGGCCATCTCATGTGGCGCAGCTCGAGGTGGTTGGTTCTGTGCCCGAGGAGCGGATTGCATGACAACCGCGGTAGCGGGAACGCACGGACAACTGCGCGTCGGCGACGTCGCGGAACAGACGGGAACCACCGCGCGAACCATTCGATACTATGAAGAGATCGGACTGCTGACCCCAGATAGTGGCCGCCGCAAAGGCGGACATCGCCTCTACACCACGGTTGATGTCGAGCGTGTCCGCGAAGTCATGCGTTTACGGGACTTGCTGGGACTCTCGCTGGAACAACTCGGCACGCTGCTCGAAGTGGAATCTGTGCGGAAACAGCTCAAGGACGAATGGGCAGGAGCCACGGATCGCGGCGAACAGCGGCGGATCCTTGGAACTGCATTGAGCTGCGCGCAAACCCAGTTGGAACTGGTGCATCGACGACAGGACCAGCTCGCAGCACTCGAAGATGAGGTCCGCGCGCGCAAGTCGGGAATTGAGGCTCGTTTGGCAAGCCTGAGGTAGAGCGGCGACGTCAACTGGTCGATCAACATCCACGTGGGGCGAAGCCCTCGAGGTGAAGTGTTGAGTGGAACGCATTTCGGGCCTTTCTTGAGCCGCTCCCGCACGACGTCTCAAATACGACCGTTAACGAGACGCACCCGCATGTTCTTCTACTACTCTCGGCTCAATCCCGAGCCCACCGGGCAGGGGCCAACCACCAATACGGTTTAGGATCCTGCATGGATCATCGTCACAGGCCTAGCCCTCCAGCGACCTTTGTGGGCCTGGTCTGCTAGTTGTGCTTCCCAGGATGACGAGACAGCGGGGTTGAGCACGGAGGTTGCAGAGAGGTGACAGAAGAAGAGGTTAGGTTCGCCGGCGATCAACGCGATCTCGATGGGTACCTGATCTTGCCCGATGGGCAGGGGTCCCATCCGGCCCTGATCGTGATCCAAGAGATCTGGGGGGTGGACGACCACATCCGCGACGTGTGCCACCGCCTAGCGCAGCTCGGCTACGCAGCGCTGGCGCCCGATCTCTACACCGGCGAGCTCAAGGAGGCGATGCGGCCGGAGAACATCACGGCCGGGATGGCGTTCATGCGCCAGGCTCCACCCGAGGTGCAGCGTGATCCCAGCCGTCTCGGTGCGGTGCTTGCCGAGCGCAGTCCGGAGGAGCGCCGGGCGCTCACCACCCTCATCGCTGTGATGAGCCCCGAGCGGCGCACCAGCTTTGCCCGTGATCTGGTCGGCGCCTTCGGCTACCTGGCCTCACGGCCGGAAGTCGATCCGGACCGGATCGGCAGCCTGGGCTTCTGCATGGGCGGAGGGCTGTCTTTTCGCCTCGCCACTCTGAAGCCGCGCCTGCGCGCCTGTGTCGTCTTCTATGGGGAGAACCCACCCGCAGACGGGATCGCCGCGATCCAGGCTCCGGTACTGGGCCTCTACGGAGCTGAGGACACGCGCATCACCGACACCCTGCCGGACCTGGTGGGGCAGATGGAGGCGGCCGTGAAGAGCTTTGAGCACCACATCTACGAGGGAGCTCCGCACGCCTTCTTCAATGACACTCGGCCCACCTATCGTCCAGAGGCGGCGGCGGACGCCTGGAGACGGGCGCTCGCCTTCCTCGAGCGCACCTTGCGAGCGTGAGCGGCTGTTTTCGATCGCCAACCGCCCCGAGCCGTAGCTGTCAGAGAGTCCCGGAGCCATCGAGTGCGGGTGGGTCGGCCGGAGCTTGCGCTAGGAGGTGGGGCAGATGGCCGCCATCACGATGGCCGTTCGGTGGGCACCGTCTCGCCGCGGAGCCGCTTGACCGTCGCGCGTCTGCTCGCTCTGCGGTTGCTGCTACGTCGCGACCACGGTTTCCGACGCTGAAGGGGACGGCGGCCAGGAAGACGATGTGGAGAGAGTCGGCAAATGCCTGCACGATCCCGCTGTGAAGGGCCGGCGGTAGCGCGCTCAGAATCGCAGGGTTCGCCTGCAGCGATCCGGGGTTCAAGCCGCCGTGGAGGGCGGCGGAGGGGAGGTCCGCGCGCAGGTTCCTGCTCAGCTGCGTGCTGAAGATGGCGCCGAAGATGGCGACGCCAAACGAGCTGCCCATGGAGCAGAAGAAGCTGGCGGACGAGGTGGCGACACCCATGTGCCGCCACTCCACCGAGTTCTGGACGGCGAGCACGAGAACCTGCATCACCATGCCCAGTCCTGCTCCTCGGCCAGGCCGGCCGGGGCTGATGGAGAGCGATTACAAGCGGCGAGGTGCCCTCCAGTACCTGGCCGCCTGGGATGTCCGCCGGGGTCTGCCCTGGGGTCGTTGCGAGGCCAAGAACGGGATCGCCGCCTTCACCAGACTGGTCGACCAGGTGATGGCTCAGGAGCCCTACCGCTCCGCTCCGCGCGTCTTCTGGATCGTCGACAACGGTTCCGCTCACCGGGGCCGGAAGGCAGCTCAGCGCCTCCGCCAGCGCTATTCCAACCTGATCCTAGTCCACACTCCCGTCCATGCCTCCTGGCTCTCCCAGGTCGAGATCTTCTTCAGCATCCTCCAGCGCAAGGTGCTGACCCCGGCCGCCGCCCCCAGCCTGGGCGAGCTGGCCGCTCGCATCCTCGGCTTCGAAGCTGAGTACCGCCTCCACCCTCGCCCCTTCTGCTGGCGCTTCACCCGCGCTGACTTCGAGCGCCGCCTCCAGGAACTCGCCGCATGACCCGTCACGTTTCAATGCTGGGGACCACTTAGACGGCGCCCTGTCCGCGCGGATATCAGAGTGAACACCACCGCCATCCCCTGACCTCGGTCGCGCCGCGTGGGTCCCCGCTTGATGGGAACCCTCCACGTCAGGTCACTGCAGGCACGGCCGCCCTGTCGACCACCGGCTCTGCGACGCGGCCGTGGCGGAGTTCGCGGTCCCGCAGCAAGAGGGTGCAGAAGAAGGCCAGCGAGCCCGCGACCAGCGTGATCCAGAAGAGCGAGCCCACCGCCGTAGCGAAGGCGTTGTTGACGCCGGAGATGATGTGCGGGATCAGTGGCTGGACCTGAGCCGGCAGCGTCTGGTTCAGGAGTCCGGCGCCGTTGCCGACACCCTGGAGCACGCCTGAGAGTTTGAGCAGCTGGCTGACGAGCGGATTCGGCACCCCCTGCTGGGAGAGCGTGGTCGGCAGCTGGCTCTGGAACTCGGACGAGAAGACGGTGCCAGCGATGGCGAGGCCGATCGAGGCGCCGATCTGGCGCAGGAAGGTAAGGGTGCTGGTGGCGACTCCCATTCGGCTGAGAGGCACGAAGCTCTGGACCAGGACCGTGAACCCAGCCATGGACGGACCCAGGCCGGCCCCGAGGATGAGCAGCCACAGCCACAGGGTCCAGTTGCCAGTGCTGGCGGTGAGGTGGGTGGCAAGGAAGGCCCCGACCAGCAGCAGCACCGAGCTCCCCGACATCAGCCACTTGTAGCGACCGAAGCGGCTGATGAGCTGGCCGGTGCCGATGCTGCCGCCCATGAGGCCGACCAGGAGGGGCCAGATGTAGTAACCAGAGGCGGTGGCACTGATGCCGCGAACCGTCTGGTAGAAGCGGGGCATGAAGATCACGGCCGTGAACATGGCGATGCCGAAGAGGAACACCGCGACCATGCTCACCGAGTAATCGCGGTTGCGGAACAGGTCGAGCGGGATGATCGGCTCCTTCGCCTTTGATTCCAAGAAGAAGAAGATCGCCAGCAACAGAGTTCCCACCAGGAGCAGTCCGCCCACGTTGGGGTCGCTCCAGTTGTAGAGCTGGCCGGTGGCGCTGTTGAGCACGCCCTTGTTGGTCAGACCCACCAGCAGCGGCACCACCCCGGCGGCGAAGACCACGATTCCGATGTAGTCGAGGTCCTGGACGCGAGCGTTCTGGCGCCGCACGTTGGGAAGCAGCAAGGCCAGGGCGACAAGCGCGGCAACACCGAAGGGCACGTTCACGTAGAACACCCAGTGCCAGCTGATGTTATCCGTGATCCAGCCGCCGGCGAAGGGTCCGACGAGGAAGCTGAGGCCGAACACGGCCCCGAAGAGCCCCTGGTACCGGCCCCGCTCTCGCGGTGTGAAGAGGTCACCAATAACCGCCATCGCCACCGGCATGATGGCCCCGGCGCCAAGACCCTGGAGGGCGCGGAACGCGATCAACTCGTTCATCGTCTGCGAGAGACCGGAAAGCCAGGAGCCGGCCAGGAAGAGGCAGACGCCTCCGATGATCATCGGTTTGCGCCCGTAGACGTCGGAGAACTTGCCGTAGATCGGAATGGTGATGCTGGAGGATACGAGGTAGGCGGTCACCACCCACACGTAGAGCGAGGCGCCATTCAGGTCGGTGACGATCCGGGGCAGGGCGGTGCCGACCACTGTCTGGTCCAAGGCGGCGAGAAACATGGCCATGAGCACGGCGCCGAACACCGCCATACGGGCCCGATGGTCGATGGCGACCGGTGCTTCAGCGCGGGCCACGGCGTTCCGAACTTCGGGGGTCACTTCCATAGTGTCGCTGGGGATTTGCCGGGGAAGGACTCCTCGACGGCCTCGATCAACTTCAGTGAAAGGTGGCGCAGAGTGGCCGCCTCGCCTTCCCCGAGCCGTTTGACCAGATGTCGTACGTACCGGTGGTGCACACGCCGGGCGGAGTTGACCCTATCCTTGCCGGCGGTCGTGAGGCGAGCGATGACTGCCCGCCGGTCTGCCGGGTCTGCGACGCGCTCGACAAGCCCCGCCGCCTCCAGCGCGTCGATCATGCCGGTGACGGTGCGGGGTGTGACCCCCAGCCAGCCCGCTACATGGTGCAGCTGGCTGCCACAACCCGGGCATCCTCGCAGCCACATCATCGCCCTGAACTGCTGGTGCGTGATGCCGAACTGGGCCAGGTGTTCGTCGAACCGGTCCTTCAGGACCTTGCCGGCACTCGCCACCGCGTTCAGGGTTTCGACGCCGCAGAGGAGGTCCTCGTCCATGCGGGAGGTCCGGGAGAGCATCTCCCGCAGGGCGGCATCATACAGGCGCCCCTCCCCGTCGGTGCTGAGGCGACGGTCTCCCGGCGTCGGACCAGCAGCATCGGTGGTCGCCCCGACTCTCAGCCCCGAGGTTGCAGTCATGCCCGGATTGTATGGCTCTGGAATGTCTAGGTCACGATAGTGAAGGAATTCACCATTGTGCCGCTCACTGGCCACGGAGGACCTTCAGCGAAGCGCGGGCCGAACCGCATTACAAAGGGTCGAAGCCAGGTCACGACCCGGGGCCCTGGACGTGCCGCAAGGTGTAGTCGAAGAAGCGCTCTGTGATGCGGCCACGCGTCCATTCAGAGCGGAGGCGGGTCCGACGCTGCCTCCGACGCAACGCAGACAGGAGTGCGCGGTTGAGATCGCGCGCACTCTCTCCGCTCAGTTTCGCTTCCATGTAAAAGCCCTGCGGCGGATCTCAAACCGGTGGCTAATTTCACCTCGGTGTACACCTACGCGGTCAAGGATGTGGCGCCCGGGGTGCCTGTCGTGAGCTTCGCCATGGACGGTGGGGCCAGCCTGGTGCTGACCGCGATCTCGATGCAGGCGGTGACTACTGGTCGGGCCGGGGTGTGCGACACGGTTTCGAAGAATAACGTCCCAGGGCTGCCACCGGTGGGCAGCTACCGCCAGGAGACAGCGATCGGAAGCGATGCGACCGGGGTGAACTGCTGAGTACAGCGTCCGCTGGGCGCTGCTGCTTCCCCTGCGGGTGATCCCCCTTTCGTAGATCCCCCTCTAGGGGGACGAAGCTGATATCGTGAGCCTCATGGCTAATCCGTTCAAGTACGACGAACCCGTGGAGGGGGTCGACTTTACCGATCGCGAGGACGACCTGGAGACGCTGCTGCCGCTGATCGAGAACGGGCGGAATGCCGTCCTGATGTCGCCTCGCCGATATGGCAAGTCGTCGCTGTTGGCAGAGGCCAGCCGCCGAGCAGAAGCCAAGGGTGTGCGGGTCGGTACGGCCGACCTGATGGGGTGCGGGACCGAGGAGATGATTGCCCAACAGCTGGCGGAGACGGTGAGCCGGGGGCCGGCCAGGGGGCTCCAGCACCTGGTCCAGGAGCTGGCCGACAAGCTCGCCCGTCTCCGTGCCGGGGTGAGTGTCGTGCTCGAGCCGAACGGCTCCATGAAGCTCGAGGTGGCCCCGACGTTGGCGGGGGAGGAGCCCAGGTGGAGTGACGTGATCGAGGCGGTGCTTAGGTCCCTGGGGGCGGCCCGCAAGCGCCACAAGGTGTGCCTCATGGTCGACGAGTTCCAGAAGACAGCTGAAGTGAACGAGCAGATGCCCGGGATCTTCAAACGGATGTCGGACAACCCGGAGATGAAGGGGGTCTCGATGGTCCTGGCCGGCAGCAAATACCACGTCATGCAGAAGATCGTGGGCAATGACCTGGAGCGAGTCGGGACCATCATGGGTATTGACGTCATCCCGGCTGAGGTCATGGTGCCGTTCCTCGAAGAGCACGCGCGAGAAAGCGGCCAACCGTTTGCCACCGGTGTGGCCGGGTTGGTGTACCGTCTGGCTGAGGGGATCCCGTCGGACGTGCAGCAGCTCGCTTTCTGGGCGTACGAGTCCGCGTCCGGGAGGGCCGTCACCGAAGACGACGTGCGCACCGGCCTTGACCGGGTCATCCGGAAAGGGGCGGCGGTCTGGGACCAGCAGCAGCAGGCCCTTCCCTCGGGTCAGGCTGGTGTACAGCGGGCGCTCGCTCATGGGGCAGTGAAGTCGGTGTACGGGGAGGCCTTCAAGAGGCGAGTAGGGAAGTCGTCGAATAGCCAGATCAAGAAAGCGTTGGATGCTCTCCAGGACCTCGAGTACGTGGAGCGCGCCGGCGGCGGTTGGCGGATCAGTTCCCCGTTCCGGCGCATGTGGCTGGCGCGACTCGAAGGCTACCCGGACCCGGCGTGACGGATGACCAAAAGAGTGAATCGGGCGGGCCTTCGAAGGCGTGCGCACCGGTCCCTGGGCTGGCGCCCGGCGGTTCTCAAGGAAGAGCTCCGGAAGCGTTTTGATGGCGCCGGAGACGGTTTGCGTGACTTCCCCAC
>CABEAI010000228.1_pt1 | contig 11766 bp, 11 predicted proteins | sample 3132431 | NCBI WGS metagenome assembly CABEAI01 (sample SAMEA5534343, study PRJEB31848) | metagenome | biome: tundra; feature: field; material: soil | place: USA | collected 2013-05 | depth 0.45 m | reverse complement strand
TGGTGTGGACCGCCGGTGTCAAGGCGTCCGGGCTGGGAACCCAGCTTGGCGTGGAGCTGGGACGCGGTGGCCGCGTGCCGATTGGCCCCGACGCTGCAGCTGGCCGGCCAACCTGAGGTTTTTGTTATCGGCGACATGGGCAGGGGACTGACCCCGAGGGGCAACCGCTGCCGCAGCTTGCGGCGGTGGCTCAGCAGCAGGGCAAAGCGGTGGCGCGGGCCATCCGCGCCATCGACAAAGGTCGGACGCCCGAGCCTTTCCGGTACGTCAACAAGGGCACCCTGGCGACAATCGGGCGCAACGCCGCCGTCGTCCAGATGGGTCGGCTGCGCTTCACGGGCTTCATTGGCTGGGTCACCTGGCTCACGGTCCACCTGATCCTGTTGATCAACTTCCGCAGCCGTGCCCTGGTTCTGATCAACTGGGCCTACGACTACTTCTTCTACGACCGGCCGGTGCGGCTGATCGTGAGGGCAGCGCGGGAGGCGCGAGAGAGCGAAGGCGGGCTGACGCCGCCTCAGCTGATGGTCTCGGAGTCTTTGGCGACAGCTCCCACTTCGCCTTCGTCCGCGGTCCCGAGGTAAGCGATGTGGTCCCGGTTGATGAGCAGGAAATGACGGCGGAAGCTGGTCAGCGGCGTCACTGGTTCCATCGGCGTCGCGGTGGCGTTGGTGAGAGGCACGAATTGGCCCTGTGACCCCTCCAGGAACGCCTCCAGGTCGGCGCCCGCGGGCAGGTGGATATCGGCGTTGACGGCAAATTGGTTGGTGTAGACAAGGATCCGGTGGTGAATTTTGGCGATTCGCATCTCTGCCACTCCACTCGCCTCGGGGGCCGCCGTATCGCGCTCCGCGAGCAACACGATCGAATCCTTGTTCACCAAACCGCGACGGTGCCGCTGCAGGCCGATCATGGTGTCGCCCGCGTATGGGTAGGTCTCGATGTCGTTGATGGCGAGGAACGGCTCGCGTTCGTTGGCGAGGTCGGTCAAGCGGCGTCCGGACTCGACCACGCCGTGCAGAAGCACGGTCTCACAGAACACTTCGATCGCTAAGCGACGCACGTTGATGCCCATCGGCCTGCAAACTGTAACCGTTGCCGCGGGGCACGCGCCCACCCTCGCCCACAAAGTCACACAGGAGAGACATTGCAAACATATCGCACGCCTGATGAGCGCTTCGCCGGCCTGCCCGGGTACGACTTCGAGCCCCGCTACATCGAGCAGGACGGGCTGCGGATGCACCGGGTCGACGAGGGGTCGGGTTCGCCGATCCTGCTGCTCCATGGCGAGCCAACCTGGTCGTATCTGTACCGCAAGATGATCCCCCCCCTGGTCGCGGCCGGACACCGGGTGGTGGCCCCTGACTACTTCGGCTTCGGCCGCTCAGACAAGCCCGCGCTGCAGAGTTGGTACACCTATGACCGACACGTTGATTCGATCAAGCGGCTGGTTGAGGAGCTCGATCTTCGCGATGGGACCATGGTGGTCCAGGACTGGGGTGGGCCAATCGGCCTGCGCGTGGCCACCGAGATGGACGACCGGTTTAGCCGACTTGTGATCTTGAACACCGGGATCATGAGTGGCGAAAACCGGATGTCCGAGGCCTGGTGGGCCTTTCACGACTTTGTCGAGAAGGTGAAGCCGGACGTACCCGTGGGCATGCTCGTTGCCGGGGCCTGCCTGACACCGCCCGCGGCTGAGGTGATGAGGGCCTACGAGGCACCTTTCCCCGAGCCCGATTCGAAGTGGGGCGTGGTCGCGTTCCCGATGATCGTCCCGACCTCCCCGGAATCGCCCGGGGCCGACAAGATGATGGAGGCCAGCGCCAAGCTCAACCAGTGGCAGAAGCCGACCCTGGTGGCGTTCAGCGACTCCGACCCCATCTTCCCGCCCAAAGTCGGCGAGAGGTTTGCGGCTCGAATCCCCGGCGCGCGCCCCTTTGTCCTCATCAAAGGCGCCTCCCACTTCATCCAGGAGGACCAGGGAGAGGTTGTCGCCGAGCACATTATCGACTTCCTGAAGAGCTGACCGCAGGCCGGACCGGGCGGGGAACGCCTCGCACTTAGAATGTCCCGGTGCCGCGGACACGAGTCACCGAGACCGTATTTCGTGACGCCAACCAGTCCCTGATCAAGTCCCGCATGCAGACCGAGGACATGTTGGCGGTGGCGCCTGACCTCGACCGCGTGGGCTATCACTCGCTTGAAGTCTGGGGGGGAGCCACCTTCGAGGCAGGCCTGCGCTACCTCAACGAGGATCCCTGGCAGCGCCTGCGCGACCTCAAGAAGGTGGTCAAGGACACGCCCCTGCAGATGCTGCTTCGGGGACAGAACCTGGTCGGCTACAAGAACTACCCCGACGATGTCGTTCGCCTCTTCGTGGAGCGCGCCGCCCGGGCGGGCGTCGACATCTTCCGCATCTACGACGGCCTCAACGACCTGCGCAACATGGTGGTCCCGATCAAGGCTGCCAAGGTCGCCGGGCGCCACGTCCAGGGCGCGATCTGCTACACCATCAGCCCCATCCACACGGTGCGGTCGTTCACGGCCCTGGCGAGGGAGCTGGTGGACCTGGGTTGCGACTCGATCTGTATCAAGGACATGGCCGGCCTGATCACCCCCGCCGAGGCAAGCAAGCTGGTGGCGGCGGTGCGCAAGGCAGCCGACCTGCCCGTGGCGTTCCACACGCACTGCACCGCGGGCATGGGACCGATGGCCGCGATGGCCGCCGTCGAAGCCGGCGCCGAGATCATCGACACCGCCATCTCACCGTTCGCCTGGGGCGCGTCGCAACCGCCGACGGAGTCGATGGTGGCGGCGCTTGCCGGCACCAAGCGGGACACCGGGCTCGACCTCGGCCTGCTCAGCCATATCAAGGACCAGTTCGAGGACATGCTCGAGAAATACAGGCCGCAGCTCGAAGCCAACGCCCAGCTCACCGACACCAACGTGAGCACCTACCAGGTCCCGGAGTGGATGCTGGCGCGACTGCGCGCCGACCTGACCGCGCGCGGCGCCGACAAGCAGCTTGACGCCGTTCTGACCGAGATCCCCGCGCTGCGGGCTGAGATGGGCTACCCGCCATTGGTGACCCCGACCAGCCAGGTGTTGGGGGCGCAGGCCATCGCCAACGTGCTCGCCGAGGAGCGCTGGTCCGAGGTCCTGCCCGAGACCCGCGACTACTTTCTCGGCCTCTTTGGAGAGCCTCCGGGAAAGCTCGACCCCGGGGTGCGGAAGCTGGCGCTGGGAAATGAGGAGCCGATCACGGTTCGGCCCGCCGACCTCCTCGACCCGCTCCTGGACCGCGCCAAGAAGGACCTCAAGCAGGCAGGTATCACCTCGGATTCTCCCGACGACCTCCTCAGCTTCATCCTCTTCCCGGTGGCGGCGCTGCGCTTCCTTCGCGGGGAGGGTGGCGAGGAGAAGATCGTCGCTCGCAAAGCCGCCAGGGCCGAGGCGCCGGCCGCCTTGGTGCTTGCGGGCGAGTACCGCGTCGAAGTCGACGGCGAGAGCTTCAACGTCAAGGTCTTCGGTGGCGGCATGGTGTCAGCCGCCGCGGCCCCGGCTGTGCCCGCGGCAGACGCACCGTCGGCCGCCGCGCCGGCACCCGGCTCGGCATCCGACGGCGCCCTGACGGCGCCGATGCAGGGGCTGATCCTGAAGGTCATGGTGGCCGCCGGCGACAGCGTCAAACTCGGCCAGGCGGTGGCGGTGCTGGAAGCCATGAAGATGCAGAACGACGTCACCTCGACGAAGTCGGGAACCGTCAAGGAGGTCTACGTCGCCGAGGGATCGGTTGTGACCCCAGGCCAGGTCCTCATGGTCATCGAGTAACCGCACGGTGCCGCGCGCAGCCAGAGCCCGTCCCATCCAGAAGGTCCTGATCGCCAACCGCGGCGAGATCGCGGTGCGGGTGATGCGCGCCTGCCAGGAGATGGGCATCGGCACCGTGGCGGTGCACTCCGACACCGACGAGCGGGCGCTCTTCGTGAAGATGGCCGACGAGGCCGTTAACATCGGCCCCCCGTCGGCCTTGATGAGCTACCTGGTCAAGGACAGGATCCTGGCGGCCGCCAAGAAGACCCGGGCCGACGCCATCCACCCTGGCTACGGCTTCCTCTCCGAGAACGCCGAGTTCGTGCGCATGTGCGACAAGGCGGGGATCAACTTCATCGGCCCGCCGGCGTCGGCGATGGAAGCGATGGGCGACAAGGTCGCGGCGCGGAACACGGTCGGCGCGGCCGGGGTGCCGATCGTCCCCGGGACGCCACCGATCAGAGACCCCAAGGAGGCAGAGGCGTTCGTCAAGAAGGTCGGACTGCCGGTGCTGGTGAAGGCCGCTGCCGGCGGAGGCGGCATCGGCATGAAGATCGTGGAGAAGCCGGAGGAGCTGTTGCCAGCGATCGAGCAGTGCCAGTCAACCGCCAAGCAGGCTTTTGGCGACGACACCATCTACATCGAGAAGTACGTCGACGAGCCTCGCCACATCGAAATCCAGGTGATCGCCGACAAGCACGGCAACTACCGCCACCTCGGCGAGCGCGAGTGCAGCATCCAGCGGCGGCACCAGAAGGTGCTGGAGGAGTCACCCTCGCCGGTGATCACGCCGGAGCTGCGCCGGCGCATGGGCGACGCCGCCGTCGAAGCCGCCCGAGCCTGCGGCTACTTCAACGCCGGCACCATCGAGTTCATCTTCAGCCGCGGCGACTTCTACTTCCTGGAGATGAACGCCCGCCTTCAGGTCGAGCACCCGGTCACCGAGATGGTCACCGGGGTGGACCTCGTCAAGACTCAGGTTCGCGTCGCCCAGGGCGATGAGCTCGGCTTTGAGCAGGCTGACATCCGTCCCCACGGTTGGGCCATCGAGTTCCGCATCAACGCCGAGGACCCGGGCAACGGCTTCATGCCCGCGCCAGGCCGGATCAGCCGCTACCACGAACCCGGGGGCCCAGGGGTGCGCGTCGACTCTGGGGTCTATGCCGGCTACACCATCCCGCCCTACTACGACTCCATGATCGCCAAGTTGGTCGTCTGGGGAAAGGACCGCGAGGAGGCCATCGCGCGCGGCCGCCGGGCGCTGCTGGAGTACGTGGTCGGTGGGGTCAAGACCAACATCCCCCTGCACCTGGCACTTACCGAGGAGCCCGACTTCATCGCGGGCAAGCTGTCGACCCACTTCATCCCCGACCATCCCGGGCTGATGAAGCGCGTCTCGTCGCTGGTGCGCAAGGGCTACGGGCTGAACCTTGGGGGCTCCGACACCGCCCGGGTCGCCGCCATCACCGCCGCCGTCCAGCATCACCAGGCGGTGGGGGCCGGCTGAGATGGCACGCAAGCCGTGGTGGGTGGTCCTCGGCAAGAAGTCCGACCCCGGGGCGCTGGCCGACCAAGAGTGCGTGCCATGCAAGGGTGGGGTGCCCCCGCTCTCGGAGGAGGAATTCGCGCCGCTGCTGGCCCAGCTCGAAGGCTGGGAGGTGCGCGACGGTCTGCGACTTCGGAAGAGCTACAAGTTCAAGGACTTTGTCGAGGCGCTCGACTTCGTCAACCGGGTGGGCCGGGTCGCCGAGGAGCAGGGCCACCACCCGGACCTGCACCTGTACTGGGGAAGGGTGGACGTCGAACTCACGACCCACAAGATCAACGGGCTGAGCTCGGGCGACTTCGTGATGGCCGCCAAGATCGACCGGGTCGCCACCGGCGCGGCCGCCAGCTGAGCTATGCCGGCCCGGTCGAGGCCTTGCCGGTTGCTAGAATCCTCCGCGTCGGTGACCCACTTCCTGCGCTCCTGACCTGGACCCCCTGAGTCAGGACACGCCGTGATCCCCCGCTACGCTCACCGCCGCGTGAGCGACATCTGGGCACCCGCCTCCAAATTCGATCGCTGGCTGCGCATCGAGATCCTCGCCGCCGAGGCCTGGGGCGAGTTGGGAGTGATCCCTGCCGAGGACGTCGCCAAGATCCAGGGCGCCTCATACGTGCTGGAGCGGATCGACGAGATCGAGGCCGAGGTCGGCCACGACGTCATCGCCTTTGTCACCGCCATGAGCGAGACGCTGGGCCCGGAGTCGCGCTGGGTCCATCTCGGGCTGACCAGCTCCGACATCCTCGACACCGCCTTCGCCACCCAGCTTGTCGATTCCGCCGCCATCCTGCTGGAGGAGCTGGATCGGCTGACGGCAGCGTTCGAGCGCAAGGCCATCGAGCATCGCGACACCCTCGCCGTTGGGCGCAGCCACGGCATCATCGCCGAGCCGATCACCTTCGGCTTCAAGCTGGCGGGCTACGTCGCCGAGCTGCAGCGGGACCGGCAGCGGCTGCTCACCGCTCGCGAAGAAGTCGCCGTCGGCCAGGTTTCGGGACCCGTCGGTACCCATTCCAGCGTCGAGCCGAAGGTCGAGGAGTACGTCTGCGACAAACTCGGCCTGCGGCCTGACCCGGCGGCCACCCAGGTCATCGCCCGCGACCGCCACGCCGCCTTCATGTACGCACTGGCGATCACAGCCGGGACCCTGGAGCGCTTCGCCACCGAGGTCCGGCACCTGATGCGATCGGAGGTCGCCGAGGTGCGTGAGCCCTTCAGTGAGAAGCAGAAGGGCAGCTCGGCGATGCCGCACAAGCGCAACCCGGTGATCGCCGAACGCATCTGCGGCCTGGCGCGCGTCATTCGCGGCCACCAGCTGGTGGCGATGGAGAACACCGCCCTCTGGCACGAGCGCGACATCTCCCACAGCTCGGCCGAGAGGATCGTCTTTCCCGACGCCTGCGAGCTGCTCGGCTTCCTCCTCACCGAGACCACCCGGCTTGTCGACGGCCTCGTCGTCGATCCCGAGAAGATGCGCGCCAACCTCGACCTCGGCGGCGGAATCGTCTTCAGCCAGCGGGTCCTGCTGGCCCTCGTCGAGAAGGGGATGGCCCGCGACGACGCCTACTTAGTGGTGCAGGCGGCCGGGCTCCGCGCGTGGGACGAGGGCCAGGACTTCAAGGCCCTGGTCAAAGCCGACGAGCGGGTCAGGGCCCTGCTCAGCGAGCAGGAGATCGATGACCTCTTCGATCCCACCTGGCATACCCGCAACATCGACACCACTTACCAGCGACTCCAGATCGGGGAAGAAAAGTGACCGAACGGCTAAAGCTCGCCGCGCTCAACCCTCCCCTGATGGACGCTGCCCTCCCCGGCCTCACGTTGTTCAGCCGGGGCAAGGTCCGGGACACCTTCGACCTGGGCGATCACCTGCTGATGGTCGCCACCGACAGGGTCTCCGCCTTCGACGTGTTGCTGCCGAACGGAATCCCCGACAAGGGCGCCATCCTCACCCAGATGTCGCGCTGGTGGTTCGAGCGGACCGCCCAGATCTGCCCCAACCACATCGAGCCGGAAGGGTGGCCATCGGAGCTGGCGCCCTATGAGCAGGACTGGGCGCAGCGCAGCATGTACGTCCGCAAGGCCGAGCGAATCGATATCGAATGCGTGGTCCGCGGCTACCTCGCCGGCAGCGGCTGGAAGGAGTATCGCGAGCAGGGCACGCTCGCGGGGCTGGCGCTGCCGGCCGGGCTGGAAGAGTCGGACCGCCTCCCTGAGCCGCGCTTCACGCCGTCGACCAAGAACGACAACGGCCACGATGAGAACATCTCGATCGCCCAGATGGCGGACCTGGTCGGCTCCGGGCTGACTGTCGAGTTGCACCAGGTTTGTCTTGACCTCTACAACACCGCCGCGACGATGGCGCTGGAGCGCGGCGTGATCCTGGCAGACACCAAGCTCGAGTTCGGCTACATCGACAGCAAGCTCCACCTCATCGACGAGTGCTTCACACCCGACTCTTCGCGCTACTGGGATGCCGAGAAATACGAGCGCGGCAAGCCCCAGCCGTCAATGGATAAGCAGTACCTGCGCGACTGGCTGGAGACGCTCGACTGGGACAAGACGGCACCGGGGCCGGAGCTGCCCGAGGACGTCATCCTGGGTATCCGCGACCGCTACCTGCTGGCTTATCGCCGCATCACCGGGCTGGAGATCTAGATGGCCAACTTCACTGCCGAGGTTTTCGTCGTCCTCAAACCGCTGGTCAACGATCCCGAGGGACTGGTGATCCGAGACGCTCTCCGCACCATTAGCTTCAACGAGGTGACCTCGGTGCGCTCGGGGAAATACCTGACCATCGACCTGGCGGCCGAGGATACTGCGGAAGCCGACTCGCGGCTGACGCAGATGTGCGACAGGCTGCTGGCCAACCCGGTGATCGAGGAGTACCGCTTCACCGTCAAGGAAGCGTCTGCGGCCCCCTGATGGCGTCGTTTGGGATCGTCGTCTTCCCCGGCACCTGGTCCGACCGCGACAGCTACTTCGCGGTCCACGACCGGCTGCGCCAGGAGGCCCGCTACATCTGGCACAAGGAGCGCGACCTCAGCGGGCTCGACTGCGTCATCCTGCCCGGCGGCTTCTCCTATGGCGATCACCTGCGCTCTGGTGCCATCGCGGCGATGTCCCCGGTGATGGAGGAGGTGGTCGAGTTCGCCGACCGCGGCGGCTACGTAATCGGCATCTGCAACGGCTTCCAGATCCTCTGCGAGGCGCACCTGCTGCCGGGAGCCCTGATGCGCAACGCCAGCCTCCAGTTCCGCTGCCAGGAAACGCACCTCCGGGTGGAGAACGTCGACACCGCCTTCACCACCGAGACCCAGAAGGGCCAACTGCTGCGGGTGCCCGTTTCGCACGGGGAGGGGAACTACTTCGCCGACCAAGAGACGCTGGGCAAGCTCGAGCGCGATGGCCGCGTTGTCTTCCGCTACACCACCGCCGAGGGAGAGGTCACCGATGAGGCCAACCCCAACGGATCGCTGAACAACATCGCCGGCATCATCAACGAGAACGGCAACGTCCTCGGCATGATGCCCCACCCGGAGCGGTCGTCGGAGACGCTGCTTGGCTCGGAGGACGGGCTCGCCATCTTCAAGAGCATCGTCAAGAACTCGGAGCGAGTCTTCTCCCGTTGATGGCGGCGACTGTCGACCCCGCCCTGCTCCATGAGGTCGCCCTGACCGAGGCCGAGTACGCCCTCATCATCAAGCTGCTGGGCCGGGAGCCCAACCAGGTCGAGCTGGGGGTCTTCGGGGCGATGTGGTCCGAGCACTGCGCCTACAAGACCAGCAGGCCGCTGCTCAGGGGATTCCCCACCACCGGCCCCGGGGTCCTCCAGGGACCAGGCGAGAACGCCGGCGCCATCGACATCGGCGACGGCTGGGCGGTCGTCTTCAAGATCGAATCGCACAACCACCCCAGCGCCATCGAGCCCCACGCGGGGGCCGCCACTGGTGTCGGGGGCATCCTCCGCGACGTCTTCACGATGGGGGCGTTTCCGATCGCCACCCTCAACTCGCTTCGCTTCGGCCCTCTCGACGTGGCCCGCAACCGCCACCTCTTCGCCGGCGTTGTCGCCGGCATAGGCGACTACGGCAACTGTTTCGGCGTTCCCACCGTGGGCGGCGAGATCTATTTCGAGGACTGCTACACGGAGAACCCCCTGGTCAACGCGATGGCGGTCGGCCTGATCCGCAAGGACCGGCTGATGCGGGCCCGGGCGGAGGGCAAGGGCAACCTGGTGATGCTGGTGGGCGCCGACACCGGCCGCGACGGCATCCACGGCGCCACCTTCGCGTCGGTTGAGCTCGACGCCGACAGCCAGTCGCGACGGCCGGCGGTGCAGGTGGGCAACCCCTTCCTGGAGAAGCTGCTGATGGAGGCCTGCATGGAGCTGATCGACCAGGACCTGGTGGTCGGCATGCAGGACCTGGGGGCGGCCGGCCTGACCAGCTCCGCCGTCGAGTGCGCCCACCGGGGCGGATCCGGGATCGAGATCGACGTCGCCGAGGTCAGCCGGCGGGAGCAGGGGATGGGGGCATACGAGGTGCTGCTCTCGGAGTCGCAGGAGCGGATGCTGATCATCGTCGAGCCCGAGAAACAGGCCCACGTCAACCGGGTCTTCCGCAAGTACGACCTCCATGCCGACGTCATCGGCGAGGTCACCGACAGCGGCCGGCTGGTGGTCAAGAACCAGGATCGCCTTGAGGTCGACATCCCCCTGGGGCTGCTGGTCGACGAGGTGCCGCTGCGCTACCCCGAGGTGGTGCCGCCGCCGGCGGCTGAAGCGGTCGCCATCGAGACCGGTCACATGACCGCCGACGCCGCCTTCCGCAAGCTGATGGGCTCGCCGAACCTGAGTAGCCGGAGCAGCGTCTTCCGTACGTACGACCACCAGGTGCAGAACAACACCGTGGTCCTGCCTGGCGGTGACGCCGCCGTGGTTCGGATCAAGGGCACCCGCCGGGCGATCGCCTTGTGCACTGACGGCAACGGTCGCTACTGCCACCTCGACCCGCGCGCCGGTGCCGCCATCGCGGTGGCCGAAGCCGGGCGCAACGTGGTAGCCACGGGGGCGCGGCCGGCGGCCATCACCGACTGCCTCAACTTCGGCAACCCCGAGAAGCCGGAGGTGTTCTGGCAGCTGAAGGAGTCCGTAGAAGGGATGGCCGACGCCTGCCGGCAGCTGGAGGTGCCGGTGGTGTCGGGGAATGTCAGCCTCTACAACGACACCAGCGGCGTCTCGGTCTGGCCCACGCCAGTGGTCGGAATGGTCGGGATCATCGACGACATCGACCAGGTCACCAAGGCGGCCTTCCAGTCTTTCGGCGACGTGGTGGTGCTGATCGGTCAGACCGCCCGGGAGCTGGGCGGCTCCGAATACGCCTCGACCTGTCTCGGCATCGTGGCAGGCAGGCCGCCGCAGCTCGAACTGGAGCTGGAAAGGCGCACCTGGCGCGCGGTGCTGGAGATGATCGGCGATGGCCTGCTGCGATCGGCGCACGACGTCGCCGACGGTGGATTCGCCGTCGCGGTGGCCGAGAGCTCTCTGCTTGGCGCCATTGGCGTGCGGTGCGACCGGGTGCAGGCCGCGGGGCTCGACCTCGCCGCGATGCTCTTCAGCGAAAGCCAGTCACGTTTTGTAGTCTCGTGCGCCGCGGACGCGGTCGAGCGCGTTGAGAACCTCGGCCGCGAGCACCACGTGCCCACCACCGTGCTGGGCACCGTCGGCGGTGACCGAATCGAGATCGGCAGCTTCATCTCCGAGCCGCTCGATGCGGTGCGCGGCCTCTGGGAAGGCGCCCTTGACCCTTCTCAGTTTGGGATCTGAACAATCCGACGCTTGAACTGGGAATTCCCCGGGTACACTGAAATCAGGTGAGCCAGTATTCCCCGGCGCACGACGACAAACCCCACGACGAGTGTGGGGTCTTCGGTATATATGCGCCCGGCCAGGAAGTGGCCAACATCACCTACTTCGGCCTCTACGCCCTGCAGCATCGCGGCCAGGAGTCGGCCGGCATCACCGTCAGCGATGGCAAGCGGCTGGACACGGTCAAAGACGTGGGCCTGGTGGCCCAGGTCTTCGATGACCCAACCCGAATGGCCGCCCTTCGTGGCGACCTGGCGCTGGGCCACACCCGTTACTCGACCACCGGCTCCAACAAGCTCATCAACACCCAGCCGATGGTCTACGAGCACCCCCAGATCGGGCCCATCGCGATGGGCCACAACGGCAACCTGACCAATCACCGCCAGCTCCGCGACGAGCTGGAGGAGAAGGGGGTGGTCTTCGACACCAGCTCCGACACCGAGGTCATCCTCCGCCTCATCGGCCAGACCCCCGGGCCCGACCTGAAGACCGTGCTGCGCCGCTCGCTCCCCCGCCTCGAGGGCGCTTACTCCCT
>CABEAI010000226.1_pt1 | contig 11774 bp, 13 predicted proteins | sample 3132431 | NCBI WGS metagenome assembly CABEAI01 (sample SAMEA5534343, study PRJEB31848) | metagenome | biome: tundra; feature: field; material: soil | place: USA | collected 2013-05 | depth 0.45 m | reverse complement strand
GCCAGCCACGGGTGCTGTGCTCGCCAGCCGGTCAGTTCCTTATCGAGGACCGCCGGACCACACGGTTCACCGGCCCTCCGCAACTCCTTTGAGCGGGCGGTGCATTGATTCCATACCCAGCGATTCCGATCCCATTCATTGAGGATCGAGCGTTCGGCAGCGCCGGAGACTCGCGCCCGGTTGGTGTGACGCACATTCATAGTCGTGGCCATTTGCACAGCGTACAGGTGTTCGAACCCAACAGGGATATCTGTAGCGCGCATGCGCGTCACCACACCCAGCCTTGGCGGTGACGGGCGGGGTTCTGCCTCCCCACGGCTAAAGCCGGAGGCATCCCACCCCGCACCCCATTTCGGTGAAGGCCCAGGGCGATGAACCCGGCCCCCACCGCCGCGAGGCTGAGGTGGCCCGTCGGCTGTCGGGCGATCACCTGGAAGGCTTCCCCGATGCCCTGCGCGTCCGCGGCATCGTGGTGCAGCCCGGCGGAGAGGATGAAGAAACCCAGCATGGTGAAGATGACGCCGCGCGAGAACATGCCAAACCGTCCCAGGCTGTCGACGGTGGTCCGCGTGGCCCGGTTCATCTGGTTGCGTTTGAGGTCCTTCTTGAAGCCCGCTTTGTACATGTCGACGAACTGGCCCAGGCCGATTGCGACCCCAATGATTCCGGCGATGATGGTGATCGCTCCGCCTGCGGGGGCCGCTAGCAGGGCACCGACAGTCTTCTGCAGCGAGTCTGAGCCGTTTCCCCTCGTGGCTCCGACCAGGAAGGTCAGCGCGAACACCATGAGCGCAGCGTAGTTGAGCCCACTCCATGCGAAACCGAGCCGCGAGACGATCCCGACGGTGTCGTTGCCGCGCCCGAGCGGATCGTAGGCCGCACGGATGAATCCCCACAGCGAGTACGCGGCCAGGCAGACGATCACCACCACCAGAAAGACGCTGGCGATCGGGCTTCCTGAGAGCAGGTACAGGGTTCCGCGCTGATCGGCCGTCCGGGTGGGTTCGCCCAGCGCGAGGCGGAGCGCCAGGATTCCCATCACACCATAGAGAGCACCCCGCACGACGTAACCCAGCCGCCCCAGGCGCTCCAACCAAGGGTTGGCGGCAGCCTCCTTGACCTCGCGGTTGGCGCGGCGCGCCCCGCGTTTGGCCTGCGCGCCCGTCCCTCTCGCGCCACGCCGGAGTCGGTTGGTTGCGGGGTTGTGCTCATGTCAGGGAAGGATCACCTGAAGCGCACCCGGATGAGCCTTGATCGTCACCGGGGTACGGCCCGCCTTGGCGTTGTCCGCGTAGATCGTGATCCGTGGCCTGGTGTTGATGGTCACGGTCTTGAATCTGATGCTCATCCCGTCTTCTTCGGCGTGCTTGTCGAGGATGGCCGAGGCGAGCATGCGGCTGACGATGTCCGAACGGGATGCGCCCACCGGAACCGACAGCTCCAGGAAGGGCTCGGTCAGCTTCTTCTCGCTAACCGGCATCTGCGCTCCGATCGATGGTGTATTGGTGAAAACCAGCGACAAGGGCGCGGCCCCGACCCTGAAAGTCGCCGCTGATCTCGTACTCGAAGGGCCGGGCTCCCGCCACCGCCTGGAAGCCCTGCCTCAACTGGCCAAAAGCCATGTCTTTGGCCTTGTCGCCCAGCAGATTGCCTCGCCGAACAAGCCGATCGCGGCGGCCTCCAGGAACGGCTGCTCGTTGGCCCGGCCCAGCGTCACTGGCCGCGTTTTCCCCGCTCGGACGACCGCCATCGCCTTGTCGCAGGCAACGGTGGTGGTGGCAGGGGGCGACGGCACCATCGGCTTCGTCGCCCGGCGGAAGTCGCCGAAGCTATCGCGCAGCTTGGCCTGGATCTCTTCGGTCACGCCTCCCGCGCCGGTGCTGACGATCAGAAGCTGGCTGGTGGCGGGGAGCAGCTGAGGCTTCGCCATCGACCCGCGATCTAGGCCCTGGCCCGGTGCAACGGCAGCCAGTGCCAGCTCGGTGAAGGCAGCCAGCGCTCTGGCACCCAGAGCACGAATGCGGACCAGCCCAGCCCCAGCAGGAACCCGCCGATGACGTCGCTGGGCCAGTGCTCCCCTGCCCAAACTCGCCCGACGCAGGCCAGGAAGATCAGGACGGCAGCAACGCCCCAGAGAAGAGCGCGCCAGCGCTGGGGCACCTTGGGAGACAGCGACGCCGCCAGCATGAAGCACATCCAGGTGAAGAACACAGCGTGCCCGCTGGGATAGCTGTAGCCGTTGGAAGGATTGAGGATCTTGACCAGATCCGCGGTCGGGCGGTGGCGTTGGATCGAGACCTTCACGATCTGGTCGATCAGGCTGCCAATGGCGCCCAGCGCCATCAGGTAGCCGGCGCGCCGCTCATAGATGAAGAGCGCGATAACGATGACCGCGCCTGCGATGTCCTGGATCAGCCCGCCGGTGACGTTGGTCAGGGTCATCCAATACGTGAGGGGTCCCCACGGAAATGCCTGCGCCGCTCGGGCCAGCGGTACGTCGAACCCGCCCCGCGTCGCCCCATTGAGCACCAGGTAGGTGTTGATGGCGAAGAGCGCAAATGCGACCAGGCTCAGCGGCCCGAGCCATATCCTGGCGGTCGGCCCGGGGTCGCCCGCGAGGACTTCTTGAGCCGCGTGCTCGGCGCTGCCGGCCTTACCCTTCACAGCCCACGCTTCGGTCGCGCTCACACCACCGCGAGGCGGCTACGCCGACGGTGACCCCGACAAGGACCCCGGCGGCCACATCGCTTGGGTAGTGGTGCCCCAGGTACACGCGGGAGACCCCAACCCCTGAGGCGGCGGCCAGCAGCACCGGCGAGTACTGGGGGAAGGCAAATGCCAGGCTGGTGGCGGCGGCGAAGCTGGAGGCGCTGTGGCCGGAGGGGAAGGAAGTGTCGATTGTCCGACTGCCCACGACGATGTGGTCCCCGACGTCGTGGAAGGGACGCTTGCGGCCAAAGAATTGCTTCATCGGTCCCTGGGCGATTGCGTTGGCGACCAGCATCGCAGCAGTACTGCGCAGCCCTGCGCGGCGCCCGTGGCGGCCGCCACGCCAGGCCAGCCAGCCGCAGAGTGCGGCCCAGCCAACCCCCCTGCCAAGGTCAGAAACCAGAGAGAAGTACTTGTCCGATGTGGTCGTGTGGGGCAGGCGGTTCACCTTCAGCAGCAGCGCCGCGTCGAGCGCCCCAAGACCGCGCATGCTGCGGACCTCCTGCCTTACCGGGGCCGGCTCATCGGACACCACGTCGACCGCAGCGCGGGTAAGGGCCGCATCCGGCACGCGGGCTTCCATCCCTGACACGATAGTACCGGTATAAGCATTCTTACCAACGGCGCTCTTCATCCCTGAGGGAGTCCACTCTTGACCAGGCACAAGGAAACCACCCTAAGCCGGTGGACCGGCGACATCGATCCCGCCTTCATGGCCATCGCCGCGATGACCGGCATCATGTTTGTCGCCCTTGCGCTCTTGGTTGCCTTGCACCCGGCGCCCTTTTTCTTCGATCGGCCCGTCTCGGTCGCGGTTCAATCGGTCAACTTCAGCCCCTTGGAGCCATTCCACGTCTTCGTTTCGGCATTCTCGGGATGGGTCGGGGTCGCAGTTGGAGCCGCCGTGATCGCCGCGACCTTCCTCTTGATGCGCCGCGCCACTGCCTTCGTGGCTTTCTCAGCCGTGTATTCGTTGGTCTACAACGGCGTCAACCTGCTCATTCGCCGACCTCGGCCTACGGGCTGGGTGCACACTGCCCCGCACCTGGTCGGATACAGCTTCCCGAGCGGACATGCTGCCTTCTTCGTCTGGCTGGCGGTCCTGGCGGTTGTCCTGATGGCACGGCACCTGCCGGGCCCCCTCTACCTCACCTCCTGGGCGCTCGCGCTGGTGCTGGTGCTGGCGGCTGGGCTGAGCCGGGTTTACGTGGGGGCGCACTGGCCCAGTGACGTGCTTGGGGGGCTACTTCTGGGGGTGTCGTGGACAGCGTTGAGCCTTGCGCTCGGCAGGCTGACGGATCCTATTTTTGGCCGCGCGTCTATCAGTAAAGCGGCGCGACGGAACCGCTAGATTGAGACCCGACCATAGGTGGGAGAATCCGGGGTGGCGCTGAGCCAGCCGGCGGGGGCCGACTTGGCCGAGGATGCCAGCCGCCAGGGCGCGCTGGAGGCGGGCCTTTTGTTCGTCAGCGATCGCCGGGCGGGGATCAGACGCCGCAAGCGCGGGGGTGGGTTCGTCTACGTTCGCCCCGACGGCAGCCAAATCAGCAAGCACCAGGACCTCGCCCGCATCAAGGCGGTCGCGGTGCCGCCGGTGGCGCAACGTGTGGATCTGTGCCGAGCCGCGAGGCCATCTGCAGGCCACCGGGCGGGATGCGCGCGGGCGCAAGCAATACCGCTACCACACCCGGTGGCGCGAGGCTCGCGACGCCAAACAAGTTCGACCGGATGGTCGCCTTCGGCCAGGCGCTGCCGCGGGTTGACAATGCTGCGCAACCGCCACGTCAAGGTCCGTGGGTCGGAGATCCACTTCAAGTTCCGCGGCAAGAGTGGGGGTGCAGCAGTCCCTCGGCGTCAGCAACGCTCGCGTCGCCCGCGTGGTGCGACGTCTCCAGGAGCTGCCGGGCCAGGATCTCTTCAAGTACGCCGATGACGACGGCGAGCTCCGCAGCATCGGCTCGGCTGACGTCAACGAGTACCTACGTCAGATCTCCGGCCAGGAGTTCACCGCCAAGGACTTCCGCACCTGGACCGCCACGGTGCTGGCCGCAGAGGCGCTGCGCGAGATGGAACAGTTCGACGGCGCCGCCCAAGCCAAGCGCAACGTCGTCGTCGCGATCGAGAAGGTGGCTGCCCGCCTCGGCAATACCCAAGTGTCGGGCACATGATGCGGGTCCGCGGCGAAGCGGGGACTCGCGCGGCGGACCTCTCCATACCAGTCCTCTCGGAACGCAGAAGTTCGAGTCCTACCTGCGGTCTGCGAGTTCAGGAGTTCGAGTCCCGGTTGGGTCCAATTCGGTCGGGCGGGACGTGGGCGGCTCCGCTCGAACTCTCTTGTGTTGGCCGATTTGAATTGGGAAATGACCCGTGACGCGCCCTCTTACGCCAAAATTGAGATCTGGCTCCCCTTAGCGGACGCTCTTCGCAACTTTGTATTCGACCCGACGCCGGATTTCGTGGCATTAATCCACGGTTTGCGGGCTGACCCACTGCCGGACTCTGCTAGCCGCCCCAGCCGGGTCAATCGTTCTCTCGCGTGTTGAGCTCGTTGAGGATGTCCTCAACCAAAAGGGCAGCCCGATCCTTGAGCTCATCCCCGGGGTAGAAGCGCGCGAAGATGCTGCGCGCCTCATCCAGGTTCACGATGTTGAGCTCGGCCATGAGCCATCGAATGTCGTCGGTGTCCTGCTCTCGACGGGCGGACCCAAGCTTCATCGCAAGCGCAAGTTCCTTCGAGGCTCCCATCACGCGGATCCCCGGCTCATCGAGAATCACGGGGTTGGACTCGCCCCGCAGCTCGCTCAGGTAAGAGCTGCCCTGATTGTTCAGCCAGTAGCGTGGGAGCCCGAGCTCGGCAGCCACCTCCTGTGCCGCGGTCAGCACTTCGTCATCTGGTTCGAACACCGCGTCGACGTCGCGGGTGGCTGGCCGCGCTTTGTAGGCGAGCACCATCACCGCACCTCCGAATATGAAGACGTCGGCCCGTTTGCCCCGGCCGTAGACCTTCTGCCCGACGCGCCGCAGGGCATCCAGAATCTGCTCTCGGGCCATCAGCGGCTCAGACACGATCCAAGGCCTCCGCGGTGATCCAGATCGCCCGGCGGCGAAACGCGGCCGGGCTTTCAGCGATCGCGCTCGGCTTGACGCTGGGAAGGTCGAGCAAGAACCAGGACGAGTCCAGAAAACGATCGGGCTTCTGCGCCCAATCCGGGACAGGCAAGCGATCATGAAATGCCAGGTGCTCAGCCAGCGCCCCCAGAAAAGCGTCCCATCGCCTCGATGTGGTGGGCGGCGGCTTCGGTTCAAGCAGTCGAGCTCGCGCCGCGCGAGGTTCGGCCCGATACTCATCAAGGAACTCAAGACAGACCCGAAATGCCGACCGCTCATCGTTGGGATGTTGCCGGATGTAGTGGGAGACATCGGCGAGCGAGATCGGTGCGTAGTGTTGGGCTTCCATCTGCCCCCAGACTAGCTTGTATGCCTGCAGTCGCCGGGGGTGCTGTAGAAACCTCTGCCTTCCTCTGTCCATAAGGCACATACGGCAGGGGTTCAACTGAACAGCCCGCTCACGCCTTTCGGAATCTGATCCGGGCTAGTGTTCGTATGTGATTCAGGGCCTCCGACTACGGATTCTCGGATACGTCGTCTCTGGTGTCGCGCCGCTGGCTATAACCATCGGGATACTCGCGCTTCAGCGGGGCGCCGCCGCGTCGACCGGCTACTCCTACCTCTACCTCGGCGCGATTACTCTGGTCGCCCTCGCCTTCGGCCTGGGCCCAGCGATCGTCGTGGCGGTGTTATCCACGGTCCTGATCGACTACTTCTTCGTCCCCCCGATCGGCACTTTCACGATCGCCTCACCCGCGGACATCCAGAACCTCCTGCTGTTCGTGATCGCCGCCCTGGTGGTTGGCATCCTGGCTGATACCAGGCGCCGCCAGGAGCATCACAGCCGAGACCTCGCCGAGTCGCTTCGTCAGAGCAACATTGAGCTTGAGCGACGGCGCTTGGAGGCAGAGGAGGGACGTCGGTTGGCCACCGAGTTGGCCCGTGTCTCGGCCACCGTGGAAGCACTCTCGGAGACCGATCGCCTTAAGACCGAGCTGCTGGCCAACGTGTCGCACCAACTCCGCACACCGCTGGGCGCCATCGTGGGGATGTCCAGCGCGCTTCTGCAACCGGACCGGATCAATGTCGATGAGGCGGCGCGGCAGTACCTCGACACCATCAACACCGAAGGCCGTCACCTTGCCCGGCTTGTCGATGACCTGCTCGAGATGGCTCGACTCGAGTCCGGTGTCATCGAGCTGCGGCTCGAACCCGTGGACGCGCGAGAGGCTCTCGAATCCGCCGCTGACCGGGCGCGCCACCTCGAGTCTCACCTCGAGCTCACGGTCACAGGACGGGACATGTTAGCCCTCGCCGACGATGCCAGCCTTCAAGAGATCCTGCGAAACCTGATCGAGAACGCTTCGCGCTACTCGAAAACCGTCGACCTGTCATGCGCCGGGGACGGCGACACCGTGCGCTTCCAGGTCGCCGACCGCGGCCCCGGGGTCCCGGAGGCGGACCGTGAGACGATTTTCGATCGTTTCTTCCAGCGCCGGACCGAACCTGACGCTGGCGACCGGCGGCCCGCCGGGTCGGGTCTCGGCCTCGCCATCTGCCGAAGGCTGGCCGAGGCGATGAGCGGACGAATATGGTGCGAGGCACGGCCCGGTGGCGGATCGACATTCATCGTCTCCGTCAAGCGCTATGTCGACGAGGCGCCGCCTCAGCGCGAAGCGCGCACCCAGTGACCGAGCCCATCATCCTGGTGGTCGAAGACGATTCGAGCATGCGGAAGTTTGTGGCGGATGCCCTCGCCAACCGCGGGCACGCGGTGACTGCCGTCGCCACCGGCGAGCAGGCGGTTGAGGTTCTCAGCCGGATGCCTCAGCCCGACCTTGTCATTCTTGACCTTGGCCTCCCGGGCATCGACGGTCTAACGGTCCTGGACAAGCTCCGGCGGACTTCGATTACGCCTGTCCTGGTTCTCAGCGCCAGGGGCTCGCAGTCCGACAAGGTTCGCGCGCTGGACGCGGGCGCGGATGACTACCTGGCCAAGCCCTTCGGGTTGCCCGAGCTACTGGCCCGTGTGAAAGCGCAGCTGAGACGGGCGAGCTATCCACCGACCCAGACGCAGTCGGCAACCGTCGGTAATGTCGAGATCGACCTGAGGCGCAGGAAGGTGATTCGGGAAGGCGTTGAGGTTCGCTTGACGCCGACCGAATTCGCGGTCCTGCGCGAACTGGTCTTGAACGCCGGCCGCGTCCTCACTCACCGGCAGTTGCTGCAGAAGGTTTGGGGTCCGGAGTATGCCGGGGAGTCCCAATACACCCGCACGTTCGTCCAGCGACTCCGGGTCAAGCTCGAGAGCGATCCCTCCTCTCCGGAGTTGATCCTGACGGAGCCGGGCCTGGGGTACCGCCTCCGCGACCTGGACAGCCGCATCCTGGGGGACGCGGGCAGGAGACCGGCAGGCGCCTAACTCCAGCAGTTCGCGGACCGTAACCGTGCGCTATTTATGCGCTGTTGATAGCCCGGTTCCTAGGTTGGACGCATGGCCGTGCCCGAGGTCACTCCGCAAGACCCACAACCGTCCGACGAATCGGCGCTGACGTCCAACGAGGCGCTCCGCGAGATCGGCCTTCGCTGGGCCAACCAACTGCCCGAGGAGCTCCCGAACTGGCGGGTCGATCCCGATGTCGAGCTGTATGAGGATGAGGAGGACACGGGTGCCGGGGGCGGTGTGATTCGGATAGCCCGGCGAGGCGAAGGGGCGCTGGAGCGGCACGAGGACAAGATTCGAGTCCGCCGACCGAAGCAGGATTCCCGACGCAGCTTCGCCAGCATCCGCACGTTGCTCCTAGGCCAACCGATAGCCAGCTCGCGACAGGTCCACGAACGGCTTTCCAAGGTCAAAGCGATGGCAGTGCTCTCCTCCGACCCGCTTTCGTCGGTGGCATATGCGACTGAGCAGACCCTGGCGGTGCTTCTTCTGGCGGGTGCAGGCGCGATCTCTTTCTCGCTACCGGTTGGGGCCGCGATTGTTGTTCTGCTGCTCATCGTCGGTCTCTCCTATCGCCAGACGATCAAGGCCTACCCCAGCGGCGGCGGATCGTACATCGTCGCCAAGGACAACCTTGGCCCCGTGCCAGGCCTGGTGGCCGCAGCCGCGCTGACGACCGATTACATCCTCACGGTGTCGGTATCGATTTCAGCGGGCGTCCAGGCGGTTACCTCTGCGTTCCCCGAGCTGACCGGAGCGGTGGTCCCGATCGGGGTGGCGATCATCGGCCTGATGGTCCTGGTCAACCTTCGGGGCATCAGGGAGGCGGGGACGATATTCGCGGCTCCCACCTACCTCTTCATCCTCGCCGTGGTGGCTCTCATCGGGTTTGGCGGCTGGCAGCTGGTGACACACGGGGCCCACACCGGTTTCGCGCACACGACCAACTACCAGGCGGCGGTGGGGCTCGAGGGCATCAGCCTTTTCCTCATCCTGAAAGCCTTCAGCTCCGGGTGTACCGCGCTTACGGGAGTGGAGGCGATCTCCAACGGCGTGCCAATCTTCAAGCCGCCGGAGTGGCGCAACGCACGCACCACGCTGATGGTGATGGTGGGCTTGGCCATCGGCATGTTCGCTGGGATCACGATCCTGGCTCACACGTTCCAGATCTTTCCCGACTTCACCTGCGGCCCGGGGTTGCCAGGATTGCTCGGTCAGCCAGCATGCGCCACCCACCTCCCTGCCGCTCAGACCGTGCTCTCCAAACTGGGGCACGTTGCCTTCGGGTCGGGACCGCTCTACTTCTACTTGCAGGCGACCACCGCCCTGATCCTGATCCTGGCGGCAAACACCTCATTTGCCGATTTCCCCCGCCTGCTCTACCTGCTGGCCCGTGACAGGTACGCGCCCACTCAGTTCGTCAGCCTCGGCGACCGCCTGGCGTTCTCCAATGGCATCGTCACCCTGGGGGTCCTCTCCGCCCTCCTCTATTGGTATTTCAAGGGCAGCACCGACGCCCTCATCCCGCTATATACGATCGGCGTCTTCCTGGCTTTCACGCTGTCCCAGGCGGGCATGGTGGAGCACTGGCGACGTCTGGCCCGCCAGGGAGGTGCTCCCCGCGCCCACCTGGGTTCGATGTTGATGAACGGCACGGGCGCGGTCCTCACCACGGTGGTGCTGGTGATCGCCGCGGCCACCAAGTTCATCTACGGAGCATGGGTGGTCGTTCTGCTGGTCCCGGTGATGGTGCTCCTTTTCCTGGCGGTGCACCGGCACTACACGGGCGCCAGGAACCGGGTGCAAGCGGAGACACCGCTGACGCCAGGCGAGGTCTACCCGTTGGCAGTGGTGCCGGTCAGCGATCTTGCCGAGCCGCACCTCCAGGCGCTCGCCCTTGCCCGCCGCATCGCGGATGAGGTAGTCGCAGTCTTCATTTCCGACAGCCCGGAGAAGATCGCCGAGATCCGCGAGAAGTGGAAGAGCTGGGGCGGTCTCGTGCCCCTCGAGGTCATCGAGTCACCGTACCGCTCGCTTGTCCGGCCCTTCCTCGAATACCTGGACGCCGTCGAGGCGCAACACCGGGACGCTACCATCATGGTGGTCCTACCCGAGATGGTCTACGGTCGGTGGTGGCACCAGTTCCTGCACAACCAGACCGCACTCCGGCTCAAGACCGCTCTTCTGTTCCGATCGGGGACGGTCGTCATCAACGTGCCTTACCACCTGCAGGAGAGGAAGGCAGGCTAAGCCGCGGTTGTGCAGGAGACGCTCGGTCCACTCGGCCCAGCGACCACTCGCGGGAAGGGTGTTGCAGGTTGACTACCGGCGCTGCAGAACGTGACTGACTCGGACTGCGATCAGCTTTGCGACGAGATCCGCGGGAAGTGGTTTGTCGATAGGAAAGCGCAGGGCGCCGCTCGACGTCGCGAAGTCGGCGAGGTCGCTCCGAAGCTCAGGGAATACAGAACCGCTATGGGGGAGATAACTGAGATGGTTCTTGAAGGCAGCGAATCCGGCCACCACCTTGCCGTGCAGCCTGAAGGCCGGCATGCCATACGAGATGCACTGCTCCGCATCTGGAATGATGCAAACGATGGTTTGACGCAGCTGGCTCAGCGTGGTCCGCTTGGGTTCTTCCAGGGTCGCCAGGTAGTCATCGATCTCTCGTTCCGACACCGGGTCATTATCGACAGGGCTCAGGGCGTGGTCAAGCGGCGAAATCGGGCGCATCCTGCCCCGCCTACCGGTTGGGTACCGGTTGCTGTACGCGGACCTACTGGGAGGACAGGGAGGACCCCGCATTGGGCCTCAAGTCGCATACAAAACGGTGGCTCCGGAGGTCGGACTCGAACCGACAACCTTGCGGTTAACAGCCGCCGTCAGGTCGTCACTTGATGGCCCCGCATGTCATCCGACGCCGCCACTTGAACTCGAATCCGGCCCGAGAGGCCCCTACTCGTCACCCGTTCTACCGGCTCGTTTCTCAACGCGTGTGAGCGAACGCGTGAGCGATGCAGCTATCTGAGCGCCGACTACAGGAGCTCTTGATGTGCGTGTTGTCTAATAACTAGTCGTTTCGTTCGATCTCAAGGAGAACATCAACCACAAGCTGTACGAGGAGTGGCGGTTGCCATCCACCAGCGACGCTCGCAAGGACTCTGGCAGGGGATGGCTGCCAACGCTGCGAGCCTGGCCCTCCCGCCCGGCGACGTGTTGGGCTTAGGGTTCTAGGCTGGCGGCGGGATCGAGTCGCTGCAGGATCCGCTCTGCTGCCTCTGGCTCGACCTCCACGGCGGTGTCGTCACCCAGGGCCTGACCAAATGGCTCTCGTTGACCACGATGACGTGGTCCAGGCATTCCCGGCGCAGAGCCCCCACCAATCTCTCGGTGATCGCATTGGCGTAAGCCTTCAACTGCTGCGTATCCGAACCTTCCAGGGCGATTCCGAATCACCCATCCCTACCATCCGCAGACGGGGCAGGAGTTCGAGCTGTTCCAGTACGTCAACTAC
>CABEAI010000220.1_pt1 | contig 12006 bp, 12 predicted proteins | sample 3132431 | NCBI WGS metagenome assembly CABEAI01 (sample SAMEA5534343, study PRJEB31848) | metagenome | biome: tundra; feature: field; material: soil | place: USA | collected 2013-05 | depth 0.45 m | reverse complement strand
CCCCAAGAGAACATCAAGGAGAACAGCGATGAGTTCCGAACTGGTCCTGACCAAAGTCGAGGCGGGGGTCCTGGAGATCACCCTCAACCGCGCCGAGAAGCGCAACGCTCTCAGCCTCGAGCTCTTCGAAGCTGTCGGCGAGGCCTTCGAGCAGGCGGCAGACCCGCAGGTGCGCGCCGTCCTGCTACGCGGAGAAGGGCCGGTTTTCTGCGCCGGGATCGACCTCAATTCGCTGGCGGAACTCGCCGGGGACCCGGCTGAAGGCGCCTTCCTCAAGGGTGTGCATCACTTGCAGGACATCTATATGAGGCTCGATCGGATCGGCAAGCCGTCGGTGGCCGCGATGCAGGGCGCGGCGGTGGGCGCCGGCCTCCAGCTCGGCCTTGCCTGCGACCTGAGGGTGGCGGCCGAAGACCTGACGATGGGCCTCTTCGAGATCCACTACGGCATCGCGTCCGACCTGGGCGGCCTCTTCAGGGTGGTCCACCTGTGCGGCCCTGCTAGAGCCAAGGACCTGGCCATGACCGGACGTGAGGTCAAGCCCGAAGAGGCGCTGCGCATCGGCCTGGTCGATCGCGTGGTGCCTGCTGAAAGCCTCGCGGATGCCGGTCAGGCGCTGGCTCGCGAACTCGCCGGCAAAGCGCCCCTGGCGGTCCGCGCGATCAAGCGGCTCTGCGACGACGTCGCTGCGGGGCAGGCCCCAGAAGCCAGCCTGCTGGCCGTGGCCGAGGCCCAGGTCGATCTCATCGCCCACCCCGATTTCATGGAGGCGGTGAGCGCCCGGATGCAGAAGCGGGAGCCTGTCTTCTCGGCGCAGTGATCCCGGCTCAATGATCCTGGCAATCGACCAGGGCACCACCGGAACCCACGTCCTACTGGTCGACGAGGGTGGGGCCGTCCGGGCCAGGGCATACCGCGAGATCACCCAGCATTTCCCCAAGCCGGGCTGGGTCGAGCACGATGCCGAGGAGATCTGGCAGACGGTGCTCGACTGCTCCGCCGAGATCCTCTCCGGCGAGGCATCCGGCCTGGCGCTGGCCGGGATCGGGATCACCAACCAACGTGAGACCTTCGTGGTGTGGGATCGTGCCACATTGCGGCCGGTCGCCCCTGCCATCGTCTGGCAGTGCCGGCGCAGTGTCGACATCTGCCGTCGCCTCAAGGACGACGGCCACGAGACGATGGTTCGCGACCGCACCGGCCTGCTCCTCGATCCCTACTTCTCGGCCACCAAGCTGCGCTGGCTGCTGGAGTCCGACGCCGAGATCAAGCGCCGAGCGGAGGTTGGAGAGCTGGCCTTCGGTACCATCGACACGTGGCTGGTGGCTCGGCTGACTGGCGGCCGAGAGCACCTCACCGAGCCCAGCAACGCCAGCCGCACCCTGCTCTTCAACATCCACACTCTTGACTGGGACCCGGAGCTGTGCGCGCTTCTTGGAGTGCCGCCTGGACTGCTGCCCGAGGTCCGCGACAGCTCTGGCGACCTCGGTCACACCGATCCGGAGGCTTTCCACGGGCTCGATCTGGCCATCGCGGGCATCGCTGGCGACCAGCAGGCCGCCCTTTTCGGCCAGGCCTGCTTCAGCCCGGGGATGTGCAAGAACACTTACGGCACCGGGTCGTTCCTTCTTCTTAACACCGGCCAAGAGGCCCTGGCGAGTCGGTCGGGGATGCTGACCACGGTGGGCTGGCGGCTGGGCGGCGAGGTCAGCTACGCGTTGGAAGGCGCCATATTCATCACCGGCGCGGCGCTGCAATGGCTCCGGGACGGCCTCGGCCTGATCCAGAGCGCGGCCGAGGCGGGACCGATCGCCGCCGCCCATCCCGATGCGGGTGGGGTGCACCTGGTGCCGGCGTTCGTGGGACTGGGTGCACCCTACTGGGATCCCGACGCCCGCGGCGTGATCAGCGGGATCACCCGCGGTACCAGCCGCGAGGACCTGGTTCGCGCCGCGGTCGAGTCGATGGCGCTGCAGACCGCCGATGTCCTGACGGCGATGGCGGGCGATGCTCTGCCCCCAAGCGAGCTGCGGGTGGACGGCGGCGCCAGCGTCATGGATGTCCTGCTCCAGCTGCAAGCCGATCTCTGCGGCATCCCCGTGGTTCGGGCGGTCTCAGCAGAGACCACTGCTGTCGGCGCCGCCTTCCTGGCCGGCCTGGCCACCGGTGTCTGGGCGGGGTTGGATGAGATCTCGAGCACCTGGCGAGTGGCTGCGAGGTTCGAGCCGGCGATGCCGGCCGCAGAGCGAACCAGCCGCCTGGATGCCTGGCACGTGGCTGTCGGCCGGGCGCTTTACAAGAATTAATCAGTCCTTACATGATCTTCACCACTTCGCCTTGGGCCTTTTGTTTAATTCGGGGTATAGTCGAGCCCTACCCAATCCCTTCCTTTGAAAAGCCCGAGACCCCCCTCGGGCTTTTCTATTTGTAGAGACTCAGCCGGCGCCGCCGGCGCAGGATTGAATTCGGGGCCGATCGACCCGTCGCCACTACAATTGCGGGCGTGTCGGGTGCCTCGATCGCGGAAGATACTGGCTCGCGCCCGAGCCGGTACCACATCCTGTACCCCCGCCAGAACCTCAAGGAGTTCCGGACCATGCTGGTGGCGATGTTCTTCGTCGCCGTCGGGTTTGGCGGCTACGACGTTCTCGTCCTGCACAAAGCCTCGGACGCCACCATTTTCCTGCTCTATGGGTTCTTTCCGATCGCCTTTGCGTTCGCCCTTTACATCTACGGCGCTCTCGCCAGCGTCACTTTCGACGACGACGGGGTCAGCGTCCGCTACGGCCCCTTCCGGCGCGCGCACCTTGACTACGCCGATATCGAGAAGGGCAGGCTCGAGACCGTCGAGAGCATCTGGGAGCGGTCTGGCCGCAAGCCCAGCAAGATGATCCGCAACCTCTACAAGCGCAAAGCCCTCTGCATCAAATTGAGGGGCGATGACGAGCTGCCATACCGGTTGAGCCGGAAGTTGGGCCCGAGGCTGGTGTTCGAACGTGACCTCGTGCTGCCGGTGACCGATATCGAGGACGCCATGGGCGCCCTCAAGGATGGCCTGCAGCGGCACCGGGGCGCCGCCGCCGCGGCTGCGCCGTCGGCGCGCCGGGGCCATCGAAGGGGCAAGCGAGGACGGCGATGAGCGACGGGGCGGATTCGCCCGACGCGTCGCCAGCGGCCCCGGTGCCCGAGACGCCGGATGTCGCACAAGAGCTGGAGCACCGGCTCACCCGCCGCGATTACCGGATCATCATCGCGATCACGTCGGTGGCCTTCCTGCTGCGGCTGCTCAGCCCCATCCTTCCCGATTTCGCCACCAACCCGACCTCCTGGCCGCCGGTGCGCGCCTTCGGTCTCGGCCATCCCTATCAGGCGCCCAGCGGCTACATCTTCGACGAGGTCTATTTCGCCCAGGACGCCTGCAAAGACCTGGTGGGGATGGACTACTACGACCCGGAGCCGCCGCTGGCGAAGCTTGTGATCGCTGCCGGGATCGTAATCGGCGGTACCTGGATGCACTACGACCAGGGCTACCACCACCAGGTCACCACCACTGGCGGCACCGCCCACGACAACACCTGCGAGGCGGCGGGGACACTGCCCGGTTTCGGTACCTGGGGCTGGCGACTCGCCAGCCTGGTCTTCGGCACCGCCCTGGTGCCGCTGATCTACCTGATCGCCCTGCGGATCCGCCCCGACCGATTCTTCGCCGCCGCCGCGGCGCTGCTGATGACCTTCGACGGGATGGCTTTCGTGCAGTCGCGGATCGGCATGATCGACGCCGTCGCCCTGGCCTTGCTGCTGCTGAGCTACTGGATCTTCCATGTCCACCTGGGCTCTCGCACCAACCGGCGCTGGTGGTGGACGGCGATCCTTCTCGGCCTCTGTCTCGGACTCTCCGTCGCGGCAAAGTGGACCAGCCTGGCGGCGTTGGGGACGATGCTGGTGGTGCTGTTCGGAGGTTGGGTGCTGCGGACCGACCGGGGCTTGCGCGGGCTGCCGCCATCGAAACCGCGCGCCGGCCCGCGCAGCGACGTGGTCCGCGTGCTTGCGTACGCGCTTGTCTTCGCGGTCCTCCCGGTGCTGGTGTATGGCCTTAGCTATTTCCGCTACAACAGCATCCCGCACTGCAGCACCGTGACCGGGCCCGGGCTCAAGATCCCCGCCATCTGCTCACCCAGCCATCCCGACCCGCTGGCGCTGAGGCTGAGCGCGGTGCACCTTGGAGGCGCCACGGTCTGGGTGCCGACGGCTCTCGACCCCGGCCGCTACGTCCGCCAGATCGTGATCCACGACCAGTGGGCTTACGACTACCACGCCCACCTCACGGCCACCCATCCCTACGGCTCCAAGTGGTACACGTGGCCGTTCCTGCTGCGCCCGGTCGCCTACTACTACCAGGACGGTCTCGGCGTCGACAGCATCAACCATGCGCCGCTTCGCGAGGAGGTCTTCAACCTCGGCAACCCGGCGATCTGGTGGGCCTCGATCCCGGCCCTGATCTACTGCGCGGTGGTCGCCATCCGCCGGCGACGCTACCCCGCGATCTTCATCGTGATTGCCTTCGCGGCCGCCTACCTGCCGTTCTCGCGGGTCACCCGGGTGATGTTCCTGTACCACATGTTCGGGAGCCTGCCGATGATGATCCTGGCGGTTTCGTACGCGCTCGCCGATCTGCGCCGGTGGGTCACCGACCGGAGGATCGGCGCGATGCGGCTGCGCGCACCCACCGGCCAGCTGCTCGCCACCGCCTATCTCGGCACCGTCCTGGTGGTCTTCATCTACTTCTACCCGTTGTGGAGCGCACTTCCCATAACCGGCGACAGCTGGCAGCAGCGGATCTGGTTCAACGTCCCCACCGACAACCGCTTCCTGCACATCCAGCCTGACACCCGGATCTCCTGGATCTGATGTTCTTACTGCTCCTCGCGTACCTCCTCCTGGTCTGGGCCACCGGGGTCGCGCTCACCTTCATCAGCCGACTGCCCTGGGAGCTCGAGGGACGCCTGGCGATCGGAGTGCCGCTGGGATTCGGCACTGCCGCGATGCTCACCTGGCTGCTGGCGATCCCGTTCGGCATGTCAGGCAACGCCGTCTTCGTGGGCGCAGTGGCGCTGGCGCTGACCCTGGGAGCCTGCGCCCGCTGGACTTACTGGCGCGAGCCGCTTGGCGACGAGGTCGCGGCGATGGTCCGCCGGTGGCGGAGCCGGCAGGCGCTGCCACTGGCGCTTCTGCTGGTTTTGGGCGGGCTCTTCTTCATCCCCTTCTACATGCACGCCCTCGAGATCCGGCCCGATGGGCTCTATGCCGGCTACGTCAACATCTGGGGAGACTGGTGCACTCACCTGAGCATGAGCGGCTACCTCTCCGGAGCCAGCCACCTGCTGCCGCCCCAGAACCCCTTCTACAGCGGATACAAGCTCACCTACCCGTTCCTGCCCGATCTTTTCTCGGGCATGCTGCTGCATCTCGGCATGAGCCTGGAGGGTTCCTTGCCGCTGACCAGCGCCATCCTCTCGATCGCCCTGGTGGTCGTCTTCTATTCGACGGCACTGCGGCTTGTCGCCAGCCGATGGGCCGCGGCGATTGGCAGCCTGGTCTTCTTCCTCAGCGGCGGGCTGGGCTTCTTCAACCTCGTCAATGACGTCCGCCCAGGCTCGGGCGGCTTCGGAGAGTGGCTCGGCAGGCTGCTTGGCGCGATTGCCCATCCCGGGCGCGAGTACACCCTCGACCGGGCCACGGGGTTCCAGTGGCTGAACCCGGTGCTTGCCTACCTGATTCCGCAGCGGACCACACTGTACGGCTTCAGCCTCGGCCTTCTCGTGATCGCGCTGCTCTGGTACGGGCGCAGCCGGGGCGATCTTCGCGAGACGTTCCTCGCCGGCATCTTGCTGGGGATGATGCCGCTGCTGCACACAGCCACGTACTTCGACCTGTTGCTGCTGGCCGGCGGGATCGCGGCCATCGACCTTGGTTTCGCGGTCTTCGGGAAGGAGAGCCTGGACGGCGCGGTCAAGCGTTGGCTGGCGTTCTTCGCGCCGGCATTGGTGCTCGGTCTACCCCAACTCCTGGTGATCCTGCCGCCGGCGGCCTACGGCCACTCCTTCCTGCGCTGGCAAATCGGCTGGCTGGCCTCCGGGCCCGGGCTCACCTACCGTCTCTCGATCGGAACCTTCTGGCTCCTCAACACCGCCCTCCTGATCCCGCTGGCGCTGGGCGCATTCTTCAGCGCGCGGTGGGGCAAACCTGGCCTGCGCCGGTTCCTCGCGCCTGCCTGGCTGCTGTTCCTGCTCCCCAACCTTGTGATCCTGCAACCCTGGGACTGGGACAACACCAAGTGGTTCGTCTGGTGGGCGATCCTGGCGTCGATGCTGGCGGGGCTGGCGCTCTACCAGTTGATCCGGCGCAGGGCGGAGTTCGCGATCGTCGGGGTGCTCCTGCTGCTGGTGATGACCGCCTCCGGCGCCCTCGACCTCAACCGCGCCTCGCAGAAGAACCTGCCCAATGTCAGTTTCCGGCTCCTCGATAACCAGGAGTTGAAGGTCGCGGACTGGGCGCAGGCCAACACCTCGCAGGACGCCCTCTTCCTGACCGGCTGGAAGAACAACCACCCGATCCTGACGCTCAGCCGGCGGGCCGTGGTGATGGGCTATCCGGGATGGCTCTGGACCTGGGGTTTGTCGGGGTATGTCGAGCGTCAGAATGACGTGATCGAGATGTACAGGGGCGACGCCAGGACACAATCGCTGCTTCGGAGCTACGGCGTCACCTACGTCGTCATCGGTCCCCAGGAGCGGCAGGAGATCGCCGCCAACGTGACTTACTATGAAAGCCGCTACCCGCTCGCCTACCAGTCTCCGACCGGCGAATACATGATCTTCCGCGTCGGCTGAGACTCCACCCGCTGGGGACTCCCAATGTTCTTCATCCGATTCACCATCAACGTCCTCGCCTTGCTGGCGGTCTTCCTTGTCGTGTGGAACATCCAGGGCGACAACATCGTGCTGATTGCGATTGTGATGGCGGTGGTGCTCTCGGTGATCAACGTCTTCATCCGACCGATCGTGATGCTCCTGACCCTGCCGGCCAACCTGCTGACTTTCGGAATCCTGGGCATCGTGATCAACGCCTTTCTGTTCTATTTCGCCGCCCGGCTGGTGCACATCCCGGTCGACTTCTGGCGTGCCGCACTGGGGTGGCTCGCCTTCTCGATCGTCTCCGCGGCGCTGAGCCAGATCGTGATTCATGAGTAAGGCCGATCGGTTGGGGAAAGCGCCGGAGCTGGCGCTCTCGATCACCGCGGCCGACCGCCCGGGCACGCTGGCGGGCCTGGCCCGCGTCATCTTCGAACATGGCGCCAACGTCGTCTACGTCGGCATCGGCGCCCGCCATGAGGGACTGGCGGACATCTATTTCGAGCTCGACCAGGTGGCCGACGCCGACGCGTTGGTGGCGGCGATCCAGGCGCTCCCGGACGTCAACGAGGTTCGGCGTGAACCCACCTTTCACAAGATTTTCGGCCGTCGCGTCATCGTCGTCGGCGCCGGCGCCCAGGCTTCGGGCGTGGTCATGGGCGCGGTCAACGAAGCCGACCGCCACAACATCCGAGGCGAGCGAATCTCGGTCGACACCATCCCCCTGGTGGGGGAGAAGGAGATCGCCGAGGCGGTTAGGGCCGTCGCGCGGCTGCCCCGGGTGGAGTGCCTGGTGCTGGCCGGCAGCCTGATGGGGGGAGAGATCACAGCCGCTGTCAAGGAGATCCAGGCCGCGGGCATCCTGGTGGTTTCGCTGCGGATGGCGGGGTCGGTGGCGAAGGTCGCTGACCTGGTGGTGACCGATCCACTCCAGGCCGGCACGATGGCGGTGATGCTGGTGGCCTCGACCGCCGTACTCGACATCGAGCGCATCCGCGGAGGCAGTTTCTGAGTCAGCCGCTGACCGAGAGCTGGCTGCCGCTCTTCAGGCGCATTGCTGACGAGGTCCAGGCGGCTGTTGCGGGCGTCTGGGGAAGGCCCGAAGCCAGGTCGCTGCAGGGCCAGGGCGCGGGCGGCGACGGCACCGTCTACATCGACAGCTTGGCCGAGGGAATCGTGATTTCGCAGCTGGAGGCAGAAAACGATCGCGGCCGCAGCTTTCACCTGATCTCGGAGGAGGCGGGTGAGCGCGACTACGGCGGGGGAGGGGCAGTGATCGTCGTCGACCCCATCGATGGCAGCCACAACGCCAAGATGGGCATTCCCTACTTCAGTCTTACGCTCGCGGCCGCCAGCGACCGCACGTATGGCGGCGTGCAGGAAGGCTGCGTTCGCAACCTCGTCACCGGCGATCACTTCGAAGCCACGCGCGGTGGCGGCGCCACTCTCAACGGCGCGCCGATCCGGTTGACGGCGGCCGGCGACACCATTAACGTGCTGCAGTTCGAAGCGACCCGGCTGGCAGACCATCTCGACGACTACCGCGAACTCCTCTTCAGCGCTGAAAAGGTGCGCGTGCTCGGCTCGGCAGCGCTCAACATCTGCCTGGTCGCCAGCGGCGCGGTCAGCGTGAGCCTCGCTCCCAGCCTCCGCTCGGTGGACTGCGCCGCACCTTTGCTGGTCCTGACCGAAGCTGGCGGCATCGCCACCGACATGGAAGGCGCCAACCTGGACGGCCTTGACATGGCCTTGGATATCCGCCCCAGCGTGGTAACCGCCGGCAGCCAGGGGCTTCTCGAGAACGCCCTGAGGAAGCTGAGGCCCCGGCCACTCGGCTAAGCTGCCGCCATGTCGGAGCTTCGGCGCGATCCCATCACCGGCCGTTGGGTTTGCCTGGCCCCGAGGCGGGCAGCCCGCCCGGAGGCCGCTCCGCGACGGGGCGACGGAGAGTTCACGGCGACGGAGGATTGCCCGTTCTGCGAAGGGCACGAGCAGAAGACCCCACCGGAGTTGGCGGCCTACCGCCCCGATGGCGGCCCTGCCGACTCACCGGGCTGGAAAGTTCGGGTGGTGCCGAACCTCTACCCGGCGTTCTCCTTAGAGGAGGGTCCCGCCGATCTTGGCAACGCGCTGCACGCCTACGGGCCGGCGCTGGGCGGATGCGAAGTGATCATCCACAGCCCCGACCATCGGCGCTGGCTTCCGTACCTGGCGGATGACCAGGCCGAGCTGGTGATGACCACGACCTGGCAGCGCTACCGCGCCCACAGGGTCTCCGGCGTTGGCAGCATCGTCGCCCTCTACAACCACGGTAGGGAAGCCGGCGCATCACTGGCCCATCCCCACGGCCAGGTCTATTCGACGCGCCTCGTCGGGCCCGTGCTCGACGAGGAGTACCGTGGCGCCGAGGCGGCGCACCACGCGGTGGGGGCCTGCGTGTTCTGCCGGATGATCGAAGAGGAGTCCGCGAAAGGTGTCCGCGTGGTCGCGCGCGCGGAGCAATTCGTGGCGATTGCGCCATACGCGTCCCGTCAGCCGTACGAGTGCTGGATTCTCCCGATCGAGCACCTGGCCGACCTCGGCGAAGCTCGCAAGGATGTCGCTGCCGCGCTTGGGAGATTCCTGAAGGTGGTGTTGTGGCGCATGACCGCCGCGGCGGGGGACGTGCCCGTCAACTGGTATGTCCACAGCCTTCCCAACGCCGCCGGCGACTGGCGCGACAGCTACCACTGGCACCTTGAGATCCGTCCCAAACTGACGGATGTCGCCAGCTTCGAGTTGGCCACCGGCACCTATATCAACACGCTCGCCCCGGAGGTCGCCGCGACAACCCTGGCCGCCGAGCAGGATCCCCCGGCCGGCGAGTCGGACCCTCCAGAGTAAGGCGTTTTCGGAGGGCGCCTCGGGAGCCCTGGTTTGTTATCGTTTCCCGGCGCCGCGCGGGAGTAACTCAGCGGTAGAGTGCAACCTTCCCAAGGTTGAAGTCGCGGGTTCGATCCCCGTCTCCCGCTCCAACCCCCTCCTGGGGTCAAAATTGAATACAAATCGGTAATCTTTGGCCCTGAAGGCACCCTCATCGTCAGGGGTTGTACTTCTGGGTGAGTTAGCCTCTTACGAATGCCTGAGGCTATACCTTGACAAATAGCCTCATCAGGCGCTGAATTGAGCGATGAGCTGGAACCAGCCGATTACGCGGGGTACCAAGCGCGATCGGCCGCGTCCTCTGGCCGCTATTGACGGCAGGGTCACATTCGAGGCGGCGGTCGAGACGTGGATCGCTCAACACGTCATGCCGGGAGGACGCCACTACGCGACCACCACCCAGAACGTCATCCGCTCCAACCTGCTCGGTTCGCGGCTGACCGGTTGGCGCAAGGGTGAGGACATCGAGACGGTCGACCAATGGAACGCGGACAAAGCCGTCAAGTTCATGCGCTGGTACCAGGATGAGATGCATGCGGACGCCGACACGGTGCGGAAGTTCCGCACTCAGCTGCGCCAGTTCGGGCGCTTCTGCGCTGACAAATACGGCCACGCCGATTCGATTGGCCCCGCCCTCGACGCGCTGCGAATCGCTGCAGGACCGACGGACCCTAAGGACAGGGTGCCGGCCCTGAGCAAGGGCGAGTCCGATCTGCTGTTGGGCACGGCCCCCACGACGAGGGATCAGCTGATCGTGGCGCTGCTGCTCTATACCGGGTTACGGCCGAGCGAGCTGGTCGCCCTGGAAGAACGGCACGTCGACCTGGCCCGCAATCCGCCTGTGGTGATGATTGAAGGGAGCGTGCACAACCCGACAAGGACCAAGACAGAGGCCGGTGCGCGGACGATTCCGCTCAACGTCGGCGGCCACAGGAAGCTGACCAGCCTCATGAGAACACACCTCACGGATCCCAAGCGCCCCCGGGGAGCCGAGTACCTGTTGCTCTCGAAGAGGCTCGATTCCAACGGGAACCCCGAGCGGCTGACGATCGGTGGGCTCGACCTGATACTGGCTCGACTCGACAAGGCCACCGGGATCAAATGCAATGCCTACAGGTTCCGCCACACCTTTTGCACGCGGTGCGCCGACGGCGGAATGGCGATGACCACCCTGCAGCAGCTCCTCGGTCACAAGACGATCGAGATGGTGGCCTACTACTACAGGGGCAAGACCAGCCAGGAGGTGCTCGAGGCGGCCACCCGGATCAGGTTCTGAGGGTCAGGCGACCTCCAGACTCTCGTAGACGACGGGCATCGGATTTCTCTTCTCAAGCGTCTTGAAGATCTTGATCGCCGTCTGGTCCCGGATGCGCCGACCCTTCAGCGCGTTGTAGAGCGACCAGTGTTTGACTCCGGAGTCCTTGGCGAACTCATCCACGGTGTATCCCCGCGCGATCAGGGCTCGGTGGAGCATCGGACCCTCAAATGACCGCGTCGCGGGGTTCCAGAGACTCATGAGCGCCCTACCCGCAGACTGCGGTGACCCGCTACGGTCGGCGCCCCCGCCTCTTTGGCGCCCGCGCTGATAATCAGCTCACCGACGGCGCGCAGCAGCTCGTCGAAGTGCTTCGCCCGGCGACGAAAGGTCTGGGTTTCGGCCTGGTAGGTCACGGTCATGCGGTAACTCTGCCCCAGCGACTCGGACGTGGTACGGGCGGTGTTGTCGCCGTGCCTGCGGGTGAGGCTTGCGGGGCGGATGCATGTGTTGTGCTCATGCCTCTCACCTAATCAGCTGAGGGGACGGCTGGGGAAACTCTGTCGCCGGATGCGTCCCGATTTTCGGGTCCCATCCCGTATAAACCATCAGCCGAAGCCAAAACGTCAAGCCTCAGCCAAATCAGCACAGTCGGGCGAGACTCAGTGCCGGCGCGCGGATGGGCTACGAACGGATCCAAAATACCTGGGCTTGAGCCGGTCTGAGCTCGCTTCCTGCGTTTGCCAGGCCCTCTTCGCTCCCGATCTTGCCTTCCTAAGAGTCCGCACCGAGTCCGCCTTTGATAACCCGATCGAAGAAGGCGCCCGGGATAGCCGTTCTTGTGGCGCGAGCGGCGTTCGCCGCCCTCGCCTACCGGGATGCCTCGACTGCGGCCTTGAAGAGAAGATGGCGTTTTCT
>CABEAI010000213.1_pt1 | contig 12465 bp, 16 predicted proteins | sample 3132431 | NCBI WGS metagenome assembly CABEAI01 (sample SAMEA5534343, study PRJEB31848) | metagenome | biome: tundra; feature: field; material: soil | place: USA | collected 2013-05 | depth 0.45 m | reverse complement strand
CTCAAGCAGCTGGTCCAGCAAGCCGGGCCCAACCCATTGCCGATGCAGCAGGTCCGGCAGGTCGAGGGATTTCTGAACTTCTACGACAACAACATCCGGGGGCCGCTGTTGACCTCGCAGACGGCGCCGCTGATCAACCGGCTGGGAGCCCAACTGCCGCTTGTCGGCCGCCACAGGGCGTACCTCGCCGGGGCCAAGACTTGACGCCACACCTTGACCGCTAGGTACCTTGGGTGGCGGAAGTTGATGCAAATGAGTCAAGTTTTTGAGTCAGGTGCCAAGTCTCGTCGGGCTGGGGCGAAGCCCCGCTAGGTATATGGTGTTGCCGTGCTAGACCTGTCGCTGACCCCGGAACAGGAGATGCTGGTGGAGACCACTCGCCGCTTCGTCCGCGCCGAGTTCCCTAAGATCATCAGGGAGAACGACAAGCTCCAGCGTTACGACCCCTCCACCTTTCCCAAGCTGGCCGGGCTCGGGCTGGCGGGGATCTCGATCCCCAAGAAGTACGGCGGCGGGGGCATGGACTACCTCGCCCTGGGCCTGGTGATGGAGGAGCTCGAGTACGTCGACGCTTCGCTTCGCACCGCCGCCTCGGTCCACAACGGGCTCTGCAGCACGGGCGTCTACCAGTGGGGCAGCGAGGAGCAAAAGCAGCGGCTTTTGCGGCCGCTGGCGGAGGGGTCGAAGATGGGCGCCTTCGGTCTGACGGAGCCCGACGCCGGTAGCGACGTGGCGGCGATGCGCAGCCAGGCACGGCGGGAGGGCGATGTCTACGTCCTCAACGGCGAGAAGGCCTGGGTCAGTTTCTGCGACTACGCCGACTGGTTCCTGGTCTTCGCCTACACCGACCGCGAGAAGAGCCACAACGGCATCACTGCCTTCCTGGTCGACCGCGATGCCAAAGGCTTCACCACCGCCGGATACCACGACAAGCTGGGCCTGCGCGCGGGCAACACCGGGTCGCTGGCCTTCAGCGACGTCGAAATCCCCGCCGAGAACCGCATCGGGGAGGAGGGTGACGGCTTCAAGGTGGCGATGAGCTGCCTCGACGTCGGTCGCTACACCGTCGCCGCCGGCGCCGCCGGGGCGATCAAGGCGTGCCTGGACCTCAGCGTCGACTTCTGCCACCAGCGCAAGACCTTCGGCAAGGAGATCGGCCGCCACCAGCTGGTGCAGGCGCGAATCGCGGCGATGCAGCGCGACTACGACATCGCCCGGATGCTCTACTTCAAGGCCGCCTGGCTCAAGAACCAGGGCCTGCGCAACACCCGCGAGACCGGGGTCGCCAAATGGTTCAGCACCGAGGCCGCCTTCGCCGCCGCCGACTCCGCGATCCAGGTCTTCGGCTCCTCCGGGTACTCCGGCGAATACCCGGTGGAGCGCATCCTGCGCAATGCCCGAGCGCCCCGGATCTACGAGGGCACCAGCGAGATCCACCAGGTGATGCAGGCGGAGTACGCGCTCGGCTACCGCGTCGACAAGGAGCTCGACCACGGGCTGCCCCCACACGACCCCTCCCAGGACGGGGAGATGTGAGCGCGGCCACCACCAGCGTCCTCCCCGAGATGGGCACCGTGCACTACGTCGACGTCGGCGGCCGGCGGGTGCGCTACCTGGAGTGCGGGGTGGGGGCCCCCATCCTCCTGGTCCACGGCTGGATCGGCAGCGCCGAGAACTTCCACAAGTGGCTCCTGGCGCTGGACGGCAGGCGGCGGATGATCATCCCCGACCTGCCCGGCTTCGGTGAGACCGCCCCCCTCGATGGCCCTCACAGCATCGCCGCGCTGGCCGAATTCCTCGACGATTTCACCGCCGCCATCGGCCTCGAGCTGTATGACCTCGGGGGGCTCTGCCTGGGGGCCACCGTCGCGCTTGAGCTGGCCCGCCGGGATCCCCGCAGGGTGCGCCAGCTGGTGCTGCACACGCCGATCTACTCGCGCCGCGCGGTCTCCCGCGCCTTCCGGATCCAGGCCGCCTTCTTCATGAACCCGATCGTGTACGGCATCGCCGTCCCCATCGCCCGCAACCGCAGGGTCAGCGACCTCTACAAGCGCTACTTCGTCGAGGGACCGAACGTCGACGCTTTCGATGCCTCGGTCAACTTCGAGAACCAGATGCGGGCCGACCCCAGGGCCGCGCGCGAGTGGCTGAGGGACGCGCTGGCTCAGGACTTCGAGGCCTGGCTGCAGTCCTGGGAGCAGCCGGTCCTGATGGTGGTGGCCGCCGACGACTCGCTGCTGGACCACGACGCCATGCAGCGGCTGACCGAAGCGATGCAGACCGCCGAGGTGGTCATGGTGCCCGACGCCGGCCACGGCTGGACCGAGGCCCTGGTCAAGGCCCAGGCGGCGGCGATCTCAGGGTTTTTGGCGCCCGAGCCGATCTGATCTCCGCACGCCATCCCTCTCAATGGGGATGCTTATGGGATCCGGGCGTGCGATGATTTGAGTTACCCGGGGCAGGAGCTCCCCGCTATGGCGATTGGCCTGCACGGGCGGTGGTCCCACAATGGCAATACTGATGTGCCGCCCCGACTACTTCGGGGTCGAATACGAGATCAACCCCTGGATGCATATCCACAACGAGGTTGACCACGATCGGGCGGAGGAGCAGTGGAATGCGCTCTTCGACGCCTACCAGGAGCTCGGCCTTGACGTCGAGCTTGTCGAACCGGTGCGAGGAAACCCGGACATGCCCTTCACCGCCAACGCGGCGGTGGTGTGCGCCGGGAAGGCGGTGGTATCCCGCTTCCGTCACCCGGAGCGCCAGTCCGAAGAGCCCTTCTGGCGCGCGGCCCTGACCGACCTCGGATACCGGCTATCGCAGCTCCCCGACGGGCTGAGCTTCGAGGGCGCCGGCGACGCCCTCTTCGTGGGCGACCGGCTGTTCGCCGGTTACGGTTTCCGCACCGACCGCGAGACCCACGCCATCGTTGGTAAGACGCTGGACGTCGAGGTCGTCTCGCTGCAGCTCGTCGACCCGCGCTTCTATCACCTCGACACCTGTTTCTGCCCGCTGGACCCGGAGACCGTGATGTTCGCGCCGGGTGCTTTCGCACCGCCGGCGGCTCGCGCCATCCGCAAGCTGGTGCCGCACGTGATCGAGGTGCCGCTGCGCCTTGCCGAAGGCTTCGTCTGCAACGCCATCACGGTGGGGGACCAGGTCCTCTCGTCCGTCGGCGTGGAGCGCGTCGAGGGCAGCCTGGAAAAGGAGGGCTTCTATGGCCGCGGCCTGCCGATAACCGAGTTCATCAAGGCGGGCGGCGGCGTCCGCTGCCTCTCCCTGGTGCTGGACTGAGACTTGCCGCGGCCTGAGCTGGGGCTGCCCGCCGACCTCGACGCCGTCGTCATCGGCGCCGGTGCGGCCGGCTGCAGCGTGGCTTACAACCTCGCCCAGAGCGGGATGACCAAGGTCGTGGTCATCGACCGCGGCAACATCGGCGAGGGATCGACGGGGCGCTGCGCCGGGGGTGTCCGGCAGCAGTTCTCGACCGAGGTCAACGTTCGCGTGGGAATGCGCTCGGTGGAGATCCTGAAGGGCTTCGAGGAGTTGACCGGGTGCCCGGCAGACTTTCGCCAGATCGGCTATCTCTTTGTGGCTAGCGACGATGCGGCGATGGCCGACCTCAGGCACAACCTCGAGGTGCAGCGACGCGCTGGGCTGCAGGACTCCCGCGAGGTCGGCGTCGATGAGATCGCGACGATGGTCCCGGGGCTGCGGGTCGACGACCTGCTGGGAGGCAGCTTCTGCCCCACCGATGGGATCGCCGGCCCCAGCGAGATGACCCAGGGGTACGCGCACGCCGCCCGCGCGCTGGGGGTGCGGATCCTCGAGGGCGTCGAGGTGCTGGGGATGTCGATCAAGCCGGGCGCCTGCAGGGTGCAGACCGACCGCGGCGAGATCCGCGCCGCGCGCGTTGTCATCTGCGCAGGGGCGTGGTCGCGCCCGCTGGGAGAGCTGGCCGGCGCGTCGGTCCCGGTGGCGCCCTACCGGCGCCACATCTTCGTGACCAAGTCCTTCGCCGGCATCACGCGGCAAACGCCGATGACGGTCGACTACCGGACGTCGTTCTACTTCCACCCCGAGGGTGACGGGCTGCTGATGGGCATGAGCGACCCGGCCGAGCCCGAGAGCTTCCGCACCGATGTCAACTGGGATTTCCTCGACCACATGGTGGAGCACGCCACCGCGCGCTTCCCGGGGCTGGAGGACGCCGAGATAATGACCGGCTGGGCCGGCCTCTACGAGGTCACCCCCGACCACCAGGGCATCGTCGGCGAGACCGCGGAGGTGCCGGGCTTATGGCTGTGCTGCGGTTTTTCGGGCCACGGCTTCATGCAGGCGCCCGCGGTTGGCGAGGTGCTGGCTGACCTGGTGGTGGGGCGAGAGCCGGCCTTTGACATCTCCGGGCTGCGCCCGGGCCGGTTCGCCGAGGGCGCGTCGGTGCCCGTTGGGGAGCGCGCAGTCATCTGACGGATCGGCAGCGCCGACTGGGGGCTGCCGCCGGCGGGCGGCCTGGGATCACGCCGACTTGGTGGCGGGGAGGTCGGCTTCGGGGGTGTGGTGAGAGCAGTTCAGCCGCAGGTTGGCGCTGGGGAACGAATAGAAGTAGCTGCAGAAGAGGTGGTACGGGTTCCCCTTGGCGTCGATGCGCTTGTTGTCCGGGTTGACCCCCATGGGGGCCTCTTCCACGGTCAGGATGCGCCGGTGGATGCAACTCTCACAGATCTTCACGAATCGAGAATACCCCGTGCTAGACTCCGACGCCATGCTCAAAAAGCCCTTCACGGGCTGCTATTAGCGGCCGTGTTGGGGTTGGCGGCCTGCTCAACCGAAAACCTGCCGATCGTGGGCAGACCCGCAGCCTCGTACGATAACGGCAGCGTCAAAATGGCGGACTACAAGCTCCGCCTCAAGGTCCTGCAGGAGAACTACCGCAAGCAGAAGCAGGCCCAGGGTGAGGTGAAGTTCCCCTCGCTTGACGGGCCGGCCGGGCGCAACAACGAGGTGATCCTGGAGTGAGGCGGTCCAGGACCTGGTCGATGCGGCCCTCATCGTGCGCCAGGCTCAGCAGCGCGGGATCAGCGTCAGCGAGGACGACATCAACAAGTCGGTCGACCCCTTCCGCACCAACTACAGCACCCTGGCGGCACAGCAGACGCAGGCGGGTAAGCCCACCCTGACCTTCAACGACTCTCTCAACAGCCTGGGTTTCTCGCTCGACCAGCTGCGGCAGCAGGTGCGATCGCGGATCTTCGAGCAGCGGCTCGAGGACAAGATGGCGCTGCAGCGTGAGGCGGCGGCGCTTGCCGCCCTGCAGAAGGGCACCGACATCAGCGAGGTGGCGAAGAAGTACAGCGACGACACCACCAGCGCCAGCAGCGGCGGCGTGCTGGCGTTGAAGACCACGGACATCGTCAACGTGCCCTCGCTCAAGCCGGCCCTCGATGCTCTGCAGCCGGGTCAGAGCACCGCCGATTTCGTGCCCGTCGACGACGGCCATTGCTACTTCAAGCTGACCTCGCGCGACGCCACCACCACCAAGATGCAGTACGTCTATATCTACGATCCCAAGCCGGAGCTCTACACCGCCGCCAAGCGCGAGAAGTGGTTCATCGACTCGATCACCAGCTGGGAGCAGCAGGCCCATGTCAAGTACAACGTCGGGTCGCGTGCGACGTAAGGCGCGGCGCCACGCCTGAGGATGCGGTGCTTTGCGGCGCTGGGCTTGGAGGATGGCCCCACCGAGGCGCTGCGGCCGTGGCTCGATGGCACTCGGGCTGAGTTTGCCGAGCTGGCCGTCACGCCGGCGGAGAATCTCCATCTGACCCTGGCTTTCCTGGGCGAGATCGACGCCGGGCAGGTCGAGTCGGCGGGGGCTGCGGTCCAGGCGGCAGCCCAGGGTCGGGCGCCCTGGCGCCTGCGGTGGACCGTGCCGGGGGCGTTCCCGTCGGCCTCGCGGCCACGGGTGCTATGGCTGGGCGTCGATGGCGGAGAGGCGCTTGTGGAGGTCCACAAAGCGCTCGCCGAAGCCCTGGCCGGCGCCGGGCTCCCGGTGGAGGAGAGAGCCTTCCGACCGCATCTGACGCTGGCGCGGGTCCGGCGCGGCGAGATCAATCGCGAGCGCTACCGCGAGATCGTGGCTCACCTCAAGACGTTGCCCGAGGTGGGCCCGTCACGGGCGGTGGCTCTGGTGCTGTTCGAGAGCCGGCTCGGAGGCGAGCCTGCGGTCCACGTGCCTTTGCTTACGGCGCAGTTGGCGGATTGAGTCGGCAGGAGACGTTGGCGACCTGGCCGAGCACCCCCATGGGTATGATTTCCGTCTGCGCGCGCCCGTAGCTCAGTGGATAGAGCGCCTGGCTACGGACCAGGAGGCCGGGGGTTCGACTCCCTCCGGGCGTACCAAACAACCCGAACGCGGTTTGTCCCAAACGATCCGCTATCTTCGGCGAGTGTCCGCGGAGCTGATCCAGCGCTTCCAAACCAAGCTCGACCCCATGCTCGGCGATCTCCAGCAACTGGTCGAGGCGGAGTCGCCGTCGCGCGACCGGGAGGCTGTGGCCGCTTGCGCCGCCGTGGTCGCGTCGATGGGCCAACGCCTCCTTGGGGCGCCGCCGGAACGCGCCGAGGTCGATGGCCACCCCTACTTGAGCTGGACTTCCGGCACCCCGAGGGTGGCCTTGCTCTGCCACCTCGACACTGTCTGGCCGATGGCGACGATCGATCGCCTGCCCTTCCGGGTCGATGGCGATCGCGCCTACGGCCCCGGCATCTTCGACATGAAGGCCAGCGTCGTCCAATCCTTTCACGCCCTGGCTGAGCTGCCCTCCCGCGACGGTGTCGAGCTGCTCATAACATCTGATGAGGAGATCGGCTCGCCCACCTCACGGCCGGTGATCGAAGCGCTCGCGCGTCGTGTCGAGGCAGTGCTGGTGATCGAGCCCAGCCACAACGGCGCCCTCAAGATCGGTCGCAAAGGGGTTGGCATGTATCGCCTCCACATCCGCGGCAGGGCGGCTCACGCCGGCTTCCCCCACGAGGGCGTCAATGCGACTCTCGAGCTCGCCCACCAGATCCTGGCCGTGGCGGCCCTGGCCGATGCAGAGGCGGGCACCACCGTCACCTCCACTGTTGCCGCCTCGGGCACCACCAACAACGTCGTCCCGGCCGAGGCCCGCGTGGACATCGATGTTCGCGTCCCCAACGCCGCCGAGCAGGATCGCGTGGACGCGGCACTCAGAGGACTGCGGCCGTCGGTCCCGGGCGCCACCCTGCGGCTCAGCGGCGGTCCCAACCGCCCCGCGCTGGAGCCGTCCGCGACGATGGCGCTTTTCGAAGTCGCCCGACGGATCAGCAGGGAGATCGGGCTCGGGGAGCTGACCGGCGCCACCGTTGGCGGGGCGTCGGATGGCAACTTTGCCGCTGCGGCGGGGGCGCGAACCCTCGATGGGCTGGGCTGCACCGGTGATGGCGCGCACGGCGACAACGAGCACATCGTCATCTCGAGCCTGCCTGAACGTGCCGCCCTTCTGACCGCCCTCCTGCAAGACCTGCTGGCGCAGAGCTAGGCCGTCTCGGCCCCCAGCTCGGTGGTATCCGCCACCCGCAGCCAGGCCAGGGCGCCCACCACGCCCGCGCACCCCATGTAGATCGCCAGGCTCCAGGCCGACCCGGTGTCCGTCCCGGTGGCGATGCCGTGGATCAGTGCCATAGGGAAGACCGCATAGGTAAGGAAGTGGATCGCGCGCCACGCCCGGTAGCCGATCCACCGACGCAGGTATGCGCTGAGCCAGATCGCCAGGCCCAGCTCAGCCGCGGTGATGCCCAGCCCCATCGACAGCGGCCGGTAGTTGGAGGCCAGGGGAATCAGCACGTCGGCGGGGCTGAAACTGGTGAAGGGATCGAGCCAGATCGTCACCACGTGCACGGTGAGGAAGACCAGGAACAGCAGCGAGAGGTAGCGATGAAGCTGGTCGGTGACAAAGAGCGGCCATTTCGGGGAGCGGCCCCGGCGGCTGACGACGATGCCAAGGCCGACCGAAGCGGTCAGGAGCAGCAGCGTGACGAACCCGGACGCCCGTCCGAAGTACCAGAGCGGGCTCGGGGGGGCGACCAGCGCAAGGGTCAATTCAGTTCGGTTACGCTTGCGGCAGGCCGACCCGGGTAACGGTGCCGTCGTTCGCGACCAAGCGGCCCTGGACGCCGATCGATCCGAGCCACCGAGGCGCCTCTTCGCCCAACAGCCAGGCGGCGGTGGCGGCGGTGTCGGCCACCAGGCACTGGCTGGCCATGACCGTGACGAGCCGCCAGCAACTCCGGCCGGGGGCGCCGGTGCGGGGATCGATGATGTGGTGCGCCTCGCCGTCGCCCATCGTCCAGCGGCGCCGGAGCGCCCCGCTGGTAGCGATCGCCCCAGAACGCAGCGCCACCCAATCGTCGTCGGGGGCGGCCTCGCTGTCCAGGGCTTCGGCCAGTCGCACCGGCCAGCCACCGGTCGGCGGCGGACCAGCTACGGCCATGTCGCCGCCGGCGCTGATGCAAAGCCCCACCGAGGGGGCGTCCTGGCCCAACTCCAGCCAGCAGAGGTCGAGGGCGGTGTCGACGGTCCAGCCCTTGGCGCTGCCGCCGAGATCCAGGCTGACGCCCTTGGGAACCGTAATGCTTGTGGCGGATCGGTCGATCAGAATCTCGGCCCAGCGGCCGGCAGGGACTGGCCGCCCGGTGCCGCGGTCCCGAACCCGCGGCAGTGCGTCGAACGACTGGTCGTAGCCTGCGGCGATCACAGCCCGGCCCACGGTTGGGTCATACAGCCCACCGGTAAGCCGCGCCATCTCGCGCGCGGCTTCAACAGCATCCATGAGCACCGGCGACACCGGCAGCGCCTTGCCGGCGTTGCGGTTGGCGCGCGCAAGCTCGCTGTCGTCGCGAAAGCGGCTGCAGGCCGCATCGACAGCCCCGATCCATGAGCGCACCACCCATTCCACGCGCTCCAACTGGCGGACGTCAGTGACCCACAACGAGAGGGTGGTGCCAAAAGCGGGCAGTGACCGCCCCGCGACAGTCGTCGGGAGCCTGGTGTCGGTGGCGGTGGTCACTGCCGTTGGCTCAGGACTGGCCCGAGACGATCCCAGGAGCGGGGTTGACGACCCCCGGGTTGGCGTTCCCGAGGTCCGGGTTGGCGTTTGCACTGCCCGAGTCGGGGGCGACAAATCCGGGCTGGCTGTCGTCGAGCGTTGAGGGCTGGCGGGCGGATTGCGTTGTACCGCTTGTGCCGCCCGACGCGCTGGCACTGGTCTGGCTGGCGATGCCTGCCGTGAGCATCCCAAAGGCGAGGATGCCGGCGCCCAGCGTTCCGGCCTTCATCATCGCGAGCCTGCGCCGGGCCGCGTCCAGGGCGGCGGCGTGGGTGTGCCCCGGTGACGTCCGCAGGCGGATCGGCTCAGTCGACATGTCCCAATCCTCGCCGGGAGATGTTGGAGTCTTCTGAAAGTCATCTGAGAGTTTCCTCAGAGATTGGCCGCCCAAGGAATTCGCCGCCTATTCAGACGGTTCAAATTTGTACCGGCGCCGACTACCATCAGGAGCAGCCGGCGATACCATTTAGGAAGACAGTTTTGGAAAAAGCGACATTTGCAGCTGGATGCTTTTGGGGAGTCGAGGCGGAGTTCCGCAACCTTGACGGAGTGACCGCCACGGCGGTGGGCTACGCCGGGGGTCACACCTCCGAGCCGACATACCGCGATGTCTGCAACCACACCACCGGCCACGCCGAGGCGGTGCGGGTTGAATTCGATCCCGCGAAAATCTCATACGAGCGATTGCTCGAGGAGTTCTGGCGCCTCCACGACCCCACACAGCTCAATCGCCAGGGACCGGACGTCGGCGATCAGTATCGCTCGGCCATCTTCTTCCACAGCCCCGGGCAAGAGGAGGTCGCCAAGCGCTCGCGCGACGCCGCCCAGGACGGCGTGAAGCGTCCGATCGTGACGGAGATCACTCCCGCGACGATGTTCTGGCCGGCCGAGGAGTACCACCAGCGCTACTTCGAGAAGAACGGCATCTCGAGTTGCCGGATCCCCAACATGGGGACCGCGATCGTTGGCGCTGAGGCCGAGCAGCTGGGCTAGCCGGCTGCTCCTGCCCGCCGTGGGCCTGCCCCCCGCCCAGCGGGGCGGGCGCGACGGGCAGGGCGGCGTCTGGCAGGGCGCGCGGGTACCCTGCTGCGGGTGGCGGATCGCCTTCCGCCCCAAACCGCGTCCAGCCAGGCGGCGATCTGCGGCGTCAAGCGATCAGGCCGGGTCCGCAGTTCCAGGATCGATGCCGCCGCCAGGAGGGTGGCGTTGGGCAGCTCCCGGCTGAGGGTGTCGGCGTCGGAGAAGGGGTGGAGGGGATCGCGTGGGTGTCCGATCACCAGCGCCGGCACTTCGAACGTCCGGCGGAGCCGCGCTGGCGGCGCCGCCCTTCCTTAAACCAGTCCCTGCAGCACGGACGCACTGGCGGAGTGGTCCTGGGCCAGGGCCTCGACGACGATCCGTCCAAACAGCGGCAACCGCCGCCGGGGGATGAGGCGCCAAGCGGCCGAGACCGCTCGTACCACCGGCTTGGCCAGCACCATGATCTCGATGAGGGGCGCAAAGATCATCACCGCGGCCACCAGCCCGTACTCCAGCACCGGCATCTCGATCAGCAAACCCTGCAGGCGATCCGGCGCCAGCGCAGCGAACTCGAGGGCGACATTGGCCCCCAGCGACGTCCCGCCGATCACCGCCTTGTCCACCTCGAGGTGGTCGAGAAGAGCCAGCACCTGTTGGGCATACTGTCCCATCGAGTAGAGCGCCATGTCGTCGGGTCTGTCCGACTGGCCATGTCCCAAGAGGTCGAGCGTGACCACCTGCTGGCCGCGTTCGGCAAGGCTTTGGGCGAGCGCCTCCTGCATCGTCTGCGAAAGCAGCTGGCCGTGGAGGAGCACCACCGGCCGCTTCCCCTGGCCGTAGATTGTGTAGGCCAGCCGGTAGCTCTCGAATTCGTAGTAAGGCATCGGCAAAGGTTAAGCGATGGATGAGGTGCTGACGATTGCCTGAGATGCCCGAGCTCGAGGTCCTCTGCGAGTACCTCGGCCCCCGGCTGGTCGGCGAGAAGATCGCGAACGTCAGCGTGTCGCCGAGATTCGGCTTCCTTCTGCGCACTCCACCGGCGGACCTGGCCCGGGCCCTGGAGGGCCGCACCATCGATCGTCTATGGCGCCGCGGGAAGTTCCTCGTCATCGACGCCGGCGACCAGCAGCTGGTCATCAACCCGATGCTCGGCGGCCGGCTGCACTGGTCGGGGTCGGTGGGCAAGCCGCCGCCGGCAACCATCCTGTCGGCGGACCTTGCCGGCGGCGAGACGCTCCGCCTGACCGATTTCGCCCGGATGGCGCGGGTGTACCTGGTCGACGGCGGCGAGCTGGACGGCGTCCCGGGGTGGTCAGAGCTCGGCCCCGAGGCCGACAGCGTCAGCCTCGATGACTTTCGGGCTCGGATCCGGCGGCACCCCGGCGAGCTCAAGAACCTGCTCCGCAACCAGGCCTTCGTGGCCGGTATCGGCAATGCCTACTCCGACGAGATTCTCTTCGGCGCCCAGATGCTGCCGCTGCGCAAGCGATCGAGCCTTGGCGCCGACGAGGTGGAATCGCTTCATGCCGCCGTCGTGGACGTGCTGGCCGACGCTGTCGAGCAGATCCGGGCCCAGCCTGACTACCAGCCCCACAAGCAGGACCGAGGCTTCATGAAGGTGCACCTGCGTGGCGGAGAGGCGTGCCCTCGCTGCGGCCATCGAATCGCCGAGATCAAGGCGCGCGGCGAGGTCTTCAACTACTGTCGCGGCTGCCAGACGTGACGGCGACCCTCCCGGTTCACCGACCTCCAGGCGCGACCTCGGCTACGATCACGAGATGACCAGCAGCGCGCAAGTGGAAGCGCCCGGGCGAACCTCCCCGGCCCTCCTCGCCGGGTTGACCGTGGCCGCCCTGGTGGGTGCCGCCGACACCGCCATCTTCATCGCCACCGACCCGCAGACGGCGCTGAAGACCAGCGGCCGGGCCACCGGCTCACTGGCCGGGCTGGCGGTTTGGGTGTTGCTGCTGGCGATGTCCAGCCGGCGCTGGCGCGGACCTGACAGCCGCCGCCTGGCGACCATCGGGCTGGGCCTTGCGGCGCTGGCCGCCCTCGATGGGGTTGGCCTCGCCGTCATCCACCTAGCCGCCGGGGTCGGCGGTGCGCGGACGTTGATCGGAGCCGCCGCCGGCATCGTCGTGCTCGCGCTGGCGCTGTCGGCGCGGCGCGCCGGGAGCTGATGGGCCCGGTCACCGAAATGGGGTGCGGGGCGGGAAGCTCCCGGCTTTAGCCGTGGGGAGGCAGAGCCCCGCCGTCGCCGCCAGTCTGAGGGGTAGTGATGCGCATGAGCGCCGAGGTGCGGTAGCTGGCC
>CABEAI010000206.1_pt1 | contig 13160 bp, 12 predicted proteins | sample 3132431 | NCBI WGS metagenome assembly CABEAI01 (sample SAMEA5534343, study PRJEB31848) | metagenome | biome: tundra; feature: field; material: soil | place: USA | collected 2013-05 | depth 0.45 m | reverse complement strand
CGGTTCGGCATCAAGATGGGCCTGGAGCGGACCAGGGCCCTGCTCGACGCCATGGGCGCACCCGACGCCGGGCTTCGGGGGGTGCTGGTCGGCGGCACCAACGGCAAGGGATCGACGTGCGCGTACCTCGTCGCCTGCCTGCGCGCCGCCGGCTACCGCGTGGGCAGCATGCCCAAGCCCCACCTGCAGTCCTACACCGAACGGGTCCAGTTCGACGGCGTGCCGATCAACGAGGCCGATTTCGCCGCCATGGTCGAGGGCCTGAGGCCGGTGGTCGAGGCGGTAGCCAAGGAGCACGGCCAGGCCACCGAGTTCGAGATACTCACCGCGGGGGCCATCCGCTACCTGCGCGACCAGGAGATCGACTACCTGGTGTGTGAGGTCGGCATGGGTGGCCAGCTTGATTCGACCAACGTGCTCGACCTCGGCGTCAAGGTCATCACCAGCATCGACCTCGACCACACCCGGTACCTGGGCGAGACGATCACTGAGATCGCAGGTGAGAAGGCCGGGATCATCCGCGCCGGCGACATCGTCGTGACGGGGCCGCTCTTGCCCGAGACCGACATGGTGGTCCGCGCTCGAGTCGCCGACGTCGGGGCCAGGGTCTGGGGCGTCGGCAAGGAGCTGCCCACGACGTCCGAATCGCTGGGCTGGCGAGGAAGCCTGTTCGCGGTCGACGTGGGCCCGGGGCCGTTCACGAAGCTGGAGACACGACTCCTGGGCCACCACCAGGCCACCAATGCCGCCGTCGCCGTGGGCGCTATGTTCGCCATGTACGAGCGTCATGGAACGCGTTTTGGGCGTGACCACATCCGTCGCGGGCTGGTGGGAGCACGTTGGCCGGGGCGCCTGGAGCTGGTCAGGGGCCGGCCCCGAATCCTCATCGACGGCGGCCACAACCCCGCCGCGGTGGAGGCGGTGGTGAACACCGTGAAGGAGCTCGTGGCCGGGGAGGGTGGTCCGCGCCGGGTGGTGGTGCTGTTCGGGGCCATGGCGGACAAGGAGTGGCGCACGATGCTCCAACTTCTACCGGCGGAGTGGCCGGCGGTCTTCACCGCCGTCGACGAGGATCGCGCGGTGCAGCCATCGGACCTGCTCGCGGAGGCCGACAACATGAGGCGCGAGCAGGCACAGGCGGTCGATGGCTCGGCTGCCGCGCTGGAGGCGGCTCGCACCGCCGCCGGCTCCGATGGCATGGTCCTGGTGGTGGGCTCGCTCTACCTCGCCGGCGAGGTGCGCACGGCGCTGGGACTGTCGTGAGCCCGCGGGAGGGTGATTCGCCGGCGCTCACGATCACCTCGATTGGCGACGCCGCCGTGATCCTGCGCTGGGGCGTCCGGGCGCGGGTCGACCCGCTCCGAATCGCGACCGTGGACCGGAGCATCCGTGCGGCGCGGTTGCGCGGCGTGGTCGACATTGTGCCTGCGCCGGCATCGGTGCTGGTCCGGTTCGACCCGGGGCGCGCGTGGATCGTCGACCTGGAGACGCCGCTGCGTCGCCCTGCCTTCGCCAGCGTCGCCTGCGGCGGCCACGCCGGAGATCGCGAAACCATGGCTGCCACGCTCCACGCGGCGAAACGCCACGGGCTGCGCGTCGGCGCCCATCCCTCCTACCCGGACCGCGCCCATTTCGGTCGGGTTGACACCGGCATCGAACCCAGCGAGCTGACCGAGTCGCTGCGCCAGCAACTGTCGACGCTGGGCGAGGTCGCCGTCGAGGCGGGTGTGCGGCTGACGCATGTCAAGGCTCACGGCGCCCTCTACAACCGCGCCTGGCGAGATCGCGCTGTCGCCGAGGTCGTAGTCGGCGCCGTCGCTGCCCTTGGACCCGGCCCCGGCGGTGTTTTGTCCGCCCGGATCGGAGCAGGAGAAAGCGGCGCGCGAGGCCGGCCTGGCAGTTGTCCGCGAAGTCTTCCTCGACCGCGGTTACTCCCCGGAGGGCACGCTGTTCCCGCGCGGGGAGCTCGGCGAGATCGTGTCCGGTTCGATCGCCCTGATCCAGCAGATCTCCAACGTCGCCGGGCTAGAGTTCGAAACCATGTGTGTCCACGGCGACAACGCAGGGGCGCTCGACCTCCTTCTCTTAGCGCCGGCGCTGCTTGCCGCGCGCCGCTGGCAGGTCGGGCCGTACGCGACGCAGGCTGATGCCGCCACGTAAGCCGCCGGTGCCGGCTTCTGCCGCCCCGCCGCCCGGATCAGGTGCCGGCCTTCTGAGCGACGACAACATCGGCCGGCTGGTCTTCTTCCTGGCGATGATCCTGCTGGGCGCGGTCTTGGGCGTGATCTACCTTAACCATCAGTCGCAGTCGACGACCAAGTCCCCGGGCGGGCACCACACGCTGGATTCACCGTACGCCGCGCAGCCTTTCTTCCGCGGCGCGGCCCAGGCCCAGAGCGGGCTCGGCGCTGGCCACTCGACGGCGCGGAACCTGTCGTTCGCCTATTTGGGCCACGGGTATCAGTGGTTCTCATTGACCGACGTCAACACGCCAACCCCGGCGAAGCAGTACGAGACCGCCGGTCTCCTGACGGTGGCAGGCCAACAGGTGCAGTACTCCTTCGGCAGCTTCCTGGCCTACGGCGTCGATCGCTTCCTGGTCGTCGACACCGCAAAGAAGGCGATCGACTGGATCCACGCCGACGCCGGGGCAGCCTTCCTGGCCGCCCCGCTGGTGCCGCCGGCACCGGACTTCAAGTCGATCCGGGCACTCCGGGGCCTTGATGGGATCCAGATCTACAACGCAAGACTCGCCCGCGACCAGCCAACGCTGGCCGACGCCAGCGCGCTCTGGGACCGGCTGCTGACGTCTGGCGACCGGCTCTGGGGCCTGGTCGGCGACGACACCCTCGACAGCTCGGGGCCGCTGTCGACGCTGGGCAAGACTTCGGTCGATGTCCAGGTCCCGACCATGACTCCAGTGCTGGTCGAGGCTGCTCTCAAGCAGGGCGCCTTCGTCGACTCCACCGGGGTGCGCGTGCTCGGCGTCTCGGACGACAACGAAACCATCACTGTCGTCACCGCCGACGCCACCGAGATCAAGTTCATCGGCGCCGGCGGCAAGGTCTTGCAGGTCAGCCACGGCTCGCGCGGCGACTACCACCTGCGCTGGAACGAGGGCTATGTCAGGGCCGAGGCGACGCGCGCCAGTGACGGCGCCCGGGCCTGGACTCAGCCGATCTTCGTCAACCCCTAGCCGCTATTCCCAGGCCCGCCAAGCCCGTCGACAATGCGCGCGATCGCCTACCAGCTTGTAGAGCAGCCGCCGATCAGGGCGGTGCAGGTCACCGGCAGCGCCGCCGCGATGGCCAGCCCCAGCACCAGCAGTCCGCCGGCGCGGCGCGTGTAGACGAAGGCCGCGGCGACATACCAGAGCGGCCAGACCGGGTAGTTCTCGGGCGGTTTATCAGGCCGTGGCCGGTTGTAGTGGCCCAGCACCTCCACCAGGCGGGGCACCGCCAAGAGCACCAGCAGCGCCGGTATCGGCAGCTCGCGGAAGGCCACCATCCCCACCACCACCACCACGAAACTGACCATCAGCACCTGGGTGACCCGGCGCGCCAGCCTCTCACCCAGTAGGTAAGGCAGGGTGCCGACCTTCTTGGGCGCGTCCCAGGGAAGCTTGTCGATGTGCTTGCCCATCAGCACCGCCATCACCAACAGGCCGTACGGGATCGAGGCCACCAGCACCTGCCACGGCAGCCGCCCGGTGGCGGCGAAGTAGGTGCCGCCGATCATCAGCGGTCCCCAGATCAGGAACACCCCGGGCTCACCCAGGCCGCGCTTCTTGAGGCGCAGCGGGGGGGCGGCGTAGCCAACGCTGATGAACAGCCCGGCGAGGGCGAAGAAGAGGATCAGCGGACCGCGCACCGAGACCAGGACCAGCATGATCGCGAGGTCGATCAGGTTGACCACCACCGCGGCCTGGATCAGGCCGTGGCGCGAGATCATCCCCGACAGCACGGGGTGAGGCGCGTAGAGAGCGCGGGGGTAGTCCTTGGTGTCCGAGCCGACGTCGAGGTCGAAGAGGTCGTTCATGAGGTTGTTGTTGGCGTGCGCCAGCATGCTGCCCACCGCGGCCAGGGCAAAGAAGAAGAGGTTGAAGCCAGGCGCTCGCACCGCCAACAGGCCGGCGGTGAACACCGCGATCAGCGTCATCGGCTGGACACACGCCCGCGTCAGCACCAGCCAGCGGGTGACGCCATCGACCTGCCCGTCGGGGCAGTTGCAGGTGCGCAGGCTGTAGCGCCAGTTGTTCAGCAGCCGCACCGGGGACAGGGTGGTTGGCTCGAGGGCGACGTCGGGGGTGCTCATGGCTTGTCTCCGGCGCGCCTAGGAGTGGCGCTCGACGGCGAACTCGGCGTACGCCACCAGGCGCTCGCGGATTTCGGTGGGGGGCAGAGGCTCGAGGCTGGCGACCGCCGCGTCACGGAACTGGCGCGCGCGGGCCAGGGCGCGGTTCAGGGCACCGACATCGGTGACCAACGCCACCGCTGCCTCGGCGTCGAAGTTCTCGGCGTTGCGGAGGGCTGTGAGCTGGTCGCGGATCCCCGCATCCTCCCCTGCATAGACCAGCGGTAGGCTGGTCACCTTCTGGCGGAGGTCCTGGGCCAGCGTCTTGCCCGAGGTCGACGAGAAGTCGAGAACATCGTCCACCATCTGGAAGGCAACGCCCAGGTTGCGGCCGTAGGCCTGCATAGCCCCGACGACCGCATCCGAAGCCCCGCCCACCGCCGCCCCGGCGGCGCAGGCGCCGGCAAACATCGCCGCCGTCTTGCCCTCCACGATGCGCAGGTAGCCGGCTTCGTCGAGGTGGTCCTGGCCCCGCTGCATGAACTCGTCGATCTGGGCCTCGCAGACGAGGGCTACGGCTTCGACCACCAGCCGGGTGGCGCGGTGGTTGTCGAGGCTGCCAAGCAGGTCGGCTGCCCGGCCGAAGTAGAAGTCGCCGACGCGGACCGCAACCTCCGGCGCGTACGCCACGTGGATCGCGGGCAGGCCCCGGCGGAGAGGGCTCTCATCGACGAGGTCGTCGTGGACCAGGGTGGCATTGTGGATGAACTCCACGACCGACGCCAGGATCGCGGCTCGCTCGGGGTCGTGGCCGGGGCCGAGGCTCGAGGCCAGGAAGGCCAGCACCGAGCGCAGCCGCTTGCCGCCCGCCTCCAGCAGCTTGCCCATCGGCTCCCCGACGAGGCCGGGGTCGCCGGCCACCAGGGTCATCAGGTAGGCATCGATGGTGGCCAGCTCCTCGCCGTTGCCGACGGCCAGCGGCTTCGCGGCGGCGGCTGGGGTCTTGCCGTTCCGTGACACCAAAACCGCGGTGGCGACGGCGGACTCCAGGTGGGGGACGTAATCCTCGCCGGCGGCGGCAGTCATTGCCGCCCGAGCGAACTCTCGGTCGACGTCGGAACGGCCCAGCCGGGTGGCCAGCTCGGCGGCGCAGACCAGGCTGTAGTCGCCCAGCAGGAGCTCGTCACGGCGGCAACCGGCGTCGCCGGTGAGGCGGTGCATCTGGAAGCCTCGGTCCACCAGCTCAGCGGCGACAACGATTTCGGCGACCTCTTCCCAGGCGCCTGCGTTGCCGGCGACGTTGGCATAGTGCTCGAGCACGCTGGATTCGGCGGGGGGCAGTGGCTTGCCCACCCGGACCGCCTCGGCCAGACCCTCGACACGGCTGAAGGGGCTCTCCAGCGGCACTGCCGCGGGGGTGGTCATCGCCGTCGCGGCGCCGAGGCTGAGCTAATCACGATCTAATCGTACTTACGCGATGTCTGCGGGATTGGATGCCTGCTGCCTGGGTCAGGCTTGCTGGGTGCCGCCCGAGGTGTCGGTCGCCCCCAGGGTGGTGAAGCTCCAATCCCGGGTGGCACGGGTGCCCTGGATCGACGCGGCGACGTGGACGTGGTAGGTCATGGCTGGCTTGAGGGGCTGCTTGGGCAGGATCGTGTAGACGTTCTCGTCGGCGGTGCTGGGGGCGATGGTGTACGCGTCAACAGTCGCCCCGGTGGCGTCGGTCAGCTTCGACTCCAGCACCTGGACGCTGGCGTAGGGGTTGTAGTTGATCGTGATGGGGTAGCCGGTCGGGTATTTGCTGCCCGTTGGGACTGGGTCCGGCAGTTCGTTGCCGAGGAACACGTTCGGCACCTTGGTCTGGCCGGCGGCGGGGAAGACCACCTGCTGGTTGGGGTCGCCGAGCTCGCTCCGGTAGCCCATGTCCATGACCTCGATCGGCAGGCCACCGCCGACTGCGGAGCCGAAGCCGATGGCTTCGAGGTCCGGCCGCATGATGGGGAAGCGGTGGTAGACGCTGTCGACCCAGTCGCTGATGGCGCCGGCGGGGTTGCCGCGATGGGTGATGTCCTCCGCCATCGAGGCCTGCGGGTAACCAAAGGTGGTGGCGCGATCCCGCATCGAGAAGCCGGTGAAGCCCGGCGACCCGCTGACCTCCTTGTGGATGCCCAGGCCCTTGACCTGGGGCAGAGCGAGGTTGAAGAGCCACCAATAGGCGTGGGAGGTCGCCCCCTCAGTGATGCGGTCGTCCAGTTTCACCGGGGCCAGCCCCGCCATGGCGCGGTCGACGTTGAGGGCATCCAGCGCCTGCTGGTTGGTGGCCTGGCGCAGTTCCTTGACCGGAACCGGGAAGCGGGCGTCGGGGTTGATGGGCTCTTTCGGAGGCTTGCCCAGCACCACCAGGTCGGCAGCTGCGGTGTCGCGCTTGATGTAGCGAAGGAAGCCCTCCAGCAACTCGGCCAAGCCGACATCAGCGGGTCGCTCGGCGGCGGCGGCCCGAAGCAGGCTCTCGGAGGCGGCGGTGGCGCGCGTGGTGGCGAAGGAGGTGATCGCCAGGGTCGACTCGATGTTGGGGTTGTGAGGGGTGAGGTTGTTGGCCGACGAGTACGCCTGTTGCGCGGTGGGGATGTCCTGTTCCAACAAAGCGACGCTGCCAAGCGTGACGCGGAGATTGGAGTCGGTCGGCGCCATCGCGATCGCCTTCTGGAACTCGGCGCTGGCCGTGGTCAGGTCGCCGGCGCCGTAGTAGTACTCGGCCAGTTCGCGGGTGCGCTCGGCCCAGCCCGGCTGTAACTTCCGCGACGCCTCGAGGTGGCTGAGTTGGGCGGCATGGTCGGCCTGGCTGAGCGAGAGGTTCGCTCGCTCCCGTTCGACCTCCGCCTTCTCGTAGTCCCCGACGGCCAGCGGCGCGGCGGTATCGATCTCCCTCTGGGCGCCCGATGCATCGCCGCTGTCGGCGAGGGCCTCGCTGTAGAAAGCGTGGGCAAGGGCGGAGCGCGGCCCCAATTTGACAGCAGTGGCGCCCAGTTCAGCGGCCTTCCTGATGTCCGCCGTCGATTGTCCGGACCAGTCGTGGACCCGGGTGTTGACGGCGGCCGCGAAGGCGTCCCTGGGTGCCTGGCCGACGGCCGTCTGGATCTCGGCGAGGGCCTCGCTGAAGCGGCGGTTGTAGTTCAGGAAGAGGGCGTAGGCGACGTGTCCGGCGGGGTCGCCGGGGTTGGAGGCGATGTACTTGCGGTAGTCGGCCTCGGCAACGGTGTACTGGTTGGAGAAGAAGTCGGACCTGGCCACGGCGAGGGCGTGGCTGCCGTTGCTGGCGTTGCCCGAGCCGCTCCCCTGGGAGCCTCCAAACGAGAGCGAGCAGCCGCTCAGGAGCAGGCAGGTGAGCAAGGCAAGGGCAAGCCGTCGCATTGCCAAGGAACTTAGCAGGGGGGCCGCGGTCAGTCGGTCAGGGAACGGGAACTGTGCCGAGGACCCCCGGCCGGAGCCTCGGCGGGTGCGCCGGAGCTGAGGAACTGCTCCTGGAGCTCCCAGATGCGCTCGATGAACTCGGTGACGTTGGCTTTGGGCCCTGCGTCGAGGCCCACGCCGCGAAGACTGTCACGAAGCGCCGCCGGAAGTTGGTTGGCGTCCTGGAGGTTGAGGCGCTCGAGCGCGTCGAGGATCCCATCCAGCTCATGCAGACGGTTCCGGCGCTCGCTCTCTTCCATCACGCTTCCAGTAGCCGCGGCAGGGCCGGGGACTTTCCGACTCCGAGCCTGGCTAGGAGCCTCATTATATGGTCCGCGTTGCAGCCGGGCGGAGGGGGCGCAACTCAGCCGGGAACTTACGGTAAGCTTTACCCCAAAGTCACGCCATAAGTAAACCTGATATCAAAACACTCATGAACGAGCAGGCTGCCAGACGCGCCATCTCACCCCGGGGGAGACGCTGGGATGATCGCCTCACGCTGGCCTCGCTCGGTTTCCTCAAGATCAACGAGTCGGCCGCGGTCTTTGGCATGCTGGTCTGCCTGGTACTGCTATCGCTGGGGCTGATAGCCAACATCAGCTTTGGCGTCAGCATCATCTACGCCTTCCCGATCGCGGTCTCGGTGTGGCTGTTCGGACGCTGGGTGGGAGTGGCGACCGGCGCCTTTGCGATCTGCGCTGTGAGCATCGTCGGCGTCGTCGAGCACCAACGGGGAGACATGCTGGCGGTGGTCGTCCCGGCGCTGGCCCTGATCACCCTGGTCAGCATCGCCGGCTCCGAATGGGCGCGTCGGTCGGAGGACCTGGTGATGCTCCTGAATCAGCGCCAGCTCCGCCACCGACAGATGCTAGAAACCATGACCAAGGTGGGTCAGGAGCTGGTCGCCTCGAAGCGCTGGGAGGTCATCGCCGACCACATGATGTCGAGCCTTGTCGACGACCTCGAGCTCGATGCCGCCTGGATGTTCGAGCGCGACTCCGGCGCCGCCGACCCCCGCATGAGGCTGCTGGCGGCCGCCGGTGAAGCGCCCAGGGTCGAGCTTGAGGAACCCGGGGATGGCATCGTGGGGTGGGTGATTCGAAGTGGGCGGATGATCCAGGCGCAGTCCCGAGAGGAGCTCCTGATCGTGCTTCCGGAACTCCGGATGACCGAGCTGGAGGAGGGCGTGGAGGGCGTTATCGCGCTCCCAGTGCTGGTCAAAGGGGCCACCACCGGGGTGGTCGTGCTGGGCACTCGAGCCTCGCGGACCTGGCGTGCCGAGGAGGTCGGCATCGCCGTGGCGCTGGTCAACCAACTGGGCTTGGCGATGGAGAACGCCAGCGCCTACCGCGCCACCATCGAAGCGCTGGTCCGGATGGAGGAGATCAGCCAGCTCAAATCCGACCTCCTCAAGACCGTTTCCCACGAGCTGCGGACGCCGATGACCGTTCTCGCCGGCTACATGGACATGATGCTCGACGGTAGCTTGGGCCAGGTGCCCGACACCTGGGTCAAGCCGCTGCAGCAGGTGACAGTCAAGGTCGACGAGCTCAACCGCCTGGTGCAGATGATGCTCGACGCGTCCCGCGCCGAGGGCCCGACCCTGCAGGTCCACCTCGACGACGTCGACGTCGCCGGCGCGGTGGGAATGGCGGTGAGGGCCCAGGAGGACGAAGCCCGGACCTCGGGTCACGAGCTCCGCCTGGAGGCGCCGCGGCACCAGGTCTCCGCCCGATGCGATCGCGACAAACTCCTGGTGGTGATCCGCAACCTGATCGAAAACGCGATCAAGTACTCGCCCGCCGACACCGCTGTGGACATCGGCCTGGCTGCCGATGCCGACGTGGTCAGGATCTGGGTGGCCGACCGGGGCACCGGCATCCCCGATGAGGAGAAGCAGCGGGTCTTCGAGCAGTTCTACCGGGTGGCGCGCTCCGAGACCCGCAGCCTCGGTGGCGCCGGCCTCGGCCTCTTCATCGTCAAACAGCTCGTCGAAGTCCAGGGTGGGCGGATCACCATCGAAGACAGGCCCGGTGGCGGCAGCGTCTTCACGATCGCCATCCCGCGCCGGGCCGAGGTCCTGCCGGGCACCAGCCAGGTGGCCAGGTTGGGCCAAGCCGACTATCACGCACAGCCTGGTTTCTGACACAGAGCTGTTGCCGCAGGGCTATTGGCTCCAGGAGCGGATTATGCCTAAATCAGCGGTGCAGGCATCATCCCTCCCTAACCCAGAGAAGACCCGAGCCCCCACACCGGCTCGGGTCTTCTCTTTTCCAGGGACCGCTGAGCGTGGCCTTAGGATCGAGCCGATGTCGACCTCGCCGACCGCCAACCTCACCGCCATCGTGATCACCGTGAGCGACCGCGTGGCGGCGGGTCAAGCCGAGGACCTCAGCGGCCCCGAGGTCACCGCCGCCCTCGTCCGCCATGGCTTCAACGTGGTCGGGTCGACGGTGGTCAGCGACGATACCGAGCAGGTCTCCGCCGCCCTTCGCGAGGCTGCCCTGACGGCCGCCCTGGTGGTGACCACCGGCGGCACCGGGCTCGGCCCCCGCGACCGCACCCCCGAAGCCACCACTGCTGTGGCGGGCTTCCTGGTCCCGGGCATCGCAGAGGCGATCCGGCGCGCCGGCAGCGCCTCGACCCCGATGGCGATCCTCTCGCGAGGCGTCGCCGCGGTCGTCGGCCAGAGCCTCGTCCTGAACCTGCCCGGCAGCCCGGCCGGCGCGGTGGAGTCGCTCGACGCCGTGGCCGCGGTCCTGCCTCACGCCATCGAGGTGCTAGCCGGTGCCGACCACCCGCGAGGCTAGCCCTTAGGCCGCTTCCTGGCGCCGCTGCGCCCGCCCTTCTTCGACGCCACCCCAAGGCCCTCGACGCGAACCCATGGATCGATGGCTTTGACCATGTCGATGGCCGTCAGCCCGGCGACGGCGCAGGCCGTCAGCGCTTCCATCTCGGCGCCGGTGCGTTCGACACATCGGACCATGGCGCCCAGGCTGATTCCCGGTAGGGCGGGGTCCAGCACCGCATCGACCTCGATCCCGGTCAACCGCAGCGGGTGGCACATCGGCACCAGCTCGTGGGTGCGCTTGGCTGCCATCACCCCGGCCAGTCGCACGACCGAGAGGAGATCGCCCTTGGGCAGGTCGCCGGCGGCGGCCGCCGCGAACGCCGCCTCGGACATCACCACCGTCGCCGTGGCGCGCGCCTCGCGCAGGCTTACGGACTTCTCGGAGACATCGACCATGCGCGCCTGACCGGCGCTGTCGACATGGCTCAGCTGGCGGCGTCCGGGCACCGGCCCGCGCTTCAGGTCGGGCTGGCTTGACGGATGGCTTCATGGACGACGTCGCGCAGCCCGTCGAGGCTGAAGGGCTTGGTGATGAACCCGTCGGCGCCGGCGGTTCTCAACTCCTCCTCGCGCGTGTCCGCCGCGGTGAAGATAACGATGGGGATGCGCGGACTCTTGTGCTTGGCGCGCACCTGCTTGACCACCACTTCGCCACCTACCCCCGGCATCATCAGGTCGAGCAAGATCAGGTCGGGCGTGTACTCGCTGAGCAGGGTCAGTGCCTCGCGGCTGTTGGCCGCCCGGATGACGTTGTACCCCTCGAGGTCGAAGAACATCGAGAGGACGCGCATCAGCTGCGGGTCGTCGTCCACGATCATCAGGGTCAGCGCCATATCGACGTACTTTAGACCCCCTCTCGGGTGACGGTGTCGAGGTCGTCGCGACGGAAGTCGCGCTGCTCACCGGTGACTGGCTGGCCGCGTTGGACAGCTTGCGGTCCAAAGCGACGCCGGAGCTGGTCCATGGCGCTGTCGAGGGAACGGCGGCGGCTCCGATCCTGGTCGAAGAGGCCGTCCTGGGTGGCCTCGGCAAGGCCCGCGGCGCCGATCCCGATCAGCCTCACCGGGCGCGGCTTGGCGAGGGCTTCGCCGAGGAGCCGGTCGGCGGTGGCGAGGACCTCTTCGTCCAGGTCGGTGGCGGTGGCCAGGGTGGACTGGAAGGTGTGCGTGTCAAAGCCTTCGAAGCGCACCTTCAGGCGCACCGTTCGGGCCCACAGGCCGTTGCGACGCAGGCTCTGGGTGACGTCCTGAGCCAGGGTCCGGACGGTGCGCCGCAGTGAGTCGGCGTCGCGGACGTCGCGCTCAAAAGTGACCTCGCGGGAGATGCTCCTGGGTATCCCTGGCACCGATACCGCACGCGGGTCATCGCCCATCGCCATGGCCCGGAGGGTCGGACCCGAGCTCCCCAGCCGCGCCGCCAGGACCTCGCCCGGGGTCGCCGCGATGTCGCCCACAGTCTTCAAGCCGAGGCCGTCGAGCCGGCGCTCGGCAGCCGGCCCCAGGCCGGGTAGGACGCGCAGCGGCAGCGGCGCCAGAAAGGCGGCCTCCGTCCCGGGCTGCACAACCACCAGGCCGTCTGGCTTGCGATAGTCGCTGGCGATCTTGGCCACCGCCTTCACCGCGGCGACGCCGACCGAGGCGGTCAGCCCGCCGGTGGCCTGCAGGACCTCGGCCTTGAGCCGGCGGCCGACGGCCTCCGGCTCGGCGCGGGCCTCGCGGTTGCCGCTGAGGTCGAGGTAGGCCTCGTCGAGCGACAGCGGCTCGATCACTGGCGTATACGTGCGCAGCACCGAGAACACTAACGACGAGGCGTCGCGGTAGGCGGCGAAGTCGGCGCCGATGAAGATCGCGGTGGGGCACAGCCGCCGCGCTGTCGCCGACGGCATCGCGGAGTGGACCCCGAACTTGCGGGCCTCGTATGAGGCCGCCGCCACCACGCCGCGGGGACCATCGTGCCCGACGACCACCGGCTGGCCTCGCAACTCGGGGCGGCGAAGCTGCTCGACGGAGGCGTAGAAGGCATCCATGTCGAGGTGGAGGAGGCAGCGGGCGAATGCCCGCGGGGGGCTGTCAGCCGCGGCTCGACCTCGGCTTGTAGTCGGCTAGCTCGGCCGAGTTGAGGTAGCCGGCGCGCATCATGAGCTCGACATAGGGCACCTCGAGAAGCGGCGCGATCCGCCTCAGCACCCACGGCGGCGGGTTGTCCTTGTTCTTGTTGACAGACTGATAGAAGTAGATCTGGTTGAGGTCGGCGCGCACCGCCAGTTTGTGCAGCGAGAGGCCGCGATCGGCGCAGCGGGCCTTCAGGTATGAAGTGAATTCAGCAGTCGCCATCCGGGGTCCAAGTATGCATCGTGACGTCCGACCCGGTGGTCGGCTCCTGCCGAGCCCGGATTGCGCTGAGACCCGCGAAGCATCTCGGAATCCGGCACGCAAACGTAGCGAGGACCAACGAAGTCCGGATCTAGCATCCGTGTAGACAAAACACCCGGATGCTGGAGGGACTCCGTTGGCACAGACGATCGTAGTGCGGCTGCACGTGGAGGTCGAGGGCAGGACGTTGGCGC
>CABEAI010000203.1_pt1 | contig 13300 bp, 14 predicted proteins | sample 3132431 | NCBI WGS metagenome assembly CABEAI01 (sample SAMEA5534343, study PRJEB31848) | metagenome | biome: tundra; feature: field; material: soil | place: USA | collected 2013-05 | depth 0.45 m | reverse complement strand
GAGACGATCTGCTTCGGCGACACGTCCATCAGGTCGATGGTGTTGACATCGACGACCTGGAACGCGTGCTTGAGGCGCGCCGGGGTGCGCTCCTCGGCGAAGTGCTGGTCGGGAGTCAGCGGCGCGTTGGCCTGGGCGACGGTGTACTTGTCCTCCTCGTCGGCGGACATGTAGACGATCTCGTCGGAAACCCAAGGCTGGATCTTGACGTCAGCCCGGGACTTGACCAGGGCGGCGACGTCGTTCTTGGTCAGCTTGTGGCCGGCCTTCAGGGTGGAGCCGTTGGCCTTGACGCCTTCACGCAGGACCTGGTCGACCAACCGTGGAGCGTGATCCTTGTCGGCGGGCAGGTCACGCCAGACCTTCCGGAACGGCGTCTCGATAAAGCCGTAGTCATTGACCTTGGCGAAGGTGGCCAGCGAGCCGATAAGACCGATGTTGGGACCTTCAGGAGTCTCGATCGGGCAGATGCGGCCGTAGTGGCTGAAGTGGACATCGCGTACGTCGAAGCCGGCGCGCTCACGGCTGAGGCCGCCGGGGCCAAGCGCTGACAGGCGCCGCTTGTGGGTAAGTTCCGCCAGCGGGTTGGTCTGGTCCATGAACTGCGAAAGCTGGGAGCTGCCGAAGAACTCCTTGATGGCGGCCACCACAGGGCGCGCGTTGATCAGCGAGGCCGACGTGACGGTGGCCGCGTCGCAGATTGTCATGCGCTCCTTGATGATCCTCTCCATCCGGATGAGGCCCATGCGGAACTGGTTCTGGAGCAACTCGCCGACGGCGCGGACGCGCCGGTTGCCGAGATGGTCGATGTCATCCGACTCGCCGTGGCCGTTGTTGAGCTTGATCAGCTGCTTGATGATGGCGACGAAGTCTTCGTTCTCGAGGATGCGGATGTCCTTGTTGGGATCGATGCCCAGCTTGCGGTTGAGCTTGTACCGACCGACGCGGCCCAGGTCGAAGCGCCGCGGGTTGAAGAACAGCGACTGCAGGAGGGTGCGGGCGTTATCGACGGTGGGCGGATCGCCCGGGCGAATCTTCTTATAGAGCTCGATCAGCGCCTCGTTGACGGTCGTCGAGGGGTCCTTGTCCAGGGTCGACTGGATGTAGTGGTGCTCAGGGTCGATGTCGACATCGGCGAAGAGATTGAGGATCTCCTCGTTGGTCTCGTAGCCGAGGGCGCGGACCAAGCTGGTCACCGCGATCTTCCGCTTACGGTCGATCTTGACCGTGAGGATGTCCTTGTTGGAGGTCTCGATCTCGAGCCAGGCGCCCCGGTTGGGAATCAGCTTGGCAGCGAAGAGGGTGCGGCCGGTGACCCGGTCCTCGGCGTCGGTGTAGTAGATGCCGGGGGAGCGGACCAGCTGTGAGACGACCACGCGCTCGGTGCCGTTGACGATGAAGGTGCCTTCCTCGGTCATGATCGCGAAGTCACCCATGAAGACCTCGGTCTCCTTGATCTCGCCGGTCTCCTTGATCGTCAGCCGGGTGTTGATCCGCAGCGGCGCCGAGAAGGTCATGTCTCGGGCGCGGCACTCCTCCTGGTCGAACTTGGGCTCACCAAGGGAGTAGTCGACAAAGCGCAGCTCGTAGTTCTTGCCGGTGTAGTCGGTGATCGGGTTGATCTCGTCGAACAGCTCCTTGAGTCCTTCGCGCCTGAACCACTCGAAGGAATTGAGCTGGGTCTGGATCAACTCTCCAACGGTGAGCATCTCGGGGATGCGGCCGTAGGAGTGGCGGTTAGTACCAGCAAGCAGTTGAGTCATGCGCAAAGGCACCTCCGGGCAAAGGCAGGGCGGGCGATGGCGTGGGAGGCCAGAGGACGCGGGGTCGCAGAATTAAGGAGAGGGCGGGAGATGAGGCAAGAGGTCTGGGGAAAGAAAAAGCCCCCTCTCCTGGAACGGGGACTGCAGGTCAACTAGCGGCTACCACTGACGATATCGTAGCACAGCATGTGATAGCCAAGCAAAAACGACGGCGGCAATACCGTCGTTCGCTTTGCGCAGTATACACACCTCGACCCCACCGTCAATACTTGCGGGCGCAAAAGCCCGCAAGTATTCAGCTGGGTTGGGCTACTTGATCTCGGCGGAGGCGCCTGCCTCCTGAAGCTTCTTGGCGACAGCCTCGGCCTCTTCCTTGGGCACGCCTTCCTTGACGGGCTTGGGGGCGCCGTCGACCAGGTCCTTGGCCTCCTTGAGACCTAGCCCGGTCAGCTCACGCACAGTCTTGATGACGTTGATCTTGGCGTCGCCGGCGGCATTGAGGATGACGCTGAACTCGGTCTGCTCCTCTCCACCTCCAGCCTCTCCACCACCGGGTGCGCCGGCAGCAGGAGCGGCGGCAACGGCCACCGGGGCTGCGGCGGTGATGCCGAGCTTCTCCTCCATCAGCTTGACGGCGTTGACAACGTCAAGCACCGTCCACTGCTCGAGAGCAGCCACGAAATCCTCTGGGGTTACCTTGGCCATTTCCTAACTCCTTCTACTGGGCCGCTCCGGCGGCTTCGAGCTTCTGCCGGTATGCCTCGAGGCCGTTGGCAAGCTTGTTGATGGCGCCCTGCATGGCTCCGGCCAGCTGGGCAACGCCGTGGTTAAGGGTGCCTGCGAGCTGACCCAAGAGCGCCTCACGGCTGGGGAGCTCGGCCAATTTCTTGACCGTGTCGGCGTCGAGGACCTGCTTGCCCAGCAGGCCGCTTTTGATCGCCAGCCGACGGGTCTGCTTGATGTAGTCGTTGACGACCTTGGCGGTCACCGCGGCGTCGGCGTATCCGATCGCCAACCCGACAGGGCCGACCAGCGCGGGCTCCAAGAGCTCCAGGCCGCTTTCGGCGGCGGCACGGCGCGCAAGCGTGTTCTTGACCACCAGATAGTCGACGCCGGCGGCGTCCAGCTTGCGCCGGAGCTCCTGTATCTGCGCCACAGTCAGGCCACGATAGTCGGTCACCACCAGGCCGGTGGTCCGTTTCAGCTTCTCGCTGATCTCCTCAATGGCTTCGACCTTTCTTGCGGTCGGCATTCGTCCTCCAGGTACACCGAAGGCCGCCAGCCACCACCCAGTGAGGCTAGAACTCGCCTGCGAAGGGAATTAAAGAGCCGCTTGGCTCCACCTACGGTCTTCGGCTATTGAATTTCGTCCGGCACGCCCGGGACAGGGGAACTATACCAGCGGCCTCAGCGGGTATTGAGCTTGCTGGCGGCGGCCGCGTCAACCCGGACCGCCGGGCCCATGGTGCCGCAGAGATAGATGCTCCTCAGGTAGACGCCCTTGGCAGCTGCGGGCTTGGCCTTCACCACCGATTCCATGAGCGAGGCGAAGTTGTCGAACAGCTGGTCCTGGCTGAACGAGTCCTTGCCGATGATGCTGTGGACGACGCCGGTCTTGTCGACGCGGTACTCCACGCGACCGGCCTGGACGTCCTTGATGGCCCGGGCCAGGTCGAAGGTCACGGTATTGGACTTGGGGTTGGGCATCAGGCCGCGCGGACCCAGCACCTTGCCGAGCCGGCCCACCGTGCCCATCATGTCGGGAGTCGCCAGGGCGACGTCGAAGTCGAACCAGCCGTCGTTGATCTTCTTGGCGAGGTCCTCACCACCGACGAAGTCGGCGCCTGCCTCGGTGGCCTCGCGCATCTTCTCGCCCTGGGCGAAGACCAGGATGCGCTGCTTCTTGCCGGTGCCATGCGGAAGGACAAGCGTGCCGCGGACCATCTGCTCGGCGTGACGGGGATCGACCCCCAGCCTGATGTGCGCCTCGATGGTGGCGTCGAACTTGGCGACGCCGGTCTCCTTGGCCAGGCTAACGGCCTCCCTGGGCTCGTACTCCTGGTCGGGATTGATCTTGGCGGCGACCTCACGGTAGCGCTTGCCTCTGTTCATCTGGAAACCTCCGGGTGGTGCATGCGGGGCCCTTGCGGGTCCCTCCCACCGAACTGCCCTTACCGGGCGCTTACTTGACTTCTATACCCATCGAGCGGGCGGTGCCCTCGATCATCCGCATGGCAGCCTCTTCCTCGGTCGCGTTGAGGTCAGCCATCTTGAGCTGGGCGATCTGGCGGACCTGGGCCTTGGAGACCGAGCCGACCTTTTCGCGGTTGGGCATGCCGGAACCCTTCTCCACCCGCGCGGCCTTCTTGAGAAGGTCGCCGGCGGGCGCAGTCTTGATGATGAACGTGAAGCTACGGTCTTCGAGGATCGTGATCTCCGCGGGGATGACCTGGCCGGCCATCGACTGGGTCTTCTCGTTGTAGGCCTTGACGAAGTCCATGATGTTGACGCCGTGGGGGCCCAACGCGGTGCCCACCGGCGGCGCCGGGGTGGCCTGGCCGGCGGGGAGCTGGATCTTGACGATGGCGCGGACTTTCTTCTTGCCCATTCCCTACTCCTAGTGCAGCCGCTCGACCTGGAGCAGGTCGAGCTCGACAGGCGTCTCGCGACCGAACATGTTGACCAGGACCTTGAGCTTGCCCTTGTCGACCATGATCTCGTCGACCTTGCCGTGGAAGTCGCTGAAGGGTCCGTCGACGACGCGGACGTTCTCGCCGACCTGGTACTCGACCTTGACCTTGGGCGCCTCGGCCTTGGTCTGCTTGACGATGGCCTTGATCTCGTGGGGCTGGAGCGGGATCGGCTTGTTGCCGCTGCCCACGAACGAGGTCACGCCGGGGGTGTTGCGGACGACGTACCACGACTCGTCGGTCATCTCCATGTTGACCAGGATGTAGCCCGGGAAGATGCGCTTCTGGACGTGGCGGCGCTGGCCGTCCTTGATCTCGATGACTTCCTCGGTCGGAACCAGGACGTCAAAGATCTTGTCGTGCATGTCCATCGACTCGACGCGCTTGAGGAGGTTGTTGCGAACCTTGTCCTCATGCCCGGAATAGGCATGGACCACGTACCACTGAGTCGCGGCTGTCTCGCTCATTACCCCTGCCCGTAAAGGAAGTTGGTGGCCTTGCCCAGGACCACGTCGACCAGGGCGATGAAGATCGAGATCGCCACCACCGTTCCGACAACGACGCCGGTCATGCGGATTAGCTCCGGCCGCGTCGGCCAGACCACGCGGCCGAGTTCAGCGAAGGTCGCGCGGAAGTAGCCGACGTTAGCCGGTTCCGCGTAACTCGCCGGTTCCTCTTTGGCCATGATTCTCCTGGGCTATTCCTGCTTACTGATGTCTGCCATCGCCTCGGGGGCGGGGGTGGCAGGGGCGGAGAGACTCGAACTCCCGACCCACGGTTTTGGAGACCGTTGCTCTACCAACTGAGCTACGCCCCTCCGCCAACCCGACCGGCCAGCACGACGGGTTGCCTCACCTGTCCTACTTGGTCTCCCGGTGCTGGGTGTGCTTGCGGCACCGACGGCAGAACTTGGTCAGCTCCATCCGATCGGGGTCGTTCTTCTTGTTCTTGGTGGTGGTGTAGTTGCGTTCCTTGCACTCGGTGCACTGCAACGTGATGATCGAAGCTGGCAATTGGAACCCCTGACAAAAATAGAACCTAGGGCCGCGCCCCAGGTATGGCGAAAGTATAACGCAGGGCCAGGAGCGGCGCCAAAGCCAGGCCCAGCAGGGCCAGCAACAGGGCTGGGGCGGCCGGTGCAGCGCTGGAGGTTAGTGGCAGCGAGACCGCGCCGACATCGCTTGCCAGCGCGCCAAACGTGCATGGCCGAGTGCGGGCTGCAGGCCCGCTGACCCCGATCAGCGGAGTAGATTGTGGTGCCGAAAAGCTGACCACGGGCGAGCCAGAGAAGGACTGGGCGACACCACCACCACCTCTGGAGGCAACGCTCATCCTGGCGGCGCTGGGACGGCATGGCGTCGAGTACGTGCTTATCGGCGGGTTCGGTGCTCAACTGCACAGAGCCAGCGTTACAACCGATGACCTGGACATAACGCCACGGAAGACGCCCGAAAATCTGCAGCGCCTGGCGGCGGCCTTGAAAGAAATGGGCACGCGATTGCGGGCGGAAGGGCTCCCGGCTGGGGGTGTCAGGATCCCTGTCGATGAGCACACCTTCGGTCAGATGATGACGGTGACCTTCATCACCGCCCACGGCCCGCTCGATGTGGCCCTCAGCCCCGACGGGACCGGGGGTTACGACGATCTCGTTCAGAACGCTGCAACCGTTCTCTTTGCCGGGCTTGAGATACAGCTGGCGGACCTTGGGGACATCATTCGCTCGAAAGATGCGGCAGGCAGAGTCAAGGACCGTGCCGCCCTGCCCGAGCTGCGGCGTCGACTGGCGGAGATGCAGTCCGAGAGCACTGATCCGCCCCGTAGCGACGGTCAGGGCGGACTTCGGCCCTAGTCGCCCGCGGGCACGCTCAAGCTCTGGCCCTCTAGGTGCCGCCGCCGGCCAGAAGAAAGACGGTGGTCGACCCGGGCGTGAGCGTGGAACCGTGCGTTCTGTGTCGCTCGACCGCTGATAGGGTGCCCTCAATGGCGGTGCAGGTAGTACAGGGTCAAGGACTCAGCCCTGCAGAGGGGTCGCTGCGGTCGACCACCAGGCTTCTCGCGTATTCGCCTGCCAGCGACCGGAGCTGCTGTCTATCCCCCCGATCGAGCTTCAGGTCACCGAGGAGACTGAACCCCTCCGCGATCAGGTTGGCGACGTCGGCTGCGCGACTCTGCCCGACTACCGCCGCGAACTCTGCCGGTTCAGCACCTGCCCGGAGAATGCCCCAGATCTCGCTGCGATCCTTCTCCCCCGGGTTGGACTCCGGCCGGTCCAAGAGTCCGGCGAACTTCGTAGCAAGGTGCGCCCCGGCGGTCAGTACTCGCCGGTTGGCCAGGAGTTCCGTGTGTGGCATGAGCGCCTCTACGGGAAGCCGCAGCCGCTGTCCAAGCTCCGACTGATGGGGGACGTAGATATCGAGCTTGATTCCGTCCCCCACAACCGCCCGATACTTGCGCCCCCCCATGTGCCGACTCTCGGTCACGTCGACAACCTCTCGAACGCTCTGAAGCAAGCCGGGCTCGAGGACTACGTCGATGTCGTGGCTGAGGAGCGTCCCAAGGCGAAGCCAGCTCGCCCATCCGCCGATCAGGATCGCCTCTGGAAACTGGTCCAGGAACTTCTCCATCACCCGGCGGCTGAGGTCGGTCAGCTCCTTCGCGTAGAACTCACGCGGCAACCGAAAAAACCTCCACAGAGAGAGCGTGGACAAATCGCTCAGCGGGCCAGCCAGGAGTGTTGAACAGGTCCACGTATGCCTGAGGTAGCGGCGTCAGCCGACCGTAGCGTGCGAGCAGAGGGTCCGGCTCCAGCACCGTGATCACGACATCGCCCTGCTGGCCCTTCAGGCGCGCTGGCAGATCATCGGGTGAGCCGTAACACAAGACCTGGTCATAGTCGGCGATCCGGTTTCCTTGGAGATGCCCAACGACGGCGCCAAATCCTCCCAGGACCAAGGGCTTCTCAGCCAGCACCCTCTCCGCATCCGGCGCACTCATCGGGGTCCGGTAGACCGCAAGTACGTCATGGCTGAGGTCCCGTCGGCCAGCCCACATCATCAGGAGACGCCACGGATCCAGCACCCGAATCCCCCCTGATCCACGCACGCGAACAGCGCCGATCGCGACGGGTCGCTGCAGCGCTTTGTGAACCGTCGAAACGCCCAGCTCAAGTTGACTCGACAGGTCGGTGATGGAGGGCAGCCTCCGCTCGCCCTCAAAGGCTCGCACCAGAAGATGGCGCCAGACGGCTTCTGACTTTGTGATCATCGCAAACACCATGGTACCTGATTTCCACCAAACGATGGAAGTTCTGCACGGGCCAACCCGCGCCGCGGAGCAGGCGCAGCACTGCCTCGGTCTTGCGCCGCGCGGAAAAGCGACCGCGCTCGCCCGGGTCATTCCCGACCCTACGTCTCCTTGCCATGGACTTCTCATCCTCGGGGCATCAAGCCCCATGAGAGTTTCCAGGCTTTCCGTGGGCCGCGGGAGGTGCTCTACCCCGCCAAATCGGCATTCGGCAACCGCTTTCCCACGGCATTAGAGTCTTGCCTGTGGTGGAGGCTGAAGATGCCGGCAGACCCTGAGCTGCAGGCGATGCTGGACCAGGCGAACCGTTATCCCCCGGTGCACCTGCAAACCGTGGCCCAGGCGCGCGAGAAGCTGGAGCGGATGTCCACGCTGGGGTCGCGGCTGGCCATTGCGAGCGTGCGGGAGATCGCCAACCCCCCGGCCCCGCCGGCGAGATCCGCGCCCAGGTCTATGACAACAGCCCCGGGACCGCGAAGCCGGTGGTTGTTTACCTCCACGGCGGCGAGTGGACCATCGGCAGCCTGCAGACCTGCGACCACAGCTGCCGGGGAATCGCGCGCGACGCGGGGTGCGTGGTGGTCTCCGTGGGTTACCGACTGGCACCCGAGCACAAGTTCCCCGCCGCCGCCGAAGATGCCCCCGCGGCAGCGCTCTGGGCCCACGAGCACGTCGCGGGCCTTGTCGGCAGGCCCGGGGGGATCACCGTCGCCGGCGACTCGGCGGGCGGCAACCTCGCCGCCGTCGCCAGCCTGATGGCACGCGACGCGGACAGCGATGCGATCGCGCACCAGTTCCTCATCTACCCGGCGGCGGGACACGACCCGCAGTCCGCCTCGGCGCGCGACAACGCCGAGCGCCTCTTCCTCTGGGAGAACGACGTCGGCTGGTTCGCGGACAACTGCATGCGCGGCGTCGACGACCTGGACGACTGGCGCTTGAGCCCGCGCCAGGCGGCCAGCCTGGCGGGCGTGGCCCCCCGCGACGCTGATCACCGCCGAGTACGACCCCCTGCGCGACGACGGGGATGCGTACGCCGCGCGGCTGGCCGCGGAGGAGGTGCCGGTGACGCACCTCAGGTTCCCCGTCATGGTGCATGGGTTCTTCGACATGGGGGACTTCTCGCAGGGGGCGCAGGCCGCGGTGGACCAGTGCACCCACGCGCTCAGGGTCGCGCTGGATCGAACCGCCGCCCAGGCGGTGCAATTAGGACGACGTGGAGGTAGTGACTTGGACCTGACCCTGACGCCGGAGGAAGAGCAGTTCCGCACCGAGCTGCGCGCCTGGCTCGAGAAGAACCACCCCGGCCCCGAGCCTGAGGGTGCCGAGGAATCGTTCCAGTTCCGGCGCGCCTGGCAGCGGCGCATGCAGCAGGACCGCTACGCGGGACTGACGTGGCCCGAGGAGTACGGCGGCCGCGGCGCCACGCTGATGCAGTCGGCCATCTTCAACGAGGAGATGGTGCGCGCCAAGGTCCCCTCCGCGGCCAACGTCCTGGGTTTGGTGATGGGTGGCCCGGTGGTCATCGCGCACGGGACCGACGAGCAGAAGCGCCGCTTCCTGGAGCCGATCCTGTCGGCGGACGAGATCTGGTGCCAGGGATTCTCGGAGCCCGACGCGGGGTCCGACCTGGCCTCCCTGAAGACCCGCGCGACCAAGGTCGACGGCGGCTGGAAGATCAGCGGCCAGAAGGTGTGGACGTCGTTCGCCCACAACGCCAAGTGGTGCATGCTGCTGGCCCGCACCGACCCCGAGGCCAAGAAGCACGAAGGCATCACCTACTTCCTGATGGACATGGATCAGAAGGGCGTGGAGGCCCGCCCGCTGCGCCAGCTCACCGGCGAGTCCGAGTTCAACGAGGTCTTCATCGACGATGCGTTCGTCCCGGACGAGAACGTCGTCGGCAAGCCGGGCCAGGGCTGGATGGTGGCGATCACCACGCTGGCGCTGGAACGCGCCGGGCTGTCGCTGGGTTCCGCGGTAGCGATCAAGATCCAGCTCCGCGAGCTGGCGGAGATGATCCGCGAGCTCGGCAAGGACCGCGACCCGGCGGTGCGCCAGAAATTCGGCGAGCTGTGCGTCAAGGCCGAGACCATGCGCCTCAACGGCGCGCGCGGCCTGAGCCAGGTGATCCAGCACGGCGTGCCCGGCCCCGAAGGCTCGCTGGTCAAGATCCAGTGGGCGGAGATCAACCAGGCGATGACCGAGTTCGCGGTCGGTGTGCGCGGCGTCGAGGGCCTGCTCACGGACACCCCGTGGAGCTACCGCCTGCTGCGTGCCCGCGCCAACTCCATCGAGGGCGGGACCAGCGAGATCCAGAAGAACATCCTTGCCGAGCGGGTGCTGATGCTCCCGCGGCTTCGCTGAGGAGGCGGCCGCATGAACTTTGACCTGAGCCCGGAACAGCAGGACATCAAGCGCGCCGCGCGCGACTTCCTCGCCGCCAAGAGCGACCTCCGCGCGGTCCGCCGGCAGGTGGACGCGGGCAAGTACGACGAGACCCTGTGGCAGGACGTCCGCAACCAGGGCTGGACCGGCATCACCATCGCCGAGGAGCAGGGTGGCGCCGGGCTGGGCTTTGTCGAGCTGGCGGTGGTGATGGAGGAGTTTGGATATGCGTGCGTGCCGTCGCCGCTCTTCACCAACACCGCCGCCGGGATCCTGCTGGCGCACGCGGGCAGCGACGAGCAGAGCCACGCCTGGCTGCACGCGATCGCCACCGGTGAGAAGCGCGGGGCGGTCGGGACCCTCGCGCCCGACGGCAGCGCCCTGGTCGCCGACGCCGATGGCGCCGATGTCCTGGTCCTGATCGACGGCGACCGCGCCACGCTGGTGGACCGCGCCTCAGCCCAGGTCGAGCCGGTGGAGGCGATCGACCCCACCCGCAACTTCTTCCGCGTCAAGGCCTCCGGGGGTGAGCCACTCGACGGTGATGTCGCCGGCGCGCTCCAGCGGATCGAGGTCGCGCTGTCCGCTGAGATCGTCGGCGTCGCCCAGCGGGCGATGGAGATGGCCGTCGAGTACGCCAAACAGCGGCAGCAGTTCGGCCGGCCGATCGGCGCCTACCAGGCGGTCTCGCATCGCTGCGCGGAGATGCTGCTCGACGTCGAGAGCGCGCGCTCCGCCACCTACTTCGCGGCATGGGCCGCGGACGCCTCGCCCGAGGAGCTGCCGCTGGCGGCGTCGGTGGCCAAGGCGGCGGCCGGGGAGATTGGTTGGAAGGTGGCGGCGTCGGCGCTGCAGGTCCACGGCGGCATCGGCTTCACGTGGGAGCACGACCTGCACTTCTTCATGAAGCGCGGCGCCGCGGACGCGCGCCTCTTCGGCAGCGTCGGCGAGCACCGCGACCGGGTCGCGGGGGCGTTCGGCCTTGACGGCGACGCCGTCGCCGAGGACCGGCCGGCGCCCAAGGTGGCCGCGGTCTAGATGGGAGCCGTCGGCGAGCACAACCTGGCGCGCCTGGCGGAGCAGTCGTTCGCGCGCCACGGCGACCGCGAGGTGCTCTCCTTCGAGGGCAAGGTGTTCCGCTCGGGCAACCTCTTCGAGCGCGGGCGCGGTCTCGCGGGCGGGCTGGCGGCCCTGGGCATCAGGCCGGGCGACCGCGTGGTGGTGATGATGTCCAACACCCCCGATGTCGGCACCCTCTACACCGCGCTGTGGCGGGCGGGGGCGGTGATCACCCCGGCGATCTTCCTGCTCTCCGACGCCGAGCTCCACAACATCCTGGTGGACAGCGAGGCGCGCGCGGTGGTCACCACGCCCGATTTCCTGCCCAAGGTCCGCGGCGCCGCGGCCGGGGTTCCGACCCTGGAGTGGATCATCTGCGAGGGCGAGGAGGCGGACACCGTCTGGCTGGGGCAGCTGGTCGGCGCGGACCCGGTGGAGATCGTGGCGCGGGAGGACTCCGACCTCGCCGCGTTGATGTACACCGGCGGCACCACCGGTCGCGCCAAGGGCGTGATGCTCTCGCACGAGAACCTCTGGCGGGCGGGCGGGAGCTCGCACGAGGCCGGCTACGTACCGGGGATCAACCGCTCCCTGGTGTCCCTTCCCCTCTCCCACTCCTTCGGCCTGCTGGTCACCGTGGTGGGGATGCACTCGCCGGAACGCGGCTTCTCAGTGCTGATGAAGTGGTTCGACCCCGGCGCGTTCCTGGCGCTGATCCAGGAGCACCAGCTGCAGGTGGCGCCGGTGGTCCCGTCGATGGTGCAGGTGCTGCTGTCGCAGCCACTGGAGGACTACGACCTGTCGTCGCTGCGCTTCTTCGCCTGCGGCGCCGCGCCCCTGGCCGCCGAGGTGGTCCACAAGCTGGAGCGCCGCCTGCCCGGGGTCGAGGTCCGCGAGGGCTATGGCCTCACGGAGTCCTCCGCGATCATCAGCACCAACCCGCCAGGGAAACGCCGGCTGGGATCCGTCGGACTGCCGGTGCCCGGCTGCGAGGTCAAGGTCGTCGACGACAACGACGTCGAGGTGCCGGTCGGTCAGATGGGCGAGATCTGTGCCCGCTCCGGCACCATCATGCAGGGCTACTGGAAGGCCGCGGAGCTGACCGCGGAGACGGTCAAGGACGGCTGGCTGCACACCGGCGACATGGGGCACCTTGACGCCGACGGCTACATCTACATCACCGACCGCAAGAAGGACCTGATCATCCGCGGTGGGTTCAACGTCTACCCGCGCGACGTCGAGGACGTCCTGCTGGAGCATCCCGCGGTCTCGGTGGCCGCGGTGGTGGGGCGGCCCGACCCGGTCAGCGGGGAGGAGGTGGTGGCGTTCGTGTCGCTGCGGCCCGGGGCGACGGTGACGGGCGACGAGCTGGTGGAGTTCAGCCGCGAGCGCCTGGGCGCCTACAAGTACCCGCGCGAGGTGCGCGTGGTCGACTCCGTGCCGCTGACACCGGTGGGCAAGGTGGACCGCAAGGCGGTGCGCACGCAGGTCGCCGAGGAAGCAAGGCCGGCGGTCACGCCGTGACCCTGCCGGGCCCCGTCACCCTGGCCAACGGGTTGGGTTTCCCCGAGGACCCGCGCTGGCACGACGGTCGCCTGTGGTTCTCGGACATGGCGCTTGGCGCCGTCTTCACCGTCGACGGCGACGGCCGCACGGCGAAGGTCCTCGACGTGCCGGGCCGGCCGTCGGGACTGGGCTGGCGCCCGGACGGGACGATGCTGGTGGTGTCGATGGAGGACCGGCGCCTGCTGGCCTGGCGCGGCGGCGCCTCACTGAGGTCGCGGACCTGAGCTCCCACGCGACCTGGCATGGCAACGACATGGTCGTCGACGCGCAGGGGCGTGCGTATGTCGGCAACTTTGGCTTCGACTTCCTGCACGGCGAAGAGATCCGGGCGGCCAGGATGCCTGCTCTTCCCCAACGGGACCGTGATCTCGCCCGACGGAGGCCTGCTGGTTGTCGCCGAGACCTATGGGCGTCGTCTGACGGCGTTCGACGTGGCGGACGACGGCTCGCTGTCCAATCGGCGGGTATTCGCCCAGCTCGAGGGCATCTTCCCCGACGGGATCTGCCTCGACGCCGAGGGCGCGATCTGGG
>CABEAI010000196.1_pt1 | contig 13581 bp, 13 predicted proteins | sample 3132431 | NCBI WGS metagenome assembly CABEAI01 (sample SAMEA5534343, study PRJEB31848) | metagenome | biome: tundra; feature: field; material: soil | place: USA | collected 2013-05 | depth 0.45 m | reverse complement strand
CGGCCACCGCGTCCCAGCTCCACGCCAAGCTGGGTCCCAGCCCGGACGCCTTGACGCCGGCGGTCCACACCACTGTCGAGGCCTCGATGACGTTCCCGTCGGTGAGCCGGACGCGCTCTGCGCCGATGGCCTCCACGGCGGCGCCGAGCCTGACCTGAACGCCCATGCGCCGCAGGCGCGCCACCGCCCACTCCTGCAGGTGGGCGTCGAAGGCGCCCAGGACGTGGTCGACCGCCTCCACCATGTGGACCTCGACCTCCTCCAGTTGCAGCTTGGGGAAATCCTTGCGCAGGACCAGGTGGATCAGCTCCGAGAGGGCGCCGGCGAACTCCACGCCGGTGGGACCGCCGCCGCCGACGACAAGGCTCATCAGGCGCCGGCGCTGCGCCGGGTCGTCGGTCCAGGAGGCTTCCTCGAACTGGGCCAGGACGTGATTGCGAAGAGCCAGGGCTTCACCGAGATCCTTGAGCGCGAACGCGTGCTGCCTCGCGCTCTCGTTACCGAAGAAGTTGTTGACGCTGCCGGCGGCCACCACCAGGTAGTCGTAGTCGAGGGCGCCCTCGGCGGTGCGCACCACCCGGGCCTCGAGGTCGATACCGGTGACGCGCCCCACCTTGAAGTCCACGTTGGCGATGTGGTGGAAGATCCCGCGCACGGGGTAGGCGATCTCCGATGGATCCAGCAGCGCGGTGCCCACCTCGTAGAGCAGCGGCGTGAAGAGGTGGGTAGTTGTGCTGATCGACCAGGACCACGTCGACCTCGCGGCGGCGGAGAGCACGGGCGACGCTGAGACCACCAAAGCCGGCGCCGATGACGACCACCCTGGGACGTTGTTGCTTCAGCCTTTCGCCGCCTCGACGAAGGCGTCCCGCAGCGCCTGGTACTTCTCGGCGACCTCGGGCCGGCTCAGGCCGATGATCTCGGCCGCCAGGTAGGCCGCGTTCTTGGCCCCCGGCTCTCCCACCGCCACCGTCGCCACCGGCACGCCGGGAGGCATCTGCACGATCGCCAACAGCGAGTCGAGCCCGCCCAGGTCACCGGACACCAGGGGCACGCCGATCACTGGGAGGGTCGACCAGGCGGCTGCCGCGCCGGGCAGGTGGGCGGCCATGCCGGCGCCGGCGATGATCACCTTGACGCCACGGTCGCGGGCGGTCCTGGCCCACTCCGACATCTGAGCGGGGGCGCGGTGCGCCGAGAGCACCCTGGTCTCCGACTCGATTCCCATCTCGGTGAGAATGTCAGCGCACTTCTGCATCACTGGTAGGTCGGACTTGCTACCCACGACGATGCCGACTTCGATCACCGGAGTCCTCCCAGGTTGGCCGAACTGAGTTCCATGACCGCGATATCAGTGCGGTGAAAACTGCCGTCAAAGCTTACCCGGCGGACATTGCCGTAGGCCCTGGCCTGCGCCTCGGCGACACTTCCGCCGCTCGCGACCACAGTGAGGACGCGCCCGCCGCCAGTGATGTAGCCGTCGCTGGTGTGCTTGGTGCCGGCGTGGAAGACAACCACGTCCTCTTCGAGCGAGTCGAGGCCGCTGATGGCGAACCCGACTTCGTATGAGGCCGGGTAGCCGCCGCTGGCCAGGACCACTCCCACCGTCGCGCGCGCGCTCCACTCGATGGCAACGCCGCCCAGGTCTCCCTTGGCGCACGCAACCAGGGGCTCGACCAGGTCGCTGGTCAGCCGGGGCAGGACCACCTGGGCCTCCGGGTCGCCGAAGCGGGCATTGAATTCGATCACCTTCGGCCCATCGCTGGTGAGCATGACCTGGGTGTAGAGGCAACCCTGGTAGGGCAGGCCACGGCGGGCCAGCTCCGTCACCACCGGTTGGGCGCAGTCGCGGACGATGCGCTCGACCATCTCGGCGTCGACGTCCGAGGGCGGGCTGTAGGCGCCCATGCCGCCGGTATTGGGGCCGTGGTCACCGTCCAAAGCGCGTTTGTAGTCCCGCGCCGGGACCATGGGGACGGCCACCGCGCCGTCGCAGAAGCACATCAGGCTGACCTCGTGGCCGCTAAGCCGCTCCTCAAGGATGATCCGGCGGCCGGCTGAACCGAACGCCTCCTCCTCCATCGCCCGGTCGATGGCGGCGATGGTGTCCTCGACTGAGTCGCAGACGGTGACGCCCTTGCCCAGCGCCAGGCCATCAGCCTTGACGACCAGCCCGGTCTTTCGCGAGTGGGCGTATGCGTGGGCCTGGTCGCGGTCGTCGAAGACGGCGTAGGCGGCGGTGGGGACACCGACCGCCTCCATCACCTCCTTGGCGAACGCCTTGCTCGACTCCACCCTGCCGGCGCCCGCGCTGGGTCCAAAGACGAGCCGGCCGGCCTTGGTCAGGAGGTCGGCCACGCCCGCGGCGATGGCGTCGTCGGGGCCGATCACGACGAGGTCGATGTCGCGCTCGTGGACCAGCGCCAGGACCTCGGCGGGGTCGGTTGGGTCGATGGTGATGCTGGCGGAGAGCGCCTGGGTGGCGCCGTTGCCGGGGGCGGCGTAGACCTCATCGACGAGCGGCGATTGGCGGATCTTCCAGAAGAGGGCGTGTTCGCGCCCGCCCGATCCGAGCACCAGGACCCTCATTTGGCGCGCCGACCCCGGTCGCGCGGACCCCGGGTCCGCCCTGGCTACTCCCACTCGATGGTGCTGGGCGGCTTCGATGAGATGTCGTAGACGACGCGGCCCACCCCCGGGACCTCGTTGACGATGCGCGAGGAGATCTCACCGAGCACCTCGTAGGGCAGCTTGGCCCAATCCGCTGTCATGCCGTCGTCGCTGGTCACGACTCTGACCGCGACCACGTTGGCGTAAGTGCGGAAGTCGCCCATCACCCCCACCGAGGAGATCGGGGTGAGGATGGCGAAGCTCTGCCAGACCTGGCGGTAGAGACCCGCCCTCTTGATCTCGTCGATGACCACCCAGTCGGCCTGGCGCAGGATGTCGAGCCGCTCGCGGGTCACCTCGCCGATGACACGGATGGCCAGGCCGGGGCCGGGGAACGGCTGGCGGAAGACCATGTCCTCGGGCAAGCTCAGGGCCAGGCCCACCTGCCGGACCTCGTCTTTGAAGAGGTAGCGTAGCGGCTCCACCAGTTCGAAGTCAAGATCCTCTGGCAGGCCGCCGACGTTGTGATGGCTCTTGATCTTGTGGGCGTGGTTGGTGTCGTGCGAGGTGGACTCGATGACGTCGGGGTAGAGCGTGCCCTGGGCCAGGAACCTGGCATCCCCCAGCCCACGCGCCTCGTCGGCGAAGACGCCCACGAACTCGCGGCCGATGACCTTGCGCTTCTGCTCGGGGTCGACGACGCCGGCCAGCGCGGTAAGGAACCGGTCGGTGGCGTCGACGTAGCGGAGGTCGATATTGAGCCCCTTGGTCATCACGTCGATGACCCGCTCGCCCTCCTGGAGGCGGAGCAAACCGTTGTTGACGAAGACACAGGTCAGCTGGTCGCCGACGGCTCGGTGCACCAGCGTCGCCGCCACCGCCGAGTCGACTCCACCGGAAAGGGCGCAGATGACGCGACCGTCGCCGACCTGCCGGCGGATGTTCTCCACCGCCGACTCGATAAAGCTGGCCGGCTCCCAGTTGCCGCTGCACTGACAGACGTCGTACAGGAAGTTGTGGATGATCTCCTTGCCCAGCGGCGTGTGGACGACCTCGGGGTGGAACTGGATGCCGACCCGGCCGCGGTCGTCGCCCATCGCCGCCACCGGTGAGTTGCCTGAGTGGGCCATCACCCGGAAGCCCGGCGGCGGGCTGGTGATGCGATCGCCGTGGCTCATCCAGACCGGCATCTGGTCGGGCATGCGGCCAAAGATCGACCGCTTGTCATCAACGACCACGGATGCCGCGCCATATTCGCGCTTGCTGGAGGGCTCCACCACGCCGCCGAGCGCCTCGGCCATCAACTGCATGCCGTAGCAGATCGCCAGGATGGGGACGCCGAGCTCGTACAGCTCGCGATCGGGGTGGGGCGCGCCTTCCTCGTACACCGACGCCGGTCCTCCGCTCAGGATCAGGCCGCGCGGGTTGAGCTCGCGGATCTTCTCGATCGATGCGGTCCCCGGGATCAGCTCGCAGTAGACCTTGGCCTCGCGCACGCGGCGGGCGATCAGCTGGCTGTACTGGCTGCCGAAGTCGAGAACGAGGACGGTTTCGGGACCGGTGGGGGCGCTCCCTGGTTGCTCGGCTCGCGGCTCGACAGTTCCCGGCTCCTCCATGGTCTCGACCCTGGGCATGTCGAGCGGAGCCGCCGGCTCGGGGATCCCTACTCGGGACACACGCCTCCGAACCGGCTCATCCTTTGGCCCCCATGCCGACGCGCTGGGCGGTCTGGGCCTGCTTGCCCTCGCTGACGATCGCTGGGGCGATCACCATCTCGACCTCCTGGAATTCGCCGATGGTGCGGGCCCCGCACACGCCCATGCAGGACCGGATCGCGCCGGAGAGGTTCTGCGAGCCGTCGTCGACGTGAGCCGGCCCGACCATCACCTCGGCCAGCGTGGCCCTGGTCCCGACCTTGATTCGCGTCCCTCGAGGCAGGTTGGGGTCGGGAGTGGCCATGCCCCAGTGGAAGCCGTGGCCCGCGGCCTCGACGGTGGCGGCGAAAATACTGCCGATCATCACCGCGTCGGCGCCGCAGGCGAAGGCCTTGCAGACGTCGCCCCCGATGCGCATGCCGCCGTCGGTGATCACCGGTACGTAACGCCCGCTGCGCTGCCAGTAGTCGTTGCGGGCGGCGGCGACGTCGCTGGTGGCGGTCACCTGCGGGACGCCAACCCCGAGCACGCCCCGGGTGGTGCAGGCCGCGCCGGGCCCGACCCCGACAAGGATGCCGGAGATCCCCTCCTCCATCAGCTCCAGGGCGGTGTCGTAGTCGACGCAGTTGCCAACCACTATCGGCACCGGGCAGCTGTCGGTCAGCTCCTTGAAGGACAGCTGTTTGTAGGCCTTGGAGATGTGCCGGGCGGTGAGCACGGTGCCCTGGACGAAAATCAGGTCGCCGCCGGCTTCGGCGATCACGGGGGCCCGCTGGGCGGCGCGCTGGGGGATCGTCGACACCGCCGCCAGCACACCGCCGGCTTTGATCTCCTGCACCCGGCGCGCGATCAGCTCGTCCTTGACCGGCTCGCGGTAGATCTCCTGGATCAGGACGTTGATCTCCTCGGGTGGGGCGTCGGCGATCCGCTGCAGGACCTCGGTGGGGTCCTCGTAGCGGGTCTGGACGCCGTCCAGGTTGAGCACCGCGAGACCGCCGAGCTTGCCCATGGCGATCGCAAAGGCGACGTCCACGGAGCCGTCCATGGCTGAGGCAAGGATAGGGATGTCCAGGCGATGGCCACCGAGCATTGTGGAGATGTCGATCTCCTCCGGGTTGACGGTGACGCGGCCCGGGACCAGGGCGACCTCGTCGAAACCGTATGCCCGGCGAGCCTTCTTGGAGCGCCCGATGGGCAGGTGGTCGGATTGCGCCGCAGGTACCGCCACGCCCGTCTCTAGCGCCACGAACGACCCCTATTAACAAGAACACCCCGCGATTTGTACTCGCGGGGCATACGGGCGCCATCCTGTCCGGCGCCCATCAGGGTTTGAAGGGCGGCCGGGTCGCCAGATACTGGGATGCGGTCTCTGATGTCGCCTCCTATGACTGAGATTTTGGCGGATTTTACCACTTCCCGTATTGGGGGTCAGGCCGGGGCGCCGTCTTGAGCAGGGCCGCTAACATCAGTTCATGACCCTCTTTACCGCCGACGCCGCCGTCCGAAACCCCGGCCGGGACGAGGCTGTCGAATTCCTGATGCGCGACCGGGCCTGGTCGGCGTACGCCCTGGGCTACCTCGACCCGACGGCCGGCGTGCCCACCAGCGTGCTCGCCGCCGGTTCCGAGGGCGAGCCGGAGAGCATCCTGGTCCAGGCGCAGCTGCCGCAGCTGCTCAGCATCTTCGCCAGCGGCAGGCCCGATGGCATCGCCTCGGCGATCGAAGCGCTGCCGGCAAGCCCAGCGTCCGGTGTGTTCAGCATCCGCGGAGAGGCGGTCAGCGCTTTCGAACGCCACCTCAACGTGAGCACCGCCCACCAGATGCGCCGGATGGTGGTGCGCCAGGGACAGCTGCGTCCCCGCCGCGCCGGCAGCCCGGTCCGGTTGGGGCTCGACGACATCGAGCCGGTGAGGCGCCTCTACGGTATGTGGACGGATGCCCACCAGCTGCCGGGACAGCTCTCGACCGGGGTCTATTTCGGGGTCTATGCCGGCGGCGAACTGGTCGCAGTGGCGGGGACCCATTGCGTTTCGCCCGAGTTCGGCGTCGGTGCCATCGGCAACGTCCTCACCCACAGCGACTACCGCCACCGCGGCCTGGCCTCGGCCACAACCACGGCGGTCGCCGAGGAGCTCTTCAGCCTCGGCTGTGAGGACATCGTGCTCAACGTGCGCGACGGCAACGAGATCGCCTACCGCACCTACATCGGGCTTGGCTTCGTCGACCACTGCACCTTCATCGAAGGCGTCTTCCACAGCCGGCCCGACCGACGTTGATGGCGAAAATCAGGTCCATCCGATCCTATGGGTATATGCCGCGAACCTCGGTTGCGCGTGCGACCTGGTCCACGGCGAGGGCATAGGCGGCGGTGCGCATCGAGATCTTCAGCTCGTGGGCCTTCGCGCTCACCTCCTTGTATGCCCGCGCCATGATGTGGTGGAGGCGCTGGTTGATCTCGCTCTCCTCCCAGAAGAACTCCTGCAGGTCCTGGACCCACTCGAAATAGGAGACCGTCACGCCGCCCGCGTTGGCCAGGATGTCGGGGATCAGGAGCACGCCTTTGTCGGTGAGGATGTCATCGGCTTCGGGGGTGGTCGGACCATTGGCTCCCTCAGCCACGATCCTGGCTCGCAGCTTGGCGGCGTTGTTGCGGGTGATGGCGCCCTCCAGCGCCGCTGGGACCAGGACCGTGCAGTCGAGCTCGAGCAACTCGGCGGGGTCGATGTTCTCGGCGCCCGGGCAGCCCTCCAGGGTGCCCTGGTGGGCCTTGTACTGCTCGACGTCGTCGATGTCGAGGCCGTGGCCGTTGTAGATCGCCGAGGTTGAGTCGCTGACGGCGAGGATGGTCATGCCGGCCTCGCGGTTGAGGAGCCTGGCCGACACCGAGCCCACGTTGCCAAAGCCCTGGACCACGGCGGTCGAACTGGGACTGTTGATGTCCAGCTCGCCGAGCGCCTCCATGACGCAGAAGGCCAGCCCCCGGCCGGTGGCCTCGAGGCGACCCTCCGACCCGCCCACCGCCAGTGGCTTGCCGGTCACGGTGGCGGGAACGGAATAGCCACGGTGCATCGAAATCGTGTCCATGAACCAGGCCATGTGCTGCGGCGTGGTGCCGACGTCGGGAGCGGGTATGTCCGACTCGGGGCCGACGATTATCGAGATCTCGGTGGCATACCGGCGCACCAACCGCTGCTGTTCCGTCTGGGTCAGCTTCTTGGGATCGCAGATGACGCCGCCCTTGGCGCCTCCATAGGGAAGCCCGACCACGGCGCACTTCCAGGTCATCCACATCGCCAGGGCCTTGACCTCGTCGAGGGTGACCGCGGGGTGGAATCGTAGGCCTCCCTTGGCGGGGCCTCGAGCGAGGTTGTGCTGGACGCGATAACCCGTGAACACCTCGATGCTGCGGTCGTCCATCAGCACCGGGAAGTGGACCGTCAGCTCGCGCTTGACCTCGCGCAAAACCTTGCGGAGATCGTCGTCGAGGTCGAGAACGTCCGCCGCCCGGTCGAACTGCTCTTGGGCGATGGCGTAGGCGCTCTCATCCTTTTCCAGCATCGCTCTATATGATCCCCTAATCGTGGCGATTTGGGTACATATCACTTGCTGAAGCGCGATCACCAAACGGCCCGGCTGCCCGGCGGGCCGGACGAGCGGGCGCGGGTTCGCGGCCTCACCATCGTCGTCGTCACATTCCTGCTCGCCACCGCTGTCACCGCCCAGCTCAAGGCCCCGCTGGTGCCGGCGTCCAACCGCGTCGCACGCGACCAGCAGCTTGTCAACAGCGCCCAGGCGCTGGAGCAGGACAACACCAACCTGCGCGGCCAGTTGCATGCGCTGCAGGGCCAGATCCAGCGCGACAACCAGCGCCTGGCGCAGACCTCGCAGCAAGGGCAGGAGGCACAGCTCGCCGCCCGCGACCAGAAGGAGAAAGCGGGACTGACCAAGGTCAGCGGTCCGGGAATCTCGGTCGACCTGGCCGACGGCAATGACCCCCATGTCACCGGCGACAACCGGCGCGACTGGCTGGTCAAGTACCTCGACATCCAGGACGTGGTCAACCTCCTGTGGTCCGCCAACGCCGAGGCCATCAGCGTCAACGGCCAGCGGGTGGTCAATACCAGCAGCTTCTATGTCGCTGGTACGGACGTGCTCCTCAACGGCGTCCACCTGGCCTCGCCATACCATTTCGAGGCGATCGGGGGCGGCAACCACTTCAACGACTTCCTCTCCGACCCCAACAACCTCTCCGAGCTCAAGACCCGGAGCGACACCTACCAGCTGAAGCTCCACTGGCAGACGGAGCGCGACATCACGCTGCCCGCGTTTGACGGCGCCTTCATCGTGAGGTACGCCGTTGCTGGGTAACAAGCGGTCCTACCGGATCCAGGTTGCGCTGTTCTTCATCACCGTGCTCGGGCTGGGCTTCTTCTTCACAGTTCAGGTTCGCTCCCAGGCCACCGCCGACCAGCTCCTCAGCGGCCAGGACAACGTCACCCTCGGACTTTTGATAACCGGCCTGGCGCAGTCCAACCAGCGGCTGGTCCAGGCCCGCAGTGACCTGGGCCAGCAGGAGCAACAGCTGGCCGCCTCGGCGACTTCGCCGAATTCCGCGAGCCAGCAGCTCCACCAGCAACTCTTAGAGCTGCAGATCATCAACGGCACGGTGCCCGCGCACGGCCCCGGGGTGGAGCTGAGGGTCAGCTTCGCGATGCAGAGCTTCGAGCTGCAGGACCTGGCCAACGCCATGCGCCAGCTCGGCGCCGAGGCCGCCTCGGTCAACGACCGGCGGCTGACCGCCCGCACCGTGGTCGGCGAGAAGAACGGCACCCTGACGATCGACGGCAAGTCGATGGCAGCGCCCTATGACTTCCTGGTTATTGGTGACCCGGCCCAGTTGTTCGCCGGCGCCGGGCAGCTCCTCACGCAGCTGAAAGCCAGGGGCAATGCCACCCTGAGTCAGCAGGGCGACATCCGCATCACCGATGTGGTGCCGGAACGGCCCCAGGTCTACTCGAGCTTTGGGGGGTAGTTCTAACTGACCCTGGTGGCCGGGACCGAGGCCCGCGCCGCCGATGGCCGCCGCGGCGCCGATGAACGGCGCGGTCGGCGCTTGGCATTCGTCTTGGCACCAGCGTCGGCGCGGCGCAGCGTGACTTCGCGATCGAGGAGTTCCAGGGTCGACTCAAAACGGTCCCAGCGCGTGGTTAGTGCCGACCTCAAGCGGGCGGTCAGGGCGGTTCTGGAGGACGTGGGAGATGACCTGCGGGTCGTAGCCGGCGCGCTTGATCAGGCGCAGCTGGTCACGCACCAGGTTGCGACGGACGGTCAGGCCGTGTTTGGCCAGCAGCTGCTTGTTGCGATCGTGGTGCTCGTCCAGCTCCACGATGACCGATGTCCGAAATCGTTGACCGAACGATCCAGCAGCGCGTCGTTGAGCGCCCGCAGGGCGCCGATGTCATAGACAGCGCCGGTCAGGCCCCCTCCGGAAAGGACCAGGGCCGTCCGGCTCATCCGGACTTGGCCTTGCTGGAGGCCCGGGGCCGCGACGATCGCGGCTTGGCAGCTGGCCGGCTCGGCTCGCCGCCGACGATGTCGGCCAGCCGGTCGACCCGCTCGACCAGGTCGGTAAGGCGCCGGTCGAAACGCAGCATCTCCTTCTCGCTGGGGATCTTGAGACCGCGAAGGGTCCGGGCGAGCGCCTTCTCCAGCACCTCCTCGACGGCCACGTCGGGTCGGACCCGCTCTTCCGCGCGCTGAATCTGGTCCTGGACCGCCGATATCGACTGGCGCACCGCGCCGATGACCGCCTCGCCGGGGTTCCGCACCAGCTGGAGGAGCTGCTCGGGCACCGCGCCGTGGCGCTTGCGCTCGTTGTCGAGGACCACCTGCGACAGCGTCACAGCAGTGAGATCCTCGCCGTTGCTGCGGTCGACGACCTGGATGTTCTCGCCAGTCCGCACCAACTCGCCGATCCGCTCGAGTGTTATGTAGCGTCGCGAGCTGGTGTCGTAGAGCTTGCGGTTGGAGTATTTCTTGATCAGCCGGGGCGTCGACTCCCGGGTCGGGACTCTCTTGCTCTTACCCGCACCCCCGGCTGCCCGCTTCCGGGCCGTGGTCGAGGCCGGCGTCAGTGGGAGCCTCCCCGGTCCTGCCGGCCCACCAGCGCCTCGACTTTGGCGGTGAGGACATCGACGCTGTGGTTGAGGCGCTCGATGTCAGACGGAGAGGGGATGTTGACGCGGTTGAGGACGTCTTCGATCCGGCCTTCGATGAAGCGATCGAGCCGCGCCGACTCCTGCTGGGCACGGCCCTGGGCTTTCTCGCTGGCGGATCGGAGCTCGCCGAGGAGCCGCTCAGCCTCGCGCTGGCCAAGATTCCCGGTCCGGACCAGTTCGCCAACCAGGCGGTCAGCCTGGGTGGTGGCCAGCCCGACCGGCGCCTGGACCAGGGACATCACCAGCTCAACCCACTTGTTGGCATTCCTCGCCATCGCCGCCGGAGGCGTGGCCGCGCGGGTCCGCGTGGGTGCCGGACGACGCTTCGCTGACGTCTTGCGCGGGCCACGGCGCGACCGTCGCGGAGCCGTCTCAGCCATCCTCCAACCTCGTGACGCACTGCATCATCCCCGGATTATATGCCGGGCGCTCAGCAGACGAACACCCATTTGCGCGATCTCGAGCCAACAAAATTGGACGACGCCGTTTGACAAGGCTGATAGCAGGCAGACATCATGGCTTCTATTGCCGCCGCCTTTTCACGCGGCATTGGAGGTGAGCTAAGCATGGCCAAGAAGTCATCCAAGAAGTTCAAGAACCGCGGTGGCGGTGTGCGTGACCTCGTCGAGGGTGGGCAGCAGCTCATCTCGGGGGCGCAGGGTCGGGCCGAGGACGCGGCCAAGCGCCTGCAGAAGACAGTGCAGGAAACTGTCGCCAGCGCTGAGAAGCGCTACAACGTCGAGCTCAAGAACCTCCGGGGTCGCCTCCGCGACCTCAATACCAGCATGGGCGGGTTGGAGCGCAGCTACCGCGCCCTGGAGAAGCGCGTGACCAAGCAGATCGAGACCGTGTCGGGTCACGCCGTCAAGGCGTCTGACCTCGACAAGCGCATCCGCACCCTTGAGGCCGATATCCGCCGCGTCACCGGCCTGGGCTCGTCCACCGCCACGACTGCCCGCAGGGCGGCCACCGGCACCGCCAAGCGCGCCCGCAAGCGCGTCACCAAGGCGGCCTCCACCGCGCGGAGGGCTACCAGCACGACGCGTCGCTCAGCGACGGCCCGGGCCACCGCCGCCCGCAAGCCGGCGGCCGCCAAGAAGCCCGCGGCCGCCAAGAAGCCGGCAGCGCGGAAGCCGGCGGCTCGTAAGCCGGCGGCTCGCCGGCGGACCAGCGCCCGACGCGCTCCGGTGCGTCCGGCCGCCGCGACCACCCCGCCCGCCGGCGAAAGCGCCAGCTAACCAGTCCCTGAGCGGTCGCCGCGGCCTTCGGGTCGCGGCGACCAGCGCTGGCGGGATCAGGCGATCAGCCGCCGGATCATAGCCTCGACGAAGCGATAGGCGGAGTCGACAGTGTCTGGATCGATGGCGTCGTAGGTGTCGGTCTGCCGGTGCCAGTTCACCGGCACCCCGTTGCGGGTGGCGATGACGGTGATCGCCTCAAGGCGCCGCAGCAGGACCGGCTCGGTGCCCAGGCTCATGACCCTGAAGGGTTTGCCGGAGACCCTGAGGTCGGGCAGCTTCGAGACCTCCTCCGCCATCTCCGTCAGGTCCTTGCCGGCCTTGTGCTTCAACAGCATGCCCTCCGCGGTGGTGTAGCTGACATCGCCGGCGCCGACGTTGTCGATGTTGATCAGCCAGGCGCGCTCGACGTCGTCTTTGTGGACCCGGATGAATTTCTGCATCCCCACCAGCCCCGCCTCCTCGCAGCCGGTGGCGACCACCATGACCTCGGTGTCGGCCGGGGCGTCGGCGGCCAGCGCCTCCGCGAGGCTGAGCACCACGCCTACGCCGCTGGCGTTGTCGTTGGCGCCAGGGACGTGCTTGTAGAAGATCTCGCGCTGCAGCAGGAGCAGCAGGGCGACGATGACGAACGAGGCGAAGGGGATGGCGATGTAAGCGAAGAAGCGCTCACCGCTCATCGCCTGGGCGCCGACGAGGACCGGCAGCGCCACCATCGAGAAGGCCTGGATCACGAAGGTCCGGCGGAAATCGCGGACCAGGCCGGGGTGCCACATCATGCCGGAGCGCGCGGTGTCGTAGTGCGCTGTCAGGATCAGGCGGCGGCGGGGCAGCTCTCTCGCCGCCAGCCGGCCGACGACGTTCTGGCTCTTCCCCTTGGGCACCAAGGCGTTGGCGAGGTGCAGGGTGGTGGTGTTCTCGCCGATGAAGGCGACCCCCGCGATGCCGGTCAGGAGCAGGCCCACCGCGCCGTTGTCGAAGGCGGCGGCGAGGACGAAGCCGGCGATCGCGAGGATGAAGATCGGGATGTAGGTGTGGCTGAAGCTGCGCACCGAGCGGAACTTCTCGACCCTGACGGTGAAGCCGAACTTCTCCAGCTGCTGCTGGATGTAGGCCGCCGCCTCCCGCTCAGCCTTACCGGTGGAGGGCCGCGGCCCGATCCCCTGAGCGAGTTTGCGGATGTGGTCCAGAGGGTCGGTCACGGCCCAATTATGGCGATGTGATAATCCGTCCCATGCTCCTGGCTGCGCGGAGTGCCGCGTCCGGATGAAGATCCTGATCACCGGCGGCGCCGGCTTCATCGGATCCAACCTCGCCGACCGCCTGGTCGAGGAAGGCCACCAGCTGGTCGTGATCGATGACCTCTCCAGCGGCAAGCGGCACCAGGTCCCGGCGGCGGCGAACTTCTACCAAATGGAGCTGGACAGCCGTTGGTTGGACCGCGTCATCGAGCACGAAAAACCGGAGGCCGTCTGTCACCTGGCGGCCCAGATCAGCGTCCGGCGGTCAGTTGAGGACCCGGTGTTCGACGCCCGCGTCAACATCCTCGCCAGCATCGGCCTGATCGAGGCGTGTCGCACCCACGGCGTCAAGCGCTTCATCTTCACCTCCACCGGCGGTGCGATCTACGGCGACGCTGACCAGGTACCCACGCCCGAGACATACGTGGCGGCGCCGGTGTCTCCGTACGGGACTTCGAAGCTGTGCGTCGAGCACTACCTCTACTGCTTCCGTGAGCTCTACGGCTTCAGCAGCGCCGCGCTGCGGCTGTCCAACGTGTACGGCCCCCGGCAGGACCCTCACGGTGAGGCGGGTGTGGTGGCGATCTTCAGCCGGGCCTTGCTGGAGGGACGGCCGGCG
>CABEAI010000193.1_pt1 | contig 13668 bp, 13 predicted proteins | sample 3132431 | NCBI WGS metagenome assembly CABEAI01 (sample SAMEA5534343, study PRJEB31848) | metagenome | biome: tundra; feature: field; material: soil | place: USA | collected 2013-05 | depth 0.45 m | reverse complement strand
CGGTCCAGCCCAGCTTGCGAGCCGCGATCGCGGGGAACTCGGAGGCCAGGTCCCTGGTGGTGGTGAACCAGGCCCCCGCGATGTCCGCCGGCTGGATGCCGTTGAGGTCGATCAGCTGCAGCAGCAGCTCGACGGTGGCCTCCTCGATTTCGGCGGCGGTGTCGTTCTCGACAGTGGTGGCGCCCCGGATGCCCCTGACCGCTGCCACCTATTCGGCCCCCCGGATCCAGCGCACGAACTCGGCGCCGGCGGCGGCGGGGTCGTCTTCGCCCTTGCCGATGGCGTCGAGAAGGGCACTGCCCACGATCGCGGCGTCGACTTTGCCATGCAGGCTGAGGAGATGCTCAGGCTTGGAGAGCCCAAACCCCAGTGCCAGCGGTGTCGACGTCATGGCGCGAATTCTCCCTAGCAAACTGTCGACCTCGGCCCCGATCGTCTGGCGGCTGCCGGTCACGCCGGTCACCGAGATGCAGTAGATGAAGCCGGTGGCCTGCTCCGCAACCAGGCGTATCCGCGCCTCGGTGCTCGTTGGAGCGACGAAGAATATCAGGTCGAGGCCGGCGCCCTGGCAGGCGGCGCGCAGTTCGCCGGTCTCCTCCAGCGAGAGGTCGGCGATGATCAGCCCATCCACACCGACGTCCGCTGCATGCTCGGTGAAACGCTTGACCCCGTAGGCCAGGATGGGGTTGAGGTAGCCCATGAAAACCACCGGCACCTCGCTGCGCTGACGAATCGCCCAGGCGGTCTCGAGGCAGCTGGCGACGTTGACGCCGTTCTCCAGGGCCCGCTGCGATGTCGCCTGGATCGTCCTGCCCTCGGCCAGCGGGTCCGAGAATGGGATGCCCAGCTCGACCAGGTCGGCGCCCGCGTCGGCCAGCGCCAGAGCGATGTCCGAGGTCGAATCCAGCTTTGGGTAGCCGACGGTGATGTACGTGAAGAGCCCGAGCCGGTCATCGGCACGCAGGCGGTCGAAGAGCGGGGAGATGCGGCTCATCGCGACGCCCTAGAGGTCCGGGATTTGTCCGCGGCGCGGACGGTGTCGATGTCCTTGTCACCGCGTCCCGAGAGGCAGACCAGCACCGGCGCCTTGAGCCCGCCTTTCATCGCGCGGGCGATTGCGTGCGCGCTCTCCAGCGCGGGAATGATGCCCTCCAGCCGGCAGGTCAGGTGGAAGGCGTCGAGCGCCTCTTGGTCCGTGATCGACTCGTAGGTGGCACGGCCACTCTCGTAGAGCAGGCTGTGCTCGGGCCCCACTCCGGGGTAGTCCAGGCCTGCGCTGATGGAGTGGGTCTTGGCGACCTGGCCGTCGCTGTCCTGGAGGAGATAGCTGAAAGAGCCGTGCAGCACGCCCGGCCTGCCGCCGACGATCGACGCGGCATGTTTGCCGCTGGAGATGCCGGCGCCGGCGGCCTCGACGCCCAGGAGATCGACCTCGGCGTCGTCGAGGAAGGCGTGGAAGATGCCTATGGCGTTGCTGCCGCCGCCGACGCAGGCCACCACCGTGCCCGGCAGCCCACCCGTGCGCTGCAGGAACTGGGCCCGAGCCTCGCGGCCGATGACCGACTGGAAGTCCCGCACCAGCTCCGGGTAAGGGTGCGGTCCCACCGCCGACCCGATGATGTAGTGGGTGTCGCGGACGTTGGTGACCCAGTCGCGGATGGCCGCGTTGGTGGCGTCTTTCAGGGTTTGCGAGCCGGTTTCGACAGGCTCCACCTCGGCGCCAAGGAGCTTCATCTTGTAGACGTTGAGGGCCTGGCGACGCATGTCCTCGACGCCCATGTAGACCAGGCAGGTCATGCCGAAGCGGGCGCAGACGGTGGCCGTGGCGACCCCGTGTTGGCCGGCGCCGGTCTCGGCGATGATCCGCGTCTTGCCCATCCGCCGCGCCAGCAGGATCTGGCCCAGGGCGTTGTTGAGCTTGTGGGCTCCCGTGTGCAGCAGGTCCTCGCGCTTGAGCCAGACCTCCTCCCCTGCCTGCTCGGACATCCGCTCTGCCAGGTACAGCGGCGTCGGCCGGCCGCCGTAGTCGCGGTTGAGCGCCTCCAGCTCTTCGGCGAAGGCGCTGTCGGCGCGGGCCTCAGCGAGCGCCGCCTCCAGCTCCTCCAGGGCCGGCATCAGCGTCTCGGGGACGTACTGCCCCCCGAACTTCCCGAACCGCCCGGCGACCGCCTTCGCCTCAGCCAACGGGAGCCAGCTCCATCTCCGCCGCCCGGGCGGCGCGGACGTACTCGCGGACCTTGCCAGGATCCTTGACTCCCGGAGTGGCCTCGAGGCGGCTGGAGGCGTCGACGCCCCAGGGCCGCAAGTGTCGCACCGCATCGCCGACGTTGCCGGCGTGCAGGCCGCCGCTGACCATCAGCCGGTAGTGGAGGGCCAGGTCCTCGGCCCACTGCCAGGGAAAGACCTGGCCAGTTCCGCCGGGCAGGTCAGGGCGATGCGCGTCCACCAGGAGGAGGCCGCCGGGAGGCCAGGTGACCCGCGCCGCCGCGCCGGCCGACTCCAGCCGCTGGCCTTTGATCACGGGCAGGTCCAGCGCGGCGGCGTCCTCCCAAGTCTCCCCACCGTGGAGCTGCACCACCGTGAATCCGATCTCGGCGGCGATCTCCGCCACGTCGCCGATGGGCCGGTCTGCGAAGACTCCCACCAGGTCCACGTCCGGAGGCATCTCGGCGGCAATCGCCCGCGCCCGCGCCGGCGTCACGGTACGGGGCGTGCCCTCGACCATGATGAACCCCAGCATGTCGGCGCCGGCGGTAACGGCCGCCATTGCGGTGTCGACGGCGGTGTTGCCGCAGACCTTGATCCTCACCGGCTGGCGACCTCGGCGCCCAGGAGCTCGCGGATCTTGGCGGCGGGGTCCGCGGCTGTCATCGGCGCCTCTCCCACCAGGACCGCGCGCGCGCCCGCGGCAGCCGCGGCAAGGACTTCGTCACGGGTGTGGAAGCCGCTCTCCGCGATCATCGGCATGCCGGCGGGAAGTTGGGGAGCCACCCTGGCGAACAGCCCCTGGTTGACCTCGAAGGTCTCCAGGTTCCTCTGGTTGACCCCGATCATGTCGGGCCGGGCCGCCAGCACCGCCTCCAGCTCGGATTCGTGGTGAACCTCGACCAGCGTCTGGATCCCGAGGTCGCGGCAGTGAGACGTCATCTGCGCCAGCAAGCCCGGCTCCAGGATCCGCGCGATCAGGAGGACGGCATCGGCACCGTGGGCCCGGGCCTCGAGGAGCTGCACCGGGTCGATGACGAAGTCCTTGCGCAGGACCGGCGCGCCAGCGGCGCGTGCACGGCCGAGATCGTCCAGCTCACCGTCGAAATCGGTGTTCGTCAGCACCGAGACCGCAGTGGCCCCGGCTTCGACGTAGGCGCGGGCTCGCGCCACCACGTCGTAAAAGGGATCGAGGAGACCGCGGAGCGGGGAGCGCCTCTTGCACTCCGCGATCAGCGCCGGCTCGGGCCCGTCCTTGAGCGCCCCCACGAAGTCGAGGACCGGTGGCGCGTCAGCTGCGGTTTCGCGCAGACGCTCCTCATCCGGCGGGTTGGCGGCCAGCTCCCTGCGCTGGCGGTCGACGATTTCATCAAGGATCACGGCCGGTGCAGGGCTCAGGCGAGGACCGCGGCGCGCTGAAGGCAGAGGTCGATGAAATTGCGCAGCAGGTCGTGGCCGTTGTCGGTGAGGATCGACTCGGGGTGGAACTGCACGCCCTCCACGGGGTGCTCCCGGTGCCGTATCCCCATCAGGACGCGCCCACCGCTGGCGGCCTGCGTCCACGCCGTGGCCGTCAGCGCTGCCGGCAGGCTCTCCGGCTCCACCACCAGCGAGTGGTAACGGGTCGCCGTCAGCGGATTGGGCAGCCCAGCGAAGACGCCCAGACCGTCGTGCTCCACCTGGGACAGCTTGCCGTGCATCACTTGCGCCGCCCGGACCACCCGCCCGCCGTACGCCTCGCCGATGCACTGGTGGCCCAGGCAGACCCCCAGGATCGGCGTCTCCGCGCCCATCTCGCGGACCAGGTCGGTGCAGATGCCGGCCTCGGCCGGGGTGCAGGGGCCGGGCGAGATGACGATCCCCAGCGGTGTCATGGCGGCGACTTCGGCGATGGTGGCAGCGTCGTTGCGGATCACCTCCGGCCCCTGCCCCAGCTCGCCCAGGTACTGCACCAGGTTGTAGGTGAAGGAGTCGTAGTTGTCGATGACCAGCAGGCGTCGGGTCATGGCAGGCGCGGCTGGTGAGCGAGCTCAACCGCGCGTTTTAGCGCGGCGATCTTGTTCTCGGTCTCGAGCAGCTCTTCCGCCGGCGACGAGTCGGCGACGATGCCGCCCGCGGCCTGGAGATGGGCGAACTGGTCCTTCACCACCACGGTGCGGATGGCGATGGCGGTGTCGAGGTTGCCCCCGAACCCGATGTAGCCGACCGCCCCGGCGTAAACGCCCCTGGCCTCGGTCTCCATCTCGGCGATGATCTCCATGGCCCTGATTTTAGGAGCGCCGGTGACGGTGCCCGCCGGGAAGCAGGCGCGCAGGGCGTCGAAGCTGTTGCGACCCTTGGCCAGCCTCGCCGTGATCCGGCTGACCAGGTGCATGACCGCCGAGTAGCGCTCCACGAACATCAGCTCGGGAACCTTCACGCTGCCGACCTCCGCGAACCGACCGACGTCGTTGCGGCCCAGGTCCACCAGCATCAGGTGCTCGGCGCGCTCCTTCTCGGAGCCCACCATCTCGGCCTCGAGGCGGGCGTCATCGCCGTCGTCGCGGCCGCGACGGCGGGTGCCGGCGATGGGGCGGTACTCGACCCGGCCGTCTTCGACCTGCACCAGCGTCTCCGGCGAGGTCCCCACGATGGCGGTCCCCCGACGTCGCTCGCCGGCGTGCCCGGGCAGCCTGAGGTAGTACATGTACGGCGAGGGGTTGACGGTACGCAGCACCCGGTAGAGGTAGAAGGGATGGGCGGTCATCGGCACCACCAGCCGCCGCGAGACCTGGACCTGGAAGATGTCTCCGGCCAGGATGTACTCCTTGCAGCTCTCCACCTTGGCTTTGAATTCGTCTGCCTCGACGTTCCACACGCCCTCGTCTGACTCGTTGGGGGCATAGTCCGGCCCCGGCGGGCCCTCGCCGCTGTCGAGCCGCTCGGCCATCTCCTCGATCCGGGTGACAGCCTCGGCGTAGGCCGCATCGATGTTCACCCCGGGGTCGGCGCGGACGTGGGCGATGATGGTGCGCCGATGCAGAAGGTGGTCGAAGACGACCAGGTTGTCGCTGAGGAAGAAGACGGCGTCGGCGACATCGAGGCTGTTTTCGCGAGGCGCCGGTAGGGTCTCGAAATATCGCGCAGCCTCGTAGGCCAGATAGCCGACCAGCCCGCCGGAGAAGCGCCCGCTAAGGCTCTGGTCGGGAGCCTGGCGACAGTCGGCGAGCATGGTCTCGAGGTAGCTGATGGGGTCGGTGAAGCTGTCCTGGCGCACCTCCCCGCCCGCCTCAACGCTGGCCAGGCCATCCTTCATGGTCACCGCGGCGCGCGGCTCCCCCCCGATGAACGAAAAACGGCCGAGCCGCTCGCCCCCCTCGACAGATTCCAGCAGGAAACCAGGCCGGTCCTGGTTGAGGCGCCAGTAAGCCGCCACCGGGGTCTCGGTGTCGGCGAGGTCGTGGCGGTGGACGGCGATGAGGTTGTAATCGGCCGCCAGCCGACGCACCTCGTCGAGGGAAGGCGAGATCAGGGGTGACTCCGCCCGGCGAGTGTCGGTCGGAGCGGTCAGGAGCCCGTGGCGATGGTGGCGGCTTGGCGCAGGCCGGCGGCGGCGTCGCCGGCGAGGAATTCGCCGATCTTCTCGACACCTCGCTCCAGCACCGGCACCGCCTGGGCGTAAGAGAGCCGCAGGTACCCCTTGCCCATCGCCCCGAACGCGGTCCCGGCCAGCACCGCCACCCCGGCGTCGGCCAGCAGGGCGTCGGCCAGGACCTTCTGGTCGATCCCCGTTTCAGTGATGTTGGGGAAGACGTAGAAGGCGCCCCCGGGACGGTGACAGCTGACGCCCGGGATGGCGTTGAGGCCGGTAACGATGGCGTTGCGCCGTGCCCGGTACTCGTCGACCATGCGCTTGACCGAGACCTCGGAGTCGGGCGAGTCGAGGGCCGCCAGCGTGGCCACCTGGATGAAGGCGGTGGCGCAGGAGCTGCTGTTGATCATCAGCGTCTCCATGGCCTTGATCAGCTCCGCCGGGGCGACCCCGATCCCCATCCGCCAGCCGCACATGGCGTACGCCTTGGAGAGGCCGTCCATGATGATGGTCCGTTCGCGCATCCCCGGAATCGAGGCGATCGAAGGCACCTCACCCTGGTAGGCGATCTGCGAGTAGATCTCGTCCGATACAACCCACAGGTCGTGTTTTGCAGCCAGTTCGGCGACCGCCTCCAGGTCCCCTTGGAGGAGGATGCCCCCGGTCGGGTTCTGCGGCGAATTGAGGATGATCATCCGGGTCCGGTCGGTCACCAGCGAGGCCAGCTCGTCGCCATCGAACCGGAAGCCACTCGCCTCGCGCAGCGGCAGCGACACCGGCTTCGCGCCCATGAACGCGACCAAAGACCCGTAGATGGGGTAGCCGGGGTCGGGAATAATGACCTCGTCGCCGGCCTCGATCAGGGCCAGCATCGCGAAGAGGAGGATGTTCTTGCTCCCAGGGGTCAGGATCACCTCGCCCGCGGCCACGTCGTTGCCAATCCTGGCGGCGTAGTGGGCGGCCACGGCTTCGCGGACCTCGGGGATGCCCCCGGCAGGCGTGTAGTGCGTGTAGCCGTCCTCGATGGCGGCCTCGGCCGCGGCCACGATGTGGGGCGGCGTGGCGAAGTCAGGCTCGCCGATCTCGAGGTGGACGACCTCGATCCCCTGCTGTTCGAGGCGCTTGGCCCGGGCCAGGACCTCGAACGCAGATTCGGTGCCAAGTTGAGACATGCGCTGAGCCCACCGCATTGTCAGGCTGATTCTAATGGCTCCCCAGGGGCCCATCCGAATACGGAGGGCTACTACACTCTTATTCGTACGGCGTTATAGAGGTAATCGATGCTCGCCCAAGAAGAAGAGAAGGCTGTCAGCGAAGCCAAGCCCATCGTCAACGATTTCACCTTCCAGGCCGCCACCATCAACGGGTCCGGCAGTCAGTCCTCGAACCTGGTGCTGACGCGAGCGCTCTTCTCGATGGGCATCCCGGTGGCCCCCAAAAACGTATTCCCCTCCAACATCGAGGGACTCCCGACGTGGTTCAACATCCGCGTCAGCCCCCAGGGCTACCAGTGCGTCAACGGTGAGGTCAACGTGCTGGTGGCGCTCAACCCGACCACCTGGCAGCGCGACATCCACGGCGTCAACGCCGGGGCCGCGGTGATCCACGAAGAGAGCTACCCAGTGGTCGGCAACATGAAGCGCGACGACGTCCACTACTACGCCGTCCCCTTCCACAAGCTCGGCCAGGAGCACATCGACAACCCCGACCTGCGCAAATACCTGACCAACATGATCTACGTGGGCGCGGCGGCGTGGCTGCTGGACATCCCACTGACGCAAATCGAAGACGCCCTCAAGCAGCAGTTCAGCACCAAGCCCAAGGCCGTCGCTCTGAACATGAAATCGGTCCAGGTCGGCCTGGATTACTGCGAGGCCAACCACAAGAAGACCGACGCTTACAAGGTCGCGCCGATGACCGGGAAGGTCGAAGGCAAGATGCTGATCGAGGGCAACGAGTCGCTGGCGCTGGGCGCGCTCATGGGCGGCTGCACGATCGCGGCGTGGTACCCGATCACCCCCTCATCGAGTGTCTGCGAGTACCTTGACAAGTACGCCGACCGGTTCCGCAAGGACGAGAAGACCGGCGAGCGCAAGATCGCCATCCTCCAGGCCGAGGACGAGCTGGCGGCCATCGGCATGGTGATGGGCGCGGGCTGGGCCGGCGCCCGGGCGATGACCGCGACCTCCGGCCCAGGGATCTCGCTGATGGCCGAATTCGCCGGCCTGAGCTACTACGCCGAAGTGCCGGCGGTGATCTGCGACATCCAGCGTATGGGCCCCTCCACCGGGCTGCCGACGCGGACCTCACAGGGCGACATCGAATTTGCCCACCTGCTCTCCCACGGCGACACCAAGCACGTGCTCCTGATCCCCGGCACCGTGAACGAGTGCTACGAATTCGGCCAGCTGGCCTTCGACCTGGCCGAGCGGCTGCAGACCGTGATCTTCGTCATGAGCGACCTCGACCTGGGCATGAACCTCTGGATGTCGGAGCCTTTCAAGTACCCCGACAAGAAGTTCGACCGCGGCAAGGTGCTCCACGCGAAGGACTTGGAGCGGGTCGGCGAGTGGGCCCGCTACCGCGACGTGGACGATGACGGCATCCCCTGGCGGACCGTCCCCGGCACCAATCACCCCAACGCCGGCTACTTCACTCGCGGCTCCGGCCACGACGAGTACGCGTCCTATACCGAGCTGCCCGAGATCTACGAGCGCGTCATGGACCGGCTCAAGAAGAAGTACCGCACGGCCCGGAAGTACATGCCCCCAGCGATCGTCGAGGACAAGGGGAACTCGGTGGGCATCATTGCCTACGGCACCACCCACCATGCCGTGGTCGAGGCGCGCGAACGGCTCCTCCAGCACGGCCTCCGCACCGACTACTGCCGCGTGCGGTCGATCCCCTTCCCCCAGGACGTGCTCCGCTTCATTGCCCGCCACGAACGCGTCTACGTGGTCGACCAGAACCGCGACGGCCAGATGTACGACCTGCTGCGCCTGACCATGAACGCGGCCCAGGACACCATGGTTTCGGTGCGGCACTACGACGGCACCCCGATCCCGGCGCGCTCCATCGTCGCGCCGATCCTGATCGACCAGGGACTCGCCTCACCCGCAGAGTTCGAACGACCGCGCCAGGTGTACGCCCTCCCGGTCGAAGGAGCCAACACATGAGCAACGCGCGCAAGCAGAACCGCGACCCCGAAGCCCCGGAGAACACCCCGCGGGTCGACGCCAGCCAGATCCAGGCCGACGAGCGGCCGCCCGAGGAGGGCCGCCGGCGCATGGAGTCGGCCTCCCGGGGGTCGACCAGCGGGACCACCCAGAATGCCAGCGACGACGCCCAGGCTGCCACGGCGCAAGCCACCAAACCGGCTGCCGACGGCCACAACCACATCGGCCTGCTCCGGGACACCTACAAGGGCGCGCCCACCACGCTGTGCGCCGGATGCGGCCACAACGCCATCACCAACCACATCATCAAGGCCTTCTACGAGTACGGCGTCGAACCCTACAAGCTGGCCAAGATGAGCGGCATCGGCTGCTCCTCCAAGGCGCCGGCCTACTTCGTCAGCCAGGCCCACGGCTTCAACAGCATCCACGGGCGGATGCCCTCTGTCGCCACCGGCGCCAAGATGGCTGATGGAGAGCTGGTGGTGGTCGGGGTCAGCGGCGACGGCGACACCGCCTCGATCGGGCTGGGCCAGTACTGCCACATGATCCGGCGCAACCTCGACATGGTCTACATCTGCGAGAACAACGGCGTCTACGGCCTCACCAAAGGCCAGTTCTCCGCCACCGCCGACATCGGCAGCAAGCAGAAGGGCGGCAAGCCCAACGAGTTCGAGATGATCGACATCTGCGGCCTGGCCGTGGAACTGGGCTGCTCCTTCGTGGCGCGCAGCTTCTCAGGCGATGGCAAGCAGGTGGTGCCGCTGATCAAGGCCGCGCTAGCCCACCAGGGCACCGCGATCCTGGACATCATCAGCCCCTGCGTCACCTTCAACGACCACGAGGGCTCGACCAAGAGCTACAAGTACGTCAAGGAACACGACATCGCCCTCCAGGAGCTGGACTTCATCCCCTACTTCGATAGCATCGAGGCCGACTACGCCGAGGGGACGACCACCGAGATCGAGCTGCACGACGGCTCAAAGATGATCCTGCGGAAGCTGGGCGAAGGCGACCACGACCCGCACAGCCGCATCTCTGCCCTCAAGGTCATCCACGACGCCCGGGCCAAGGGCGAGGTGCTGACCGGGCTGCTGTACATCAATCCCGAGATGCGCGACCTCAACACCCGCGAGAGCCTGCCCAGAAAGCCGCTCCGCGAATACAAGGAGGACGACCTCCGGCCTAGCCGGGCGGAGTTCGAGGCGCTCATGAAGGAATATGCCTGAGGCAATGCGCCTGAGGTCTCGCTCCGCTTAGCAGGGCCCACCGGCGGATTCGCGCTCATCGCTTAGCCGGGAGCCGGACCGGTCATCTATGCCGCCCAGAGGACTCGAACCTCCACGAGCATGCGCTCACAACGCCCTGAACGTTGCGTGTCTACCAATTCCACCAGGGCGGCACTAGGGCCAAATCTTACTGGCTGTCCTGGGAAGCCCCTCTTTCTACTTGAAGACTCGCTGCGTGTTCACGTACCAACTGCTGACGAAGTCGTAGCGGCCGCTGGTCTCCATGGCGAGGTTGAGGCGGACGCCGTTGACGCGGTTGTTGAAGGCGACCGGCAGGTCCGGTGAGTAGAGGAAGACCGCCGGCAGGTTGGCCCGGAGGATTCTCTGGGCGTCGAGGTAGGCGGCCTTACGCGTCTTGATGTCGTAGTTGAAGCGGCCATCCTCGAGGTCCTTGTCGAGGAAGGTATCCGCCGGCATGCCGCTGAAGTTGAATCCCCCGGCCGCCGACTGGCTCGAATGCCAGAGCACGTAGATGTCGGGATCCGGCCCGTTGTCGAGGGCAGTGAGCGCCATGTCGAAGTTGCGGGCCTGCAGCTGAGCCAGCAGGTCCGCGTCCGACACCGGGTGGAGCTTGACCCCCACCCCGACCGCGGTCAGGTCGGCGGCGATGCTCCGTGCGACGCTGCTGTAGGTCTCCGACGTCGGAGCCATCAGCTGCAGCTGCAGCTCCACGCCGTCCTTTTGACGTGTCTTCCCAGCGCCGGGGCGCTTCCAGCCGGCGTCATCGAGGGTCTTGGAGGCGGCGCTGCGGTCCGGCCCGAGGCCCTGGCTCGGAGCCGCCGCCCAGGAGATTGTGGGTGGGATGGGCGAGCCGTCGAGACGACCGAACCCCTTCAGCTGGCCCTGGACCAGACCCCGCCGATCGACGGCCTGGTTGATCGCGATTCGCACCTGGCCCTCCGACAGCGCGGGTTGCTTTTGGTTGAAGAGCAGCTCGGTGTAGGCAAAGCTGCCGGCGCTGAGCAATCGCCGGTTGATCGCCGAGCCGACGCGCGATCCGTCCGACGGGGACAGACCGGCCAGCGTGTCGATGTCACCGGCCAGGAAGGCCTGCACCGCGGCACTGGTGTTGGTGAACAGGCGGAGGTCGATGCCATCCAGCCAGGGCGGCTCGAAGCTGTGGCTGTTGCGTCGCAGGGCCACGAGGTCGCGGGCAACGCTGTCCACCCGGAACGGCCCTGAGGTTGGAGCGTCGGTGGCGTCGCGGAGGGAGGCCACGGGTCGGGGCTTGAGCGTGTGCTCGGGAAGCAGCCCGGTGCGGGTCAGGTTGACGAAGCCGGCGCTGGGCGCCGGCAGGCTGTACACGATCGTCAGCGGGTCGGGAGTGCTGGCGGTCACCCCGCTCCAGGCCTGACCCACCTGGGTCTGACCCAGGGCGGCATCCTGCAGGACCCTCAGGGTGAAGAGCGCGTCGGCGGATGTGAGCGCCGCCCCGTCCGACCACTTTAGGCCGGGGCGCAGGTGGAAGGTGAATGTCTTGACCCCGGCATCGACCTCCCACTTCGTCGCCAGCTCGGGCCGAGGCCGGCCGTCTGGCCCGGTGCCCGTCAAACCGCGGTAGAGGAGCGCCGCGACATCGCGCGCCGGCGGGGCGTCGGCAAAGGCGGGCAGGAGCGAGAAACCGTTTCCGTTGGACACATCGATGACGACTCCCTCGGTGATGACGCCGCCTCGCACGGGCACCTCGTGGGTCCTGGCGAAGTAGAGGCCCACCGCAGTGGCGATGACTGGGACCGCCAGCAGCACGGCGGCGAGGACCCGTCGGGGACCGCGGGCTCGGCCAGGCAAGGCCGAAAGCCCCACGCTCATCCGAGCTTGATGTTCACCACCGAGACGATGACGAAAATGATGGTCAGGCCGATGGTGATCTGGAAGAGGGTGTTTTCGATCCCGCGCCTGGTGCGGTAACCGCCACCCGAGTCTGCCCCACCGCCGATGGTGCCACCCAGACCGCTGCTCGATTTCGGCGTCTGCAGCAGCACCGCCAGCATCAGCAGGATCGAGGAGATCAGCTGGATCACCTGTAGGACCGAATGGATGGGGAAATTCTTCACGCCGGTCGCGAGATTACCATGCCCCTCGTTGGATTTCGCGGTCGCGAATATTCTAGTATGTGTAAGGTGAGGTGGGGATGGCTGCCGGTCCTGCTTGGTGTTTCTCTATTTGCCTGCGGACATGCGGACACCCCGCTTCCCGTCATCGACGCGCACGTGGCGGCGGGACCGGCGTCGTTCGGCGACAACCACGCGGAGCTCCACTGATGGAGCCGTGGCCGCAGGTCGCATGCGAGGGTTGATGAAAGGCGCACACTCGAGCATCGAGGCCGAGATCTATGAGGTCGACCAAGCCGATCTCGCTGATGCCCTGGTGGGCGCGCTCAGCCGAGGCGTGAAGGTAACCCTGGTAGAGGACCCGACCGTCGGCGTCAACGCCGCGACGGCCGCCCGTCTGCGCCGGGTCGGCGCGGAGGTCCTCGACTTCTCCGTGCAACAGCGTCAGATCGACCACGTGAAGCTGCTGATCGTCGATTTTGGGACGGCCGTCTTCGGGGGGATGGATTGGGGCTCCGGCCCTGGCGGAACCGCGACTTCGACCTGGCCGTCTTGGGGCCGAGCGTTGCCACCTCGCCGAAATCTTTGCCGCCGACGTCATTCGCAGCGGTGGCCAAGCCACCCTGGCGGCGCCTGACCCCGGCGGATTCCGCCTGGTGGCGACCTACCCCGAGGCGCAGGTGCGGCCGGCGGTGCTCGACGCCATCGCGGCGGCGCCGACCCCGGTCTTCATCGAGATGTACGTGATGACGGACTCCGAGGTCATCGCGGCGCTCTCCGAGGCAGCCCGGCGGGGAGTTGCTGTCTTCGTCCTCTTCGATCCCAACCAGGACGTCAACCAGCTGGCGGCGGCCCGCCTGCGCAGCGCTGGTGTCCATACGCGGTTCTACCGAACCCATGGCGACAAGCTCCACGCCAAGGCCTTGGAGGTCGACCGGCACCGGCTGCTCGTCGGCTCGGCGAACTGGACCAGCTCCGGCTTCCTGCACAACCACGAGCTCGACGCCGCCATCGAAAGCCCGGCGGTGGCCTCGCAGGCGCTGGCTCGGATGGAATCCGACTGGAATGCGTCGGCCAATTGAGTCCGGGCCTCAGCTTCCCGAGGCTGACCCCGCACGCCGGTAGCCCTCGCGCGCGTCGAGCTGCTCGCGCGTTTCCGGACCGGACAAAAACGCCAGGACGACCAGGAAAACCAGGCCCAGCACCAACTCACCCAGTCCACCCAGCCATTGCGGCGAGCCGCGGCCGAGCATCCCCGGCACCAGGTCGGCGAAGGAGTAGTACAGGTGGAGGCAGACTTCGATGGCGGCGTACCCGAGGCACAGCGCCCAGGCCCATCGGCGCAGCGCCAGCAGCCAGAGGGAGCCCGCGAAGCCGAC
>CABEAI010000189.1_pt1 | contig 13936 bp, 13 predicted proteins | sample 3132431 | NCBI WGS metagenome assembly CABEAI01 (sample SAMEA5534343, study PRJEB31848) | metagenome | biome: tundra; feature: field; material: soil | place: USA | collected 2013-05 | depth 0.45 m | reverse complement strand
AAGCAGCTGCACTACAGCCAGGTGACGGCGGCCGAGGTGCTGTTGATCAACACCTTCGGCCAGAGCCCGGTGACCCGAGGCCTGGACACGCTCCCTGTGCTGCTGCTGGGGTCGACCTCGGTTGACGGCAAGGCGGCCACCGGCTATACCGAGACGCCGCTGATCTCAAGCGCTGGCGACGCCTGTGAGCGAACCGACCTCACCGTAACCGACCCCAACTGCCTGGCGGCCGACAAGAAGGGGCCGTTCACGCTGGCGGCGACGCTGGAGCAGACCTCGGCTCCCGCCGGGACCCGTCCGGTGCGGATTGTTGCCTTCGGCGGCGCGGGCTTCGCCGGCGACCTGGTCGCCAGCCAGACCACCCAGCCGCCCGGGAACATGCCGCTAATGGTCAACGCCGTCAACTGGCTAGCGGGACAGGACAAGGTGATCAACATCCCGCCCAGCACCGCCACCCCGGAGGCAGTCTTCCTCACCGACGCCCAGCGGCAGCTGATCCTGATCGGCTACCCCTTCTTCCTGCCGGCGCTGGTGGGGGCGCTGGGGGTGAGCGTCTACCTGCGCCGGCGCCAGTGAGGCTGAGTCTCTCCGACCTCCGATGAGCAGCCGCGGCTTCTACATCGCGGCCGCGATCTTCCTTGCCGCGGTCGCCGCCTACTTCATCTTCGACGTCCACAAGCCGGTCAGCACCGGCGGCTCGCCGCAGCCATCCGCGGTGATCAACATCGACCCCAGCACCGTCAGCCAGATCCAGGTCAAATCGGCCGGGAGGACCCTGACGGTGCTGCGCAACGGTGCGGAGTGGCGCTACTCGGTCTGTCCCGGCGCCCAGGCCGACTGCCCGACCTCAGTCGCGGACACCAACCGAGCTCTCGCGCTGCTGGGCGTGATCCTACAGCTGCGCCCCACCAAGACGATCTTCGGCGCCCCCGAGGGCCTGCCGGCGTACGGCCTCGACACCGCCACTGTCGGCGAGGTCGACCTGCAGACTCCCAGCGGTCGCAGCGTGGCCCTGCTGATCGGCGCCAAGACCCAGGACAGCGTCAGCTATTACGTCCGGCTGTCTGGCTCCAACGACATCGAGACAGTGCCGGCCGCGACCGTGCAGACCCAGGTCATCGGCGCCCTGGACGCGCCCCCGGCGCCTATCCCCAGTCCGTCGCCGGTAACCTCTCCTGTGTCTTCGCCGAGCCCAGGCTGAGCGGCGGCCGCCGTCGCCGCTTGTGGGCGCCGGAGCGTGATTTTGAGTTCAAGCCGTGGCAGACGGGCCGGCGTTGCTGATAAACTCCGGCCCGGTCGGCCCGCTGGGGCCAGGCCGGTCAAACCGCTTATCCGTTGGTAGTCGCGCGTCGGCCACCGGCTCGCACTCACAGGAGATTTGATGTCGCTTGAGCTCACTCTGGTAGTCGTTGCCGCGCTTCTGGCGATCGCCTACGGCGCGTTCCTCGCCTACTCGATCCTCAGCAAGAGCGCGGGCAATGAGCGGATGCAGGAGATCGCCGGTTACATTCAGCAGGGGGCTTCCGCCTACCTGAACCGGCAGTACACGATCATCGCCGCCGTCGGCGCGGTGATCTTCGTGGTCTTGTTTGTCACGCTTGGCTACCGCACCGGGCTGCTCTTCATCGTCGGCGCCGCCTGCTCGGCCGCCGCCGGCTACGTGGGCATGAACGTCAGCGTGCGGGCCAACGTGCGCACCGCCGAGGCCGCCCGCGGCGGGCTGGCCGACGCGCTGGCGATGGCCTTTCGCGGCGGCGCCGTCACGGGCCTCTTCGTTGTCGGCCTGGGGCTTCTGGGCGTGACCCTCAGCTACGTCGTCTTCAAAGACCCCAAGGCGCTGGTCGGGCTGGGCTTCGGGGCGTCGCTGGTGTCGGTCTTCGCCCGTCTTGGTGGCGGCATCTACACCAAGGCCGCCGACGTCGGCGCCGACCTGGTCGGCAAGGTCGAGGTCGGCATCCCCGAGGACGACCCCCGCAACCCCGCGGTCATCGCCGACAACGTCGGCGACAACGTGGGCGACTGCGCCGGCATGGCGGCGGACCTGTTCGAGACCTACGCCGTGACCTCGGTGGCGGCAATGCTGCTGGGCGCGCTTGTCTTCCCTGGCAGGATCGAGTTCGTCATCTACCCTCTGCTGCTGGGCGGCGTCTCGATCGTGGCCTCGATCATCGGCAGCTTCTTCGTGCGGCTGGGCAAGAGCGGCAACATCATGAACGCGCTCTACAAGGGCCTCTGGGTCGCCGCCGCGCTGGCCCTGGCCGGCTTCTACCTGGTCACGGTCAACTACATGGGCAAGGTGGGCGGGGTCGACACCACCAAGCTCTTCCTGGCGGCGCTCATCGGCATCGCCATCACCGTGGCCCTGGTCTACATCACCGACTACTACACCAGCGCCGAGTACAAGCCGACCAAGCGCATCGCCGAGGCCAGCACCACTGGCCACGCGACCAACATCATCGCGGGGCTGGCGGTCGGCATGCAGGCAACCGCGATCCCGGTGGCGGTGATGGCGGCCGGGATCATCCTCGCCGCCGGCCTCGGCGGCGGCGGTCAGCAGTCGCTCTATTACATCGCGGTCGCGGCCATGGCGATGCTGTCGATGACCGGCATCATCGTGGCGATCGACTCCTACGGACCGATCACCGACAACGCCGGCGGCATCGCCGAGATGGCGGGCCTGCCCGAGTCGGTGCGCGAGGTGACTGACCCGCTCGACTCCGTCGGCAACACCACCAAGGCGGTCACCAAGGGCTACGCCATCGGTTCGGCCGGGCTGGCCGCGCTGGTGCTGTTCGGCTCCTACACCCAGGAGCTGAACGACGCCCTCCACCTGGACTCGGCCCACGCCTTCCGTTTCGACCTCTCCGACCCGCAGGTGATCGTGGGGCTGTTCATCGGTGGCATCCTGCCGGTGCTGTTCGCCTCCTTCTGCATGCTGGCCGTCGGCCGCGCCGCCGGCGGCGTTGTCGAGGAGGTTCGGCGGCAGTTCAAGGAGCATCCCGGCATCATGGAGGGCACCGAGACACCTGAGTACGGTCATGCCGTTGCCCTGGTGACGGCGGCGGCGCAGCGGGAGATGATCATCCCTGGCCTGATCCCGGTGGCGGCGCCGATCCTGGTCGGCTTCGTCCTGGGGCCGCGGGTGCTGGGCGGGATGCTGGTCGGCGCGATCGTGGTCGGCGTCTTCGTCGCCATCCAGATGACCAGCGGTGGCGGCGCCTGGGACAACGCCAAGAAGTTCATCGAGGACGGCGCCTTCGGCGGCAAGGGCACCGACGCCCACGCCGCCTCGGTCACCGGCGACACCGTGGGCGACCCCTACAAGGACACCGCCGGCCCCGCGATCAACCCCATGATCAAAGTGATCAACATCATCTCGATCCTGATCGCGTCCTCGGTTGCGTCGCACTCGCTCTTCTTCCACTAGAGCGCGACCCGCGCTGTGAGCGCTCAATTGCGGATCGCTGTCATCGGCGGCGGCATCGCCGGGGTCTCGATCGCCTACGAGCTGGCCGCCCGCGCCGACGTCATCCTGCTCGAGCAGGAATCCGAACTGGCCTACCACACCACCGGGCGGTCGGCCGCGATGTACCTCCAGACGTACGGCAACGAGCTGGTGCGAGCGCTTACGGCGGCCAGTCGTGAGGACTTCGACCGCATCCAGGCCGAATTCAAGACGGCTCCTCTGCTCACGCCCCAGCCGCTGCTGTGGGCCAGGTTCAGGGAGAGCAATCACCAGGTTCCCGTAGGCGGCCCACTCCGGGAGCTGTCGGTGGGGGAGGCCGTGGTGCTCTGCCCCGCGCTGCGCGCCGACCTGCTGACCGGTGCCGCCCTCGACACCAGCGCCATGGAGATCGAGGTGCTGGCGCTCCACCAGGCGTATGTCCGGGGCCTGGTTGGTCGTGGCGGAGAGATCAGGCGCACATCGCCGGTAGGCGGACTGCGCAAAGACGCCGGCAGCTGGGCAGTGGACACCCCGGTGGGTCAGTTCAACGTCGACGTGGTGGTCAACGCGGCCGGGGCCTGGGTTGACGTCGTTGCCGGCGTGGCCGGGGTCGCGCCGGTCGGGATAAAGCCACTGCGAAGGACGCTGTTCACCTGCCCGGTGACCCACCCGAACCCGATCGATGGCTGGCCCTTCGTGTCAGACCTCGGCGAGCGGTTCTACTTCATGGCCGAGCACGACCAGGTCCTGGTCTCGCCCGCGGACGAGACGCCCGATAAGCCGGGCGACGCTCGGCCGAGGGAGGCCGACATCGCCGCCGCGATCGAGGTCGTCAATGCGCACACCACCCTCAACCTCCGCAGCGTGCGGGCATCCTGGGCGGGGCTGCGCTCATTTGTCGCCGACCGATCCCCGGTGGTGGGCGCACGACAAGACGAGGCGGGTTTCTTCTGGTTCGCGGGCCAGGGCGGCTACGGCATCCAGATGGCGCCGGCGCTGGCACGCTCTGGCGCGTCGCTGCTCCTCGACGGCCGGCTGCCGGACGATGTGGTCGTACTGGGCGTCACCGCTCAGCGACTGGGCCCCGACCGGCTGGGGCGATAACCTCTCATCGATGGACGAGTGGCAGCTCGAGATGCAGGAGATCGAGCGGAACCTGGTGGCGCTGCGGGCGCGAGACGGCGACCTTGGTGTGATCGACGAGCTGGAGGCCGAGCTGCGGATCCTGAAGTCGCTGTACCTGACCGCCGGTGATCTCTTCGATGAAGGCCTCGGCGATCCCCGGTTACGCAGCGATTTCGAGCGCCTAGGCCTGGGCGGCTGGACCTTCCAGAACGTCTACACCTTCGTCTATGAGCGCGCCCTGGAGCTCGAGACCGGTCGCCGCGAATTGTCGTCGCTAGTGCCGGAGCAGGACTACCACGACCTGATCCGCCGGCTCGCGGGTTGAGCCCCTTTGAGTTTGCGCGCGTCGACTTGGGAGGTGAGCGCCGCGCGGACGGTCGACTCGACGTTGCCTCGATCGACGGCGCCGAGGTGCCGGGCGCATTCCTGGAGGTCGACCTCGGGCCTCGCAAGATCGGGGGGCGGTACGCCCGGGTTTCCATTGGCACCAACGGCGCCCGGCTGCGCTTCATAGAAGCGCTCTATAACGACGGGCCCTACCCGGGCCAGAACTGGATCGAGGTGTTCGACCTCGAGCTGCCGCCGGCGCTCGATGGACAGCCGGGGTGGGAGCCGCTCCTGGCGCCGTACCTTCGGCCGCTCGCCGACGCCATTCCCGCGGGCGGCCACCTGATGGTGGAGTACGAAATGCCGATGTGGAGCGAGACCCAGCGCGGGTTGCTGGTGGGGATCCCCCCGCTGGCGACGCCGCTGGGCGCGCTCCTCTACCAGGTTGGCTGCGGCGACAGCTTCAAGGACTGGTATTTCCCCGAGGGCGGCCAGGAGGGCGGTCGCAAGCTGCAGGGCAACAAGGCCTTCACTGAGGCGCAGGCCCGCGGGATGGCGGCCAAGCGAGCGCAGGAGCTGAGGGTCTTCCTGGCCGGGCCCCGGCGGGGCCCAAAGGAGATGGATGCTCGGGCCCGCGCGACGGCCGGCCCGATCCTGGAGAACCTGAGGAGCTAGTCCAGCTCCATCTGCCCTTCGGCCTTGGCCTTGCTCTTGTCCATCTTGTGGACGTGCTCGTCCTGCCACCGGTCGGCGAGGCTCTTCTGAAGACCTGCCATGGTGGTGTACTCGAGTTCCTCCAGCGGCAGCCGGTGGGGCTCGAAGGGACCGTGGCGGCGGAGGTACTCAGCAACCTCGTTGGCCTTCTCGCGGGCCAGGTCGAAGCTGACGTCGTCGAACATGTCGCGCGGCTCGCCGAGCCGGCCGTCGGCCAGCTGGAAGCCAAGGCAGACGACGCGCGGTGGGCCGTCGAAGCGCGACGGATGCGAGCCCGGCTGCGAGGTTGGCATCAACGGGCCCATGTGGGAGCCGCGCATCCAGCCTGGCACGATGTGGGGGAAGGCAAATGGTTCGAGCGCCTCGCCCACGGCCGGGAATCCCGACTGGCAGCGCACGATGCACACCGGGTCGTCCTTGCCGACATAGCGGCCGGCGATCATCGTCAGCTTGGTGGTCGACGCCACCGCGCACCACTCGTCGGTCCACTTGGCGGGACGGATGTGGTCGATGACGTACCGACCGGGCGCGCCCAGGAACATCAGCAGGTCGTATGTCTCTTCGGGCGTCTTGAGGTCGATGGTCTTGCCTTCAAGCGCGTCGTGGACGGTGAAGATGAAGCCCTCGTGCATCTTGTTGTCGATGACCAGACCGGGTGTGGTCATGGGGTCGGCGAACATCCGGAAGAGTGGCATGTTCCAGGCGCCGGGAGCGGTCTTGTCAGCCATGAAGCAGAGCACCGGCTCCGAGGGCCGCTCGACGAACTCGAGCTCGGCGACGCCCGGGCCCATGCCCTTCACGTTGCCGCTGAAGGCGTCGACGAGGAGGTCCTGGCCGGCGCCGTAGAGGTGCATCTCGTGGGCCACGCTGGCGGCCTCCTCGAACGCGGTCCAGGCCAGCTTGTGGATGCCCTCGTTGTCGGTGCCGTGGTAGTGGGTCATGACCAGCTGGACGTCGTCGCCGACCTGGGTGACGTAGTAGTCCTCGGGGAGGGTGCTGTTACCGAGCACCTCGCGCGCCTTGGAAAGCAAGGCCGGGTGAGAGGAGCTGTGTCCAACCCATCCCCCGACATCGGCCTTGATCAAGCTCAATGTGAGCTTTTTCCCTTCTGCCAAGTGATTCTCCTTTCAGTGGTACCGCGCGAGTCACACGGCGCTAAGCGCGCGCCGACCGCGTGGCACTGAGGGGTTTGCTCGAAGGGGACACCGGCTTGGGCCGTTCACCTCGAACACTTCATCAGTAGCTCAAATGCCAGTCGCTATCATATCCCGTGCCTCCAGCCTCGGACAACAAATCCAGCCCCGGTGGCGGGCGTCTCCTGGTCGTCCTCGCGTTCGCCGGCGGGCTCACCAGCCTGGGCCTGGAAATCGCCGCCTCGCGGCTGCTGGCGCCCTTCTTCGGAACCTCGACCTACATCTGGGGTGCCCTCATCGGGCTGGTGCTCCTGTACCTGACGCTGGGCTACTACGTCGGCGGCTGGGCGGCCGACAGATGGCCCCGGGCCGATTACCTCTACCGCCTGACCGCGGTTGCCGCCGCCCTGGTGCTGGTGATCCCCCTGGTGTCGCGGCCGATCCTGCTCTTCTCGCAGCAGGCGCTCAACAGCTTCGCCGTTGGCGCCTTCGTGGGCGCCCTGCTGGCCGTGATCCTGCTCTTCGCCCCCGCCGTGATCCTGCTGGGCATGGTCTCGCCGTGGGTGATTCGGTTGCGGGTGGACACCGTCGACAACGCCGGCCGCGCTTCCGGAGCGGTCTACGCGATCTCCACCGCGGGCTCCATCCTGGGCGCCTTCCTGCCCGCCTTCTGGTGGATTCCCAGCTTCGGCACTCGGGCCACCATCTACGGCCTTGGCCTGCTGCTGCTGGCGGTCTCGGCGGCGGGCATGGTCCGGCTCCGCGTCAGCGGCGCCGCCATGCTTACGGTCCTGTGCGCTCTGCCGCTTCTCGGCGCCGCGCTTCCCTACGGCTCCATCAAGCCGCCCACCGACGGCCGCGCCATCTACGAGGCGGACTCGGAGTACGGCTATATCCAGGTGGTGGAGCGGGGGAGCGAGCACGACCTGATCCTCAACGAGGGCCAGGCTATCCATTCGATATACGACCCCAACCGGCTCCTCACCGGTGGCTACTGGGATTACCCCGCACTCGCGCCCATGCTCGGTTATCGACACTGGCAGGGTCAGCGCCCCCAGCACGTCCTGGTGATCGGCCTCGCCGGGGGGACCGTGGCTCGCGTTCTGACGGCGGCGTACGGGCCGGTGCAGATCGACGGGGTTGAGATCGACCCCCGCATCATCGATGTCGGCCGGCGCTATTTCGCCATGACCGAGCCCAACCTCAACGCTGTCGCAGCGGACGGACGCTACTACCTCAACCAGGCCCGCAGCGACTATGACCTCATCGTCATCGACGCTTACCGCCAGCCCTACATCCCCTTCCACCTCACCACCAAGGAGTTCTTCGAGGAAGCCCGCCGCCACCTCAGTCCCAACGGCGTGGTCGCCGTCAATGTCGGTCGCGCGCCGGGCGACTACCGGCTCGTCGACGCCATCACCGGCACCCTTCGCGACGCCTTCCCGGAGGTCTATCAGCAGGACACCGCCGGGTTTTTGAACACTGTCGTGTACGCCCCCAACCAGCCCATCCAGCCGGCTGAGGTGGCCGCCAACCTGGGCCACGACCGCTCTGACTACCCGTCGCTGGTGGCTGACGTGGTCGAGGAGGCGAGCGTGCACGCGCCTGTGCGCGTCCAGCCCCACCTTCCCATCTACACCGACGACCTGGCGCCCGTGGAGAGGGTGGTGGACTCAATCATCTATCGCTTCGTGACCACCGGCGGGCGCTGACCCACCGGTTGTTAGACTCCAGCGTGGCCGAGATCACTGAAGCTGATGTCATCCAGGCGCTCCGGGGCGTCCAGGACCCCGAGCTCAACAAGGACTTCACCGAGTTGGGCATGATCCGCGACGTGCGCGCATCCAGCGGAGTGATCTCGCTGACCGTGGTCCTGACCACTCCCGCGTGCCCGCTCAAGGACGAGATCGGCAACCGGGTTCGGGGCGCGCTGATGGAGCGGATCCCCGATGTGACCGCGGTCAACATCGACTTCGGCTCCCAGGTCGTTGCCTTCAAGGGCGTCAGCGACAAGCAGCCGATCGAAGGCGTCAAGAACGTCATCGCGGTCGGCAGCGGCAAGGGCGGTGTGGGCAAGTCGACGGTGGCCGTCAACCTCGCCCTGGCGCTGCGCAACTCCGGGGCTGCCGTCGGTCTCGTCGATGCTGATGTCTACGGACCCAACCTGCCGACAATGATGGGCGCCAGCGGGACCCCGTACGGCGAGAACAACAAGATCATCCCTTTGGAGGCCCACGGCATCAAGATGATGTCGATCGGCTTCCTGCTGCCGCCCGACCGCCCCGTGATCTGGCGCGGACCGATGATCGCCGGCACCCTCAAGCAGTTCCTCTACGACGTCAGCTGGGGCGAGCTCGACTACCTCGTCGTCGACCTCCCGCCGGGTACCGGCGATGCGCCGCTGACGCTGGTCCAGAGCATCCCCATCACCGGCGCGGTGCTGGTGACGACGCCCCAAGACGTTGCCCTGGAGGACGTCACCAAGGCGGCGTCGATGTTCAAGACGCTCTCGGTCAACGTGCTCGGCGTGGTCGAGAACATGAGCTACTTCCTCTGCCCGCACTGCGGCGAGCGCACCGAGGTCTTCGACCACGGCGGCGGCCAGCGCCTGGCCGAGAAGCTCGGGGTGCCCTTCATGGGTGAGATCCCGCTCGACCCCAAGCTGCGCCTCGGCGGGGGCCCGGGCATCCCGCTGATGGCCTCGGAGCCGGAATCGCCGCTGGGCAAGGTCTTCAACGGCGTGGCCGAGACGGTTGCCGGTCGCGTCAGTGTGGCCGCCTTCGCCGACCTCTCGGCATTGCCCTTCAAGCCCGGCCCCGGCTTCCAGCCGATCTCCTAGCCGCGAGTCCCGGGGGACCCATCGCCGGCTCCCGCGAAGTCCTGAAGGAAAGCGCCACCGCCCTCTTTGTCGACGCTTTCGGTGTCGAGCCGCAGACGGTCGCGGTGGCACCCGGCCGGATCAACATCATCGGTGAGCACACCGACTACGCCGGTGGCCTGTGCCTGCCCGCGGCGATTGACCGCTACCTGGCAGTGGCGGCGGGACCCGCAGACCAGGTCCAGGTTGTCAGCAAGGGTCGCGGCGACCCGGTCCGGGCGGACTCCGACGACCTGCGTCCGACCGGCGGCTGGGCCGACCTGCCGCTGGGCGTGCTCGCGGAGCTGGCCCGCGATGGAGTGCCGGTTTGGCTGCGGCTGGCGATAGCCTCGGAGATCCCCGCCGGCGCCGGGCTCAGCAGCTCGGCGGCCGTGGGCGTGGCCACGGCGATGGCGGCGCTCCAGCTCCACGGCGGCCACATCGACGGCTACCAGGTGGCCCGCCTCTGCCGCAGCGCCGAGAACAACTTTCTCGGCGTTCCCAGCGGGCTGATGGACCAGGCCGCGATCGTCCACGGTCGGCACGGGCAGGCGCTCTTCTTCAACGCTGCCACCGAGATCCTGGAGCCGGTGGCGCTGCCGGACGACCTCGCCTTCCTGGTCATCGAATCAGGGGTCGAGCGGACGCTTCGCGGCGGCCAGTATGGCGATCGGCAGGGCGAAGCCGCCGAGGCGCTGCGACTGGCCCAGCGCTGCCACCCCGGGCTGCGATCGCTGGCCGAGCTCGAAGCCAGTGAAGTCGAGGCCCTGGATCTGCCCGAGCCGCTGAACCGCCGCGCTCGCCACATCGCCGGCGAGTCACAGCGGGTTAGGCTGGCGGTCGCCTGCATCGAGGCGGACAACGTCGACGCGCTGGGCCAGCTGATGCTGACCTCACAGCTGAGCCTCGCCCGGGACTGCGAGGTCAGCACCCCGGAGCTGGACGCGCTGGTGGAGGCGGCGATTGGCGCCGGGGCCGCCGGGGCGCGGCTGATGGGCGCGGGTTTTGGCGGCTCGGTGATCGCCGCGGTCGACTCGGGTCGCGCTGGCGAGATCGGGGAGACGCTCGGCCGCGCGCACCGCAGCCACCGCGTCGAAGTCGTCGATGGCGCCATCCCGTAGCGGTACCGAGAGCCCGGTGGGACTCGCCGTGGCTACACTCTGGCCGTGACTTCCGACTGCCTCCTCCTGTCGTTGCCGCAGGGGATCGACCGCCAGCGCCTCAGCGGTTGGCGCCACCAGCTCTTCGACCTTGGCGAGGGCGAAGAGCAGGGCTACCATCGCTCCGGCCGCCCGTCGGGCGAGTGGGCGGAGGTGGAGACGATGACCCTGCGCGGGCGACCCGAGGCGTCATCGGTCTGGTACCGCACGGAGTTCAGCCACCCCGGCTGGGCGGAGCGGACGCTGCTGCGTTTCGACGGCGCCTTCACCGCCGCCAACGTCTGGCTCAACGGCAAGCTGCTGGGCAGCCACTACGGTTCCCCCGGCCATTTCGGCTTCGACATCTCCTCGTACCTCGAGACCAGCAATGTGGTCGCGGTCTGCGTCCAGGCCCCCGACGGGGTGGGGCACTTGCAGGGCCCGCTGGCCGACCTAAAGGACGACGACGACAAGCGCTGGTGGCCTCTGGGGCTGGTCGGCCGGGTCTGGCTGGAGCAGGTCGGCAGCGTGGTGGTGCAGTCGGTCGACGTGACCTGGCGGCTGCAGCCGGGGACCGCCGAGGCCAACCTCAAGACCGTGGTCCACAACCTCGACGCCCGCGACATGGATGCTGTTGTCGGCTGGCAGCTGATCGCGCCCGAGAACGACACCGCCCAGGTCCGCTGGCGGCGCTCGGTGCACCTCACCGGCGGCCAGAGCAAGACCCTGGAGACGACAGTCTCCGTCGACCGCCCCCAGCTCTGGTGGCCCTGGACCCTGGGGCAGCAGCATCTCTATGACCTGATGGCCCAGGTTGAGATCGACAGCCAGCGCTCCACCGCCACTGGGCGCCAGTTCGGGATCCGGCAGATCGACCTCGAGCCGACCGTCGGCGGCATGGCCTGGACCATCAATGGGCGTCGCCACTTCCCCCGCGGCGCCGTCCTCCCCGCACTGCCGCCTGGCGACAGCGGCGACCCCATCGGCGCCTGGCGGCTGGCGGGTCTGGACCTGGCGGTATCGCGCGGCCAGCTGCCCAGCGAGCGCACCGCCGCCTCGGCCGACGCGGCGGGCGTCCTCCTGGTCGTCGATCCGCCGGTCTTCGTCCCCGGACAGGGCGATGAACGCGCCCACCGCCACCACCAGCGCGAGGCGATCTCGCTGGTGGCGTCCCATGCCAGCGCCGCAGTGCTGGTCCAGCGCACCGGCGCGGGGCTGCACGAAAGCCTGCCCAACGCCGCCGCCTTCGGGGAGCCCTACACCCTGACCGGCACCGACCGGGCCGAGGTCGAGTCGGTGCGCCGCGCCAAGTACGACCCGCAGACGGCGCTCGTGCTCAAGGCCCTGCCCGACCTCGAGGAGGGCGGCGGCTTCCTGGCGGCGACGGCGGCGCTGCTGGAGTGGCACGAGTTGATCGACCGCGAAGCCCTCAAGCTCCGCTTCCACGTCGTCAACGATGAGCTCAGCGTGCACGGTCGTGCCGTCGTGCGATGGCGGCTGAAGGCCGTGGAAGCATCCGGCTGGCTGCCCTTCGTGAGGGACCGTGGCGGCGACATCACGGTCGCCATCCCCGGTCCGGAGCAGGAGCCGAGGGTGTACGAGGAAGAGGTTGGCCTGCCCCGCGGGCGCGGGCCGCTGCTGATCGAGGTGGGGCTCGAGCAGGAGGGGGAGATGCTCTCCTACCTCGAGTACGAAGTCGACTTAGGATGAGCTCTTGAAGCTGCTCCTCGAGGTCCTGCTGGCGCTCTTCCTCCATCCGATCGCATTCGTGCTGGCGCTCCTGAACATCGCGGGCAGAGACGACCTCAACTTCGCACAGAAGATGATTTGGGCGATCGTCTGCCTTTTCTGGGGGATCGGGCCGATCCTCTACATCCTGCTCGGCGACGGCAAACTCTGGTGAGGCCCCCGGAGGTTCCGGCTAGCGCCTAGGGCTCCCAGCGCCCGTGCTGGTGGCGGCGGCACCCTTACCGTTGGGCCCGGCGCTGATCCGCTGTTCCAGTTGCTTGAGCACGATCGGCACCGCCGCGCTGGCGGCTGATCGCAGGGCCGCGGTCAGGACCCGCTCCCGCATTGGGCGCTTTTCCTTGATCTCCTTCTTCAACTCTTCGCGGAGCTTCTCGCGGAGCTTCTCGCGGGTTTCCTCGATGCTCTTGTCGATGGCTTTGGCGGCCTCTTTGGCGGTTTTGGCCGGGCTCGCCGCGGCACCGACGGCCTGCGCCATCCGGCGCTTCAGGCTCTTCCGCTCGGCTCGGTGGCGGGCTCCGATGACCACGATCGCGATGCCCCCCACCACGACCACCGCCGCCGCCCCCATGGCCACCGTCTTGGCGATCCGGATGGGTCGCTCGGTGGCCTTCCGGAGCTCGATGACCTTGCCGGTCATCTCCGCCCGGAGGCGGACTATTTCGTCTCTGGTCTGATTTGCTGAATCGCCCATTCCAGGTCTTCCTTGATCGATTTAATTGAGTTCTCGGGGCCGGCGATCTTGATGCGGGCCTTGCCCACCAGGGCCAGGACCACTGCCGCGACCAGCCAGAACACGGTCAGGCCGACGGCGACCCAGTGTCCAAAGCGAGCCACGAACCAGACCTGGAGAAAGATGACGAAGAAGAGGGCGGCCATCGCCGCCAGCACCAGCATCCCAATCGCGATCGCGTTGCGCTTGGCCAGCTCTCTCAGTTCCTGCTTCAGCAGCTCGATCTCGAGCTGGACCAGGCGGCTGGTATCGCCGGCCAGGTCCGAAACAGTCGCCGCGATGCCTTCTTTGGGCATCGGATGTGGGTATTTGCGAGTTTCCGCCACGGTCCGATGATCGTAGCCGAAATGCTCCGAACACGGACAAGCGGGCGCTGAGTATCGAGGTCACAAACGCGTGACCCCCATTGCTCTTGGCAGTAGCGGGATCTAGTTTGATCCTGGAACCCTCATGGGCATAACGCACCAACAGCGCACTCCTGATCTGGAGACCTGGGAGCGCTTCAAGTTCGCGCGTGGACAGGAGCTGCAGAACTGGGTCGATGCCGAGCACGCCCTTGCCCAGGCGCGCCGCGCCGGCTTTGTCGCTACCGATTCCGGCGACCGGCTGCTCGCCGCCGAGGCCGCCCTCCAGAGCGCGATCGTGGACTTCGCGGCGGCCCAGGATGCCGACTCCGACCCAACCCCGGTGGCTCTCGGCCTGTTGCGACTGGCCGAG